>Ga0247836_1000199_pt1 | contig 110211 bp, 101 predicted proteins | sample LaCruzMarch2015__4_FD_187116 | JGI IMG/M metagenome (GOLD analysis project Ga0247836, IMG submission 187116) | Freshwater microbial communities from meromictic Lake La Cruz, Castile-La Mancha, Spain - LaCruzMarch2015_14m | ecosystem: Environmental > Aquatic > Freshwater > Lake | place: Spain...
GCCTGCGCACAGCCAACCCCGGATGCCTCACCAACGGTATGGCGCGACCATTCCGCCAACGGCGGAACATCCCTTAGCCCAGCCCAACGGGCTGGGTCTACCGCCAGACAAACAATTGCGGCCTGAAAGGCCGCGATCTGAGATGCGGCGGCGCGCAATTCCTCAATCCCGGCCCTTCAGGCCGGATTCGATTCGGACCCGAAGTTACCCAGCCCGCTGGGCTGGGCTAATGAATCGCGGCACCGTTGGTGCCGGAAGGCAAGTCCGCCAAAGGCGGATGGAACCGTGCGCGTTCCCCGACGTGCAGGCACGGCCAATCCCGCCTACCCCACGAACGGCGTGGCGAAGCTATTCCGCCAACGGCGGAACATCCTTTAGCCCAGCCCAACGGGCCGGGTATACCGCCGGACAACCAATTGCGGCCTGAAAGGCCGCGATGGGGCGTTCGGCAGGTCATCCGGTTGTCTGACAGATCGTGGACCGTTATTGATCAGACCAACAGAAACGCATCCTCCCAACCTCCATGCCACAATCCCTTTCCTCTGTATTGGTACATTTGGTTTTCAGTACAAAAGATCGCGTTCCCCAGTTGAAAGGCCCTGTTGCACTCGAAATTCATCCTTACCTTGCGGGCGTCCTGAATAATCTCGCCTGCATTTCGATCCAGACGGGGGGCTTTGTAGACCATGTTCACCTTTTCTTCGGACTCCCTCGAACCCGCACCATCGCTCAAGTCGTTGAAACGGTGAAGACCAGTTCATCCAAATGGATAAAAGGGAAAGGCATAGAGTACTCCGATTTTCATTGGCAATCCGGATACGGTGCGTTTTCGGTTAGTCAGTCCGGGGCGGATGCGGTCGTCACCTATATTAGGAATCAAGACGAACATCATCGCAAAGTGTCATTCCAAGATGAATATCGACGATTTTTGAAACGCTACCGAGTCCCTTATGATGAACGGTACGTCTGGGATTGATCATCCCGGCCCTTCAGGCCGGATTCGATTCGGACCCGAAGTTACCCAGCCCGCTGGGCTGGGCTAATGAATCGCGGCACCGTTGGTGCCGGAAGGCAAGTCCGCCAAAGGCGGATGGAGGGTGTTCGAGTGCGAGTTCGACCGACGATCAGGTGATCACAAATTCCCCAACGCCTGCGCACAGCCAACCCCGGATGCCTCACCAACGGTATGGCGCGACCATTCCGCCAACGGCGGAACATCCCTTAGCCCAGCCCAACGGGCTGGGTCTACCGCCAGACAAACAATTGCGGCCTGAAGGGCCGCGATCTGAGATGCGGCGGCGCGCAATTCCTCAATCTCGGCCCTTCAGCCCGGAATCGGATCGAACCCACGGTTACCCAGCCCGTTGGGCTGGGCTAATGAATCGCGGCACCGTTGGTGCCGAAAGGCAAGTCCGCCAAAGGCGGATGGAGGGTGTTCGAGTGCGAGTTCGACCGACGATCAGGTGATCACAAATTCCCCAACGCCTGCGCACAGCCAACCCCGGATGCCCCACCAACGGTATGACACGACCATTCCGCCAACGGCGGAACATCCCTTAGCCCAGCCCAACGGGCTGGGTCTACCGCCAGACAAACAATCGCGGCCTGAAGGGCCGCGATCGGGCGCGCCCTCGCCACCGCACTTCATTGCCACATTTGACAAAATGGACACCAAATGTGGTAATAGAGTGATGATAAAGTGTAACACTTTAAGGACAACGGTTACTGCCTTGATCACCGCCATTATGGCAGGAATCGCCACCCAAGCCGTTGGAAATCCCCCCGCTCCCCTCACATTGCAAAACAGCGAGATCCGTCTCACTTTCCACCCGGCCGATGGGTCCCTCGAGGTAAACACGATGCCCGACGGCAAGCTCTTCCAAACGATCGGAAGCTCCCTCAAGGTCATCACCGCCACCGCCAACGAGAGCCGAATTCAGCTCCGCCTCTCGGATCCCGCCTCATCGGCCGAATTCTCTGCGTCCTTTCAACTCGTGGAACACCGCCGGGAGTTCGTCGTGACGCTACAAGGCAGCGGCCCGATGCCCCGTCCACTCGACTGGCCCGGCGCATTCCGCTCAACCCCAGGCGAAATGCTCATCGTGCCGGTTAACGAAGGAATCAGCTATCCGGTCGATGATGCGACGCTCCCGGAAATGTTTTATCACCTCTACGGAGGTCATGGTCTCTGCATGCCCTGGTATGGGGCGACCAACGGCGCTTCCGGTTGGATGGCCATCGTGGAAACACCGGATGACGCCGAGATCAGCATCAAGCGACGCAATCATCTCCTCGGCATCGCACCGCTTTGGTTCCCGCAGAAGGGGAAGTTTGGGCCAGAGCGGACGGTGCGTTTTGTGCTCTTCAATGAGGGAGGCTACGTTGCCATGGCAAAGCGGTACCGTGAGTTTGCGAAGCAGACGGGGCTTTTCAAAACCCTGGCCGAGAAGAGGGAAAAGAATCCCCATGTGGACCGACTCATCGGTGCCGTGAATGTTTATTGCTGGGATCGAATGCCGCCGGAGGTTCTGTGCAGGGAAATGCAGGAGGCTGGGATCGAGCGCATCCTGTGGAGTTTTGCATGGACGCCGCCCAATGTGGCTTCACACGTAAAGGCGCTCAACGCCCGGGGCGTTCTTACCAGCCTCTACGACATCTATCAGGATGCGATGAATCCCGCAGAGTTTCCCAAGTTGCAGCACATCAGCTCGTTCTGGACGAGCGATGCCTGGAAAAACGACGACCTCATGATCCGCGCCGATGGTTCCTGGCAACCCGGGTGGGAGGTCGATGCCAAGGACGGAACACGTGTACCCTGCGGGACGCTTTGTGACCGTCAAGCGCTGGCCTACGCCCGGCGACGGATGCCGGATGACTTGAAGGTCAATCCCTGGGGAGCCCGCTTCCTGGATACCACGACCGCCTCCGAATGGCGGGAATGCTACCACCCGAAACACCCGATGACGCGGTCGGAAAGCAAACGTTACAAAATGGAACTGCTCAAATACGTGAGTGATGACCTCAACCTCGTCTGCGGCTCGGAAACGGGTCATGACGCCGCCGTGCCATATGTGCATTACTTCGAGGGTATGCTCAGTCTTGGTCCCTACCGGATTCCGGATGCCGGGCGCAGCATGTGGGAGGAGTGGCAGGACGTGCCCGCAGACTTGGAGAAATTTCAAACCGGTCACTTCTACCGATTGCCACTCTGGGAGCTGGTTTACCACGACTGCGTGATCGCGCAGTGGTATTGGGGTGACTACAACCACAAGCTTCCGAAGTTGTGGGATCGCCGGGATTTGTGGAACGCGCTTTACGGAACGCCCCCGATGTTCATGTTTTTCTTCGACTGGGATCGCTGGCGATCGAACAAGGAGCGATTTGTGAAAAGCTATCAAACGGCGACTCCCGTTGCTCGAGCGACGGCGACATCCGAGATGCTCTCGCACGAATGGCTTACGAAGGATCGCGCAGTTCAGCGCACCCGTTTTGCAAACGGCGTGAGCGTGACGGCAAATTTCGGCGAGGCACCCTTCGTACTCCCGGATGGCACCAGCATCCCCTCATTGGGCCACCGCGTCAACGGACTCCCAACTGCGAACGACGGCGGGAAGAGCGATTGAGGACGGGACGAAACCCTGCTTGACTTTCAAAATCCCGCGTATAGCTTCCTAGTTTTCCGCGAAAGCCATGGCTAACGCATTTTTCATGAACAGTCATTTGGTTGAAGAAGCTCAGAAGGTGATGCCCAACACGCAGGTACTCATCAATCTCGTGTCCCAGCGTGTACGCCAGCTCAACGCCTCCGCGCGGCCGCTGGTCGAGACCACTCCGGGGATGGATAACTGCGATATCGCCCTCTCCGAGATCATCGCCGGACGGTTGCGCGAAAAGGCTCCCGAGCCCGCCGCCTAGCATCCGGGGCCTAGCGACCGGCGCCGAAAGGCACGGTCAGGAGTCAGGTTACGCTCCCCCCCTCCCCGGCACCCGGTCCGGTACATTTTTCCCGAACAACCGCCGATTCCGAATTGTCGCCTGACCACGGAGCGGACGGTTAAACCCGAAAACGGATTTTGAACCATGAAGAACACGAAGGTCATGAAGGGAAAGGATTCCTTGAACAGGACTTTCTCGTGCAGATTCATTCCGTTTAAACTGCTCTGTCTTCGTGAGCTTCGTGTCCTTCGTGGTAAATTCCAATCGCGGCGTTCGGGTTAAACCGACCCCCATCCGATGTCGGAAGATATCATCACCAACCGCCGAGCCCTCCGGAATTATCACATTCTGGAAACGTTCGAAGCGGGTCTCGAACTCAAAGGGACCGAGGTCAAATCGATTCGGGCCGGTCTTGCCAACCTGCAAAACGCGTTCGCTCGCGTGGACGACAACGAAGTTTTCTTGCACGGCGCCGACATCCAACCGTACGAGCGCGCCAGCCACGAACAGCACGCGTCGCGCCGTCCCCGCAAACTCCTTCTCCACAAAAAGGAAATCGCCCGTCTTTTCGGTTTGGTCTCCGTCAAGGGACATGCGTTGGTCCCGCTTCGCATGTACTGGAAGAATCGCCGCGTGAAGATCCAAATCGGAGTGGGAAAAGGGAAGCTCGCTGCGGACAAACGTCACGATCTCAAAGAAAAAACCGAAAACCGCGAGGCTCAGCGAATCGCGAGTCAGTTCAACCGTTCGCGGTCGTAATTCAGTCACTGTCAGTACGCTACCCGCCCAGCAGAATGCATTCCAAATCCCGCAGTTCAAATCCGGGGAACAGCTGATATCACCATGAAGAGCAGGAAGGGCATGAAGGAAATGGCTTCGGACTCATTCATCTTCATGCTCTTCATGTCCTTCACGGTAGTTTGAACCGAGGCATTGAGGATCAGATGCATTCTGTAGGAAGGGCTACACTAGCCCGGCGCGTAGGCCGCCGGGATGAGCACGCTTTCGCTCATGCCATGGATGAGCTTTTTGTCGGGCGGCACGAGAGTGGCCAACGCACCGCGCAGCCGGGCCTTTCCCTCTTCCACGAAGTAGTACGGGCAGAGCCGAATCCGGGCCCGCATCGTTTCGATCGCATCGCTGTCCCGGGAAAGGACCGGGTGTTCGAACACGGCGCTGTGCCGGAATTCCTGAAGCAAACGGGGGTGCTTTCCAAATTCTTCAACCGCCACCCGCAGTTCCTCGCGCCATTGAGCTTGGGAAACATCGCTTCCCACGGTCACACCCCGCGATCCCCAAGCGCGGTCCGAAAATCCGCTGACCTTCAACACCAGTTCGCGTTCCTTCTGACTCGCCTTCGCCAATTCGTCCCAACTGTGAAGGTCGAGGCGCGGTAGCACGGCATGCGGAGGCAGCGGCGCGGGATCGACAATCCACGAATACGGAATCACCTTCCTCAAGGCGAAAAACTGCCGTTCACTCAACTCCCGCCGCCAAAACTCTCGCAGGGGCTTCAACCAAAACAACGCAAACCAAAGCTTCTCCTCCAACGCCGGTTTCCAGGGCGGAGTCACCCGGATTTCCCCGGACAAGGAGCGCTCCTGAAGCACGCGGGCCGCGCGAACGTTCGGGAGATCGAACAGTTCGAAAAATCGGTAAACACGGGGTTGCCAGTCCTGTGCCTGATCGTTGAGTACACACCATCGGGACTCCGGATGCCGCAGATTGAGCTCCGCCGCGAGCCATTCCATTTCCGGCCGGTAGGTCGCGGCTTCGTCGCTCACGACGATGTCCCCGCCGGGCAGTATCGACGCGAAGCCTTCCAGCATGCCGTCCGGTCCCCCGACGATATCCTCCCCCATCGCCGAGTACGTTCGGGACAACCAGGCGGTCAGACCAATGCCGCCCGGAACATTGTCCAGTTCCGCGATCGCAAAGCCGTCCGCTGTCAGAATCAGATCCGGCCTGAGGACCTCCGGCATGTGGTCCCGAAAACGCTTCTCCCGAGACAAAGCGACCAACTCGGGTGGCTTTCCGGCATCCAACAACCGGGCAATCCACGACGGCTGTTTTCCGTCCACGCTCAGCCGGTAAAGCAGGTTGCAGGCCCGCACAAACAACTGGATGCGATAGCCGAGCTTATCGAGCTCATCTGCCAGCCTAGGCGAAACCGGGAACGCTCGCGGAGAAACCCGCCAACTTTTCTCATGGAAAAGCCCTCCCTCGGGCATCGCCGACGCCACCGCCAGCGCCCGATCCACCTCCGTGGCAAATCCAGCCGTCATCCCCACCGCTATGCGAGGCGTTTCAGCGCCTCTCGCACGAGGTCGGCCGACTCCATTGCGCCCCCGCCGGATTCCTTGATCGCCGCCGCCACCGCGCGATGCGCTTCCACCTGTTTGTACCCCAACGAAATCAATGCCAACTCCGCGTCACCCGCGGCGGGGTCGGTCCCTCCGCTCCGCGCCAGGCTTGCCGCTTCCCAGGTCGCAGCAACCCCGACTTTATCCTTCAGTTCCAGAATCACCCGATCCGCCGTTTTCTTCCCCACCCCGCTGATGCGGGAAATGGCCACCGCATCGGCTCCCACCACCGCCGCCTTGAAGCTCTCGACCGACATGCCGCTGAGAACGGCGAGCGCGAGCTTCGGGCCGATCCCGGTCACGTGATGAAGAAGCAGGCGAAACAGATCCCGCTCCGCCGCGGAGTGGAATCCATAAAGTGTCAGTGCATCCTCCCGGACATGAAGATGGGTGAGAATCCTCACGCGCGCGCCAACGGCGGGCAGACGGTCAAAACTTGAAAGCGGAATCAATGCGTGGTAACCAACCCCTTGGACATTGATCACGACATGCGTCGGCAGCGACTCGTCCAAAGTACCTTCGAGAAATCCGATCATGCGCAACGGGAGCAATAGCAGACGCGGTTTAATTCGCAACCTCGCTTTCGCGCTCGCGCTGGTCGTGATTCCTCATGTCGCCGTCGCGGCAGATGGCACGTGGAGGGTCTTCCCGGAGCCGACTTTTATGAAACCGCCGCTGTCTTGGTCCATCGATGGCGCGGCAAAAACGTGTCTCGTGCCAACGGTAGACGGCACGCTGGGACCGGAGGCACTCTCCCGGGCGGATTTCCTCAAGCTGGGGGTTCCCCGCGCGGAATTCGAACGCCGCGCCCGCGAAGCGGCCTCGGCCGCGCTCCTGACCCTCAAGCCGGAGTTCGTCCGGGACAGCGACGGCGTCATTCTTTATGCCGTGCTGCAGTCAAGCGACGGACTCGCCGCCTCCACGATTCTCGCCCCTGAGTTTTCCAGGATGTTCAAGGATGCCCTCGGTGAGGATTTGGTAATCGCGGTGCCGGAACGCGACCAGGTGCTCATTTTCTCGCGGCAGGATCCCCAGTACCAACGCATGTCAGCCCGGATCATCGATTCCTATCGCGACGCAATTTATCCGGTCAGCATCGAAGCATTCACCTTCCAGCGGGGCGAACTCCGCGCCATCGGCGAATACACGCGGTAACGGGCGATCCCTTTTCCTCCACCGCAGTGTAAGGAATCGCCGGCTCCTGCGACGTATCGGACGGAAACACCACGCAAAACGCAAAACACCAAAACATCATGAAACACCTGCTCCTCTTCACACTCCTCGCGACGATGCTCGCACCGCTCGCTTCGGGAAAAACGCTCGCCAATGTCGACAACGCGGGCGTTGGCATCAAAGGATACGACCCCGTCGCCTACTTCACGGACAACAAGGCCGTAAAGGGCGATCCCGCGATCAAGAGTACCGCAAACGGAGTAACATACTACTTCGCTTCGGCGGAACATCAGGCGACCTTCGACGCCAACCCGTCCAAGTACGAACCCCAGTTCGGCGGCTTCTGCGGTTGGGCCGTATCGCAGGGCTACACGGCCTCGATTGACCCCAACGCATTCCAGATCATCGACGGACGCCTCGTGCTGCAGTACAGCCTAGGCGTGCGGAAAGACTTTAACAAAGACGCCGCCGGAAACTTGAAGAAAGCCGATGCGAATTGGCCCGGGATCGTGGAGAAGAAAGGCAAGTAGAGTCGACGCGGACCGTCTCGATAAAGCGAAACCCGGGCGGGGCGATCCTGCTGATCGTTCGTTCCACAAGTCTTGCTGTCGCGTTTTAGTTGCTGGTCAAATCGTTCTGGTCTAGTTTGATCTCGTGAAAGTCATCTCCATTTACGAGGCAAAAACGCAACTGTCGAAGCTTGTGGATATGGCGCTGGCAGGTCAGGAAATCGTGATTTCCAGGCGGAAGACCCCGCTCGTCAGCCTCCAACCGCTCAGAATGTCAAAGACTGCCAGAAAAACCGGCACCATGACGGGCTTGGTTGTCTCGATGGCGGAGAGTTTTAACGACTCGTTCGACAATTGGGAGGAGGATGCGGCCTTTCAGGATGGAGCTACCCCTGCGGTGAAAGCAGGGCGGGCTCGCCGGAAATGAGCGTTCTTCTCGACACGCATGCCATCCTCTGGGCCTTGTCTGGAGACTCGCGACTATCGAAGAAGGCGCGGTGCGTTTACAACACCGAAGACGATCTGGCTTTCAGCGGTGTCAGCCTCTGGGAGATAGGGATCAAACTTGGCCTTCAGAGGCAGGAATTTTCTCTGGCGGGCAATTGGTGGCAAAGCATTCCGCAGGAGTTGGTGTCGCAAAGCATTTTGCGACTCGATGTCGAGCCTGAGCATTGTCGGATCGTAGCGGAATTGCCGATGCACCACCGCGATCCTTTCGACCGGATGCTGATCGCCCAAGCAATGAGCACTGGCCGAAGTATTCTTTCGATCGACCGGAAACTCGACGACTACGGCGTCCGCCGTATCTGGTGATCTGTGACCGGACTCGGAACGCAGCAAATTCGCAGAAGGGTTTGCATGGGATCGAAATCCTCCGCAATGGGAGTGACGACGCGAACGGTCGGCGAATCGTTGGTCCCGCTCATGCGGTACGACCGGGCGCGCAGCGCGTCATGCGACCCCAACTGTTTCTTTCTTGCCCGCCGCAGTCGACTTCGATTTTATCCCGGGCGGGAACTATGATCGTCACAACTGGGGAACTCTTCAAACAGGCATACAGCCGCTACGCGGTCGGCGCCTACAATATCAACAATCTGGAACAGACTCTCGGGTTGTTCCGAGGTTGCATGGAAAGCCAGGCGCCCTTCATCATCCAGATTTCCAAAGGCTCGCGAGGCTATGCGGACAAGCGCATGCTCGAGGCCATCATTCGGACGGCGGAGGAGATTTTCCCTGACGCGGTTTTTGCGGTTCACCTGGACCATGGCGACGAAGCCACGTGCTACGACTGTATTGCAAGCGGGTTCTACAGTTCGGTCATGATCGACGCCAGCCACGAGGAGTTCGACAAAAACATCGAGATCACTCGGCGAGTCGTGGACCGCGCGCATGCGCACGGGATTAGCGTCGAAGCCGAACTCGGAATGCTGGGCGGCGTCGAGGAGGACATCTCCGTCGACGAAGGCCATGCATGCCTTACGGACCCCGAACAGGCCGTCGAGTTTGTGGAACGCAGCGGCTGCGACTCCCTCGCCGCTGCCATTGGAACGAGCCACGGGGCCTACAAGTTCAAGGGCCAGCAGAGCCTTCACTTCGAAGTTTTGCACGCCCTTCAGGCCAAACTTCCCGGTTTCCCGATCGTGATGCACGGTAGTTCCAGCGTGCCGGTTGAGGAGGTCCAGCGCATCAATGCCGCAGGCGGGACGCTCGACCCCACCGCCCGCGGGGTGGATGAAAACGAGTATCTCCCCGCCGCGAAGCTGGGCGTCACGAAAGTGAACATCGATACCGACGGCCGCCTGATCTGGACGCGCGTCCACCGCGAGTACTTCCGGGATCACCCCGAGCAGTTCGACTTCCGCCCTCCCGGGAAAATTTTCGTTCAAGAATACGCCCAGTTCATTGGGAAAAAGAACGAGAAGCTCGGCTCCGCCGGGCACCTGGAAGAAGTTCGTTCGAAGCTGCGCCCTCAGTAATCGTGAGCGCTCCGGGCGTCTCTTCCTCCGTTCTGCTAACGGAAGAAGCCCTGCGCGGACGCATCGCGGAGTTGGGAGCAGAAATCACCTCCGCTTACGAAGGGCAACCCCTCACCGTGCTAGCGATCCTCAAGGGCAGCGTGCTCTTCGCGGCCGATCTCGTCCGGGAAATCCGACTCCCGTTGCAACTCGAGTTTATCACCGCCCGCAGTTATGCCGGAACCCGCAGCTCCGGCGTCGTCAAATGGACAGATCTTCCCTCAACCCTCGCAAACCGCCATGTCCTGATCGTGGACGACATTTGGGATTCCGGCCGCACGTTGGAGGCATTGACGACGCATGCGACGGAACAAAGCCGCGCGCTTTCGATTCAAAGCTGTGTCCTGCTCGAGAAGGACGTCCCGCATGAGAACTCGGCGTGTCCCAGATTCGTCGGATTTCGCATTCCCGACGTCTTCGTGATTGGATTCGGACTCGATCACGACGAGGAGTTTCGGAATCTGCGCCACATCCGCGCTTACGAGTCGTAACGGTCACGGAACCCATTCCCCTTCCCCATCCCGCGGCAACCCGAACGCCGCGATTGGAATTTACCACGAAGAACATGAAGCTCATGAAGACAGGAAATTTTAAATGAAATGAATGCGCACGAAAAGATTCCTGTCGCTCACTCCTCTTCATGCTCTTCATGTCCTTCATGGTGAAAAATCCGTTTGGGGGATTAAAACACCTCCAAATGCGTTTCGCGAAACGAGCCATCCTACTATATGTCCTCGCGCTCGGCGCTCCTCTCGCTCGCGGCGATGACTGGAGACCTGCGCTGCCGGGTTGGGATTATGAATTTCCGCGCGACCATGCCGTGCATCGCGAATTCAAGACGGAATGGTGGTATTTCACCGGGAATCTCCGTGGATCGGACGGCCGTCGGTTGGGATACCAGCTCACGTTTTTCCGTCAGGGAGTGCGCATACCGGGGTCGAATCCGCCGCAAACACGGTTCGCGGTCGACGACCTGAAGTTCGCCCATTTTGCCATTTCAGAGCTCGGCCCGGGACGTTTTCACCACGCTCAAAAATCTAGCCGCGGGGCTTTCGGGGAAGCGGGTTTCGCGGAGGGTGACAAGCTGGCCTGGATTGAAGATTGGACGCTTCGGTTGGGATCCGACGGCGTGTTTCGCCTGCAAGCAAAGATGGACGGCGCTGCCATCGCTCTCACGCTCAAGCCGTTGAAACCCCCGATCGTTCACGGAGCGACCGGGGTGAGTCAGAAGAGCGCCGGCGAAGGGCAGGCGTCGCATTACGTATCCTACACGCGCATGGAAACCACCGGGGTGGTTTCCATCGCCGATCAACGAATCGATGTCGTGGGCGAAAGCTGGTTCGACCATGAGTGGGCGAGTAACCAGTTGGGAAAGGACCAAATCGGTTGGGATTGGTTCAGCGCACAGTTTGATGATGGCAGCGAATTGATGTTGTTCCAAATCCGGTTGCGCGACGGGTCCGCAGAACCGCTTTCGCATGGCACTTTTGTGGATGCACAGGGCGAAGCGACCCCCCTCTCGCGTGAGGACTTTCGCGTTACGCCGGGGAAACTTTGGAAGAGCCCGGAATCCGGCGCGAGTTATCCGGTCGAATGGGATATATCTGTTCCGAAGTTTGCTCTGACCCTGCGCCTCACCACCCTGTTGGAAAAACAGGAATTGAACCTCTCCCCGGTGTCGTATTGGGAGGGAGCGGTGGATTACGACGGCACAGCGGGTTCGCGTCGGATCAAAGGCCATGGATATCTGGAAATGACCGGTTATGCGGGTCCGCTGGTGGGGCTCGGTTCTCCGTCGACTCCGTAATCGCCGCGTCCGTCATCGATTTCCGGGGTTACAACCCTGGGGATCGATCCGATCACCGCCTCCCGAGAAAACCTGCTGCATCCTTCCGCTTTCCACATGCCACTGTTTGCGCGATCATCCTAGAAACCGCAGCTTGAATTACCATGAAGCACTTGAAGATCATGAAGAGGAATGAATGAGGCATGTTCCCGGGCTCCACGGGTCTTCCCCTTTTGGGTGAAGTTGCGGGCCAATTTTCTGAGCCGTCTATTCCTCTGTCCCTTCATGTCCTTCATGATCTTCATGGTGAATCTGACCATTTCTTGGGTTTGAACTGCGGGATTTAGGATCATAGTTGCCAATGTCGTTCGAACTCGTCTCCAGTTTCGGTCCGCGCGGTGACCAGGAGCAGGCGATCGATGGCTTGCTGCGATCGATCCGCGCTGGTAATCGCCATCAAACGCTGCTCGGGGTGACGGGTTCCGGAAAGACATTTTCCGTCGCCAACGTCATTCAGGAAATCGACCGCCCCACCCTCGTGATGTCGCACAACAAGACACTCGCGGCGCAGCTGTATTCCGAGTTCAAACAGTTTTTCCCCCACAACGCCGTCGAGTACTTCGTTAGCTACTTCGATTACTACCAACCCGAGGCGTACATTCCGAGAACCGACACCTACATCGAGAAGGACTCCTCGATTAATGAGGAGATCGAGCGCCTGCGGCTTTCGACAACCAGTTCGCTCCTCTCCAGAAAGGATGTCCTAGTGGTTGCAAGCGTTTCCTGCATCTACGGCCTTGCGTCCCCAGAAGACTTCCTTTCGATGATGCTCACGCTCAAGCCAGGCATGCAGCTCTCCCGGGAAGCCCTGCTGAGCAAATTGGTCGAAATGCTTTACGAGAGGAATGACATCGCCTTCGAGCGGGGGAAATTCCGTGTCCGTGGCGATGTGGTCGAGGTCCATCCCGCGCAGGAGGAAGACGAGGCCATCCGCATCGAGTTTTTCGGCGATGAGGTGGAACGCATCAGCCATTTTGATCCCCTCTCCGGCCGCGTGAATGCCACCACCACGCACCTCACGCTTTTTCCGGCAAAACAGTTCGTTACCCCTTACGACAAGCTCCAGGTCGCGATGCGGACCATTCGGCAGGAACTCGACGAACGCATCGCATGGTTCGAGCAGCACGGGCACCTCATCGAAGCGCAGCGGCTGCGGATGCGCACGGAATACGATCTGGAAATGATGCAGGAGATGGGATTCTGCAACGGAATCGAAAACTACTCCCGCCACCTCACGGGACGTCCGCCGAACAGCAAGCCATACACCCTCATGGACTTCCTTCCGGAGAATTACCTCCTGGTCATCGACGAGTCCCACGCGACGGTGCCTCAGGTGGGCGGCATGTACGCCGGAGACCGATCTCGGAAGCAGGTCCTAGTCGAACACGGATTCCGTCTACCCAGTGCGCTGGACAACCGACCCCTGAACTTCGGGGAATTCATGCAGATGACCAACCAAGTGATCTACGTAAGCGCGACACCCGGCGCGTTTGAGATCCAGAACAGTGTGGTAGGCAACACGGACTACATCGCAAATTCCGCCGATCGCGTCCGGGAACAAAAGCTCGCCGCCGCGACCGCGGGCAGCCTTCGCACAGCGCGGAAGGCGGTCGACGTTCTCACCCCGGGGGCGCCGTTGATTGTTGAGCAAATCATACGTCCCACCGGACTCCTGGAACCGCAAATCACGCTGCGCCCGTTGAAGGGTCAGATTGACGAAACGATCGACCTCTGCCGCAAGCGGATCGAACTCAAAGAGCGCGTTCTCGTCACCACGCTCACGAAGCGCACCGCGGAGGATCTTACAGACTACCTGAAGGATGTCGGATTGAAGGTTCGGTACGTTCACAGTGACGTCGATACCATTGAACGGGTGGAAATCCTCCGGGCCCTGCGCGCGGCGGAGTTCGACGTGCTGGTGGGCATCAATCTGCTGCGCGAGGGGCTCGATCTCCCGGAAGTGAGCCTTGTTTGCATCCTCGACGCGGATAAAGAGGGTTTTCTGCGGAGCCAAACCTCGCTGATACAAACCGCGGGTCGCGCCGCTCGCCATGTCAACGGCGAGGTGGTGTTGTTTGCCGACACCGTCACGGGCAGCATCCAGGCGCTACTGGACACGACCGCTTACCGCCGCGAGCGTCAGATGGCATACAATGAACTTCACGGCATCACGCCGAGAAGCGTGCAACGGGCGGTGCAGGAAAGCCTCCATGTGATCCTCGCTTCAAAGGAAGAACGTCAGACGGTGCAGGAGGCGGGTGCGGATTTCGATCCGCACGAACTCCTCGTGGAACTCGAACGCGACATGGCATCAGCCGCAGCGAATCTGGAATACGAACGTGCCGCACTGCTGCGGGATCAGATCATGGAACTCAAAGCAGGAACCGGCGTCACAAAACTCGAACCACGGACAAAACCCGCCGCGTACGGACGCGGTCGGCGCCGCGGAGGGGCTCGCGCCTAGAACGCCGACTTAAAAACGCCGACTTGAAACGCCGCCCTTTTCAACCCGCGCGCCACATCGTAGAACGACTTCCTCATGGCAGCTAAAAAGGGACCCCCGACGGACAGCGCGGTGCATTTTGTCACGGGCTCCGACGAGTCCGAAGTGAAACGTGCCGCGTTGCAACTGGCCGCAAAACTCACCCCCCCGGACAGCGGCGACTTCGGCGTCGAAATCATCGACGGGGCGGCGGACAACGTAGACGAAGCCGTCGGCCGTGTGGAATCCACCATTCAGGCGCTGCTGACCATTCCGTTTTTCGGCGGAGAGAAGCTGGTTTGGCTCAAGAGCGCGACATTCCTTGCAGACTCACCTGCAGGCCGTTCGGAGCGCGTCGCCGCTCAACTCGAGGATCTGCGAAAAATTGTCGAGGCCGGAATGCCGGAGGGAGTTCGTTTCCTGCTGAGTGCTCCCGAGGCGGACAAACGGCGCGGCTTCTACAAGGCCATGACCAAGCTCGCGCATACGGTCATTCAGGATGTCCCGGACATGGGATGGGGCGGAGGAGACGAGGCGGCAATGGAATGGACCGCCCTGCGCGCGAGGGAGTACGGACTGCATTTTGAAGGGGAGGCCCTGCTCACCCTGGTCGGGCGCGTGGGGGTCGATAGCCGACAACTCCAATCCGAGCTCGAAAAACTCGATGTTGCCGTCGGACGGACACGGGCGGTGACGGAACACGACGTCCGCGACCTCGTGCCCGCCACCCGTGAGGGCGGCATCTTTGACCTGAGCAATGTCGTCGCGAGACGAGACCTCCCCGGTGCCCTCGCGGTCCTCTCCCAACTTCTCCGACAAGGCGAAAGCGCGATCGGCCTCCTTCTTGCCGCGATCGTTCCCACCGTTCGGAATCTCCTTCTTGTACGTGAACTGCTCGATCACCACCGCATCGCGCCGCCTGCAGAACCTCAGTACTTCGCCTCAACCCTGAAGCGTCTCCCGGAGACGGCGATCGCGCACCTTCCCCGAAAGAAGGATGGCGGGATCAATGCCTACCCGCTGGGTATTGCGGCCACGCAGGCACGCCGCTTCACCCTGCCGGAACTCCGTCACGCATTCCGCGCATGCGCAGAGGTCAATCTCGCGCTTGTCAGCACGCAGACCGATCACGAAGTCCTCCTGCAGAGACTGTTGTTGACCATACTGGGCCGCGGCTCCGTATCGGGCAGGCGAGCATCAACTTATTGAACGGCGTAATTCTGATATCGGGTTGGTCTCATGGAAAGGAGCACGGGCTTTCCTGCCCGTGTTGTTAGAAGAGGTAAACGGACTGGAAAGTCCGTTCTCCGTTAGCATCCCAATCCGCCCTTCAATTAGTGTCAAAATGCTCGCCGTCAGCAGAGCTATTGGCCAGCTCCTCAATGCAATTACAGCAGCCTAAGTGTTCTTTCTCGAGAACCTTGAAACGGTCACTTCTCATCCCTGGCGGTCAAGGGAATGGGTGGCTTTTCGATTGCGCCGCGTACCACGCGCATTCCCCGAAAAAGCCGGCCGAGGAGGACACCCTGTCCCATTCGACGGATCGGATCGTTTCAGCAAGATTGTTGACCAGTTCCGGACCTGGTTTCGCGGATCCGAGCACCGTGATCCACGCCGCACAAAATGGCTCCCGCAGCGCTTGGGCCTCAATCGTGCGTCCTTTGTTGTTCCAAAAGTGAAGTTGCTGCAGGGCGAGTTCCACCGCCTCGCCGGTCGTGGTCTGCAGATGCCAGAGCTTGTTCATGCTTCGCCAGTCGGTCCGGAACGGGGAACTCCCGAGCCGGGACACCTCGGCTGTGGTCCGACCCGCGCAGGCGCGCACGCCCGCCGCGAGAGATTCCGCGTATTGCGCGGCGATCTCCGCACGCGTTTCCAATGCCATGAGGTCGGCGACCATCGCCTGGGAAACGACGTAGATGTAGATGTGTTCGTTCGCGAGGGAGGGATGCTCGGCCCACTCGCCCGGGATCCCCCGGGCGACGATCTCGAGGCGCGTTTGCCCATTCCCCATCTTCTCCTGCAAAAAGCCCTCATGCATGCTTTTCCAAGCCGCGTCGCCGGTCACCTCGAAAAGCATTCTGGTTACGAAGAGCAGGCGGGTGACCGAGCGGTAATCCGATCCGAACCACGCCCCGCGGTACTGTCCGGGCTTGAGCTCTCCGACCGGATCGCACGGTATCTGCCAGCCCGCCCGCTGGATCGCGACGCCGACCCCGACCATTTTCGCAATGATTTGCTTTTTCTCCGCATCGTCCGGCATTCCCGACCGGACGTAGCGCCAGAGCCCGTAGAACCACGGAGCGGTCTGGTCGTCCGAACCGATTCCATAGTGGCTCTTCCCGTCGGCAAGCACCCCGCGCGCGACAAACCCCGGAGTCGTCCCGACGCTTGCGCACAGCATGAGACCGCGAGCCAACTTTGCCGCCTTCTCCCGATCTTCGCCGGATTTCGTCATCTGATACCGCTGGACCATTCCATCGAGATAGAGGCCTGAGTAAAACGCGCCGTTTTCCATCGGGGTCCACCACGAGATCGCGTTGGGTTTCCCCGCCTCAGCCTCCTCCGCGCTCGGGAGCAGCGTCGGATCGCCTCCGAGGGTGTAGTCGAGGAGAATTCCCTGCGGTTCAGCGATGAAGCGTTTCCACAAGCTCTCGTGAAGCGTCTCGATGCCGGGCGGCAGCGGAGGGGTCGCAGAGCAAATCACCGGCAGAAAACCAAGAAGGATCGAGAAAATGGGGGCGGCTAATAGGTCAGTCCTTTTCATGATTGTTTTCGCTCGTTTACGGTCCAAACCATCTGGGGTCACTTGCGGGAACTAGCTCCTTCAAATTCTCCACGTGTCCGTCCACGTAGAGAAAATTTGCCGATTTGTTTGGATGGCGGCGTGACACGTCCCCGTCGGTAGTTGGATTGAAACCGTCCTGATTTGCGGCGATTTCGGCGACAAGGAATGTGGTGCTCTGCGGGGGGGTCATCCGCCGGTAATTCCAGGTTACGGATACCCTTCGAATATTCTCGTTGACGGCATAGGAGACTCTTCGAGTCGCGTCGATCTTCCAAGCCGGGCAGACAAATGGAGGGACGGCGCGGGCAAGGGGCGAGGGGCCGAGCACCCCGTCGTTCACTCCGAGGTAAGGAGCGAGTCGGATCATCCACGTGGTGGTGTCTCCTGAGCCGGTGTTCAAACGCGGAAACTCCCCGTTGTTGTCATTTGCATACAGGTGAAATGCCGTGCCGATTTGCCTCAGGTTGGCGACGCACTTCAATGAATTAGCCCGTGCTTTACCTGCCGAAACCTGGCTGAAGAGCAGTGCCGCCAGGATCGCGGTGACGGCTATGACAGCCAACAATTCGATGAGGGTAAACCCCGAGGACCTGCCATGGCGAATTCCCCACAAATGAATGGGGCCGAGAGGGGACACCGGGAAGGACTCCTTCAACGGAAAGCCTCAAGCGTGTCCAAGCGGAGCATGCTAGGCGTTTGCCCAGGGGTTGCCACATAGAGTCCGACCCCGATTACCGCCGAATTCGGAAGATCCACTTTTAGTGCGTCCCCAAGCGCCAGGGCGCTTCCCGGCTCCAACTGGAAATGACGCCAGTCTTCCGCCTTTCTGCTGAAGGGAAGCATCACTTCGCAGTCCGCCGAGGCCACCGCCGGAAACGCGCCGGGCCCACCGAGTGCCTCCGGGATGAATTCCTTGCTGCTGGCATACCAGTTGTCGCCAATTTTGACGAGCAACCGGACATCAATCTGACTCCCCGGGGTGCCGTGCATCCGCCAGGAAAACTTGGAGGGGTTGTCCAACTGAAGACCGGTCTTGACGGCGGCGTACTCGTTGAACGCCAAATCATTCATTAATCCGCACGCGAGAAATCCGATGGGAGATGCCGGGTTTCCCGCCCCGCTCGCTACAAAGATCCCGCTGGTAACCTCAGGACCCTTAGCCAACGTGAGGTCATCAGCCGACGCATTACCGTAAGCCTCCCAGCCGATGGTTGAAAGATTCTGGTTTAGCCCGGAAACCTGGTTCGAAAACTCCTCCAAAAACAGCGCTTCGCCCCTGCAGATTGAAGCGGCCGGGAATATGGTAATAATTGCCCCAGCGGTCAGAAAGGAATGGAAAAAGGCGACCGGAAATGAGGTGGCGACCCGGCGAAAAGGGGGGATGACAGGAGGGTTCATAATGATTCGGGAGAGGAAATGACGCTAACAGAATGCGGGAGAGGAACAACGCCTAAGTCTCCCGCAGCGGTCAATTTATTGATCAATGCTCAATAGAAACTGCGACCCATTGTGTTTGGATTTTGTCAAAGGGATCACGATGCCGTGAGGTGGCGGCAGGGTGAAACTTGTTGAATCGGATCGTATGTCAGGCAGGGAGAGACGTTGCGCAACGGATCCCTGGAAGGTCGACGACCTTGTTTGTTTTTGGGATTTCCAAGAGCCGGCGGGCTTGCCCCGCCGGGCTCGAGGAAGCTTTCCTGCCATGCTTCGTGAAGGAGCGGGACCTGTTCGAAGGGTCGAGGGAGGGCTCTTTGGAAAACACTGTGCCGAACTGATGCGAGGGCAATACTTTTTTGTGCCGAATGCGGAATGCGGTGGTTTGAATCTCCACCGGGAGCTTACCCTGGTCGCCTGGATCCAGAGACACCGCAAAGCGGAGATCCAATGCGAGGCGATCGCCGGGATGTGGAACGAAACGGACGCCCAGCGTCAGTACGGGTTATTTCTGGATCTGCGAATCCACGGTGCTTCCGACAATGTGGGTGGTCACATTTCCTCGACTGGCGGCCCGACCCCGGGACATCCGTGGTGCATGGAGGCCGCGATTGGATTGTCGCAGATGGGGTATTCGTGCTGGCACACCGTGGCTTTCAGCTACAACGGGATAGCGGCAATGGTGTATCTCGACGGGCATCTCGATACCCGGCCCGGGTTAAATCCGTTCATCGGCCCCCCGCGCCTGCTCCACCGGAGCACTTCGGACTTCACTGTGGGTGGCGTGCACCGGCTCGGCGAGATGGGGAATTGGTTTTGCGGACGCTTAGGTGGGCTTGCAGTTTATTCGCGCGCATTGAGCGGAGCGGAAATTCGCCGAGTCAGCCTGGACGGCGGTGGGCATCCCCCGCCTACCAGTGGCAGCTTTCCTCGTCAGGAAGACTTTTGAAATCCCTCCTGGATTTTCACCGCCGCCTGGTGGCAATGCGCAAAGAGCTGCTTCCTCATCTCCTTGGAAGGCGTGCCAATGAGGTAGGCCGCGACGGCCGCAATTAGTTCGTGTCCGGCGGAAAAGACCGGAAAGGCGATCCGGCATCGCGTAGTCGGACCGTCATCTTCGACGCATTCGGGACAGGAATATTTCAGGCGCCTCACATTGGAAAGATAGTCTTCGAGCCGCTGCATGCTTCCCCAGACCGGCTTCCCCTCTTTGTCGAAGGGGTGGGCGCGGAAGATCGCTTCCTTTTCGGTCGGCGTTGCATAAGCCAGAAACAGGAGAAAACTCGCCTTCCGGTAAAGATTGATGATCACGAAGGACCGCCGACGGATGAGCACTCCGGGCCGGACCCCTTCTACACAGAGTCGTTGCCAGATCGAATCGCAATCCTGTTCGAGAATCTCAAAATTGCCTTCTGGCATCCGCGCGGACGTAGTGACCAGGACTTTGGCCGCCACGGTCAGAAGATGCCGATCCTCGTGCATCCGGCTAAGCTCCCTCACCGCATGCCCGATCGTGAAACGAAGCGGTCGCTCGCGTCTGGACAGCATACCCTCCTTCTCAAGCGTCCGGATGAACCGGTATGCGGTGTTGGGCTTGAGGCCAACCGCTGCCGCAACCTGTCCCACCGTACGTCCGTCTTCGGAACCAGCCACCGCATAAAGGATTTGCACCGCCCGTTGGAGGGATTGGATGGACTCGTTGTTGGGCATGTTAGGTAGTTACAATGCTGATCTATGATCACATAATACTCCTCTCGGATGGGAATCCGGCTTGGCAAGCAAAATGAAGCGCTGCAATGATTCTCGCACTAGTACGGCTCGCCCCCCCATCCTATGCACCCCCTCAACCCCATCAACGCGACGACGCATCCTCGAATCCACAAATCCGCCGTTATGGCACTCCAGCTATCCGTGTTTGCTGCAACGGCTTCCGTTGCGTATGCACAAAGCGGCACTTGGAACACGACCACCTCCGGGTTGCTTTGGAGTACCGCCGGCAACTGGGTAAGCAATACGGTTGCGACCGGTTCGGCCAATTCGGCCGATTTTAGTACGCTTAATATCACGGCCGACACGACGGTTAATCTCGATTCTGCCCGCACCATCGGCAATCTGATTTTCGGCGATACCACCCCGGCCAGCGCTGGCAGTTGGACGTTGGGGAACAACGGCACGGTGGGCAATGTCCTGACCCTGGCAGGCGGCACGCCAACCATCGCGGTTAATACCCTTGGAACCGGCAAGAATGCGACGATCAACGCCGTGATTGGCGGTTCTGCGGGGCTCACGAAGAATGGGACTGGCACGCTCGTACTTACGGGAAACAATACCTACAGTGGGAACACGACGCTGAATGCAGGGGTTATCCAGATTACGGATTCGAATGCTCTCGGATCCTCCTCCCTTAGCGCAGCCAACACGGGAGGCGAACTCCACCTCTCCGGAAACATCACCGTCAATAACTCCGTGGCGTTGAGCGGAGCCGGCTCCAGTACGAACGGATCTCTGCAGAGCCTGAGCGGGAGTAACACGCTGACGAATTACTCCGTCGCGTCGGCGGTGGGCACCCGAATCAACGTGGCTTCAGGGTCGACACTCAATATTACTAACAACATCGCAGTCAGCGGCAACGGCACCGCCGGATTTCGCTTCCTGGGAGGGGGAACGCTCGTTCTGGATGGCAGTAATTCTTCGGTGTGGCCAACGAGTGTGCAAACAAACACCGTTGGCCTTTCGGGCGTGGGCGGACTCACCATCAAGCTCGGCAGCGACACCGCCCTGGGTGCGAGCACCATCAACTTCGATGCCAATTCGACCCTTCAGAGCAAGGACGCGACGGCTCGCAACCTGTCCAATGGGATGACTTTCACGGCCGCAGCGACCACCGTGACTTTGGGGGCGTCCGCCACCGGCAATCTTAGTTTGAGCGGTAATGTCACGGTCGCCACCGCGGTCGGACTGTCCATTGCAAATACTCAAACGACATTGAGCGGAGTGATCAGCGGGAGTGCCGGGTCACTGACCAAAAACGGCACCGGCACTCTTCTCCTCAGCGGCGGCGCATCGAACACCTTCAACGGCACCACGACGGTGTCTGCCGGTGTTCTTAGCCTCGGGAAAAATACCGGGTTCAACGCGATTGCTGGAAATCTTACGATCCAAAACGGCGGAAAGGTGGCTTTCGCTAACAACAACCAGGTCGCGGATACCGCAACGGTGACGATGAGCGGCAACGGAAGCATCTTCAACGGAACCGGGGTGAACGTAGGAGTCATCGCTCCCACGGAGACGATTGGAGCCCTGACCATGACGGGCGGAGGATTCCAGACTGGCGGCCTATCGGTTTGGACGGTGACCGGATCCGCGAACTTCACGGGCGGCGCCTCTGCCGACACGTTTTTCGCCGGTTACAGCGGCAGTAGCTTTACCGCGAACAGCGTGTCGGTCACAGCGATGACCGGAACGTCAGGTGCAATAATTGGATCTGCCGGCTTTTATGTTTATGGAAACAACGCGGCGTTGACGACCGTTAACATCGGCAGCGGTGGCCTCTCGATGAACGGAAGTAACGTGAATTTGAGAAGAGGAACCTCAGCAGACGTTGCCGGAAGCGCCTTGCGTCTCGATGGCAACGTCTCAACAAGCGGCTCCACGGCCTCGGCCATCCTTGAAGATACGAGTGGTTCGACAACGAACGGCACGGTTTCCCTCGCCCTGAGTGCCACAAGTTCCAGCGCGGTAACCCGCACGTTCAACGTGGCAGGCGGAGGAGCGGATCTCTCGATCGGGGTTGCGATTACAAATGGCAACTCAACCGCCGCTTCCCTCACCAAAACCGGAAGCGGGAACCTCACCTTCTCGGCAGCAAACACCTATACCGGGGCTACAACCATCAGCACCGGAACCCTCATTCTTTCAGGTGCGGGAACGCTGGGATCCGGCAACGTGACCGTCGGGAGCGGCGCGGCACTTAACATTAGCGGGATCACGGGCGCGACGTATGCCATCGGTGCGAATCAGACTCTCAGCGGGTCCGGAACCATTAACGCAACAGGCAAGACGCTCTCGGTGGCCGGAAACTTCAATCCCGGCAGCAGCCCGGGAACTCTCAGTATAGATGGGGGAATCACCCTGGCCGGAACTTCGCTTTCCACATTCGAGATCAACGGGACAACGCCGGGGTCATTCGATCAACTGCTCGTAAACGGTCTGCTGACTTTCGGCGGAACGCTGAATCTGGTCACCGGTTATGCTTTTAGCTACGGCGACAGCGTAGATCTCTTCGACTGGACAACGATTTCCGGAACGTTCTCGTCCATCACCGGCACGGATCTCGGCGGCGGCAATTCTTGGGATACCTCCAACCTTTACGCCACCGGCGTGGTGACGGTCGTGCCCGAGGCATCGATCTGGAGTCTCCTTGCTTTCAGCCTGTTGACGGTGGTGATTCTCCGCCGCCGCAGAGCCTGAAGGTGTGATTTTTTGGGGGAAAGTGGGCGGTGCCTCAGCGGGATGGGACCGCCCACGTCATTTGGTGCGTTTGCGGCTTGATGGGGTAATCCGGGAGTCCTTTTGCGCCGATTGTTTCCTGTTTTATGGCCACATCCACTCAGACACTCCGCTTCGGGGTCAATTATGTGCCGAGCCAGAAGTGGTGGTATTGCTGGAATGATTTCCAGGCCGATGAGATAGCCCGCGACCTTGATGCGATCACGCAACTCGGGGCCGATCATCTCCGCATCATTCTGCTTTGGCCCTATTTTCAGCCCAACCGGGGATGGGTAAGTGAATGCCATCTCGACCGACTGGAGCGGCTCATGGAACTTGCGGCGGAGCGCGGTTTGGATGTCTGCCCGGCGATGTTAACCGGTTGGCTAAGTGGCATCGCATTTCGTCCCGTTTTTGACCGACCCAATGCCTTCTACGTGGACAAGGAGATGCAGGGTGCCATGGATTTATACTTTGAGGCATGTGCCAGACGCCTGAACCGTCATGCGAATTTCCTGGGTTTCGACCTCGGAAATGAACTGAATTGTTGCTGGAAGCCTGCTGCGCTGGCGGAGGGAAATGCGTGGATGGAGCGGATGCTTCATCTTTGCGAGACCCTGAGCCCGCAGGGGGTGCATGGGAACGGGGTGGATCACATGCCGTGGTTCGAACCTCATTCGTTTTCACCGGAGAAACTCGCGCGGCGGCAGAGTTTGATTCCGCTGCATTGTTGGATCGAATTCACGGGAGCTCTCAGGCGAGGTGGGGCCTTGGACAGGTCATGCACGCATCTGGCTCCGGCGATGGCGGCCCTGGCCCGGGCCTATGCCGGGGAGCCGGATAAACCTATATGGCTCCAGGAATTTGGAGCCTCACCCGAATGGGTCGAGGAGAATCGAATCCCCGCCTTTCTCGAGAGCGCCGTCCATGCGGCGGTCGCGGGTGGGATTTGTCGTCTGACCTGGTGGTGCAGTCACGACATTCCCCGCGAATTCGAGTTTCCCTCGATCGAATATGATCTCGGACTCATCAGCACCCAAAACAAACTTAAGCCCTCCGGGTTTGCCTTTCGAGAGATGGCGCGCCAGTACGCTGGAAGCACCGTCCAAATGCCGGCGGCCCTGGATGTGCCACCGCCACCCGGGGTGGGGCTCAGAAGCCCTGAGACGACGTGGCAGTGGCTGGAGGGTGTCCAGCGTCTCCTGCCGTGACGGTGCGCGAATCCCGTGGCGCGCGTTTCAAGCCGGTGGAATGATGGGGGCGGTGAGATGGCCCAGACGGATCCGCTCGAGAACCTACGGCGCCATGCCGACCTGATGGCTGGATGATCCGGCGGCATCCTCGACGACAATTTCAAAAAACGGAGTGGCTCCCGATTTCTCCAGTCGCGCGGTATCGATATCCAGGAACAGTCGTTCGCCATCGGACCGGATAGGGATCGTCCCTGCGCGTTCTCCGTTGAGGTTGAGTGCGTAGGCCCGGACCTCTTCGTCGGGGATCGAGCGGTCAAGACTGATGGCCAGCCGACCGGTCCGTACCAGAACCGGAAATGTGCCCCACTCGATCAGTGCGCTTTCGTTCTGGTCGGCAAACTTCATATCGCTGTTCCGGGCGTCGGTGGAGAACACGAGCAGGAGACGTCGGGCCGTGCGGAGATCCCGGGTGCCGTCGATGGAAATCATGCTCACCGCAGCCGGTACCGAGCATCGGTTGATCGTCAGGGCATCGAGCTTCATCATCGAGTGCTTCTTCAGCACTCCGCATTCAAGCCTCGGCGTGCGGACCTGCATCTCGCCACCGGATCCGGTATCCAGCGTGATCTGCCCGGTGTCGCTTTCAAAAATTCCAGCCGCGGGGTTGGTTTTGTTTTGCGGCGACAGCACGTTCAACTCTCGGAGCCGATCAACGATCGCGCTCAGCCTGGTCACCGACTTCGAATTCTCCACGGTCGAAAACATCAACCCGCCGCCGATGGCCGAGGTTTTGTCCGGAGAAACCGAAAGCACGCGCGAGAAGTCACTGCGCTTCGCGCCATACGTGATCCCCACCCGGCAAAGGATCCAGAGTCTGGACAGCTCGTCATCGATCCCTGCCATTCCGTGGCCGGATTTGATAAACTCGTCGGTGACCGGAATCTCGATCGTGTGCGGCGAGGCCGTCACGTCGCCACGGCGAAAAGCGAAGGCTTCGACCAGCTCGGCCGCGCGAATGACGGGGTCGCTGCCGGTAGAGAAGCACTGGATCGGGTCGCCTGCCTCGACGACCTGTCTGCAGAATCCCGTCAGCGCGCTCCAATTTTGGAGCGCAGCTCCCGCTCCGAAGAGAGGCCCCTGCTCGTGGCGGTAGGGGTTCCAAAACACCACGCCGAGCTCGGTGTTGACGAACGGCCGGTCCAGGAGTCGGGTCATGGAGATGTGCTTGAAACTGGTCCCTCCGCCGGCCAGCGCACTCGTCTGATCCACGTCGGTGGTTTTCCCGTAAATGGGATGGGCATGATAAGTATTGATGGTCACCACCGGAAAGAGGGCGCGCGCCCGCGTGGTCCCGAGGTGGGTGCGCATGTTCCAGTTGGACGCTAATCCGGGGAACCCCAGTTCCCGAAGGGCTTCGAGATAAAAGCGGGACATTTCGCTCTCCATGTCCCCGCAGCACCACGCCATGTCGCGTCCGGCAGGCGTGTCTGTCAGAGCGACCTTGCTGATCGGAGGAACCTGGTCAATTGTGCCGGTCTTAGGGAGTGGTTCGGTTCCACATTTCCCCTCCCACGCGGCGTAAAGCTTTTCGTAGGTTCCGTATTTTGTGGTGAGAAAGGCATGCCAAACTGAGTCCAGCTCCCGGCCATAATCGCGCTCCCGCAGAAGGATGTCCTGCTCGTTCAGGCACGACGCGAGAGCAAATGCCGGATCGTCCTTCAAAGCCAGGCCCGTGTAAGGATTCACCCCGTTGAGCAAAACGCCCGCGGCCGCTTTCCAGTTGGCGCGGAAGTTTGGATTCGTGAACATTTGGACTTTCGTATTGAAGCCTCCCATGTGCTTCACGTAGGGCCGCTGCCCGTTCGAATATCCAATGTACGAGGTCATCAGATCGATGTTCCAGTACACGCCCCGCTTTTTCAGGGCCGCGAGGAGGTTGTAAAACCCATCGAGTGCCTGCGGCACGAAACGGATCGCATCCGGAGTTTCCGGCAACGTGTAGCGATCGACCAGCCCGGTCTTCAGTTGCGGGCCCATCTCGCTCCCGCACAGGAACTCATCGAAGATATGAAACCGAACCATGTTGTAGCCCTGCCGAACGACCGCGTCCGCATACTCCCCCACGTCATCATCCGTCCATCGCGACATCGCATAGGATGGCACTAAGGCAACGGACAAGAATCGAACCGGTTTGTCCGGCTGGGAGGCGAACACAAGTTCGCCGGTTTCGTTCACGATGACCCGTCCCCTGCTGCCAGCCGGCTCCGGATCGGAAAATGGGGTAAAATCCAATGCCGTTCCCGCTTTCACATAAAGGCTACCGGTGTCCACGGGTGCCCACTTCCGGGCGTCGGCCGATCCCTCCCCAACGACCCATTGCATGGCACCGACAGACAGGACCGCTAAAAGAAGCGAAAATCTGATCATTTGGATTCCCCCTCGATGACCCGCACACTTACCGGCCCGAGCCAAAATTTCTGTCCGGCTTGGACTTTGCCGAGCATGATCCTCGGAAGGGAGATCCATCGCATTCCCAGCGGTTGCCGGAAATCCTCACGGAATTCCACCTTCTGCCAACCACCGAGCATCGGAATCTGGCCGACGGCGGAAATCTTCGCATGGCATTCATTAACGATCCGGACGTGGAGCTCGGTTCCGGGTTCCCCCTTCGCCCAAAATACCACGTCCGCCGCTTTGGGGTTGTGGTAGCGTGTCATCCTCGTCCAGAAGTTAATGTGCGATGGCCATGACAATTCCTCGCTGCCGTGCAGCGCATGGACTTCCAGCACCCGCTGTTTGTCCGGTGTCTTCATCTCGGGATCCACCCGGATGTCCACGCCATTCCATGCGTCCGGCATTCCCGCTGAGGAGTTGTAATCCCAGGTGGCCGCGTCAGATGCCATCGCCGACTGGGAAATCCGCACGGCCAAGAAAATGAGGAATGGCAGCACGCGCGCAAAGGAAACCCTCCGCGAGAACGATTGGTCGATGCAACCAGAGTTGGGGAGTCGAAGCGATGGCAACATTGGCTGATAGCGCATGGGGAGAGAGGCTCAGGGAGTCTTTCCCGGAAGCGGTGTCGGAACAAACACCGATCGATATCAGGGGGACATTTTATTGATCAATGCTCAAACAACGGTCGTGCAATGTGGGGTGCCGACCTGGGGTGCACGGTGGGACTACCCGGATTCCCGGCTTCGCGAGGCCTTGCAAAGAAACTTTGGGCTCTTCGCTGAATGGACTGGGTAAATTCAGCAACATGAGGAGATTCAGAGTTGAGGCCTTTGTTGGCGCTGATTGCTGCGGTTCTCGCGGCGAACGGCGTTCCGCGCACCACCGGTGTGCGATTCATTAGCCCAGCCCGTCAGGGCTGGGTGGAAACCACAGGTGACTCCGGCCTGAAGGGACGGGATGGGTGGGGGCGTGGCGTGCGGCCCTGCTTTAGCCCTGTCGCGGACTTTCAGCCCGCAGCTTCCGACACTGCAAAATAAACCCAGCCCTTACGAGCTGGGCTAAGGAATTCTGGGCCGTCGGCCCTGGAACGGCGCGCTTTGGGCAAAGCCTTGCGAACCCCCCCTTCAAACGCCTGTCGGGGCAAGCCTTCGGAGCGCAGGGGCCCCCGCAATCAAGCCTTTTCCCGCCCACTCAGAACGTCGAGGAGCCACATTTCTGACCCCGCCGACGTGCAATACCATTCGCACCCTTTGGTAATCCCATCTTGACCGCCCCAAACCAACGCGTCCATTGGTCAGCAACCCAGCTTTTCCAACAATCGATCCACCTGGATCCCGCCAGCCGTCATCTCCTGAATCCGCGAGATTTTGGCCAGATCGCCGGGTTGGGTCTTAACCGTCATCGATTCGATCCGGCTGGCGATCTCGTAGCTGTCGAGCGGGGAAGCGATCACCGGAAGGTCGACCTCGCGTAGCAACTCCAGCACGCGGGCATGCGGAAGAAACCCGTCGGAAAGGACAATTCCGCAAACCATCTCGCGCTCACACTGAGCGACAGAGAGCGCCGCAAGCACCATATCCTCGCGGTCACCCGGTGTGATCACCAAGGCCCGGTTCCGCAGACGCTCCACAAGATTCGACGACGTCATCGCACCGATCAATATCTCCCCGGCGTTGGTTCCCTTCTCGCTTTCGCCGCACAGGAAGGTTCCCCGAACCAAAAGCCGCACTTCCTCGAGCGTCGGATCGTCCAGGATTGGCTCAGCGGGCATGATGCCGATCAGTTCCAACCCGAGCCTCTCCAAACCCCGGCGCGCGAAGTCACCGATGTACTCAAGTTTATCCGGGAGGACTTTGTTCATGATCACCCCGACGACCTCCACCTCCTCGCGGTCGAACAGAGCGGTGTTGAGCGCGATTTCGTCGATGGGTCGACCGATCCCGCCCTCGGTGACGATCACCACTTTGGATTGCAGCAACTTCGCGACGCGGGCATTGGAGAGATCAAACACAGAGCCCACTCCCGCGTGCCCCGTGCCTTCGATGATCACGAAATCCTTTTCCCAAGCGGCGCGGTCAAACGCATGTTGTATGCGGCGGGAGAGGCCTTCGTGGTTGGCGCGATTAATGTAGCGGCGCGTAAAATCGGGCTCGACGGCGATCGGGCTCATATCCTCGATCGAGGTCTGCGTATCGAAGGTCGAGCGGATGAGCACGCTGTCTTCGTCCACTTTCTTCCCGTCAATTTCGAGAAACCGCTGCCCGACCGGTTTGATGAAACCGATTCGCCGGAACGTTGCGTGGAGAGCAGAGTACAGCCCCAGCGCAGTCGTGGTTTTCCCCGCGTTCTGCTGGGTGGCTGCGATGAAGATTCGGGGGGTATCCGTGTTCACATGTCTGGCGACTGACTTGACGCGTACAATTTTCGATACTCGATCGCCTGCAAACCGACGAGTGCCGCAACGCTCGCGATGTCGTCAGAGCCGGTCCCGCGGGAGAGCTCTGCAGCCGGGCGGGAGAGGCCACACATGAGTTGACCGTACACGCTCGCACCGCCGAGGTGCTGGAGCAGTTTGTAGGCGATGTTGCCGGAGTTTAGATCGGGGAAAACGAGGACGTTCGCCCGTCCCGCGACCGGGCTCTGCGGTGCTTTGACCCGCGCGAGGTCGGGCAGAAGCGCGGTGTCCGCCTGGAGTTCCCCGTCGATTTCCATGTCGATCAGCGAATCCATGGCATGCTGCTTCGCCAGCGCAGCCGCGGCGGCGATTTTCTCGGTCTGGGGAGTCTTCGCGCTGCCCTTCGTGGAGAAGCTCAGCAACGCAACCCTCGGTTTGCGCCCGAAAACCTGGCGCGCAAGGAGCCCGGTCTGGAACGCGATGGACGCCAACTGCTCGAGCGTTGGCTCCGGGACAACGGCACAGTCGGCAAGGAACATCACGCCATCATCTCCATGCGCGTGGTGTTTCGTTTCGACAATCATGCAGCTCGAAATCAACTTCGCGTGCGGGAGCGGGGACACCAATTGAATGAGAGGCCGCAGCAGTGCTCCGGAAAATTCGCTCACCCCGCCAACCAACCCGTCGACCAGACCATACTGCAACATCATCGCCGCAAAGTAGTTCGGATTGATCACCATCTCCCGGGCATCATTAACGCGATACTTCCGGTACCGTTCGACTTTCAGGAAGCGCTCGCAGAACGAGTCGAGGTCGGAGGACGTCTCCGGGTCAACGATGGCAATGTGGTCCAAATTCACTTTCTCGGCATGGGCGACGGCGTGAATGACGTCTTTCTTCCCGAGCAGGATGGGGACGCCGAGGTCTCGTTTATAGAACTCGCGGGCGGCATGAAGCACCCGCGGTTCCGATCCCTCCGGGAACACGATACGCTTCGGATGCCGTTTCAGCTTTTGAAAGACACTTTCAAGAAAACTCATTGCGGCAAGGGTCCTATAGAAAAAGCCGCGAGACAAGAGCGTTGGCGGTGGGTTTTCCCTTCAAGCCGGCCGGAAATCCCCTACACTCACCCGGTGCGTTTGCTTTTTCTCTGCGTGATTTCGACGCTATTTCTCTGTGGCTGTGGCAAGCCGGGCGGGGAATCCGGCGGCGAGGGCACCGAGTCTGCGGAGGCCGCCGAAAAGGCTGGCGATCTGCCGAGAGCGGTTCGGATCTACGAGTCCAATCTCGCACAGCCTGCCAAAGCCGGCGAAGTGCACTACGCCCTCGCCCTCCTGTACGAACAACGATTGAACGATCCGGTGTCCGCTCTGCACCACTACCGCAGAAGCATGAAGTCAAATCCCCTGCCCTCGGCCATCGATCAGGCTCGTGCAGGGGCAAAACGCATGGAAGTCCAACTCGCCGCCCGAGTCGCCAATCCGAAAACGGAAAAACCCGCGTCCGCTCCGGCAGGATCGTCCGCAGGCTCCCCGAACGCCGTGGCTGCTGCTCCGCGAGCGGAGAATGCGGGTCCGAAGCCGCCGACGGACGAACGTGGATTTTCCAAGGTGCCCGTGACGGCCAAAGCCGAACGAAATATCGGTGCGGAAACCCGCACGCACGTGGTGTCAAAGGGCGAGACCCTCGCCTCCATCGCGCGGAAGTATTACAAAACGCCGGATCGCTGGCACGACATCCTCGATGCCAACCAAAATCAACTCGATGGCAAAACGACCCTCGCTCCCGGGATGACCCTCATCGTTCCGTGAGCAGCGACCCGTCCACCGCGTCTGAGTCCGGGAGCCAGGCGAAACGAAAATCCGCGCTCAGCCGATGGGCGCCGATCGCGCTGGCGGCGATTCTCGGGATCACGGCCTGCGCTCTGTCCTTCCGTTACGACGCCGCGGTGCGCGATGCGATCGAGGCCTCGCAGGGAAAGAAATTCAAGAAAACGGTGCAGCACCAGGTTTTAAGCGGGATCAGTCGGTACGGTGACTGGCCGCAGCTCATGGTTCTGGGCGGGATCGGCATCGGTTTCGCCACGTGGAGGAAACGCCGCGATTGGATCCGCGTCATCGCCGCCGCGATGATCGCCTCGACGCTTGCCGGAGTGGTGGCGAATTCGTCCCGGCTCACCACAGGCCGCCCCCGCCCGCGCGATGAGGCGAAGGTCGGCGCAGGGTGGTACGGTCCCTGGAAGGATGGAAAAATCCTGATCGGAAACCCCAGCTACAACGCATTTCCCAGCGGCCATACCGCAACCGCGTTCGGGTTCGCGGTCGTCTTCCTGCTGGCCCGGCCCGTACTCGGGGTCGTCATCGTCGCGCTCGCCGGAACGATTGCCTACAGCCGAATGGCGCTCGGCGCACATCACTTTTCTGACGTCATTGTTTCCGTGGTTCTGTCCTCCGTTGTGGCGGTCGTTTGCCTCCGAATGGTCGAACGTCACGGCGACGAGTGGACACAAACCGTGAGGGCTTGGTGGAAGCGACATTGCGGGACGGCAGCCGACACATGACCTCACTGCTTCGCTCCCGGTGGGTCGACAGAAGCTTGTGCGTTCTAGTTGTTTTTCTCTTCGCCACCGCGAATCTCCCATGGCATCTCGACGACTACGACCAGGCCAAACAGGCTTACGTCTCCTACGAGATCATCCACACCGACGCGTGGCTGTTTCAACACACGCCAACACAGGACATCGCCACCAAACCGCCTCTTGCCGGATGGATCTCCGCGGGGCTTTTTAAGCTCACGGGCTCGTGGGCGCTGGCGTGGCGCCTGCCATCGTTCGTATCCGCCCTGTTCCTGCTGTGGATTCTGCGGACGGCGGCGAAACGGATTTCACCCGGACAGACCGGCACGATTCTGGTCACCGCTGCATTTGCGCTCAACCTGATGACCCCGCGTCTGGCGACCCTCGTTCGCACCGACATGATGCTCACCCTCTTCATCTTTCTCGTTGGCTGGATGATCTGGCGCAAGCTCGGCGATTCCCACCGGTGGACCTTGTCGGAAAAACTTGCCATGGCAGGAGCCATGCTCGGGGCGCTCTACACGAAGGGGCCGATTCTTTACGCGTTCGTGTTGCCTGGACTAATTCTGTTCAGCCTGCTGCCGCCGAAGGACGGGCGCACTTCCGAACTCAGAAGTCGCGCCTGGGGCGGCGTTTGGATCTGGCTCATCCCCCTCGCCTGCTTCGCTGCGTGGGTCGTGGTTGGCCTCGTTACGAATCGCGAGTTCTACCAACAAGTCGTCGTGGAGGAGTTTCTCAGTCGCTTCCACTCCGCCGGGAAATCGGACGAACGCGGACAGCCTGTCTGGTTCTACGGTCCCCATCTCATCCATAAATTTCTGCCATGGAGTCTTGTGCTGATTCTGGCTCCGGCCCTCCTGCCTACTCTCCGGGCCCAGATGCGGCGGGACCCGCAAACGTGGTGGCTCGTGTGCTGGACGGTGGGGTCGATCCTTGTCATGACGATCATCCCGTCGAAGCGCGTGGATCGCATCTATCCCGTCCTGCCGCCGCTCTGCCTCCTGTTGGTTCATGTTGCGGTGCTGGGGGCGACCAATCGAAGGATGCAAGTCGGCCTCGTCGCAGCGTTTGCGTTTAGCATGGTTCTGACGGGGGGATACTTTGGTGGGATGGCGTGGTGGATGCGGGATACTCACCCTGAGCGGCTCATTCGGTTCGCGGGCGATGCTCGCGCGGTTGCCGCACAGGCAGGGCTCGCCGAGCCTGACGTCGTTCGCAGTCGTGACGAGGGACTTCTGATGTATCTTGAGAAAGCGCGATTTTTGTCATCAAAAACGGCGAAAGAGAAATGGGCGTCCGATCCCCAAACCGCGCTGGTGCTGTCCGACCGGGAAGCTGCCAAGCTGCTGCCTTCACTGCCCGGCGCCAGAATTCTCCTCGAGCGAAATGACCTCAATAAGAACGAGAAAGGTTACGTCGTCGTTGGCCGTTGACTCCCCTCATTCGTCGTCCCAAAAGCATCGACACCGTTCCTTTCGTGTTGTTTCGTTCGTATGACTTTAGAACCCTACTTTCCTTGAAGATTTCCCTGTTTGTCCCATGCTTTGTCGATCAGCTCTATCCCAACGTCGGGATCAGCATGGTCCATGTGCTCGAGCGACTGGGATTGGAAGTGGACTATCCTGAAGGGCAGACATGCTGCGGACAACCGGCGTTTAACTCAGGCTACTGGGAGGAAGCCAGATCGGTCGCCGCGCATTCGCTCGATCTCTTTGCGGACGCCGAACACGTGGTCGGGGGATCGGGCTCGTGCGTTGCCATGATGAAGGTGTTTTACCCTGAGCTGTTTCATGGCCAGCCGGGGGAGGAGAAAGCGAAAAACTTGTCCGGTCGAATGTGGGAGTTCTCTGATTTTCTTGTAACGAAACTCGGCGTTACCGACGTGGGCGCCCGCTTCCCCGGGCGGGCGACTTTCCATGATGGTTGCCACGGACTGCGAGAATTGGGGCTTAAAGCCGCTCCGCGTGCCCTGCTTGGGGCGGTTCGCGACTTGGAACTCGTCGAGATGAAGGAAGCGGAAACCTGCTGTGGCTTTGGCGGAACGTTTGCGGTAAAATTCCCTATGATTTCCACCGCGATGGCAGACGTGAAATGCGCTTCCATCGCGGAGACAGGCGCAGACTTTTTGATCTCGAACGACTCCAGCTGCATGATGCAAATCCGGGGTCGCATGGACAACCAGGGAACGGCCATTCCCTGCTACCATCTCGCAGAGGTCCTCGCTGCCCAATGAGCGCTCCTGTCGTCGATTTTCACAAAATGTCGGACCGCTACAGCGCGGATCTCAGACATCGGGCACTCATCCAGAAGGCGCTCGGAGCGTATTACGTCAAGCGAGACGAGTTTAAGTCTCGCTTCCAAAGCTGGCCGGAGGCGCGGAACGTCGCGGCGTCGATCAAGTATGACGCGGTCAATCACCTCGACGACTACCTTGTTGAGTTCGTGGAAAAAGCGGAGGCGCGCGGCACCAAGGTCTGTTGGGCTCCGGGTGCCGATGAAGCCCGCGCGTACATCGTCAACCTTGCCCGGTCCCGCGGGGTCCGTTCGATCATCAAATCGAAGACCATGACCGGCGAGGAGATCCATCTTAACGAGGCCCTCGAAGCCGAGGGTCTGGAAGTGGTGGAGTCCGACCTGGGCGAGTACATCGTGCAACTGCGCGAGGAACCGCCCTATCACATTGTTTTCCCCGCGATGCACCTGACGCGCGGCGAGATCAGCGACCTCTTTCACGAGAAGCTTGGCACGGCCGCGACGGATAGTCCGGAGGAACTCACGATGATTGCGCGCGACGTGATGCGGCGGAAGTACCGTGAGGCGGACATGGGAATCAGTGGGGCAAACTTCGCGGTGGCGGAGACCGGACAGATTTCGATCACGGAGAACGAAGGGAACGCCCGGCTCACTACTTCGCTCCCGAAGATCCATGTGGCAATTGTCGGCATTGAGAAGGTGCTGCCGAAACTTGAAGACCTCGCGCTTTTCCTCCCGATGCTCGCCACCTCGGGAGCCGGGCAACCCCTCACCTGCTACAACTCGTTGATCGGCGGCCCCCGCCAACCGGGCGAGGTGGACGGTCCGGAAGAGTTTCACGTGGTGCTGCTGGATAACCGCCGCACGCAGATTCTCGCGGATCCTGAACAACGCGACACCCTTTCGTGCATTCGCTGCGGCGCGTGTTTGAACGTTTGCCCGATTTTCAAGAATGTGGGGGGACACTCCTATGGCACGACGTATCAGGGTCCGATCGGGTCCGTGATCACGCCCCATCTCCGGGGGTTGCAATCCTGGAAGCATCTCTCCAGCGCATCTTCGTTGTGTGGGGCTTGCACGGAAACCTGTCCGGTGAAGATCAACCTTCATCATCACCTCCTGCAGAACCGGCGAAATGCCGTACAGGAAAAACCCACGGCTTGGGAACAGGTGCTCTTCCGAGGTTTTGCCTTCCTCATGCGACGCCCCACGCTCTTCAAGCTCGCTGCCCGGTTTGGTTTTCTGGCGGAACCCCTCCGTCGTGCAGTGGATCGTACTCCGCTCGATCCTCTCTTCGCATGGACGCAATCGCGCGCCTTTCCACCGCTGGCCGCCGAGCCATTTTCCGCGTGGTGGGCCAAACGGAGAGGAAAATCGGCGTGACGGGACGGGACCTTATTTTGGCGAGGATTCGTGAGGGTTTGCAACGCCGCGCTCCTCATCCGTTGCATCCGCACGGGGACGCAACCCCGAAGTTGTCGGATAACACGAGCCCCGAACAATTTGAACACTGGCTGCCGGAGGTGGGACACCGCTCCGAAGAGCAACTGGCTTTGTTTGTCCGCAACTGTGAAGGACTGCGGGCGCGCTTCATCCGCTGCATGGATCTGACGACTGCCTGCCGTGCCTTTCAGGAACTGGCCGTTTCCCATCGCTGGAAACGCATCGCCGCCCATCGGGGTTTGCTCGCGATCCCCGCCGCTGAGGCAACCGGTTTGCCCGTGCTCTGGACGGATGAAGGCTACGCCGCGCAGGATTTGGATCAATGCGATGCCGGCTTGACCGAGTGCGACGCCCTGGTGGCCCAGACGGGAAGTGTGTTGGTTTCCACACAATCAGCTGGGGGCCGTGCGCTTTCTGTCCTGCCGCCGCACCATGTCGTCCTGGCACGCACCTCTCAGATGGTACCTGACCTTGCGTGTGCGCTACGCGACGCGGCGCAGCGATACAAAACGGGATGGCCGAGCTACGTGGGATTCATCACCGGACCAAGCCGTACCGGGGACATCGAACGCATTCTCGTCCTGGGCGCTCACGGCCCGAAAGAGTTAACGATTCTGTGCGTTGACGATCCCGCGCCCGGCAACCCATGAACCTGTGCCGCAGGTTGGATCACCATGAAGGACATGAAGAGCATGAAGATGTCAGGGGACTTGAGCCATAGCTGAAGTCAGAACAAAGTTTCTGAGCTTTCATCATGCCTTCCCGTCCTTCCTGCTCTTCATGGTGATTTCAGGATCTCCGATCTTTAAACTGCGCGGCCCAAAATGAAACGCGGGCAATCGGACTGGGATAATGGCGTGATCCGCATGTCTTTCGCCACTTGATCGAATCAGTGAATCCTTCTGTCCCATTTCAGCCCCTGCAACACGACGGGCCACTTCTTGCCCTGGCTCCGATGCAGGACGTCACGGATTTGCCTTTCTGGCGACTGATCTCCCGCTACGGCGGCGCCGACGTTTATTTTACCGAATACTTTCGTGTTCACGGGACCTCCACTCTGGACAAACCGATCGTCGCTTCGATCGTTCACAATCCCACCGGCCGACCGATCGTTGCACAGATGATCGGTAACGATGACCAAGCCCTCGTGAGAACGGCGGAGGCGCTTCAGAAACTCCCGATCGCAGCGATCGATCTGAACCTTGGTTGTCCCGCTCCGGTGGTGTATCGGAAGTGCGCTGGCGGGGGGCTGCTACGAGACCTGCCGCTGGTCGATCGCATTCTGGGTTCGCTGCGCGATGCGATCCGCATTCCCTTCACCGTAAAAACCCGCATCGGGTTTGATACCGAGGAGACCCTCGACCAACTCCTCCCGATCCTGGAGCGGCACTCTCTCGATCTCGTCACCGTACACGGTCGCACCGTCCTGCAGATGTATCGTGACGGGGTACGATACGACCTCATCGCGCGGGCAGCGGAAGTGTTGCCTTGTCCCGTTCTCGCTAACGGGAACGTCTCCACCGCACCCGTCGGCTTGCAGATTTGGAATTCCACGGGCACACAGGGTCTGATGATCGGGCGCGGTGCTGTTCGCAATCCGTGGATTTTTTCCCAGATCCGACAACTGGTTCGCGGAGAAGCCCCGATTGTTCCCACTGGCCGCGATGTACTCGAATACGTTCATGCGCTGTATGACACGGTCGCGGCACCCGGTGCGGCGGAGTTCACACAGGTACAAAAAATGAAAAAATACGCAAACTTCTTGGGAGTTGGGGTGGATTCAGACGGAAGTTTCCTTCATCGAATGCGACGCTCACAGACAAGATTGGAGTTCTTTGCGGCATGCGCCGAGAGCCTCGACCACAACGAACCTATGGCCCTCGCTCCTGCGTCAGGTTGACCCACGCCGCATAGCACCATTTCCCTCATGCCCTTCCTTTTCTTCATGGTGGAATTAGCTGTTCTCCAGATTTCAGATGCCCGGATTTAAAATCCTTTCTGCTGGACGGACTACACGAACACAGGATGTAGGTCCCCGCGTCTTGAGGTCTTCGGACAGGCAGTCAACACCGTACATCCTCATGAGGTCCCTCCCAAAGGGGCGTTTCGCTTCGATTCGCAAATCCCCTGCTCGCTCCCGAGATCCAGATAGCGCCCGAAAGCGGCCAGGGTCTCTGCGCTGACATGATGTTCGATTCCCTCCGCATCGGCGCGCGCCGTTGCAGCGGACACACCCAGAGCCTCAAGAAACGCAATCACCGTGCGATGTCGCACCTTTGCACCCGCCGCTAACCGCTTCCCACTTTCTGTAAGAAAAATCGACCGGTATGGCTCCGTCTTCACCAAACCCTCCCGCTGCAACCGCTGCACGGTACGGATGACCGTCACATGCGTCACCCCAAGCGAACGGGCAAGATCCGATGCCCTCGCCTCCCCTCTGGACGCCACAAGATCCGCAATCGCTTCCACGTAATCCTGCGCGCGTTCCTGCGAATGTTGCAGGCGGGTCCGACGCTGAATCGCCGCGGTCTCCGGATCACCAGCACCCTCGAAGCGGGCTGCAACCGCACCAGACGCACGAATGGAAGGCATCCGTGCAATCTGCACGAAGATAAGAGCGTTGACAAACCCCGCGTTCAATCCATTGTCTTGCCACAGCAATTGTAGCAGATGCTACACATTGTGGCAGAGAACACATTTTTATGAATTTTCGCCCGCGTCGCTTATCCCGGTTTTTCAGCTGTCTTGTCGCCCTCGCTGCCATCGGCGGCGGTGCGGTCGCATCGGTTCGGGCCGCCGAACCTTTGAAAGTGGCTGCCACGATTGGCATGGTTGCCGATCTGGTGCGTCAAGTCGGTGGGGACCGAGTGGAGGTGGACGCTCTGATGGGACCGGGCATCGATCCGCACCTGTACAAGCCGACATCCGCAGATGCCGCGCGCCTTAACCGCGCGGATGCGATTTTTTACAGCGGATTGATGTTGGAGGGTCGGATGGCCGATCTCTTCGCAAGACTGGCACGCAGTGGGAAGAAGGTCTATGCGACTTCCGAATCCGTCCCGGAAACGCGACTGCTCGAACCGGCGGAGTTTGCTGGGCATTACGATCCGCACATCTGGTTCGACGTCAGCATGTGGGCGGAGACGGTTCCAACGATCGTGAAGGGTCTGAGCGAGGTGGACCCTGCCGGAAAAGAAATCTACGAAGCCAACGGCAAGGCCTTGATGGGCCGCATGGCGGAGTTACACGAGTGGTGCAAGGCGCAGGCCGAGCGACTGCCGGAGAAAAGCCGGGTACTGGTGACAAGCCACGACGCCTACAACTACTTCGGAAGAGCATACGGGTTTCGCGTGGTCGGACTGCAGGGGGTTTCCACCGTGTCTGAGGCGGGACTCTCCGACATGGCGAAGTTGGTCGACTTTATCCGTGCGCAGGGAGTCAAGGCGATCTTTGTGGAAAGCAGTGTGAATCCGGCTGCCATTCGTCGCGTTTCTGAAGATTCCGGCGTGAAAGTGGGAGGTGAACTTTTCTCCGATGCCATGGGAAATCCCGGCGAAATGAAGTTGGGATTCGATACCGGAACATACGACGGAATGGTTCGCTATAACATGACGACGATTGTTGAAGCACTTAAGTAATCTCACGAACGACCACCTAACAACAGACGCACACCATGACCACCGCATCGATTCCCGGAATCCCTAAAACCGTTCTTCGCAATCCGTCGAACTTCCGACTGCGCCACCGCTCCGCGACCGCGTCACAGCGCACAGGCCGACGGCGCGCCGCACGCCGACCATTCAAGATGGGCTGGGTCGTTCTTACGGCGATTGCGTGGTTCGCCGCGCACGTGATCATCGAACTCCTCGCGCATATCATCATCGGGATGCCAGTTTTCTCGAGCGTCATCGTCTAATGTCTGCGGACTCCGAGACCGGCAACTCCGACGGAACACCGTGCCCATTGGAGGTGCATGATCTCACGGTCGCGTACCACAAAAAGCCCGTGCTCTACGGGATCGACCTCGAAGTCCCCGCAGGAAATCTGATCGGGATCATCGGTCCGAACGGAGCTGGGAAGTCGACGCTGATCAAAGCCGTCATGGGGTTGCTGCCAACCTCGAGCGGGTGGGTGCGGATTTTTGGCAAATCGTATCGACAAAACTGCCATCGGGTCGGCTATGTCCCGCAGCGCGAATCGGTGGACTGGGATTTTCCTGTCAGCGTCATGGACGTTGTCCTCATGGGCCGGTATGGCAAATTGCATCTCGCGCAGCGGCCGCGCAAAGAGGATCGGGAGATTGCCCGCGACTGTTTGGAAAAAGTCAAAATGCTCCCGTTTGCCAACCGCCAAATCGGCAATCTTTCCGGGGGACAGCAGCAGCGTGTGTTTCTCGCCCGCGCCCTGGCGCAGGAGAGCGATCTGTACCTCATGGACGAACCATTCGTCGGGGTCGATGCCGCCACGGAGACCGCAATCATCGCCTTGCTGCGGGAACTAAAGTCGAAAGGGAAGACGCTCCTGGTCGTCCATCACGACCTCGCCAGCGCGAAAGAGTATTTCGACATGCTAATTCTCCTGAACATGCGGCTCGTTGCGTTTGGGTCCACGTCCGATGTGTTTACCCCTGAGATGCTGCAAACGACGTATGGGGGTCGGCTGACGATCCTCTCGGACGTCGCACAAAGTATCGCCGCGCAATCATGAGCACATCCGGTTGCCGCAACCTTCGGCGCGGTGGACCTCAGGGTGTGGCGGTTTTGTTGCTGACCATCATCCTCCTCGCGCCGCAGTGGGCGGCGGCCGCGCGGATTAACGAGATTTCGGAATCCAACCTGGCAGATCGCGCCATCCGTTTTTTTGCGTTCCAGGATCCGTCGCTGCGCTATGCGCTTGCGGGTTCGATGATGCTCGGAATTTGTTGCGGACTCATGGGAACGTTCCTCGTCGTGCGCAAGCTGGCTCTGATGGGTGACGCGCTTTCGCATGCCGTGCTCCCGGGTGTTGCGCTGGGGTTTTTGTGGAACATGACGAAGGATCCGCTCGCGATTTTTGTTGGAGCGACGATCGCCGGACTCCTCGGTGCGGGGACGGTTCAATTGATTCGCAACACAACGAAGCACAAGGAAGACGCCGCGCTCGGGTTCGTACTCGCCTCGTTTTTTGGAGCCGGAATCTGCCTGTTCACGATGATTCAGAACCTTCCGGGAGGGAATAAGAGCGGGCTGGATAAGTTTATGTTTGGCCAGGCGGCCTCGCTTGGCCGCGGGGATGTGTTGCTATTGGCGGTGGTAACCGTTCTGACGCTGGTCGCGGTGCTTGCATTTTACAAGGAATACAGCCTGACCAGCTTCGACTCCGCTTTCGCCCGGTCCATCGGGCTTCCCGTCCAGCTATTCCATTACAGCCTGATGCTCCTTTTGGCTTTTGCCATCGTCGCGTCGCTTCAGGCGGTCGGGGTGGTGCTGGTTTCGGCGATGTTAGTGATCCCTGCCGCCGCGGCGTTTTTGCTGACGGATCGTCTGGGAATGATGTTGGTGCTGTCCGCGATTTTTGGAATGACCGCGGGCGGCATGGGCGCGTTCTTTTCCTTCGTAGGGCGCAATCTTCCCACAGGCCCCTTCATGGTGCTGTCCGCTGCGGCCGTCTTTGTTGCTGCACTGCTATTCGGACCCCGCCACGGCATCGCGGCGCGCTGGTGGCGGCAGCGCTCCCGTGCCGAACGGACCCAACGCGAGAACACCCTGAAGTCGATTTATCATGTGCTGGAGGCGGCGGATTTCCGAATCGAGGGCGCGAGTCTCGCGGATCTTGCGGAGAAGCGCCGCGAAACACTTGAGGAGGCGCAGTCCCAAGCCCGCGAACTCGAGCGCCATCACCTCGCCAGCCTGCGCAACGAAGTGGTCTCCCTCACTCCCCAGGGATGGCAACGGGCCTGCGAGATCGTGCGAAACCATCGCCTTTGGGAACTTTACTTAACCAACGCCGCCCAGATTGCCGCCGACCACGTTCACGAGGATGCAGAAATCATCGAGCACGTGCTCGGCGAGGATAACGTCCGACAACTCGAGAAGCGTCTGAACTACGCGACCCGCGATCCGCATGGGAAATTGATCCCGGGGTTGGAAGACATTCGCCAGGGGCGTTCGGCGCTGATCGGCACCCGCGCGACAGGTTACGGAGGGGGCGGCCCCAAGCCATGATGGCATCGGCAACCAGCGCATTCGTGCCCGCTTTTGATTGGAGTACGGTGATCGTGAACCCTTGGATGATCGATTTTCCCATCACGTTCTGGACCGTATTGATGGGCTTCTGCGTCACAGCGGCCTGTGGATTGGTGGGAAACTACCTCCTGCTCAGACGCATGGCGCTGGTCGGCGACGCGATCAGCCACAGCATCTTGGCCGGGCTCGTCATCGCCTTCATGATTTTCCGAACGACGAACGTATGGGTCGCCATGACGGGTGCCCTCGCGGCGGGATTCGTCACCGTTCTGATGATCGAGTTCATCCATAAGCAATCGCGGGTAAAGCCCGACGCGGCCATTTGCATCACCTTCACCTCCCTCTTCGCTCTCGGTGTGGCGCTCATGAGCGCGTTGGAATCCAAAGGGAACATCCATCTCGACGCCGAGTGTGTGCTTTACGGCGAGATCGCGTTCGTTGCCCTGGAGCCGCCATTCGTTTTTGCAGGACGCGAGATGGGGCCACCGTCGGTTCTCATCATGGCGCTGGTGCTCCTGGTGATCGGCGTGATGATCTTCGCGTTCTACAAAGAGCTGCTGGTGACGGCGTTCGATCCGGGGCTTTCGCGATCGCTCGGAATGCGAACCGCGGTGTGGCACTACGGTCTCATGGCCGCACTGGCGATTGTCATTGTCTTCGCGTTCGAATCAGTTGGAGCCATCCTCGCCGTTGCCATGCTGATTGTACCCCCGATGTTTGCCGCGCAGCTGTCGAATCGGATGCGACCCCGCATCGCTCTGACGGTTCTGCATGCGGCATTGAGTTCCGTGATCGGCTATCATCTCTCCGTGTGGCTCGTGTGTTCTGCGGCAGGCGCGATGGTGGTGGCGGCGTCTTTGTTGTTTGTCCTGGCGTGGGTGGGAACCGGGGTGACGCACCGGCTGCGGAGGGTGGAAACAAGCGATGCCGTACCAGAGCGGGCGTGATTGCAGGGGGCGGACTGGACAACCGGTTTCCGAAACGCTAAGACTCCCGGCGTTGTGCCCACTTTGGAATTCCGGAACGATCCGCTCCGCTCATGTTGAATGTCCTGTGGCTGGTCCTGATTCTCGGTGCCGTGCTGCTTGGGGGCTTTGGGGGAAAACTCGATGCCGTCACCGCGGCGGCGTTTGAGGCATGTAAAACGGCGGTCGTAACGATCGCGCTTCCGCTCGCAGGCTATATGGCCATGTGGTTGGGGATTATGCGCCTTGCGGAGAAGGCCGGATTGATCGCGGTACTCGCCGGTTGGTTGCGTCCCGTGCTGGTACGCCTGTTTCCGGATGTTCCGCCCGATCACCCAGCCATGGGATCCATGTTGATGAACATGGCGGCGAACATGCTGGGCCTCGGCAACTCTGCCACGCCGCTCGGCTTGCGCGCGATGCAAGATCTCGAAACGCTCAATCGCCGACCCGGCACCGCGACGAACGCGATGTGCATGTTTCTGGCGATCAATACCAGTTCCATCCAACTCATTCCCGCGACCGTGATCGGCATCCTGTCCGCTGCCGGCAGCCTGCGACCGACCGCAGTGGTCGGTACCGGATTTGTTGCGACCCTTCTCACCACCGCTTCCGCGATTTTCATGGTCAAAGTGCTGGAACGGCTACCGATGTTCGCCCTGCCGAGCCAATCGTCAGACGGAACCGCGGAAAACCCGCCGTCCGCTCCCGGCGAACGCTCCGCAAGTCCGGACCCCACGTCATCCGCCGAACACGGTCGGCTGGCTCTCTGGCAGACGGTTGCGCTCGCGGCGCTGGGGCTCGCATTCGCCTTCTTCGCCTGGCAGCGGTTGGGTCAGTCCACAGACCCTTTCCCAATCGCGCTTGTTGACGCCATCTCCTTCCTATCGATCCCCGCCGTCCTGACGTTCTTTCCGCTCTACGCGATTTTCCGTGGAGTGAAAGTTTATGAGGAGTTTGTTGAGGGGGCGAAGGAGGGGGTTCAGGTGGCGATTCGGATTGTACCGTATCTCGTCGCCATTCTGGTTGCGGTGGGCATGTTCCGAGCGTCTGGCGGGATTGAGATTTTGACCCGGCAATTGGCGGGCGTGTTTGCTTTCCTCCACTTTCCGCCGGAGCTCTTGCCGCTGGCGCTGATTCGTCCGTTGAGCGGCAGCGGCGCGACGGGCATCTTCACGGAGATCGTGCAGGCACACGGTCCGGACAGCCTAATTTCGCGGATGGCGGGGACGTTCATGGGCAGTTCGGAAACCACCTTTTACGTGCTGGCCGTTTACTTTGGCTCCGTGGCGGTGACCCGCACGCGCCACGCGCTGGCAGCCGGCCTGTTCGCCGACGTCGTCGGCGTGATCGCAGCCGTGGCGATTTGCAACTTGGTGTTTGGTTAACACCGCCCCATTGAACACTTCCAAGTCCAACCTGAAGGGAGAAGCCCGAATAGTGGGGTTCAGTGAACGGTCGGGGTCTGGTGACCCCGGCTCCTGCTCCCTTTCGCGCCTTCGCGTGAAAATCTAATCCGGCAACTGACCGAATTCCAACCCTGGCTTCATTGGCTCCGGACGAACGACCTCGCTTTTCATTTCGACGTGCCGTTCGCTTTCTGAGGAATCGTGGGCGGAATGCATCAGGTCGAGCACGTGGTAGGCGAGTTGGTCGTTCGCGCGGTGGCGGCGGCCCGTCTGAATGGCGGCGGCCATGTCGGCCAGGCCCACGCCACGGCTGTTTTCTGAGTAGCCAAATTCCAGCGGGACTTCTGTCCAGTTGCTGTCTCCCCGCTTGCGAATCGTGACCGGTCCCCCGAAGGTGTTCGGATCCGGCACGCTCAGAGAACCCTCCGATCCGTAGATTTCGAGACGGGGGAGATTATGGCCGCCAGCGACATCGAAGCTCGTGATGAGAGTTCCGACAGGGCCGGAAACAAAGTCCATCACCATGCTGATGGTCGTGGGTACTTCCACATCGATGATCTGTCCGCGAAGCGGTTCGCTCGTGATCAGGCGTTCGTCGAAACTGATCCGCGCCGATGCGGTGACGCGACGAACCGCCCCGAGCAGGACCGTGAGCGCCGTCAGGTAATAGGGACCCATATCAAAGAGCGGACCCGCACCCTTTTGATAAAAGAAATGCGGGTTGGGATGCCACCCTTCCACGCCTGCGCTGAGCATAAAACCCACGGCCGCCACCGGTTCACCGATCGCCCCGGAATCGATCAAGCGTCGGCACTGCTGAATGCCAGCACCCAGAAATGTGTCCGGAGCGCAGCCCACCCGCAGATCCTTTTCTTTCGCCAGCCCGATAAGTTCCCTCGCCTCGCGTCGACGCAATGCGAGGGGCTTTTCGTTGTAGACAGATTTTCCACCCCGCAGGGCAGCGAGGGCAACGTCCCCATGCGCCGCAGGCACCGTGAGATTGAGAACAATATCGACCTCTTCATCGGCCAGCAGTTCCTGGACTCCAAGCGCCCGGGGCACTCCGAATTTTTCGGCCTGCGCTTTGGCTCGCGCCTCGTCAAGGTCCGCGACCGCCACAATCTCCACGTGCGGAAAACGGGGCATGTTGGTCAGGTAAATGCCGCTGATATTCCCGCAGCCAACGATCCCGATCTTGCTCTTTTTGCTCATAAAAACTTCTCTCCGGCTTCGCTATAGTGCCTTCGCTGCCCAAAGGATCCCCCGGCGGGTGATCTCCAGCACGCCGGGAACGTCGAATTCCTCCACGGCGTGACCGATGGAACTAAAAAACACGCGACCCTTGTCCCAGCTCCGCGTCCAAACCACAGGCATTACCGTACCCTTTATCCAGGGATGAATGTCGCCATCGAACGTCGTCGTCGCCAGCACTTGGTTGGAAGGATCGACATGCATGTAGTACTGCTCGGAAACGACCTCGAAGTCCTCGATGCCTTCCGTGATCGGGTGAGAGTCTTTGAGCACCTGAACCGTGTAGGGGCGAATGTTGCCCGGATGCGCGACGAATTGCCCGCCGGTCAGGAACTGGTAGTCGGTATGCTGGCGAAACGCGTCGCACATTCCGCCGTGCCACCCCGCGAGACCCGTCCCGGAGGCAACCGCTTCTTTCAGCGCAGTGAACTGCTCCTGGGTAATCGATCCCATCGTCCAGATCGGGATGATCACCGACGCAGCGCCCACTCGCTTCGAGTCGAGAAGAACGTCCAGCGAGTCGGAAGAATCCACGGAAAATCCGGACGCCGAGAGGACTCCGGTCATCCGGTTCGCGAAGGCTTGGGGGGAATGACCTTCCCATCCGCCATAGATCAGGAGAGCGTGCTGCATCTTGTGAAAGGCGCGAATAAAGCGGGTTGCGGTCGGGAAACAAGGACAAAGCGTGCAAACGATGGTCGCCGCAAACAAATTCGGAAAGAATCCCATTGCGTTCATCAATCCGCGCATTATAAGCAACCCTAATATCCTGCGAAGTTATGTCCACCGCGACCTTATCCTCCCCCGGCGCGCGTCGCCACCCCCTGTGGGGCTTCATCCTGTCGTCCATGGGAAAGAAGCTCCTGGTCGCTGTGACGGGGGCACTGCTTGCGGCGTTCCTTATTGGACACCTCCTTGGCAATCTTTCGATCTTCCTCGGTCAGGATGCGATTAACACCTACGCGCAAAAGCTTCGCGAGTTGGGTGAGTTGCTTTGGATCGCGAGGATCAGTTTGCTCCTCGCGGTGTTCGTTCACATCTGGGCCGTCATCTGTCTCACTCTGGAGAATCGCAAAGCCCGCCCCATTGGCTACGCTGTCAAGGCCCACCGTCAGGCCACTGTCTTTGCCCGCACAATGCGGGTGACGGGTTTGGTCATCGCCGCTTTTGTTGTTTTCCACTTGGCGCACTTCACGTGGCAGATCGTCAACCCTCAGTACCGCGATCTGCACGACGCGATGGGTCGGCATGACGTGTATTCCATGGTCATTCTCGGGTTTCAAAATCCTCTGGTGAGCGGGTTTTACTTACTCGCGCTCGGCCTCCTTGCGTTCCACCTCAGCCACGGCATCGCCAGCATGTTTCAGACGCTGGGTTGGTCCACACAGCAAACGCGACCCGCCTACGAATTTGTGGCCCGCATTTTCGCATGGGCGCTGTTCGCGGGATTCGCCTCGATTCCTTTGTCCGTCCTCGGAAATCTCCTTCAACTTCCCGCACACCCATGATCCTCGATGCCAAGATCCCGTCCGGACCGCTTGAGCGAAAATGGACGTCATACAAGAACAACGCGAAACTCATTTCGCCGGCCAATAAGCGCAAATTTGAGCTGATTGTCGTGGGCTCCGGACTCGCGGGCGCCTCTGCGGCGGCGACCCTCGCGGAGCAGGGATTTTCGATCAAGTGCTTCTGCTTTCAGGACAGCCCGCGTCGCGCCCACAGCATTGCCGCTCAAGGCGGAATCAACGCCGCGAAAAACTATCAAAACGACGGCGACAGCACCTGGCGGCTGTTTTACGACACCATCAAGGGAGGCGACTTCCGGTCCCGCGAAGGCAACGTCTACCGCCTCGCGGAAGTAAGCGCCTCGATCATCGACGAATGCGTCGCCCAAGGCGTGCCTTTCGCCCGGGAGTACGGGGGCCAGCTCGCCAATCGATCCTTCGGCGGGGCACAAGTTTCGCGGACATTTTACGCTCGCGGTCAGACTGGCCAGCAACTCCTTCTCGGCGCCTACTCCGCACTGAGCGCCCAAATTGCCCGCGGGGCGGTGCAGATGTTCCCCCGCACAGAAATGCTCGACGTCGTCCTCGTGGACGGTCACGCGAAAGGGATCGTCGTCCGCGATCTGGTGTCCGGCGAAATCCATGCGCATTCTGCCGACGCTGTCCTGCTCTGCACAGGCGGCTATGGAAACGCCTATTACGTTTCCACAAACGCCCGCGGCAGCAACGTCAGCGCCACGTATCGGGCGTTCAAGCGCGGTGCGGCGTTCGCCAACCCCTGCTTCACACAGATCCATCCCACGTGCATCCCGGTGAGCGGACCCTATCAATCCAAGCTCACGCTCATGAGTGAGTCGCTGCGCAACGACGGGCGCGTCTGGGTTCCCAAACGCAAGGAAGACAGCGCCAAATCCCCGGCGGAAATTGCAGAAGCCGACCGCGATTATTATCTCGAACGGAAGTACCCCAGTTACGGCAACCTCGCGCCGCGCGACATCTCCAGCCGCTCGGCGAAGGAGGTCTGCGATGAAGGCCGGGGGGTCGGTCCGGGAGGACTCGGCGTCTACCTGGACTTCGCCGACGCCACCCGCAAGCTGGGTCAGCACACGATCCAAGAGCGCTACGGGAATCTGTTCGAGATGTACGAAAACATCACCGGTGAGAACGCCTATGAGCGTCCCATGCGGATCTATCCCGCGGTGCATTACACCATGGGCGGCCTGTGGGTGGACTACAACCTCATGAGCACCATCCCGGGACTCCACGTTCTCGGTGAGGCGAATTTTTCCGATCATGGGGCGAACCGACTCGGCGCCAGCGCGCTCATGCAGGGCCTTGCGGACGGTTACTTCGTGATCCCGTACACGATCGGGGAGTATCTCTCCACCCAGTTCAACGTGAAGCGTCCGTCGCCGGACTCCGCACCATTCCAGGATGCCATCCGCGAGACCCAACAGCGCGTTCAGTCGCTGCTCAACGTGAAGGGAACGCGCACGGTCGATTCATATCATCGCGACCTCGGCGGAATCCTTTGGGACCGCTGCGGCATGGAGCGCAACGCGGGCGGCCTCCAAGACGCCCTGAAACGCATCCCCGAGCTGCGGGCAGACTTTTGGAAAAACGTAACCGTACTGGGTTCGGGCGAATCTCTGAATCAAGCGTTGGAGAAAGCCGGACGCGTGGCCGACTTTCTCGAATTCGGCGAACTCATGTGTCACGACGCGCTGGAGCGTGATGAATCGTGCGGCGCGCATTTCAGATCGGAACATCAGACCCCCGAGGGCGAGGCGCTGCGCAATGACGAGCACTTTCAGTTTGTATCGGCCTGGCAATATGCCGGGGCGTCGGAAAAGCCGAATCTTGTTCGCGAACCCCTCCACTACGAAGCCGTCCAACCGGCGACCCGCAGCTACAAATAGGTGTTAACTGGCTTATGAATTTCCACCTGAAAGTCTGGCGTCAAGCAACCCCTTCTTCCACAGGCCGCTTCGAAGAATATGAGGCGCGGGACATCCCCAAAGAGGCCTCTTTTCTGGAGATGCTCGACATCGTCAACGAGGGACTTCAGGGCGCCGGGGTGGAGCCCATTGTTTTTGATCATGATTGTCGCGAGGGGATCTGTGGCAGCTGCAGCCTGACCATCAACGGCATTGCGCATGGCCCGGATCGCGGGACGACGTGCCAAGTTTACATGCGCAAATTTCAGGACGGACAAACGATCTGCATCGAACCCTTCCGCGTCGGCGCGTTTCCGATCGTCCGAGATCTCAGCGTGAACCGCAGTGCCTACGATCGCATCATTCGTGCGGGCGGCTTTATTACCGAGCGGACCGGATCCGCTCCAGATGGAAATGCGATGCCGATTCCAAAACCCATCGCAGATCGGGCAATGGATGCCGCTGCGTGCATCGGTTGTGGCGCATGCGCCGCGGCGTGTCCTAATAGTTCGGCGATGCTCTTTGTCGGGGCAAAGGTGACGCACCTTGGGCTCCTTCCGCAGGGCAAAGCGGAAAGAGACCGGCGCGTCCTTGGCATGGTGGCCCAGATGGACAACGAGGGCTTCGGTGGCTGCACGAACTTCTACGAATGCGAAGCCGTCTGCCCGGCGCACGTGCCGGGGTCGGTCATCGCGGATCTGAATCGCAGCTACCACACGGCGTCTCTGAAGTCACTCGCGGGAGCGGTCTAGGAAACGGAGAACGGGTTTTCTTACCCGTTCCTCTTCCCTCATCCACCGCCGCAACGGCGGCACTCTCGTACACGGGTTGGAAAACCCGTGCTCCTTTTGGATTCTCCCGAATGTACGCGACGACGTTTAAGAAGTGTCCCTCGCTCCGAATGAGTCGGTCCCAGTACTCCGCCTGCCAAAGCGGCCCCGTGCTCCCCATCCGCTTATTAATGGCCTTAGCGGTAAATCCCTTCCAAGATTTCACCACCGCTTCCAGCGCGTGCTTCCCGAGAAGGCGGAACAACACGTGTACGTGATTCGGCATCACCACAAAAGAGGCAATCTCCACCCGCTCGCCATCGAAGTGGCGCAGCGCATTCACCACAATCCGGGCGTTCTCCGGATCCTTCAATAAACAGGCGCCCCGCCCTTCATCGAGCCAGTCGTCAATTCTTCGGGAGAAGCGCTCATGGTACTCGAATTCAATGATCTCATCCCATGGTTTGGGATGATGACGAAGCCAGATCGCGCGTTCTTCCTTCCAATGATCGAGCAATGCTCTCGGCAGGGAATCTCCAAGCCTCCACGTCACAAAAGCCCAGGTTTCTCCTTGCTGCCAGTGCGGGAGATTTCTTCGGTGTTTGGTTGTTGTATCGTCGGGGTTGTAGAAGGGAAGACGGGTATGATTGACTTCGTTTGGGGGTGAAGGAACGGGTTGGAAAACCCGTTCTCCGTTGTTGGATCCGCTCATGGAGGCGGATGCGCGGTTCTCGTTGGTTTGTCAACGAAGTGTGGGAAAGGAGCACGGGCATTCTTGCCCGTGTTGGATTTGGTGCAACGGGTTGGAAAACCCGTTCTCCGTTTTTTATCCCTTGCGGAGCAACCTGGACTGCGGCACAGTTTTACTAACGGGCTGTAGCTTAGCTTGGTAGAGCGCTGCGTTCGGGACGCAGAGGCCGTGGGTTCGAATCCCGCCAGCCCGACTTCCTTTATCGCTGCGGGGCGTTCCGCTTGCGCATCGCCTCAATGAAGGCATTCGTGCGCTGTTGCTCGGCGAGGGCCTGCTGGAGTTCGGCGGGAAGCGGAGGAACGGTCACGCTTTCTCCAAAACGATAAATCAACAACTGGCGATCCCGCTGAACGGCGAGGAGTTGCTTGTTCTCCGGGTTGACCCACGCCCGCAGAGCGCGAAACGTTACCGGCCGCTCAACTACCACTCCTTCCTCTGTCTCCTGCGGTTCGGGTTTTGGTTCGAGAACCGCATAGAGAACTTTGGGGGGATCTCCCATCGGACGAAAAGTCGCACCGGCTAACCAATCCAGTCCCGGCGCCCGCCATGGACCAATCCACTCGCGGTTGAAGGTTTCCCCTAGCGGCATGTCTTGGAGATCGAGCATGCTCATCTTCCCGGCACGGTCGCGGAAGCCAATCCAACGTCGTTCGATCCACCACGTTTCCTCCGACTTGCCGTCCGCGTAGTCAATCCGTTGATACATCCCGCTGGGGGTACCGGAGGTTCCGACAAACCGGATGGGCACAGGGCCGGATTCCGGCTTTGCGCCTTTCGGAAGGGTATCCGAAGTCTGCCAATCGGCCGGCAACGGAGCGGCTTGAATTTCCACCACCACACCTCCTGCGGGAATGGAAGGAACCTGAGCGACAACCGGAACAATGGCCGCCAATAACAAAGTGAAGATGCGAATTCTCATTCGTTAACCTGCTCTCTCGATTCCGCTACCAGCTCGCCAGAGTAGCGGTCCAGCGCAACATGCAACCAGTGCCGGCTCTCCCCTTCCACGATGAAATCCGCGCCGGTGGCACCAGATTTTCCCACCTGCGCGATGACATCAATGAGGATATTCCATGTGCGCTCATTGTTGACAGTCGCCAGCGCCCGAATCGCCGCCTCTCGGCGCGTTTTCTGACCGGGGAATGCCGCGCTTGTCGAGCCTTGATAAAGACCCGCTACAATGTCCGCTGTCGAGAGCGGAGGCGCACTCGCGAATTGCGTCACCAACCCCGCTGCAATCGTCGTTGCTTCACCTGAGGAAACGACGGTGGCCGCATCGAGCGTTCTGGCACTCCCGGAAATCAACGCCTCAATGACAGCCTGCGGAGCTCTGCTCAATTGTACCACACCAGCAACGGTGAGAGGAGACTCTGACACGCAAAAGAAATCCAAAAGGGCCGCATCCACGGATTGGTTACTGAAGAGATCGAGCGACTTGAAAGGCAGATCCCGGAAAACATAACCTAATTCTCCGACGGAGCGGAAGGGTCGGTCCAAAATCACCGGCCGCGCGGCGGCGGCATTTCGCGGCGAATCCGCCTGAGATAAAAACAGACTGTCGCCCGGGCGGGCGATTCCGTCATTGTCATTGTAGTACTCGCCCGCTGCACCGCTGTTCACTTCGTACATTGCCGGGCGGTAGCTCGAACCGGATCGAGTTAAGTTATTCCCCACGGATCCGGATTCCGGCAGGAATCCCGATGGACCGGTATTCATTGGGGAAATGCTCTCCGGACGGAGAGACGCGGCGAAAGAAACGCCGGGGGTCCACGTGAAGACACCCGTTGTGCCGTTGCGGGTGTTGAAGTCGTATCGCGCCACCCCAAGCCGCGCCGTGCGGGGATCTCCCTTTACCAGACTCCGCCCCCCCTGACGGTTGATCGTGAGCAAATCCTGCACGGGTGCGATGCTTTGCAGCGCGGGAGGAGCAGAGGTGGGGCTGTCGGTAAGAGCACCCGCATTGGTCGTGCTCCAGGCATTCTCCGGGCCGTTTTCAATGTAGGGCATCGGGTATTCCTCACGGCGAAAGCCCGTAACGATCACGCCTCCGCCAATTCCGAGCAGGGTTTGGTTCAGTGCGGCATCATCTGTATAGAAGCCGCCGGAGAAGACGTTGTAGTTTTGATACCGACCGCGGTAGTTGAGAAACTGCACCAAAGCGTTAAAGCGGTTCGGCGCGCTACCCCAACCGTCGATCACCCAGGCCCTTCGGTTCGAATCAGATGTCCAAAAATAACCATTCCACCAGCGCGGCGGCGTCTCAGCTGCCGCCGCAATCTCAGGATCAGTTGGGGCTGGTGGTACTGGGGGCGGATTTATGGGTGTGGGTGCGGCAGCGGCCAGATTAGCGGCGTTCGGTGTTCGCGCTCCGATGACGGCATCGCTATTATCGGATGACGCGACGGGAAACTTTTTGAACGGCATCGCTTGAAACACGCCGGAAGCCGTCGCTCCCATTGCGGCCGTTACTGGCGCCGGATTGAAGAAGCTCGGGAATGCAGTCGCAGGAATGACTAGGTTGCCTGACGCGGTCGTGAACACGCTGTCGTAATTCCCTGGTCTGCCGAACGCAATCCGCAGAAAGTGACTCCCGGTAAAGTACACGCGTAAGGACTGCGGGGAATTCGCGCTGGGATTCAATGCCTGACGGTGCGGATTCCAAAACTCCGGCGTGATGTACGTCTGCATCGTCCTCGCCGCGGGACCGGGGTCATTCGGCCACGAGGGATTAATATAAAAGGGTGCGATACGCTGGATGTAGGGCAGATTCTCCACGCCGTGGGTTTCGACCGTTATGTTTGATCCTCCCGCAGACACGCGGAAGTTGATCAGAGTCGGATACGAATCTGCGTCGGCCTGGTCGATGATGCACGCCCCGAGCCTAAGAATCTGCAGGTCATCCACGTTATCCAAAACATCGGAGCCCGGAGACATGGTTCCCGTGTCCCCTGCCCCGAGTGATCCGCGGTGAATCGCAGCTTTCAGGATCTCGAAAAAATTAGGCTCGCGGTTCTCGGTGGCCACCTGGGCGAGCGTTTTGATTTCCGTGACAGGCGTCGTGCCCGTGTGTCCGGCATAGATCCATCGATCACCCGTGAGGTTGGCGGGATTCGTATCGTTTGGAGCGGTGTTATCCCATACGAGACCGAATGCCGATTGGATCTGCTCGGCAGTTGCTCCGTTTGCCGGACCAGAGAATCCCAACCACGCCAGGCGTGAAAGCGGGAACTTCCTCGGAACCACGGAATCGCCCGACCGCCACGTGAAGCCGTCCCATGCGGTCGACCCTGCAGCGGTCATTCGAACCGCAAGCGGACTCGCATTCGTGCTGTTAGTGGAGACCGTTCCCGACGCGGGATAGCTGAAGACGGGGGCGTTTACCTTGCGGCTGAAATGGGTCAGGTACGGCAGCGCGTTCGTCGTGATACCCAGCGTGCCGTTGCGCGCGATCTTGATGAGATCCTGTCGACTCGCGATACTCCGGTCACCAGACGGGGTGCGGAGAAATCCACTCGTCGCTGCGTTCGTTACCGCAGTGAGGTACGATGCCGCGGAACCGGCACTACTGGCATTGCGCCATTGGACGAATGCATTCGCATTCACCCCGGGAATGAGCGAAACGTCCGCGGCGGCAAGCGTTCCAGCCAGGGCGACACGATCAGAGGCGGTCACAACGGAAGGGGAACCCGCTACATTTGCGTCCAGCAGCGCGCCCTCATTGTAGGCATTGTACGCAAACCGGCCGATCGCACTGCTCGAAGCGGAGTTCGTCACGGATCCGTCGCGGTTCAGGTAAATCCAGTTTGGGAGCTGATTGGTTGAAGAGAAACCGCCGCTGGTGAGGAGTTGCGGCGCGTTCCAGCGGGTGACGCCCACGGAACGACCATTCTTTGCGAGGGTAGCGGAATTGTCGGGAGACGCGTTGGTATCTGCACTGGCGTTGGTAACGCTTTGCCGAATCAAGTTGTAGAAATTAGTATCATTGGTAAGCGACGGTGCCACGAATCGGCGCGGGACCGCGAAAGTGTTCGTCGTGGGCCGATAGACCACGACTCCGCTATTGGTGGTTACCGTGGAGTTGGAAGCGATCTCCCGAAGAAACTGGGAAACCACGTAGTCGGCACCTGTCTCGGCAACCTGCTGAACGAGGACCTGACTCGAGCGGGACGCCTCGATGATGCGGTTTGAGGTCGCTCGGGCAAAGAACGCAAGTGCGGCGACGACTGCCAGAACGATCAATGCCAGCGTGACGACCAACGCCATCCCCACTTTCTCACGGACATGCCGAAACCCTTCGGACGAGGGACTTTTTTTCATCGCACGGGAATTGTTTTGTTAAGGATGCGGATCGCGGACTTTGTTTGCGCGGGGAGCGCAGCGGCGTCAATCGCGGACCGCCATCCCCGGGCCCCTGTTGGCGACCCGTTCAGCAAGGATTGGACGAGCGAAAGGGTGGAGGAAGCACGGAGACGCTCGAACTCCTGCTCATCGACAGCTGCCACCCAAACCTCGATGGCTCGGGTGCGATTGGTGAGAGCAGACGAGAACGAAGGGCCGGTCGTCAGGAGTGCCTTGAATCCCGCCGGAAGTGTGGAGCCATTGTAGGAATTGGTCGCCCAGTTTGCTGTCGGGGCGTTTGTCAGCCAGTAGTAATTCGTTCCATCCGCGACAGCCGCCGCCTGAATGGCAAGAAGGCCCCTTACGAGCGGTTCTACCGGGCTGGACGCAGCGGGCGCGGCGGCGATCAGGTCCGTTGCCGTGAAACCCACCGCATCGTAAGCGCGGACGAGCTGATTTTGCGAATTCGTGGCATAGCGCACCGCCAGGAATCGAGGATTGGACCCCGCCGGACCCTGCCGCGTCGTGAGGAATGCGAAGAGATTTGTCCCGCCGGCATCCGGCACCAGGATGGCGGCGTTCTCGCCGACGACGGCATTTTGAAAATCGGTTGCCATAACGTCCAATGCCCGCCGGGCTGCCGCGATGCCGTTCATTTGCTGGGTTTGAGTGCGGGTGGATTGCAGGAGTCCGCCCACCACCTGCGACATCAGCACGAGGATGAGCGCGAGAACCGTCATGGCCGTAAGCAGTTCGATCAGCGTGAACGCGGCGAAATCGGGCTTGCGATGAGAAATCGTCATGGCCTCGGGAGAAACTGGATGCCGCTCGTAATCGAGCCGTCCGCCTTCTCCCAAGTCTGCGCAGCTGCGTTCCAGACAGGGTTTGCCTGAGCGGGCCACGCGGCGCTGATCACGGCGCGAATCGGATCAGAAACGCTCGTTCGAGGAGCGATCACCACCCGCACCGAGAGTCGCCGGTCGGAGGAATCCGTCGCCCCCGCCAAGTTCAAATCCAACCAACTGTAAGTAGAACTCGTCCCCGCCGGGTTCGCGGGGGTGGCATTGAACGTGATCGATGTTCCCGCAAAACTGCACGAGTAATCCACGAGGTTTGTTGAGGTCGCGCCCCGCAGGCTGTCAGCGAGGGCGTTGAGCGCATTGGCCGCCGCGGCCTGCTCGGTGGCATTCTTCACGGACTTCAAACCGACGGGAATGAGGCCGAGAACGGATATCAGGGCGAAGGAAACAATCCCGATGGCCATCACGACTTCGACCAGCGAAAAGGCATGTTTCGAGGACAACGGAGAACGAACTTGCGAGGCCGTTAACATCTTCAAAAAACACGGGTAGGAATACCCGTGCTCCTTTACCAGCCATCCAAGTACGAATTTTCCAGTTGAACTCATTTTTTCTGATAAATGGCGGGAATACCCACACTTCCGTCGACCATGACGACGATGTCGTTGTTCGTGGCCGCCGTGGTTCCGCGCATTTGCCGTAGTCCGATCGCAAGGCGGGAATCAAAACCGTTGGTGGGCGAAGCGGCGACGGCCACTTCGCCGAGTGGGGTGAAACTCAGGGTGCGGCGGCTGTCAAAATTCACCGGCGCGATTTGGAACGGGACTCCGTTCGATTGCGTCGACACGTCGGTGCAGGGACCCAGTGATTCGCCCACATTCAGCCCGGAGACATCGGCGAGGCCCACGCTCTTGACGAGGAGGGGTCTGCCAAGCGCCTGGAGGTTGGCCGCATTGGTGTTGGTTGCCGAACCGTCACGGGAGTAAACCAAACCGATGCGGAGTTCGACATTCCCGGAGTTCGTCTGCGGCTGGAGGCCCAGCCAGACATAAGTTTGCCGCGTCACGGCCTCGCTGCGCGCCAGTTCCACGGCGGACGAGATCTGATACGCTGCCTCAGCGACCCCCTTCGACTGCCCAATCGACGAAGCCGCCGGTACGGCGACCGCGATCAGCAATCCAATGATCGCCACCACGACGAGCAATTCGATCAGGGTAAAGCCGCTGCCGATCAGCTGCCACTCCCCTCTGTTCCATACCCCCGAATGCATCAATTTACCCTAAAGAAACGGTGTGAATTTTCCCGCAGAACCAACTGTGCAATCAAATTTAGCTCGCTGGTGCGAGTGAGTAACGCACGCGCCGCGATGATAGCAACGGAAATTCACAGTCGCTCCCCTCTTGTAAGCATGGGAGACCCGTTCTAAGCCATCTCAATGGAAGAATCTGTCTCAAGAATTCCGCCAGATGCACATGTTCCAGTCATGCTCAAGGAACTGGGCGCAAAATACCGTGCGCACTTGGACCGTGACGTGATTCCCTACTGGCTCAAAAACGCGCCGGACAAGGAGTGCGGCGGTTACTTCACCTGTTTCGACCGACGATGGCAGCTCTATGACGACCGGAAGTACATGTGGCTCCAAGGTCGACTCCTGTGGATGTTTTCCCGGCTCTACAATCAGTGGGAGCGCCGCCCGGAGTTCCTCGAGGCCGCTGCAGTGGGTGCTCCCTTCGTGTTGGATCGGGGACGCGACGCGGACGGACGGATTTTCTTCAGTTTGACCCGCGATGGGCGCCCCCTGCACTTCCAGCGCAAACCCTACGGGGCGGTGTTTTGTCAGATGGGCCTGCTCGAATACTACCGCGCCACGGGCGATTCCGCGTGTCACGCCGAGGCCGTGGCGCTGTTTGACCGCATCGCGGGATGGATTGCGGAGCCCACTGCGTTGGGTCGACCCCGAACCGACGGCCCGGCGTTCAGTTCGCTGGCGGATTGCATGGTCGTGGCGAGCATGGCTTTGGAGCTTGCAGAGGCGTTCCCCGAGGAAGCCCGTTTCCGGGAGACCATTCGGAGTAGCATTCCGGCTATTCTGCGGCATCTGCATCCGGAGAAGCGCGTTCTGATTGAATTCGCGGCTCTTGATGAGCGGTCGGCCGAAATGGCGCGGGCGTGGCCGGAGGCGCGTTTCTTTAACCCCGGGCACTCTATCGAGGTCGCCTGGTTCCTGCTGCATCTTCTCGAATACTTCCCCGACCCTGATGTGGAGGCCACGGCACTGGAGGTCACGGCGCAGTCGTTCGCGACGGGGTGGGATCCTGAGTGGGGTGGGTTCTATAACTTCATGGATCTCGAGGGTCGCCCGTGTTTGCAACCTGAGGCCAACATGAAGTATTTCTGGCCGTTGAACGAGGCGATCTACGCCTGCACGCTGGCATGGTTCAAGACGGGGGATTCGCGATGGTTGGATCGACTGGAGATCGCCGATCGCTATGCCTTTGACAAGTTTGTCGACACCGAGCACGGAGGATGGTTTGGGTACTGCGACCGTCGCGGGGAACTCGTTCTGGACTGCAAGGGAGGGAATTATATGTCGTTTTTCCACGTCCCGCGCAGCCTCATGATGACCGCGCAGTTGATCGAGCAAGGCGGGAACCTGGCGAATCGCTAACAGCGGACCGCCGCCCCTCCGGTTTGCGCTCAACCCTTCATGCAAGCTTCTTCGCAGACGCCAGATTGGCAGCGAGGGCAAGGAGAAGAAAGATTCCCATACTCACGCATCCCGTCCAAACCGACGCGAATCCCACGAGGATGCATGCAATGCCTCCCGCGCAGCCCGCAAAGGTGGCAACAAAAACCGCTACAGTAGGCACCCTTATGGCGAACATTGCCAGGAGCACGATCCCGAAGATTGGACCCATCACGACCCCCAGCACCCGCTGGCCAACGTCAAAGAGCGAACCAAGCTGCCCAACCATCAACGCTGCACCTGTGGCAAAGATCCCCACAACGGCGCTGGTCCAGCGGCTGAATCGCAGGCCCGCCTGCGCATCCATCGGCTTTCCAAACCGCGCACGGAAGTCGAGCGTGATCACTGCAGCCAACGTATTGATCCCGCTGGTAATGCTGTCCATCGTCGCGGCAAGGATCCCTGCCACCAACAATCCCGGCAGTCCCGGAGGCAAGTAGTTCACCACGAAATAGGGCAGGACGCGGTCGGAGTCTACCGGCATGTTGGCATCTGGCACCGCAAGGAACCATGCCTTGAGCAACAGGCCAATCGCAAAGAGCAAAATCAGCACGACGATCGTGCCCGCAATGTTCAAAGTGAAAGATCGCGCCGCAGACTGCGGGGTCTCATCCACCAGATATCGCTGCAACGACATTTGATCGGCAAAGAACATTGCCGCGTAATTGATGCCCATCCCGATCGTGAGGGTCCAAATGGTAATCACTTTCTCCGGATCCAACGAAAACCCCGGCAAGCGGAGGGCCCCCTCCGCTTGCAGGAGCGACACAGTTTCCGGCAACGAAACCGGGAGTCTCCAAAGAATCGCGCAGACCACTGCGAACATCGAAGCGAACACGAGTAGCATTTGAAGCGCACTGGTTACGATCACTCCGCGGATCCCGCCAAAGACGGTGTAAACGGTGCACACCAGACCAATCGCCGCCAAGACGAAGTAGAAGGAAGCTCCCTCGAGATCGAAGGTTTCCCGAAGAAGAATCATCGGCGCATAGATCAGCACGGCCAGCCAACTGAAACGCAGCAGGATGAACAACACCGCCGCCAGCAGCCGGACTTGCTTCCCGAGCTGAGTCTCAATGAAGTCGTACGGCCCGATGTTGCGGAAACTCAAGTAGGTCGGAAGGAACCACGATCTCGCAATCCACAGGCAGACGACCAATCCTGGGATGACGCACAGGAAGCCCCACCCTTCACGAAATGCCAACCCGGGAAGCGCGAGGAAACTGACCCCGCTGAAGAACGTCGCGGTGATGCTGAGTCCGATCAGGATCGACTGGAACGGACCCGCGAGTTGCCCGTGTGCGGTGAAGTAGTCGTCCGAGCCCTCCTGCCGCCCGCGCATCGCGATCCCGCTGATGATACTCGCGACGACGTAAACTCCGATAATGGTAAAATCCAGCGTACTCAAAACGAACGAACCTCTCCGACGAACGGAGAACGGACTTTCCAGTCCGTTCCCTTCAAGCCACACGGGCAGGAATGCCCGTGCTCCTTTATCTCAGACCGTCGGCCGGCAGTCCAATAGATCGAAACTGAGCAGAAGGGCTCCACACCCTTAAAATGGGCCCGCAGCGGCGCAGCGGCGCGGCGGTGTTGCCTTTATGCGGTGTGCTGACCCCGGGGTGATCTAGGATTTGCGAGCCCGGCGGCCTTGGTGAATGAGGACAGCGATCAGTCCGCAGCCAAGAAGCAGCCACGTGGATGGTTCAGGTATGGCGGTCAAGACACCGTTTACCTGACTAAACTGAAAATCTTTGCCCCCGACCGTGCCCGTCCACAATTCGCCGGACCGCGTGAGACTGCCCGTGTAGCTTCCGGTGAGATTGACGGATGCGAAGTTAGAGGACTTGGACGCAAAGTTGAAAAGGTCCCAACTCTGCGAGACGTAGGTTCCGGTGAGCGCGATGTTCAATGCGCCTCCGAGGGTGAGTGCACCGATGTTGTTGATACTATCAAAATTCGCCGCACTGGTAACTTGCATGTTCGTGTTGCCGGAGAGCGCAAGCGAATTCGTCGTGTTAAAAGTGAGCGTTCCCGTGCCATTCCCCGCTGGGTTAAGATTGCCTCCACTGGAGATAGTGACATTTCCGCCAATCGTACCAGTGCCTCCTAGCACAGCACCGCTGGCAACTGTGACAGCGCCCGTGGCGGCAGAGAAGTTACCATCGATAATCAACGTTCCAGCTGTAACAGTTGTGGCCCCGCTGTAGCTGCCAGTGCCAGAGAGAGTTTGGGAGTAACTGCCGTTTTTCGTTAGAGCAAGACTGCCCGTATTGATTTGTGAAAGAGTCCCACCGAACGCGCGATCAGTCGAATTTGAAGTCAGAATGAGAATCGGGGAGTTGGCACTCGCCTCGACAGTACCGTTCCCGACCAGTCCAGAAATGGTCTGACCCAAAATCCCACCACTGGTGCTCGATCCCGACATTCGGAATATTGCGCCGCTGTCTACAGTTAGCAGAACCGTATTTGGAAGTCGGTTCCTATCCGTATTAAAGATTCCCCCGGAAACCACCAAACCTGAAATACCAGTTACAGTTGCAACTTGAGTGAAAATTCCTCCCCCTGTTTTGGAAAGGGTGTCAGAGGTACTAACATCGAGAAGATTTCTGTTGTCCAGTGTACCGGCCGTGACGCTAATGTTTCCCGTAGTGGTCGTCAATGTATTCGTCCCATTCGTGGAAATGGTTAGGGTCCCCACACTCGTCGTCTTAGAGATATCTCCCACAGTGGCTGACACAAAGGAGCCGATGGTCACTGTTGAATTCGTTGTGACAGCAGTCGATGAGAAGAAAATGTTATCTCCGCTGCCCAGCGCAGCTCCATTTACCCCCGCCGCATCTGAAGTCCATCCGTCGTTAGTTGCGATCCCTGTGGACGCGTTTGCTGTCCAAGCCGGTGCCGTGCCTGCCACGTCCCAATATCGATCCGACTGACCCTGCGCTCCGTGAAAAGAGGCTAGGAATGCCATACCACTCGCGACAACACCGATGTATTTATTCATAATTAAGACCCACCGCAGCGCGAGGGAGAGAGCACGCGGTGGAAAATGTACTCAAGGTGACCCCGAACACCAAACGCTCTGAACTGAATAAACGCCTTGTACAGAATGAGCAGGAGCCGGGGTCTACAGACCCCGATCGTCCTCCTCCAGACTCACCAATCCGCCTCCCGACGCCGATTCTTCCGCCGCAAACACCAACCGCATCGTCTCGTACGAATCCCTCGCCGTGTTGAACGGCGGAAGCCCTTCGCGCACCCTTCGGCAGATATCCAAGGCCTGATCTGTCGTGTTGTGAATGTAAAAATGGGACTCCTCCGCCGGCCAGGTGAGCGTTTCCACAAGATCACTGGTCATTCGCTCGGGGGAATCGCCGAATTGCCAGCGTTTGATCGTCCGACGAAAAACATCGACCTCCGCCGCGCCGGACCGCCCGACGACAAACATCCGGAGCGCATGCCCGTCCTCTTTCTGCTGCTCCTCAATGCTCTGGAGAGGGTCTCCCCTGAACGTCGCTGCGGTGGCCATCATGAACGTCAGCTCCGAAACGGCCCCGCCCTCGAAGCGGTAGATAGTGTGGTAATTGTCGTGAACCTCCTTGTAAGTGACGATGTTCGGAGCGCAAACGGAGTAGACATCAAGCACGGGACGCCCGACGTACCAGCGCGGCAAATCCACGTAATGGCTAAGTTTCTCGCCAAACATGCCCCCAGCCGTGTCATTGCGATTGCGCCAGGAGCCTTTGCCGTGAAACTCGCTGCAGTAGTACGTGCACTGGGTGTTGATGACTTCTCCAAGCAACCCGGCGTCGATCCAGGAGCAAATCTGCGCGTAGGCTCGGGAATAGCGCAACTCGAACCCGATCTGCAAATAGGCCCCGCGACTCTCGGCGAGCTCGACCAAACTCCGCGCCTCCTCGAGCGTGTTCCCCATCGGTTTTTCCAACATGACCGCCTTCCCCGCCTCCAACGCCTGTTTCGCCAGCGGAAAGTGGGTGTGATTCGGCGTCGTGATAAAGACCAGACGCACGCCAGTGTCCGCAAGCACCACGTCCCAAGCTACCGGCAACGCACCGTGCTCGCTTGCGGCACGATCGAGCGCGGCGGGGTCGGGATCCACCGCCAACAACGCATCCAAGCCGACCTCGCGTTTGAGGTGCGAGAGCACATTCCGCCCCATTTTACCGGCGCCAACGATAGCGACTTTCATAACTTTAAGTTTCCTGGCTGCATGCGCCCGATGCCAAACAGAGTCATAAGCTTTTCAGGGCGGCACCGCTGATGTAATACAGAGGCTCGCTTGTCGACGCAGATTCGCCTTTGCGCATGCGCACCCAAAGTTCCGCGCGAGGATCAGCACCTTTGCCAGCCGTCAGACCACTGTAGAAATCCGAGTAGAGATACACCACTCCGGCCGGGTCGTCTTTGGTTGAGAAAAAGAAAGCCACGTCGCGCGTGCTCAGTCCACATTCCCCGAGCCGAAACCATTTGTACTCCTTGCCGACCTCGCCAAGCGGCAGTTCACCCGTCGTCTTGAGCGTTTTCCGCTGGGAAACCATGCTCCATTCGAACTTTTTATCCGCGCCTTTGAGGATCTTCACTTCGATTGCCTCTCCGGAGGACGTGCCCGTATCGTCGCGAACCATGCGTGCCACGAACTCTGCGGATCCGTCTTTGTGCTTGAAAGGCATGCGTCCACGCCTCCAGGCCATAATGCCGGGCTGGTACAGGTAGACGCCTGGCTGGTCACGCAGTTCCGGCGGCAGATCCGATACGCTCGGGGGGACCGACTGAAACGCGAGGAGGGATTGCTCCAACCGCTGGCGGGCAAAATCGCGATGTGCGGGCAGGATATCTGTTTCGATGGCGGCAAGTTGGGTTTCCCGGTAACGGGAGAGAGATTCCTTTGCACGGGGCATGACCATTGCTTTGCCGCTTTGGCCATTGGAAAAACGCACGGTGGCCTCGTCGAGGGCCCGGCGGGCTTGTCGGACCCGCATCAGCGCCTCCGGATTAGGGGTGGCATTTTGAACTGCTGCTTCCGCTTGATCGAAAAACACGTGTCCATTCTCAATCACCTCCGGTGTGAGGTACGTCATCTGAGGGAGATGAATCGAGAAGGCCGAAGCGAACTCTCCTCCGCTCTCCGCAGCGGCCTTTTCCAACATCTTGTAATAGTCGCGAAGGTAGGGCGCTGCGGGACCGAAGTAACCATCGGTAAACGTGACGAGAAGTTTGTCATAATCCTGGCTTGGATCCTCCATTGCCTTGATGAGCATCCAATAGAGGATATCGCGGTCGTCCCCGTGGAGAGGATCCCCCTGCTCCACTTTCATTCCAACCGCGCCGAGTTTGTGAACACTTGCGATGTCCGAGAAAATCGCCCGATGAACTGGAGCCGGCGCGAAGATCTCCGGCACTCCGTACGCATTGGCATAATCCCAGATCCAAATCTGCTTTGCCTGATCCTTCCAACTCTTCAGGAGTTCCAAAAACCTCCCGTTGCCAGGAGCAGTCATCGGGCGGGTTGGATTTGAGATGGTATCCGTGAGAGTGACGATGACATCATCCCGGGCCCTCATGGTCTTGGGTGCGGGCTCCGTTTGCTTGTACGCCAGCGTGCGGATGTTCACTTCTGGGAACTCCGTTTTTAAGTTGTCCGCGAGGTAATTGGCAAAGTCGAGGATCGGCGCCATTTCCGTGCCTTCCTTCTGCACGAGTGCTCGCGAGGCGGGTCCTTCATCATATCCCTCCCAGTCGTTGGCGGAGACATCTGCGTAGCCGTACGCGGTGTAGCCAAGCCCGGCACCCTCCGCGCGGGCTTTGGAAATGTTTTCCCGGAGGTTCTTGAGGTACTCAGCACGAAGCTCGGGGTTCATGAGGTCCAACTGCCCGAGCACATGCCGCCGTTTGCCATCCACCAAGGAAAACCACTCAGGATGGGGGGCGAAATACTTCTCAGGCGGGATCAACCAATAGAACGTGTGGATGGCACTCGGGGGAACAAAGCGTTTTTGACCGCCGAACTCCGGGGCCACGATGAAGCAGGCATTCCCCTGCCCGGTGAGGCGGTTGCGCGCAGCAAAGCGACCGCCATCATAGAATCCACCCGCCTGCGCAAGTCCCTTCTCGTTCAGAACCTCACGCAGGTCCCGCTCCTTGTTGTAGTACTGCGAGATTTCCCGGAAATAAAAGGCCGGTTGACCGGACCGCTCTCCGCGGGAGACCGTCAGCGAAGACGAGCGCGGGACGGTCTCCGAGGAACGCGTCCACCAGTGCACGCCCAATTCGTTCTCCAGAAACGTGTAGACCGCGTAGAGTGTGCCCCGCGGGAATCCCCCGTAGAGGTAAAGGTTGTCTCCCCTCACCGCCTTGCGCCATTGCTCCTCGCCCAGAGGCGGTGCGGCGGGCTCGAGCGCCTTCGTGGCCTTCGTCGATCCAACGAAAATAGTCGGCCCCTTACCTGCCTGCGATTCCGGAAGAATCTCGAAAATGGCACCGGTGATTTTGTTCAGATAATGCGCTAATTCCTTTGCTGCGGTTTCCTCCTGAACCGTCGGCGAGTCCGGCAACGCAATGCGGTAAAGCGCTTTGCCGGCATCCGCCAGCTTCAACCCATCCGGAGCGGCGGGCGCAGACGTTCCGGGCTTTCCCCATTGGGAGTTTTCGAACACCCAACCAGTCCCCTCCCCGGCCAACAAGGACGCTGAGGAAATGATAAATGACAACCCGACAAGATAAAACGAACGCATGGATTAAGATTTCTGGCCAAGACGGGATGAAGGATTACTCAGATCGAGCCGGCAATGCTGCACAAGTGTGGAGCAGGATTGAACAGGCTTGAGCACCGCGGTGGCTCCGAGAAAGGAGCACGGGTTTTCCTACCCGTGTCATTCAACCAAACGGACTGGAAAGTCCGTTCTCCTTTATGGGGTTGCTTTCGTCGTGAGCGGCTCAAGGAGACTACCGCCGAGATTTTGGGGATCTTCAAAAACCCGCCAACGGCGCACGAATTGGGGATCCCCGATATTCGTGAGGTCATTGGGTTTCATCCAATAGTTGAAAAGATACATCCCCGTGGCTCCATGCTGGTAAGCCTCATCCGCACGCCGAAGGATTTCATTTCGCGTTATGACAATGTGTCGCCCTGGCTTAATGCCGCTGCGAACCATGGCATCGGTTAATTCCGTTGGAGCCGTGACGTACTTGGCCCCCTCCATGCCGACCCAAAGTTCCGTCCCGGTGCCCACCACCATTTTCTGCCAGGGTTCGAGGTCAAACCACTTCTCTGAGGCCCTGGCAAGCGAAGGAATGATAATGTCGGCATATTGGTTCTTCGCCCAATCGGCGGGGTCGATCCCGAAGGATTGGTAGTTTTCTCCTGGAATGCGTGTGGAAATCCGGACGGGCTTCCCTGTCTTCTTCGCAAGCTCATCGAGGGAGGCGCGGGCCTCGGCCATGAAGCCGCTGTAGGCTTTCTCCCTCGTCGAGATCCACCGGGGATCGGAGATGGGCAGCCTGGCGCCGCTTTCGCCGTGCTCAGCCTCGAACTTCTCAAGCATCGGTTTTTCGTATCCGAGAACGACGGGAAAGCGGCAGAAGTCGAGGTTTACGCCCTCAAAGCCGATCTCGATGAGTTCATTCAGCACCCCAATTCGCTGCTGCCGAACCTCCGGAAAAGCGAAGCTCATATTTAACCGATGGCCATCTGGGCCGTCCTTGCCCATAACACGGAGTTGTGGATTCTTCTCCCAAAATTCGCCGTTCAACTTCGTTCCATTACGCTCCTGCAAGTAGTTACTCATGCGGAGCGACCCCCAGATCGGCATTCCGATGCTCCGAGCTTCATCGATCACGATGGAGGTGAACGATTGGCCTCTGGCATCGAGTGCTTTTGCGTTCGTAATGGCGTTGGCCAAGGCTTCGACCTCTGCGGTCTTCTCGTCTTTGTTAACCAGGTAATCCGCGTATTTGCTTGGATAAGGCATCACGCCGGTAATGAGGACACACCAATCGATCTGGGTAATCGAGCTGCCTTTGTTTCGACTGATCTGATCCCTCAGTTGTTCCGGAGTAAAGGTTGTCCTAACAATGTCCTCGCTGTAGCCGTCGTTGTTAATAACAACCGCCTTCGTCCCCTTCTCCGGTTTGCTCCGGAACAAGGCCATTTGCTTCTCATCTATGCTCTCGAAGCGTATGCCATAGAGAACGGTTGGATCCGATGCGGTAATGGTCAAGTCTTTGCCGTCTCCGGAAACCACCCCGCCCAACACCTCCTGCCAGACTCCATCGTAGCCTTCGCTGTCGGGCACGACGAAGGTTTCGCCATTCACCGTAGTCTTTAGGCCTTTGGCAGGCGAACCGACCCTCAAAAATACAATGGAAGGTTGTTGGACCGTTTTCACGGTTACCTCCTGCCCTCCCGCAATAGAAAGCGCCGGAAGGGACGATCCTTCGGCCAACGGAAGCTTAAGCGTCGATGCGAGGTCGGAAGCCGGAACGAACTTGCTGAGTGGTTTCACACTCCCGGGTTCATCAAGAAGAAGAACTTTCTCCACACGCTGCCACGGATGGTCCGCATAGAAGAAAGTGCCACGGAAGCGGTAGGCACCCTGAGAAAGACCCTCGGTGGGAATACTAACCGGACTCCACTTCGTCGAGACATCACTAGTTTTCCATTCCCGAACTTTCTTTCCCTCCGCGTTCAACAACTCAAACTCCCAACGAGAAGAACCATTAGCCGGCCGTGAGTACTGGCTGAAATGATAGAGTTGGGCGTTGCTGGGATTGCGCGATGCACAAAACGCCGTCAATGGGTCCCCGATTACCGCCGCACGTGGAGCAATGAGGTGAAACTCACCAATTGCGGCGATATCCCCAGTCAACAAAGCCGCGGGGAATGCCGAGATATCAGGGTGAATCGCTGCCGTGTTCGTCTCGTCCCCCATTAGATGGTGAGAGGCAAAAAGAAGTACCGTAGCAAAAGAGGCACTGCGGAAAGAGGCCAAGGTTGTGCACATGCTTTTCCAAGATTCTAAAACGCTTTCCGCTTTCAAGGCGTTGCGCTACCGCCAGTCGGCTCAATCAGACTACTTCCGTGATTTTCCGGATCTTCAAAAACCCGCCACCGTCGCACGAATTGAGGATCGCCCACATTCGCGAACGTTTCTGGCCTCTTCCATTGATTGAAGAGATACATCCCCGTGGCCCCGTACTGGTAGGCTTCGTCCGCACGTCGGAGAACTTCATCTCGCGTCGTATTCATATGACTTCCCGACTTGATGCCTCCGCGAACCATCGCATCGGTTAGCTCTGTCGGAGCCGTGGCATATCGAACACCCTCCATGCCGACCCACATTTCCACACCGGTGCCAGCGAACATTTTTTGCCACGGTTCGAGGTCAAACCACTTTTCGGACGCCCGTTGAATCGACGGAATAATGATATCCGCGTATTTGTTTTTTGCCCAGTCCGCGGGATCGATGCCGAAGGATTGATAATTCTCGCCGGGGATCCGGGTGGAGATCTTAACCGGTCGGCCGATCTTTTTGCTCAACGCGTCGAGGGAGGTCCGGGTCTCCGCCATGAAGCCGCTGTAGGCTTTGTTTCGTGTGGCCACCCAGCGCGGATCATCCAGCGGCAGTTTGGAGCCATCCGCCCCATGTTCGGCTTGGAAATTCTCCAGCATTGGCTTTTCGTAGCCAAAAACGACCGGATAGCGGCAGAAATCCAAGTTAACGCCCTCGAAGCCCATCTCGATCATTTCATTAAGCACGCCGATCCTCTGCTGTCGCACTTCGGGGAAGGCGTAGCTCATGTTCAGACGAAACCCGTCAGGTCCATCCATTCCCATAACGCGCATCTGGGGATTCTTTTCCCACAGATCCCCATTCACCTGCACCCCGTTGTGCTCCTCACGGTAGTAGGCACTCATGCGAAGAGATCCCCAGATCGGCAGGTTGATCCGACGTGCTTCCTCGATCACGATACCAATCAGCGATTGGCCGCTAGCGTCGATACTCTTGAGGTTCTTCATGGCATTGGCCAACTCCACCCGCGGCGCGATCGTGGGATCCTCGTCTCCGAGGTAATCAGCAAACTTGCTCCGAAACGTCACAACGCCCGTCACGTGAACGCACCAATCGAGCTGCGTGATGGAGGTGCCTTTGTTGCGACTGATTTGCTCCCGCAATTGCGCCTCGGTGAAGGTGTCCCGCACGATGTCCTCGCTGAATCCGTCGTTGTTGATCACGACCGCCTTCGTCTCCTTCTCCGGCTTGCTGCGAAACAACGCCATCTGCTTTTCGTCCAGGCGCTCGAACCGCACGCCGTAGAGAACGGCGGGTTCCGAAGCCGTGATGGTCATGTCTTTGCCATCGCCCGAAGCCGCGCCTCCCAGGACCTCCTGCCAGGCGCCGTAATGGCCGTCGCTATTGGAGACGACCACTTTTTCGCCATTCACCGTGGTCTCCAATCCTTTGGAAGGAGAACCCACTCTCAGGAAAACGGCTGCGGGCCAATTCAACGTCTTTAGCGTGATCGGCTTCCCGGCCTCGAGCGAGAGGGCAGGTATCGATGACCCCTCTGCCAGCGGGAGTTTGAGGGTCTTTGCCAATTCGGATGCGCTAACGAACTGGCTCAACGGCGACGCGCTGCGGGGCTCGTCGAGAAGAAGGATGCGCTCCACCCGCTGCCACGGGTGATCGGCATAAAAAAACGTGCCCCGGAAACGGTATGTGCCCTGCGGAAGCCCCTCCGTGGGAATGGCGACCGCCGTCCACTTCGCGGAAACTTCGTTCGTTTTCCACTCCCGAACCGCCTTCCCGGCAGCATCAAGCAGCGCGAACTGCCAGTGGGAAGGCGCATCCGTGGGCCTTGATCCCTGGCTGAAATAGTAAAGTTGCGCCTTACTCGGAGCACGCGACGCGGCGAATGCAGTAAGAGGCTCCCCAATGACCGCCGCGCGCGGAGCAATGAGGTGAAACTCACCAATCGCGGCGATGTCTCCCGTCTGCAATGCGGTGGGGAATGCCACAATATCTGGATGAACAACCGTAGCGGCATTCGTTGTTTCGCCACGCACACAATGGATGGTGACGAAGTGTGCTGCGAGAATCAGGGCACAGATCGATGAGTTCCGTTCCATTTGAATAAACATCAAAAGACTATCCGCCTCAAAGACTGGAAACTAAGAACCGATAAACCAGCGTACGGACGCCCATTCCGAAACACCGCCGACCCCCGAGCTCGCATCTCCAAAAATCAGCATGTTGGGAGCCGATGTTTTGAGATTCCGATTCGGTTTGAACACTCCCTCTACGATAGGATCCTTGTCGTTATCCACGAACACCTTCACCGTCATTCCATCCCCGACAAAGCGATACGTGCGAAACTCGCTCTCGGAGATCGGGAAAGCAAATGAGCCAAGCCCGTTGCTCAGGAAAACTTGCCCCGCTGCGACTGAGTCTCCATCGGGAGTAACCGTCCTCGCTTTCACCTCCACGACAAAGGGCTTCGAACCATCCCATAGCGTCGGATTCTTAGCGTGATCCAACTCCCAGAAACGTGCGGATTCATTCGTGGATTCGACTCGCAAGACATCGCCGTCGATGCGGGAACCTCCAGTTCCCGCGCCGCCGAGCCGGAAAGGGTGAGACTGATGCGGCATGTCCATCGCGATCCACTCGCCCGTCCACTCCTTCGGCGGGGTGTAACGATCTTCTGCCCTGACCGACGGGATGAGCAGAGTCACTGAGAAAACCGCAGCAACCACGAAACGAACGGATTTAAGAAATATCATCCGAGTCCTTACTATGATTTGCGAAACCCTCTTCACAATTGGCTCAAAGTGTGAACTCCACTTGAACAGAAGTTAGCGTGGCGTCGGGCCGAGACTTTCCCCGGGCAGAAAATCCGGGAAGACCCGCATGGTACTGTGGAGCTGACTGCCGCTGACGAAAAACTGGATCACGCTGCGGGCGAGACGCTCGGAAAAGGCGCCGAGTCCGACTTTGTAACCGCCCACAGAAGGAATGGCGGCGTGGAGCAGTTCACTGAAGTCGCGGTTCATCACACTGACGTCTTCCGGAACACGAAAACCATTGCGCAGAAACCAGGTCAGGGAACTGATCGTTAGCGTCTGTTGGATAGAATAAATTGCGGTTGGAGGAGATTCCCGACGCATCAGGCGTCCGAGGTCGCGGGCGATGTGGTTCGAATCCCCATCCATCTCGAGCACGTCGACGATGCCGCCCCTCTGCTGCGGATCCTTCTCGATCGATTCTGAAAAGGCTTGGACCGACAATCTATCGCCCGTCGGCGGTGCGGCGGGCGTGAGAACGGTGAAGCGGCGGTGACCCCGTCGCAGCAACTCACCCGCGGCGTGACGACTGATGGCGGCATAATCCAAATCCGCTGAAGGAAGCGGCAGATCGTCCTGGCAACTCCCGACGATAAAGGCATTCAGTCGCAGATCCGCCGCGATTTGGTGAACCTGGCCGCCGACCGAAATCAGGATCCAACCGTGCATGGCGGATTCGGTGAATAGTTCCCTCAGCTTCGCGCCATCGCGCGCGAGCAGGAGTCGGGTGAGCTGGTAGCGGAAAATCTCATATCCCGCCTCGCGGAGACTGGTTTCCAGCAGGAGAACATCGCGGCTGTTGGGGTTTGGCTCGAAACGCTCGCGTGTGGCGAGCAAACCGAGGCACTTTCTGTGGGCTGGAATTCCCCTCTCGACTTTGAAGATACGCGTGGGCTTCCCGTGGTGAATCTCCACAAGGCCCTCCTTTGCGAGAATGGTTTCCGCAGCGCGGAGCGTCGGAATGGAAATGCCAAGTTGGCTGGCAAGGAGACGCACCGGCGGCAATTCTTCCGCCCATTCCTTCGCGAGGATTCTTTCCCGAATCGCATCCGCCACGCGGGCGATCAGCGATTCCCGGCACAGCTTCATCAAGAAAACGAACTATCCAATGCAGCTCTTGGCTGGCTCTGATCCGTTCTTCGCCGATGGCAGCAGCCCCAAAACACCAGATGCTCCGGTCACATTTCTGAGAATCTCAAAGTCCTTCTTCATGGCGTCCCGCATAATGGTGACATCCGAGGCATTCAGCAACCAATTCATTCCAGCATCCAGATACCGCCGCAACGTCTCTTCGCCAAGATCTGCCAGTCGGTAATGGATGCCAACGCCGATGCCCTGCTTGCGACATTTGAGAATGACCGCTTCCACGGCATCGACAAACCGGGGATGCGTGTATTGTTCCGGAATTCCCATTGAGACCGTAATGTCGTGCGGACCGAGAAATACGCCGTCCACGCCCGGCACGGAGATCAGTTCCTCCAGTCGATGGATGGCTGGAACGCTTTCGATGCCGATAATGAGATACTTCTCGGAATTGAACTTCTTACAAAACTCGGCGGTGTCGCCCGGAAGCGGATGCTGATCACGCAGGAACGAATCGAGAATCTCGCCCTTCACGGGTCGGTAATGAACGGCACCCACGGCATCCAATACTTCCTGAACCGTCTCGACGTACGGAACGACGATCCCCTCGGCGCCCGCATCGAGGTGCATGGCGATGGCGGTTTTGTCCGGAGAGGGCACCCGCACAATCGGAGAAATTCCCCGGGCCGTATAATGTCGGCACATATTGCCCACCTCCGTCCGATCCAGGGGAATGTGTTCCGTGCAGATAAAAACGAAGTCAAACGGCACTTCGGCAACCATCGTCGCCAGCGTGGGATTCATGTAGCTGGCAACATGGGATCCGACCACTGGTAAACCCTCGTGAAGCCGCTGACGAATTTGAGAACCTTGCATGTTGTCAATCAATCCACCGACCGACCGACACGGAATCGTTCCGAACTGTTCTACGGCTTTATACAGATCATAAAGGAGCACGGGTTTTCCTACCCGTGTCGTTTGAAAACAAAACGGACTGGAAAGTCCGTTCTCCGTTAAAGCATGACATCATGATGTTTCTTGCTTACATCTTGATGCATGAGAACTACCATCTCGATTCAAGATTCGCTTCTCATTCGGGCGAAAAAGCTGTCGCAAGAGCGAAACTGTACCCTTGGGGAGGTGATTGAAGACGCGCTGCGGGTTACGCTCGCTGAGCGATCGACTGGCAAGCAGCGCAACCGACCGCAGCCGTTGAAAACGTTCCGCGGCTCCGGGTTGCAACCCGGGGTGGATCTTTCCGCATCCTCGGCTTTGTTGGATTTGATGGAGGAAAGATGATCCTGCTCGACGTAAACGTTCTTGTTCATGCGCACCGCGAGGATGCGGAGCGTCACGAGGAGTTTGGAGCTTGGATGGAATCCGCTCTTCTGCACCCGACCGGCATCGCTGTTTCAGACCTTGTGTTGAGTGGTTTCCTACGCGTCGTGACGCATCCAAAGATTTTTAAGAAGCCCACACCGCCCGCTTTGGCATTTGCCTTCATCGAAGATCTCCGTTCGAGAAGCGAGGTCCACATCCTGAACCCCAGCCCCGCGCATTGGGAAATCTTCGTGGACATCGCACGCAAGGTCGAGGCCCGCGGCAATCTTCTGCCAGATGCCTACCACGCCGCACTCGCAATCGAGACTGGGTGCGAATGGATAACCACGGACCGCGGATTCGCCCGTTTCCCCGGCCTGCGCTGGCGGCACCCTCTGGACAGCTGACACGACCGCGAATGTTTGCAACGCTGCCGACAAGCGCCGACCTGTCAGCACAAAGAAATCGAACTGTGAAACCGTCATTTGCAGTACTCTTCCATTGAGGAGGAAGGGCAACGTCGTACGCTCACTTATGGATTCCCCCAGAATCTGAAGACGCTAACTTAATGGTATGATGGATAAGAAATGCTTCGTGACACTCAGCAGCGTGCTGTTGGTCCTCTGTGAGTCCTCGATTTTGTCCCACGCTCAGAACACCCGGTACTGGGATGTGACGGCCGCCACACCTTCAGCATGGTCGACGGCAGATACTGCGTGGTCGTCAGACTCAGCGGGGACGACCCAATCTGCGATCTCAGGCGGCGACCATGCCGTTTTTTCCTCCAGTGCCGTAACGGCGACCGGTGCATACACGATCAACACCTTTACCGCCTTCAATTTCGGAAGCGTCACTTACAACACGATTGGTCCGAGCTCGTACACATTCATTGCTGCCTCCGCCAATACCAACTTCCAGACCCCAACGGTCGACATAGAAAGTGGCAAAACACTGAGTTTGTCGACCAATGTGCGACTCGCGGCGTCCGGAGTGCTTACAAAAAGTGGCCTTGGAACGCTGAGTATCGGAGGATCGCTGGGGGCTTCGGGGGGTTCTCCGACGGAGTTTATCAATAATGCCGGCATCTCCTCCTTTCTAGTGGGAAGGATGAGCGCTGGGACGACGGCGACGACGCTCGTGACCGTGAACGGAGGCGAGTTCCGGAACAATAACAACGTCAACGGAGACTACTATTACCTTGGTCTGCGGGGCACCGGAGGAATCTTCACAACACGAGGACAATCCTCTGCGGTGACTAATACCGTTCATTTTACTGAAGTCTCTTCCAACACCCATACGTTTAGTGGTACCGTGCAAAGTGCGCCTTCGGATACGGGAATCACGGCGATCACCAAAAATGGCACCTACACTCAGGTTTTCACCGGTGCGAATACCTACACCGGCGCCACGACCATCAACGGCGGAGCCCTGCTTATTAACAACGCGACCGGCAGCGGCACGGGAACCGGCGCCGTGGCGGTCAACTCGACCGGCACACTGGGCGGCACGGGCTTCATCCAGGGGACCGTAACGGTCAATACGGGAGCCACGTTAACCCCTGGCGGCGCATCGCTCCCGGGCCTTCTCAGCATCAACGGAACAGGGGCGGATCTGACGCTTTCCGGTGGAAGCACATCCTCCTTCCGTCTCAACGGGACGACGCGAGGGGGCGACTACGCAGCGATCAACATTAATGACGCAATTACCTATGCAGGAACCCTCCTCGTCGATTTCGGCTTCGCCCCTACCATCGGAAACACATTCGACCTCTTTAACTTCACGAGCCAGACAGGAACCTTCAGCGCCATTAACTTCGTCGATGCCGGTTACGGAGGGACTTTCGATTATGCGTCAGGCGTGCTAACGGTGACGGCCATCCCCGAGCCGACCACTTGGGCCCTCCTCGGATGTGGCCTCCTCGCCACACTTCTCCTCCGACGTCGCGGAACCCCAAGAACCTAACCGGCCACCCGCGCTCACCGGCTCCGCACAGCCAAAAACACCGCCGCGCCGCTGCGGCGGTGCGGGGCCTTCAGTGCTTTGCCTCCCCCACGGTTCCGCCCGGGACAAAGTCCGGAAAAACTCGCACCGTGGGTTGCTTCAGGAACCTCACCCGGAAGTAACGGTCAATCGTTCGCGCAATCCGCAGCGAAAGCGTCTTGGGATCCACATCGTAGCCCCCGAGCGAGGGCACGCTGGCCGAGAGCAGCGGGCTGAAGTCCCGATTGAGTACAGTGACATCTCCGGGAATGCGCCGACCGGAGCCGAGAAGCCACGTGAGAGTCGTGAGCGAAACTTTACGGCTGATCGAAAAGATCGCGGTCGGGGTTTGATCCCGGGCAAACACGCGAGAAAGATCGCGCAGGAACTTCTCCGGAGATTCGCTTGTCATCGCGTGCTCGACGCGGATGGGCTGACCCTTGAGCTTCGCAGATTGAATTTCCTCGATGAATGCAGCCACGGCGTCCAAATCCCCGGGGCCGCGTGGAGGCGGTCCTACGATGAGAAAATTCCGATGGCGCAGGCGCAGGAGATGCCTTGCCGCATGCCGCCCCACCGCTTCGAAGGCAAGGTCAAGTGAAGGCAGATCAATATCCGGGTACGGGGTCCCCACGACGTACCCCTTCCGACCGGATTCCTGAACGGCCAGTTGCGAAAGTTTCGATGCACGGACGAGCACCCAAAGCCCTGCAGAGCTCTTCTCAAGCACCTCCCGGATCGACTCCGCATTACGGCGAAGGTTAAGTTTACTCTCGATCAAGTACTCCAACGAGTAGCCCAGCTGCTGGAGGTGCTCCTCCACCAGCCGAATGATCAGGATGTCCTCTGTTTCCTCATTGGAGGGAGGTTGAATAATGCCGATGACCGGTCGGCTTTCTCGGTGCACCACTTCCTCCGGACGATGAATGATCCGCACCCTCATTCCCTGTTTGATCGAGATAATCTTTTCCTCGAAGAGGATGCGCTCCGCCGCACGGATGGTCGGAACGGAAACGAGCAACTCGCGCGCTAGGAGCCGCGTGGGCGGGAGGAAATTCACCCAGCGTTTCTCGATGATGTTCCGGCGCAGCGCGTCCGCCACATCCAAAACAAGCGATGGCCGTCTGAGTCCCGATGTTTCCGTCACAACCCGGTAAAGCTAACCGGCTTTTTTTGCAGAAACGAGATGAAACGCTCCGGTGAGAACTTTTGCTCAGATGCCTAACATTGTCGAATCTCCGCGCCCGGGAGACATTGACGATGTGAATTGGACGAGGCTCGTTTGTGTGCTGGCAGGATTGCTGGGCGGATTCCCGCTGACAGCGGCCGAACGGGGAGCGGCGGTAACCGGGCAGTGGCTTAAGCCCACAGGGTTTGGCTTCGCAGACCGGGACCTCGACGGGGATGTGGTTCCCACCCTCGCGGGACCGCGCGGAGACTTCTACCCGGAGCGCCGCGAACCGAACATCTTCCCGACACCTTTCTATCCGTCCGTCATGTTGGCGGGCCCGCACCGCGGCATCGTCGTGGATCTCGGGCAGTTGCAGGGGGTTGAAGCCGTCGCGGTTGCCACCGATATGGAGGACAAATCCAAGCTGGAAGCAATCGCAGCGGCTGGAACGTTGGAAGTGTGGCTAAGTGACGACAATGTTTCCTACCGGAAACTAAAGGTGGATCTCCCCACGGTTGAGACCCTGGAGGACGGCAAGAACGGACTACTTTTTCGCACGCCGGGAGAAACTGCCCGTTTTGCAAAGGTTCGTTGGAATTCCGGAGAGATGAACAAGACGCTTGTCTCCAAACCAGGCGACGCCCTCGTGCGGGCTTTCGGTGAACCCGGACCTGCCGCAGCCTCCCGCGTTCGCATCGACGGACTCGCGCTGCAGGAGGGAGCGAATAAAGTCGGCGTTGCATCCAAGAATCTCTCCGCTGCCAAGGATGTTAGCTGGTCGTTTCTCATCCTAAAGCCGCACACGACGGAAGTCGTTGCCAAAGTCGAGGCACAGCCGGGTACGGATTCGGATGGTTTCCGCAACTTTACCTTCAAGCTCCCTGCCATGGAACCGGGGGCCTACGACCTTGATGTTCGCTGTGACGGCATGGTGGGCGGCAAACCAAAAACGTTGTGGACCGAACGGATGGAGACTCGTTTTGCGACGAAGCTCGTCAGCAAGGACCTTAAACCCGGGGAATCTTTGACAGCACCCGGACCGGGAGAGCTTCTGATTGTTCATCCAGGCGCCGCTAAGGATTTGCCACTCTCTCTCAAAGGGAATTTTGCCGTCTCCGCTCTCGGCGCTGCACCTGAAGACGCCGTGGTGGCCAAAGCGGGCGCGCAGACACTAACGCCGCGTCCCGGCGACAAGACGGACAAGAATGTCCTCCGTGAGCAGTTCCTGGGATTTGTTCTCGGCGCCGACGGCACCCGGCTCTCTATTACGGAAGGGTCGCCTCAATGGCTTGCCATCTGGGGACTGACCCCTCGCCAGACAGCACTTGCAGCGGGAAAGCAAGACCTCAGCAAGGATAAGGCTTTTATCTTTGTGAATGACGGCTTCAGCATCATGGGCAATCTGCATGGAACGAAGGTTTTCGGCGTAAAGCAGCTCGAAGCAGATGCCGGGCAACCGTTCAAGAAGCCCACGGTCAATGTGGAGCGCTTCGACTGGTGCCCGGGCTCGTCAACGGTTGTCGTCGGGTACACGAGCTCCGTTTTGCAAAACTTCAATATTGGCGAGGTTGGACCGGATGTCCGCCCGGTCGACGTTAACATTCAGAAGAACGTCCGACAGATGATGGAGGAAGGATACCCTCCGATGACGACTTTCGCGGAGTTTGTGCGAAAAAATGGAGGCAAGTGCTATGCAGCGGTTCGGGTGAATACGCATTACGACATCGGCAAGTTTGGGTCCAAGAACTTTAACTCCGCCCTCTGGTGGGAGAAACCCGAGTGGCGGATGCAGCGCATGGACGGCACACAGATCTCTGCGTGGAGCATGGTCCAACCGGAAGTGATCCAATTCTACCTCCGCTACTATCGCGAACTCCTCTCGCTCGGCATGGACGGCTTGCACTTTGAAATGCTCCGCCACCCGCGCATCATCGGATACGAGCCTGTCACCATTGATGCCTTCCAGAAGCAAACGGGCAAGTCTCCGCTCGATCCGGGATTCTCTGACTGGGACGCGTGGTACAAATTCAAGCAGGGCGTGTTTACACAGTTCATGCGCGACGTGCGAAAACTCGTTGATGAGGAAAGTCAGAAGCATGGCCGGAAGTTCGGATTCAGCATCCGGATCCAGGAGCGCGGGTACAAAGAATTGGGCTTTGACCCTCAGACGTGGATCGATGAGGGATTGATCGATATGCTCTGTGTGGGAAGCAATCGACTGCCGAACTCCGCGTTCAACCTTGAACCATTTCTTAAGATGGTGAAGGGCACTCCCGTGAAACTTTACAGTAGCTTTTCACGCGAGTGGGGCGATAGCCGCGATCCGGATCCTGAAGATCATAAAGATCCCAACTACAAATGGCACACGTCGGTTCCCCATGACATGCGCCGCGAGTTTGTTGTTAACCAGTTCGCTCAGGGCGCGGAAGGCATCTACATGTTTAACAGTCACGGCGACGACCGGGAGGTTTATATGAATCTCCAGCGATGGGATGAATTCGAGAATCCGAAGCGCCTTTTTTCAGAGTCCACTCCAGCAACGAACGCGATCATTTCCGCATCCAAGTAAACTGATGAAACCTGCTTCCTTACTCCGCGCAAAGATCGACTCCGGTGCGATCGTCAAAGGCTTCCTGGCCACGATGGAACTCACCCCGCAGATGGTGGAGATTACCCAAAGCGTCGGCGCAGATTATCTGGTTGCCGATTGCGAACACCATCCGTGGGGCGCGGAGGTCCTTGCGGATGTTTGCCGCGCCGGGCGTCTGGCTGGACTGGCCATCATTATCCGCGTTCCTGCGGCAGAGGCCGTCTTCGTCCGTCAGGCTCTGGACCTCGGGCCCGCCGGCATCATGCTACCCTGCGTGGATTCCGTGGAGCAAATGGATCTCGTCTCCGACTGCATGCACGTCCCTCCGAAGGGCACGCGCCGCCCGGGCGGACAGTCCAACCTCTGGTTGAAAAACTTCACCGGTGAGGACTGGCGAGAGGAGATTGAGCGCGATTTCATTGTTTTGCCGCAGATTGAGAACATCAAGGGCGTGCGGAATGCGGATCAGATCGTGCGACACCCAATTACGACCGCCCTTGCACTCGGGCCCTACGACCTCGCGTTAGATCTCGGCATCCCGTTTCAGTGGACGCGCAAGTCGCATCTAACGGCTACTGTCTCCGGGTTGGTTCAGGTCGCCGATCAAGCGGGCAAGGGCACGTGGTGCATCGGCCCTACGGATTTGCTCCGGGAGATCGGCATGCGTCTTCTCGGTCTGGGTGAGCCAACGGCCATGATGCAACTGGCCATGCGCCGTGCCGTCGAACACGCGGAGGCCGCACCAGCGACCCGCCCCCCTGCGGATAGTCCCGCTGTCGAATCTCCCTACTGGTCGGCGAGCACAGAAGCCAGACGCGGTGCGGAAGAAGGGGTCCTTGCCGACTCGGGCGAAGTCAGGAGTTGAAACTCTTCCCTCAGATTCGCACTCGTTTTTCTTTGCCTGCGGCGCTCAAACGTTTTTGTTTTGTGTCAATGAATGTCCTCCTGGTCAAAGCGGTTCTGTTTACCTCATTAACGACCGGCATCTCCACGCTCCATGCCGAAGAGTCGCTAAGACTTAAGCTCCCGGGCGGCGCGAGCAGCGAGGTGAGTTGGAACGACTCCGTCTGGCAGGACGCGACAGGGAGTGAAAAGCCGTTCACGCCAGGTTCCGCTGCAGTTTTTCTCTCTGATGCTTTCGCGAACGAAGTCCGCGTGATCGTCAGTGGTCAAGTCGATGTCCATTCTCTCTCGAAGGAGGCAACAATTAACCGCCTGAGTCTCACAGGAGAGACTCCGAAGGCGAAGTTGATTGTATTAGACGGCCTCGTCGAATCGGCGATCGCAGAAAAAACCAAATGGCCCGAGGGTGTTGGCATGAGCATCGTCTGTGCGAGCGAATTCCCAAAAGGACTGCGCAAGACCGGGAAGGCGCAACTGGGATTCAACGCCCAAGCGGCGTTGATTACCGGCACACTGGAGGTGACGGAAGGTCGCGTCACGGATATTGGCCACCGGATCAAGGGCGAACCCCTTCTTCTCCTTGCCCAAGGCGCCTCATTTTGCGCCAGTGGAAACGGGGAAGTCTTCTTTTCCGGGCTGGAAGGAGACGGAGTGGTGTCCAATCATTACACGGACCCCGCGATGGAATCCACGCTGTCGATCACCGGCGATGGAAAACACATGTTCTCCGGCGTTCTCGCAGATGGACGGCAGTCACGGCTCGGCTTTGCGCTCAAGGGAACCGGCACTCAGACGCTGGGCGGCTCGGAGCCCAATACCCACACGGGGGCGACGACGCTCGAAAGCGGCGAGCTCGTTCTTGCTAAAACGGGCGCGGTGGCAATTTCCGGTCCCCTTCGGCTTCAGGGCGGAACGCTCACCCTCGCGGCCCCCGCACAGATTGCGGAGTCTGGAACCATCGCGATCAACGGCAAGGAAGTCCTGTTAAAGATCGCTGCAGAAAACGTCAGCGAGGCTTTCGCCTGCGCGGAGAGCAACGGTGGGAAGTTGACTATTGACTTCCAATCGCACCCGGCTGTTTTGTTGATCAGGAACGCCGGAAAACTTGCTGGCGTGACAATTGACACAAAATCCGCCGGCGGGAAAAGCAGGCTGTTTCTGGACTCCGATCCCAGGCAGATTGCGGAATTCAAAGTGAACGGCAAACTCGCTTCGACCATCGCCGTCGTAACTCAACCCGTAACGGTGGACGGTTTTTCCGGCCAGGGTTTTGAGGTTCCGCTTCACTAAGTGGGCACCGCAGTGGAGAGTACTTTCCACTTAATGACGAGGGCTCGGGCTTTTATCTCTTGGTTGGTCAAGCAAGCAAACGGACTGGAAAGTCCGTTCTCCGTTTTATTGACCTTCGATGTCCGACTTGCGGTTCCAGCCCGACGGCATGGATTGACGTCCTTCAGGGATCATCTCTCGCCATTTGGGTTGGCGCACTAATACGAAGCGATATCTCATCCGGTGCACGTGCCGGGCCGGAGGATCGCGTCGACACTCCTACTTACGACCAAGACTCTTAAGTGCAGCTCCTGCAATGTAGACGGTGGGAACACCGTTCACCGTTTCTTTGCGCGCCAGAATCCACGCCTCCGCCCTGCCGCCACTAGGATTCCGGTGGTACAAATCCCTGAAGTAATCGGAGAAAATGTATATGCATCCAATCGGGTCCTCCTTCGTTGCGAACAACGAGATAAGGCCCCGCCGGGTGACTTCGAAATCGCCCAAACGCACCCAATTGTAGGCGCCTTTCATTTCATCGAGTGGCATCGGGCCGCCTGTCTTCAAGGTTTTTACAGTAGACACATAAAACCAGTTGAGCGGCGTCTCCGCTCCCGCGAGGAGGCGCACGGCGAGCACACCCCCCGCGTCGCCGTCCTTCTCCAAGCGCACTCGCATGCGAAGGCTCCCATTGTTGCGCTCGTGAGGGCCGATTCCCCGATGCCAGGTCATGATGCCCGGCGGGACGAAGTACACATCCCCGCTTCGCAATGTCGAAGGGAGAGCTTCCGACCTGGGCGGCCGCGATTGAAACGCCAACAGCCACTGATCGAGCAAATCCAGTGCGAAATGCTGCCGCTCGGGAATAACCTCACGCTGGATGGTGGCCATTGCCGTGTTCTTGTAGCGCGCTACGGCGGCGTTCAGATCGATTCCCGCAACCGGTTTACCGGTCTGGCCACTTGCGAGACGGATCGCCGCTTCATCAAGCGTGCGACGCGCCTCCCTCACCCGCTGCAACGCTTCCGGAGCGTCCGTGACTTTCACAACCGCATCCTCCGCAGAGTCAAACAACGCCGCAGCTTTTTTGAAAAAGGCCTCATCGAGATATCGATACTCTGGGAGATGTGAGCCAAACTGGATCATGTTTCCCGCCGCAGGTCCTTGCGCCGCTGCCTCCAATAGCTTGTAGTACTCACGGATATATTTCCCGGCCGGACCATAGAACCCGTCCGTGAAAGTCTTAGCCAGATCGTCATAATCCGCGTCCGGCTTTTCCAAGGCACGAGTGAGCACCCAATGGATCGCATCCGTATTGTCTCCGCTCCACGGATAACCCTGCTCCAGATGGATTCCCTCCACACCCAGGCGGTGATACTCTTTGAAATCGTCAACCATTGGTCGCAACAGAGGAGCGGGAGCTGCGATCCCGGGAACACCATATGCAGTCGCGTAGTCCCACACCCAGACATGCTTGGCAACCTCCCGCCAACGTTTCAAGATGGAATGAAAATCTCCATTGCCGCTTTCTGCGATCGGCTTCGTTGGGTTGGTTTCCGTGTCAGAAACTGTTACGATCACGCGATCATGCGCCCGCATCGTGCGCGGAGGAGTCCTCGTCGCTTTGTACGCCAAGGTGCGGACATAGAACCCGGGAAATTCCTCCTGCAGATTCTCCGCGAGATAGTTCACGAAATCCAGAATCGGAGCCATCTCCGTTCCCTCCTTCTCCACCAGCGCACGGCTTGCCGGACCCTCGTCGTACCCTTCCCAATCGTTAGGTGAGACATCCACATAGCGAAAAGATTCATAGCCGAGCTTTTTGTTCTCCGCCTGTGCCTCCCTGAGGTACCCCTTCAGCTTCTCAAGGTACTCCAGGCGCATCTCTGGATTCATGACATCGAGCTGACCCAGCACGTGCTGTCGCGTGCCATCAATCAACGAAAACCATTCTGGCTTGGACTCAAAGTACTTCTTGGGATCGATGACGTGATAAAATGTGTGGCATGAGTAGGGCCCGGTAAAGTGCATCTCGCCGCCGTACTCGGGTGCGATGTCAAAACGCACAGAACCTTTAATTCCTCCGCTAAGGTTCCGGGCGGCAAACTTTCCGTGATCAAAGTAAACAACCCGAAGTTTCTCGCCGTCACCTAAATTGTTCAGCAGGCGATCCTTTGCATAGTAGTGGGAAACATCCCGGTAATCGAAGCCGGGGACACCCTCCTTCGTTCCCCGACCCACAACCAAAGTTGACGAGCGGGGAATGGTCTGAGCACGGGTCGTCCACCAATAAACTCCGAGCTCGTTTTCCAGGAAGCGGTAGACGGCATAAAGCGTTCCTCGTGGATGGCCGCCGAATAAGAAGATGTTTCCTCCATCGACCGTGTAGCGCCAGGCCTGGCCATCCATGGTTGGAATCCCCGGTTCGATGGCAAGGGCTGACCGCGTGTTTCCGACATGAATACCACGGAATGGAGCGCTCGCGAGTCGCTCGTTCACAATAACAAAGTCCCCACCGGTCGCCCGATCTAGGTGCAATTTAAGCTCTGCCGCAGCCGTTCGCTCCTGAAGCGTGGGTTCGTCCGGAAGCAGGATTTCCATGAGCGCCTTGCCATTCTCCGCAATCACCAACCCGTCTTTGGGTTGCGGACGCGGTGCGCCAGAATCCCATTGGCCATCGACGAACTTCCATTCTCCACCGGTCGCCGTTCCCACCACCAAACAAAGGCCGGCAAATAAAGACGTACAAAGTTTTCGGTTAATCATCGGATAGAGTCAGTACAGAAGTTAATATTTGGGATCGGCTGTTAAAGGTGGAGAAGCTGAGCAGTTTGGTTCCACACCGTCGCGTGTGGTGCGGGCGCCGGATGGCGCACGGGGTCTGATGACCCCGACTCCTGCAAAACCTCCTGCACAGTTGATCTGGTTTGAATAATGCACGGCCCCGGGGTCGAATGTTGACGTGGAGTTTACAGATTCTCTCGCTGAGCCAACCTTCGCGGACGTCACCTACCTTTCTGATGACCGCACGGAAAAACTTGATGTTTACCTGCCCGCAGAAATGGGGTCCGAACTTCGTCCCGCAATAGTGCATTTCCACGGCGGCGGATGGAAGTCCGGAGACAAGGCCTACGAGCGGGAGCGACGGATTTCCCGTCGTCTCTCCGAGAGCGGCTATGTGACTTTCTCCGCCAATTATCGTCTCACGACTTATGCGGATGACAAACCCGATGGCCCGCCGATCCAAAGCTGCTGGCCCGACAACCTGGCAGACTGCAAGTCCGCGATTCGATTTGTCCGTGCGAATGCAGGGCGTTTTGGAGTTGACCCCAACCGCATCGGTCTGACAGGCGCATCTGCCGGAGCACACCTTGCACTACTTACAGCATTCACCGCCGGAGTGCCCGAACTCGATTCACTCGGTTCATGGGCGGATCAACCGTCGCACGTTGCGTGTGTCGTGAGTGCGTATGGACCCCACCGACTCGACACCGATAACCTTGGATCGCGGTTCCACTTCGGCCAACCCCTGGCTGACGTGGAAGAAATCCTCCTGAATGCGTCGCCGCGCAGATACTTTCATCGAGGCGGTCCACCAGTCTATGTTTTCCATCCTGAGGACGACGACCTCGTACCGATCACCATGGCGCATGAGATGCTGGACGATTTTCGCCGTGAGGGCATCGAGCATGAATTTGATTTCCCCGATACGGGCGGACACGGACTTCATTTCACGCAAGATGCCTACTGGCCGCCCATCCTGCGCTTCCTCGACCGACATCTTATGGACAGCAAAGAGAGTGGAAGGGGCAGCTTGCCCCTTTCTTGAAAGACCAAGAGGGGCAAGCTGACCCTCTCACTCTCTGTCTTAAAGTCGGGAGATCAGCAACTCGCGCTGGAACACCAATTCCTTCGGAAGGTGGCGGTAGAGGTTCATGAAAAGCTCGTCCTGCATGAGAAGCTCCCGACGCCATTCATCGGGGTCGGTCCGCTGCAAATGCGCAAAGCGCTCCGCCGTCATGTCCTCCAATCCGGTCATGTCGAGGTCCTCATAACGCGGCACCCAACCGATCGCCGTCTCGCGCGCGCCGACGCGTCCTCGGGATCGCTCCACAATCCACTTGAGCACGCGCATGTTGTGACCAAACCCTGGCCACAGAAAGGATCCGTCCGCGTCCTTCCGGAACCAATTCACATGGAAAATTCTGGGCAACTCTGTGATGTAGCGCCGCATTTCCAACCAATGGCCGAAGTACTCGCCCATGTTGTAACCACAGAAGGGAAGCATGGCCATCGGATCCCTTCGCACCTGCCCGAGCCCACCCGTTGCCGCTGCGGTGGTTTCGCTCCCCACCGTGGCTCCGATGTAGACCCCATGGATCCAATTGAACGCCTGGAAAACAAGCGGCATGGTGGTGGCCCGCCGACCACCGAAAATGATGGCGTCAATCGGCACGCCGTGCGGATCCTCCGCCTCGTCGGCAAGGGCCGGGTTATTGTGCATCGGTGCGGTGAAACGACTGTTGGGATGCGCCGCCTTCTCGCCCGAAGCCGGGTCCCACAGATTGCCCTTCCAATCGAACAGACCCTCGGGCGGATCGTTGTCCTTCCCCTCCCACCACACATCGCCATCCGCCGTGCAGGCCACATTGGTGAAAATGGTGTCGCGCTCGATGGTGCGGATCGCGTTGGGATTAGACTTTGCGTTCGTGCCGGGCACGACCCCGAAATATCCGAATTCCGGGTTCACCGCGTACAACCGACCGTCGGCTCCGGGTCGCATCCAGGCGATGTCATCTCCGATCGTCGTGATTTTCCAACCTTCGAACTCGGCCGGCGGAATCATCATGGCGAAATTTGTTTTTCCGCAGGCGGAGGGAAACGCAGCCGCAACGTAGGTTTTGCGGCCAGATGGATCCTCCACGCACAGGAGAAGCATATGCTCCGCCATCCAGCGCTCCCGGTGCCCCAAGGCAGACGCGATGCGAAGCGCGAGACATTTTTTCCCAAGCAGCGCGTTGCCTCCGTAGCCGCTCCCGACAGAGATGATCTCGTTCGACTCAGGAAAATGGCAGATGAAGCGCCGGTCCGGATGGCAATCCAGGACGCTGTGTGTGCCCCGATTAAAGTCACTCCCCTCGCCCAGGTGGCCCCAAGCGACGGCCCCCATGCGGGTCATGATGCGCATGTTGAGCACGACGTAGATCGAGTCGGTCAGCTCCACGCCGACTTTTGCCAAGGGCGACCCCGGATGTCCCATGAGATAGGGAATGACAAACAATGTTCGTCCGCGCATCGAGCCGCGGAGTAACCCCGTAAGCTTAGCCCGCATTTCGGTCGGCGGTGCCCAGCGATTGGTCGGACCCGCGTCGTCCTCGCGCTCCCAGCAGATGTAGGTGCAGTGCTCGACGCGTGCGACGTCGTTGGAGTTGGAGCGGTGGTAGTAACAGCCGGGCCACTTTTGCGGATCGAGCGGGGTGAGGACGCCTGCGCCCACCGCCCTCTGATAGAGCGCGTCTCGCTCGGCTTCCGAACCGTCGCACCAGAACACTTCGTCCGGCTCACACAGCGCGGTCACCTCGGACACCCATTTCAAGACGTGAGGATTTGTAGACGACTGGCGGCCAAATGGCTCGTCGGATCGTAAATTGAAGGCCTGAAGAGGGGTCGACATCGGGGAAGCATCCACGAAACGGCCCCTCGCCCGCAAGAGCAGGCTTGTTTCAATTCATCCATGGGCTACTCTCATCACTGTTTTCATGTTCGCTGATCAGAACGCGGGAGATTCGGATAATTATCGACCCCTGACCTACTTAGGTCAGGTACCGCTCTATGCGACGACGCTGCTGGTAATCCTCCACGTCGCCGCGATGATTGCCACGGCGATCCTCATTTCAAGCGGCGCGGCGGGCATTCTTTCTTTGCTGTCGTTTCAGACTCCGGCCATCACCGGAGAATTCCAAATCTGGCGGGCGGTTACCTACGCATTCATCGACCCCCCGTCGCTCTGGTTCGTGATCGAGATGTACCTCCTGTACACGTTCGGCCGCGAGGTGGAGAAATTCGTTGGACGCCGCGCGTTCCTTGCCCTGTACGGCGTCCTTCTGCTGGTGGTCCCGCTGGTCCTGAGCGTGGCCTACTTCATCGGCCTGCCCACTCAAAGCTCGCTCCCCATGGTCGGGGGATACACCGGGTCCTCCGCGATCCATTTTGCGGTCTTCATTGCGTTCTGCACGATTTATCCCGGAGCGCAGATTTTCTTCTCGATCCAGGCAAAGTGGATTGCACTGGTTCTGGTCGGCATCAACAGCCTGGAAGCCCTCGCGTCGCATTCTTGGAGCTCACTGGCGGTCCTTTGGGTTGCCTGTGCCACCGCGTTCTTGATGCTTCGCAGACAGGGGGTCGGTAATTGGGATTTCTTTCGTCGCTTCCTCCCGAAGCCCACCCGGCGCAAGCCGACGTTCCGTGTTGTAAAACGCGAGCCGGATCCTCCGGCAGACCCCGAAGCGGATATCGATATTCTCCTGGAAAAGATCTCCGCAAAGGGAATTGCCAGTCTCACGCGTCAGGAGCGTGAACGCCTCGAACGCGCCCGCGAACAACTCCTGCAAAAGGAGCGCAAGAACTGACATGCCGGATTCGACGGACGGCAGCGATTTCCCTCGGGCGGATCTGAAGGACACCTGCTACGTCAACGCGATGTCCCACTTTTACCGGGGCGAACTCGGTCGGATCATGGTGTGGCGCCAGCGGCTCGACACCACCACGACATGGGCCATCACCAGCACGACGGCGGTGATCACCTATGCGTACGCCTCGCCCTCGGTGCCCCACATCGTGTTCTTCTTCAATATCCTCATCGTCTGGGCCATGCTGTGGATCGAGGCGCGACGTTACCGGTTCTACGACGCGTTCCGGGGACGGGTTCGGATGTTGGAATCGCACTTCCTTGTGCCGATGATTTCGCAGAGCAACCGGATGCTGGATGGGGAATGGCGACGCCTGGTCTGCGAGGATCTCATTCTCCCATGTTTCAAAATCACGTTCATGGAAGCGGTGGCGCGTCGGTTTAAACGAAACTACCTGTTCATTTTTGTGATGATCATGGTGGCGTGGACGCTCAAAGTCTTTATGCACGCGAAACCACCGGTGACGTCGATCGGAACTTTCATTGATGCCCTCGCAGTGGGTCAATTGCCGGGATGGGTGAGCGCGCTGGTCTTTTTCGGGACAATTATCGCCTTTGCGGTCATCATCTTTTACGTGACGCGCTGCTCGGAAAGCGAGATTTCCGAGTTCGGAAGTAACAGTTCACTCTGGCGTATCTAATGGAGCAATCAACCGAGGAAGTTTCCGCAATCGACCGCCTGAGAGGGATCGTTGCCAAACTCAGGAGTCCCGAGGGCTGTCCGTGGGACCGGGAGCAGACGCATGCCACGCTGCGCGCCGCGCTGCTGGAGGAGTGCCACGAGGCGATCGAGGCGATCCAGACCGGGGATGACGTGAATCTTCGAGAGGAACTGGGCGACCTACTCCTGCTGGTGACGATGCACGCTCAGATCGCGGCGGAACGTGGAGCGTTCGCGATGGATGACATCGCGGATACGGTCTGCGAAAAGCTGGTTCGCCGACATCCGCACGTGTTCGGCGAGGCGACGGCCACCGATACGAATGCGGTCCTCGCGCAATGGGACGCGATCAAGCGACAAGAGCGCGGGCCGGAGACCTCGGCCCTCGGCCATCTCCCCAAGGCGCACCCCGCTCTCATGCGAGCCCAGTTGGCCACTCAGAGGGCGGCAACGGTCGGTTTCGACTGGGAGGCACTCGGAGACGTGTTTTCGAAGGTTGACGAGGAGATTGCGGAAGTTCGCGACGCCATTGCTCGGCAGAACGCCGCAGACATCGAGGACGAACTGGGCGACCTTTTGTTCGCCACGGTGAACCTCGCACGGAAATTGGGTGTCGACAGCGAGACGGCGTTGTCCGCCGCAACCGCCAAGTTCGTGAGCCGATTTCAGGCCGTGGAGGAGTCCGTGCGTGCGGATGGCCTGCAGTTTGAGGAACAATCTCTGGACGCATTGAACCAGCGCTGGGCCAAGGTAAAATCTGCGGAAGGCCGCTGAAATGCGATTTGCCGTACTGAACCCGTGGGGTCGGGATCCCGACCGCATGTACCCGGGGGGGCCCTCTTCCCCGCGTGATCCGGGCCATCCGCCCGTCAACTACCACGCGTACGCGGCGTGCATGCGAGGAGGGTGGTTTCGGGATGTGCGGGCCATCCATCCCGAAACCCAGGCGGTACTCGTTCTGCTGCGACGAAACGGCCTGCAGGAAGCACTCGCGGCCATCCGTGTCCTGAAGCGCCGCGGGACGACATGCTGGATCTCCTGGAAGGAATCCGGCGCTCACCAGGTGGCGGGGTCCCTCGAGGATCCCAAACGCCTCCGCCTCTTCACGCTGATCACGTCCGAGGCGGACGGCTTCATTTCGAGCACTCCTGGCCTCGTGGATTCCTATCGCGCTTTCGGAATGGCCCGCGGCGGATTCATCCCGACCCCCTATCCGCTCGAATACCCCACCTGGGATTTTTCCATTCCGATCGGACGCCGCAGCGGGGTGTTCGTCGGCACCCGGGAGTTTGATGTACCGTCCCGGAATCATATGGCGGCAATTTGCCAGGCGTGTGTGGTCGCCGCCGAGCGGGAGAAAACGGTCAGCGTGATGTCCACCTCGCCGCGCGAGCGCCGCCTGCTTCTGGCACTCACCGATCGCTTCAAAAACCTGCGAATCTTGGACGGTCCCCTCCCGTACACGGAGTATCTGGCGGCGATGGCCGCGCATGAGGCGGTCTTCCAGTTGGACTCAAGCCACGTTCCCGGTCAGGTGGCCGGCGACGCTCTCCTCACCCGCCTCCCCTGCATTGGAGGAAATGGGGCAATCGACGAAATCGTTCGCGTGCCGCATCAACCCGGAGAGGCCCCGTCCTCCATCCTTCGACGCCTACTTGAGGATCCGGTGACGGCCCGCGAGTCATTCGAGGCGGCCTGGCTGCGCGCCACGGCCACCGCCTCTTACCAGGCCGGAACGACGATGCTTTCCCAACTCTGCGGAATCACGTAACCGCCGAAGCAGGCAACACTTTTTCCCTCGCCGGCAAAAAACAGACCAGCGCGACGAGCAAAACGCATCCGAGCGTGACGACATGAAACGCCTGCTGGAAACCCAGGTAGGCCGCCTGAGCGGAACCGGACGCCTCCGCACGCGCGGTTTGTTCTGCGAGACTGGAGACGAGGATCGCGAGCCCAAGAGAAGAAGCGACCTGCCGCGTGGCGGAGTAAAGCGAACTCGCCTGCGCGAGATCACCCGCCGGGATTTTTTGGAGCGTCAGGGTTTGCACCGATAAGAAGACGAGCCCGAACGACAATCCCCGGACGACAAGCCACGGGAGGAGCGTCCATCCATCGGCATCGGGCGGGATTCGGGCCAATTCCCAGGAACTCCAAAGCATGAGCAGCGCCCCAACAACGGCGAGAGGGCGGGCACCGGTTCGTTTGTATAAAAGCCCGCACAGTGTCGTTCCCACGGCTGCAGCGAGGCCCATCGGCATCATGGCAAGACCCGCCGCAAACGCGGTCATCTTCTCTTCCCGGATCTCTTGGAAAAACACCGGGAGAAGGAACACACTGCCAAAGAAGACTGCGGAAATCATCCACGCCGAGGCGCTTCCAATTGCAAATCCGTACGACCGAAACGCCGTCAAATCGAGAACCGGATGCTTCCTCCGCAGCGCATGAACGGCAAAGATTCCCGTGAGAGCCATGCCTGAGACGCCGAACGCAAGGACATCGGGCGCCGTCCAAGGACGAGGGGCAAGTCCGGGCCCAGGGCGATGGCCAACGATCGAAAACGCATAGACGATCGCCACCACACCTCCGACACACAACGCGAGCCCCAGATAGTCGAACGGCGGAGACTTCGCGTCAGACTCCGAATCCCGCGGGAGAATCCACACACTTGCGGTAATCGCGAGGAGCCCCAGGGGGACGTTGACGAGGAAGATCGTCTGCCAGCCAAAAGCATCGACCAGATAGCCGCCAAGGCTCGGGCCAAATGCGGGTGCGAGAAGAATCGGCACGGCCACGAGTGACGAGGCCCGCGCTCGATCGGCGCCGCTGTATCCGCTGTAGGCTATCGCCTGAGCCAAAGGAAGCAGGGCTCCGCCAGCAAGCCCCTGAAGCGCGCGGAACAAGATCAGCGCATTCTCGTGGTGCGCCAACCCGCAGAGTGCAGAAGCCGCCACAAACGCCACAAGGCACGATGTGTAAAGCCGTTTACGCCCAAAACGATCGCTGAAGTAACCGGCCGCCGGAATCACCGCCGCTTGCGCCAGAAAGTAAATGGTGACAATCCACTGCACTTTTCCCAACGGAGCGTGGAAATGATTGGCAATAGGGATCAACGCCACGTTGACGATGGTGTTGTCCAGCACCGCCATCATCAGGCCCAACGCCGCCGTGAGCGCGATCACCGACGGCGGAAATTTCGGCGAGGCAAACCCCACAATGCGAGCCTCCTAAGCCGCCTTCCCAACCGAGCGGCGAGGAACCGACGCGTAAACCTCCTCATGCAGCACCGCCACATGACGCCACGAGAAGTCCGACTCCATCGCGCGCTTCTGCAGTTGACGCCACCGGGGCCGGTCTGCCCACACCATCCGAATCCTGCGGATCGCATCGAGGAACGCTTCCGGAGTGGAGCGATGGAAAACAAACCCGTTTCCACTGGATGAAGCCTCCTCAAAATCTTGCACGAACTGATACATCCCGCCGCCGCTACGCACGACCGGAATGGCCCCGTACCTCAATGCGTGAATCAGCAAGGGATCGGCGGGGTCCGAGCGATCCGGAATGAGCGTCACATCCGACCCCGCGTGCAGCAGATGCAGATCCCCCTCCTCCAGCGACGGGAAGGCGGCCATGCGCGCGGCATGTTTTTTCCCCGCAATTGCGACCGCCCTGCGATGGGTTTCCGGAATGGCACCTGCGAGCACGAGACGAACGTCGTCTGCGAGGAGTCGATCCAGCGCCGGCAGAAGGACGTCGAGGGTGCCGGCAGCGATGCGTCCGGCCACAAGACTGAAGACCGGTCCGCTTGGCTGAGGTGCGAGGCCGCACTTCTTGAGCCACTCCGTGCGGCTCTTCCCCTTTTTGTCGAGGGACGCAGCGGTGTACTTCACGGGAAGCAAGGGGTCGGAGGCCGGATTCCACAGGGCATGATCGACCCCGATCGGAATCCCAACGAGCTTGCCAGAATGCTCGCGGAAAACGGGATCCAGCCCGAATCCGAACTCAGGTGTCTGTACGTCACTGGCGACCCGCGCACCGGGAACCACGACCGCGTCGGCGGCAAGGATTCCACCTTTCACACAATTGAGGCTCCCGTAATACTCCACGCCTTTGGCGGAAAATCTCTCCGCGGGCAGGTTGGTCAGGGCGAAATCGTAGCTCCAAAAGTTCCCCTGCACGGCGAGATCATGGATGGTGAGTACAGTCGAAAACGGCATCCGCTGGTCGCGAACGAAAACCGGCAGCAGGGCGGTCTGCCAGTCGTGGGCATGCAGGACTTCCGGAGCGGGGTCCATACGCCGGGCAACCTCTAGCGCGGCTTTTGTGAAAAACACGAACCGCTCCGCGTTATCCTGATAATCTCGCCCCTCCATGCCGTAGATCCCGGTGCGGTCAAAGTACTCGTCGCGCCGGATAAAGAACACCTGCACATCGTCTGCTGTCGTCGTTTGAAGAATCTCACATGGATACTTCGCGTTCCCGATCTGGACCGGGAATTTCACCCCGGTGGACTTGATTCCCTGGTGTCCCCCTTCGCGTATTTGTCGGTAGTACGGCAAAACGACGGACACCTCGTGTCCGAGCGACCGCAGTTCTCTCGGGAGCGCGAGCATTCCATCTGCGAGGGAGCCCGTTCGCGCGAACGGCTCCATTTCACTGGCCGCCATCAGGATCTTCATCGCGGCAGACTACGTTCGCAATCGACGGGACCGCAACCCTCAAGCACAATCAGGATTTCCCTGATCCCGCCGCCATGTTGCCCGAAATCGTCACCGCCGTTCCCGGCCCGAAGTCGCTTGCCCTGGCGCGAACGCTCCGGACCTACGAGTCAAGGAACGTGACCTACACCGACCCCGGGTTCCCGGTATTTTGGGATCGGGGCGACGGGGTGAACATCTGGGACGTGGATGGCAATCGATTTCTCGATCTCACGTCCGCCTTTGGGGTCAGCACCCTCGGCCACAATCCCGCGGTCCTTCGCACCGCCGCTGCCGCGCAGTTGGAAAAACTGACGCATGCGATGGGCGACGTCCACCCTTCGGAGGGCAAGGCCCGACTCTGTGAGGCGCTGAGCCATCTCACGTTTGAGCGGTGGGGTTTGGGAGTCGGGAAATCCATTCTGACCAGTTCCGGGTCAGAGGCGGTGGAAGCGGCTCTGAAAACCTCGCTGCTGTTCACGGGCAAGCCCGGGATCGTCAGCTTTCGGGGGGCGTACCACGGACTGGGACACGGTTCGCTCGAGGCCTCCGGGCTGCCGTTTTTCCGGGATCCTTTCCGCGGGCAGTTGGCGAGTTTCGCGGAACAGGTGGACTACCCGGCTTGCGCCCGGTGTCCCTTTGGAGCCCTCCCCACCCTGAACCCGGCAGGTCCCTTTCCGCCCTGCCATTCGGATTGCCTGATGAAGATCGAAGCACAAATCCTGGCGGCACTTGCGCGTCAACCGGTGGGTGCGATCCTCGTGGAACCCATTCAGGGCCGCGCGGGGCATCGCATTCCGCCGCTGGAGTTCCTCCGCATGCTGCGCCGCATCTGCGACGCAGAGCGAGTGCTTCTGATCTTCGATGAAATCTACACGGGATTCCATCGAACCGGGAAACGGTTCGCGTGCGATCATTCGGGCGTCGCGCCGGATATCCTCTGCCTCGGCAAGGCGCTCACGGGCGGATTCCCCCTGTCCGCCTGCGTGGGGCGTTCGGACGTCATGGACGCCTGGCCTCCGTCCGACGGCGAAGCGCTGCACACCAGCACTTTTTTGGGCAATCCCGTCGGATGTGCGATGGCGCTCGCTTCCATCGAGGTGCACGAGAAAGCCTCGATCCCGGAAACGATCGCCGTGCAGGAGGCAATGTGGCGGAGCGAGTTCGAAAGGCTCCAGGGAACCGCCGGGGTGCGCGGGCTCGGCCTCTTTTGGGCCGTGGACACCGCCCCGACTTCCGTGTTTCCCATCGTGAAACGGGCGCTCGCGGACGGATTGATTCTCCTGGGCGGGGGGCCGTCGGGGGACATCCTCACACTGACGCCGCCAATGGGAATGACGCGGGAGGAAATCTCGTTCGCCGTGGGCAGAATTCAGGAATACCTGACGTCGCGTCCCGGTTCCATCTCATAGTCGAGCGCCAGGCGTTCGACGATGTTGGGCCGGATGACTTCCTCGACAAATTTCACATGGATGGGGTGCGAGGCATAGACCTCGAGGCGGTCTAGGGATTCCACATCCACCGAAAGGAAAAAATTCCATTCGTTGGACGCATCGATCGGCTTGCCGCAGTTCACGCGCAGCACTTCGGGAATCTTCAGGAGCTGCATGCGCGTCTGGCGCATCATCTCCTCGACGGTCTCATCGGTTGAATCCGGCCGGAGTTTGAAGAGAACGAGATGGTGAACCATCAACGCGACCACTCAAGAGCGCCCTTTTTGACGGCGTAAACATACGCGATCATGAGGATGGTCACAAAACTCAGCATGCTGAAAAAGATGACCGAGGGATTTGCACTGTTGGCAAGGAAGTCCCGAAACACCACCGCCCAAGGGTACATGAAGACGACTTCAATATCGAAGAGGATAAAAAGCATCGCCACGAGATAGAACTTCACACTGAAGCGCGGCTGCGCCTCACCCGTGGATAGGACGCCGCACTCGTACGCGGAATCCTTGACCACGTTCGTTGTTCCCGCGCGACCAACCAGAAGGCTGGTCAGCAGAGTCACGGAGGCAAATCCGACCGCGACGAGGATGTGCAGAAGTACGGGAATGTAATTCTCGATCATGCAGCGAGCTATAGGCTCAGCGTGGGGAACTGACAAGCCTGCCGCGGCGAATTTTTTATGGATGCCGCAGCGCGCAATGTGACGTGCATGTAACATCCAAAAGGATGCATTCGCAGAAGCCGCTCCGTTAATTTTTGGGCTTCATGGCTCTCCAAGGCGCGACCTACATCCCGGCCGCCGACATCGTCCGGACCGCAGGAACGATGGCGGTGGACGACGTCGTGGGGATGTACCGGGGCCGCACCGCGGTCGTCCGAGGAGACAAAAGCTCCGGCGATGTCGGGCTCGATGTGTACGAGCCCAGCATGTACGCCGCCCAAGGGAGCACGCAGACGTCCGCCAAAAGCCAGCAGAAGCAGGCCGCGCAGAAAAAGGCGGATGTGCTGCGCAGCATGCTTTCCAGGCAATTCGCCGAACTTCAGGGATCAGGAAACTTCCAGCGCTTGATGGGTCTGCTCCGCCGGATGCAGCGCCAGAATGATTTTTCCGAGCTTCACGACGAACTCGAGCGGCTCTACCCCGATCTCTCCACACGGTTCGCCGTCGTCGACGGCCTCGGTCGAATGATGGGCGACGGAGGCGAAGGAGGCGGTGGGGGTGGCGACCACAACGCCGAAGCCTCTCTAGCGCGACATCTCAAGGAGTACGGAGAGGAGCTTTTCGCGAATCATGAAAAGGAGATCGTCGCCGGCCAGAACATCTCTGGCGTCGTCAATGACTTCTCGGATCGCCGCCCCGAGATCGCCCACCCGCTCCGCGATTTCTACCGCCAGGCGGTTTTCGAGTTCACCAATCCCCGCGACGCCTACGGCTTCATCGTCGAAAAATACCCCGGCGATGGTTCGAAAACCGCCGATGGGTTGGACAAACCGGTCGTGCGCGATGGACCTGCGCTGGAGCAAAACCTCGATCGCGCGCTGAAATTCCTTCTCGATGGACTTGCCGCAGACCTCGCCGCAACAAAATCTTCCACCGACCCCAACCAGCTCAAAGAAGTCATGGACGGCATGTATCAGGTGCAGTTCCTCGGTAACTCGCATCGATCCTGCCGCGAACTTTTGGAAAAGTTTAACGCGAGCACGCAGGAGTCGGTTCCTGTAGTCCCCTACCGTCTTCTCTCCACCGTGCTCGACAAGGCCCGGCAGGAAGGCATGGCGCAGGGAGAATTCATGCGCCTCGCGCGCGACCTCAACGTTCCTCCGTTTGAACCGTCGATCAACTTCATGACCCAATTGCGGGAGGTGGTTCGGATGATCCCTACACGCATTTTTGAAACGCCTGAAAAACGGGAGAGGCTGCTCGATACCATGCAAAAGGCCATCGATGAGATGATCGACGAAGAGGAGGTTGCCCTCGGATGATCCAAGATACGATTCAGGAATTCGGACAACAGTTGGGGATCGCTGACCTCCGGCTTTCTGCAAATGACGACGTCGTCCTTGAAATCGATGGGATTGGCGCATCCTCGATTCGCGTCCTCGGCGACACGCTATTCCTTTCGCTCGCCCGGGAATCCCCCATCGCGAACGAACCCTCGGCGGCCCGACTCCTTGCGTGCGCCCATTATCGAAATTGTCCGCGCTTCCCGCTGGAGTTCCGCCGGACCGGATTCGGCCACACCACGGTGGTGGCGACCCGGCTTGCAACCGAGACCACGCGCGGGACGGACGTCCTCGAGGCCCTGGATTTCCTCACAAATACCATGGATCGCGTCAGTCGGCCTGCCTGACCCCTCGCGCACGGCGTTAACATGAGCACGAAGTCGCCCAACCTCCGCGTTTGATATGGGAAGCAGCCCGTTCGTCCAGATGGATTTCAAGCGGGGGATCGAGTCGATCTCCTACGCCGGCGAACCCTCGCGGGAAGTAGGAACAAACCCGCAACGTCCGATCCTCAGCGAGAAGCCGGTGCCCAGCCGCTTGGCAGCCCTTTTCAACGGCAGGAGCGTGGATGATTTCCTCATGCAAAGTCTCGACCCCAAGGGCCGCACGGGCACGCTGCTGGGCAACGACTCGATCGGAGGGCATCTGAAAAATGTCGCCTCACGCCTGCGGGACCTGCGGGAGGCGTACCCCCGCCGGGATGAAGCATTCCAACAGGCCCTCGCGCAACTTGAGGAGGAGCAGCAAAACCACGAGCTTCTCACCGCGATGCGCCGAACCATGATCGCCGGATGACCACCGAAGTTGCCCGGCCAGAGATTCCGATTGAGGCGATCAAGGAAACCCTGCTCCTCCTCGGCTACCTGAACACGCGGTACGGTCAGCACGCCCGTGCGATCGTCTACTACGAACTCGTCAGCGTGCTCGACCCCAGCAACGCGGGCGCCTGGCGGGGACTCGCCACCGGTCGGCTCGCCACCGGAGACGCCGAGCGAGCCGCGGAGTGCGCACGCAAAGCGGTTCAGCACGCCGAAACGCCGGGAGACGAGGCCGCAGCGCATTTGCTCCTGGCCCTCGCCCTGGCCGCGTCCAGCGAAGCCGATGCCGCCCGCGAACACGTCGACGCCTACCTCGCGACAAGACCCCAAGCCCCCGACACGGTGTCGGAGGAGGATAACGCCTGAGCGCACCCTTCCGCGCAGTGCCAGCTGGTTTTATGGATTCTTTCCTCCTTCGACTCCAAAAAGTAGTCTTCGGATCGAAGCGTTATGCGGACATCTACATTGCCGTCATCATCGTTTCGATCATCGGCCTCCTGATCGTTCCGGTCCCGCCATTCATTCTTGATACGCTGATTGCGATCAATCTGACGATCTCCTGCGTCCTGTTGATGATGGCGTTATACGTCCGCAAGGTCCTCGCGTTCTCCACTTTCCCGAGCTTGCTGCTGATCACGACGTTGTTTCGCCTCGCGTTGAACATCACGTCAACGCGCATGATTCTCATCGATGGTTACGCGGGCGAGATCATCTTCACGTTTGGAAATTTCGTCGTCGGCGGAAACTTCGTCGTCGGCGTGGTCATCTTCCTGATCCTTCTCCTCGTTCAATTCATCGTCATCACGAAGGGCGCGGAGCGCGTCGCGGAAGTCGCCGCTCGGTTCACGCTCGATGCCATGCCCGGCAAGCAAATGAGCATCGATGCCGATCTGCGGGCGGGCAACATCGATGTGAAAGAGGCCCAGGCCAAACGCACCGTCATTGAAAAAGAGAATCAACTCTTTGGTGCCATGGATGGCGCGATGAAGTTCGTCAAAGGGGATGCGATCGCTTCGTTGATCATCACCGCGATCAACATCATCGCTGGCTTCTCGATCGGGGTCCTCCAGAAGGGGATGCCGCTCGACAAGGCGCTCACCACGTACTCGATTCTTACGATCGGAGACGGCCTGATTTCCCAGATCCCTGCCCTCCTCATTTCCATCACGGCCGGCATCATCATCACCCGGGTGGGCACGGACGAGGATTCGGGCCTTGGGTTGGACATCGTTGAACAGCTGTTCGCCGTTCCGAAGGCACTCATCATCGGCGGTGCGGTCCTCTTCGTCATCGGCATGATTCCCGGATTTCCCAAGCCTCAGTTTTTCACCCTGGCAACCATCACGCTGGCGATCGGCTACAGTCTGCAGCGAACCCTGGATAAATCGAAGAAAAAGCCCCGCCGCGGCGTGGAACGCCTGTCCGGACAAAGCCCGCCGGATGTAGGCGGGGCGGGTTCCGAACCCGACCCGGACTCGGAAGGGACGGAATTCTCGATCACGGTTCCCATCATGCTGGAAGTCGACGCCGCCGTGCAGGAACAGGTCAGCGCCTCCTCGCTCAACAACGAGTTGGTCCAGGTGCGCAAAGCCCTTTACCTCGATCTGGGCGTTCCATTTCCCGGGATCTACCTCCGCTTCAACCAGAACCTGCACAGCGGACGTTATCAGATCCTGCTTCAGGAGGTACCGATGTCCGACGGAACCCTGAAGCCCGGCTTTCTGTACGTTCGTGACCGCGAGGAAAATTTGGCACTGTTTGGGATCCAAGCCGTCCCGGTCTCGAAACCGGCTGATCGTCGCACCGCCTTTTGGGTCCCGGAGTCCGACCGGGCGCGTCTGCTCCAAGCCGGGATCAGCTTCATGGAAATCCCGAAGCTCCTGAGCTTCCACATTTCCCTCGTCCTGCGTCGCTATGCGGCCGACTTCATGGGCCTGCAGGAAGCCCGGGGTCTCCTCACCCGAATGGAGGCGGACTACGGCGAAATCGTTCGCGAGGTCCAGCGCGTCATGCCCGCACAACGCATCGCCGAGATCCTCCAGCGCCTCGTTCAGGAGGATATCTCCGTTCGCAATCTGCGCCTGATCCTTCAGGCTCTCATCGAATGGGGTCCGAAGGAAAAGGATACCCTGATCATCACGGAGTATGTGCGCGTGGCCCTCAAACGCTACATCAGCTACAAATTCAGCGGCGGCCAAAATGTCCTCGTCGCCTACCTGCTCGAACCCCAAGTGGAAGAGACCATCCGCAAGGCGATCCGCCAAACTTCCGCGGGCAGTTTTCTCGCCCTCGACCCCTCCGTCAGCAAACGCCTCGCGGAAGAGATTCAGGCAAAAGTCGGCGACGGCTCGGTGCGCGAACGCACTCCCGTTCTCCTTACTTCCATGGACGTCCGCCGCTACTTAAGGAAGCTGATCGAGATGGAAATGCCGGACCTGCCGGTGCTCTCGCATCAGGAACTCACAGAAGAGATCAACGTCCAACCTCTCGGCCGCATCTCCCTTCGCTAGACTTTCCCAATGAACACTCTTTCCCAGCGCATCGCGATCATTTGGCTCACCATCGCTATGATGTTCGTCGGCTGCGGAGGCCCAAAACCACAAGCAGCAGATGACGCTTCCAAACCAATCACAGATGTTCCGCCCGTCAAATCCATCACCGTCCTGACGTGGACTGAGAACATCCCCCAGGACGTCCTCGACGCCTTCACTGCGGAAACAGGAACTTCCGTCCAGCTAACGACCGTCACGACAAACGCCCAGATGCATTTTCTGCTGGAACGCAAACCCATCCAAGCGGATGTGATCATCGTTAATGATTCGTTCGTGGAAAACCTGATCAGCGACGGCGAACTCCTTCCGTTGCCGCGAAGCAATTTGCCGAACCTGACAAACATCGATTCACGGTGGCTCGACCTCGAGTTCGACCGGGGCAATCAGTACTCAGTCCCCTATATCGTGGGCCTCGCCGGCATTCTCTACGACAAGACCCTGGTGCCAGGCGGAGTCACGGGATTCGCCACCACATTCAACACCCGGTTCCAGAATCGCATCGCGATCATGATCGACGCGCGCGATCTCTTCAGTTGCGTGCTCCTCACGCTGGGGATCCCCGTGACGGACGTCACCCCGGCAAGCATCCAAACGGCGATGCCAGTCTTTCGACGGTGGATGCAGATTGCGGGAGACGGCGCCATCATCAACGGAGAATCGACCGATTCTCAAATCGCCAGAGCATTGTACGGCGGCGAGGACAGCGTTGCGGTGCTGTGGAATGGCACCGCCGCTGAGCTTGTTGCCAAAGAACCAGGGCGTTTCGCGTGGGTGATTCCATCGGAAGGCACGTTTATGTACATCGACAGCTGTGTGATTCCCAAAACGACGCCCGCACCGGGAACGGCTCTTAATTTTATCAATTTCCTGCTCCGCGCAGACATCAGCGCAAAGATCACCGGGGGCTATATGCCGTTCCTGAACCCAAATAAAGCCGGTCGGGCCCTATTGACTCCGGAGCAACTCGCAAATCCGGCAAGCTACCCCACCGACGCCCAACTCAATTCCGCGCGATTCTACAGGGCAGACAAACGCATGCCGATCGGGCAACTCTATCGGGCACTCGACTTGGAGCCTCAACCCGGAGCGGTCAATGCCACTCCGGGTCGGTAATCGCCTCCGCACACGCGCAACGGGATTGCCTTTCGCTACGATTGCTCCATTTTCTCCCTCATGGATCCGTTTGGAAGGACGATCGATTATCTAAGGATCTCCGTCACGGATCGATGTAACGAACGGTGCCTGTACTGCATGCCGGAGGGCTACAAGGGGTGGGCTCAGCGGGCGGATCATCTCACCGCCGCAGAGATTCTGGAGGTGGTGCGGGCATCCACAACACTCGGATTCCGCAAATTCCGCCTGACCGGGGGCGAGCCCCTCGTGCGCGAGGACATTGTGGAGATCGCGGCAGGGATTCGTATCCTCCCGGGAGTGGACGAGGTGAGCATTTCGACCAACGCCACCCGGCTCGCACGCTTTGCCGTCCCCCTATGCAAAGCCGGGGTGCACTCGCTGAATATCAGCCTCGATGCCATCGACCCCACCGCGTACCGCGAGATTACTGGGGGCAACTTGGATTCGGTTCTGAACGGCATTTCCGCCGCCAAAAGCGCCGGGTTTACATCGATCAAACTCAACTGCGTTCTGATGCGCGGGGTCAACGAACACCAACTCGCGCCGCTGTGCCGCTTTGCCGCCGAACAGCGTCTCACCGTGCGCTTCATCGAACTCATGCCGCTGTCTGCGGCCGACGTCCTGTCGGTGGACCGCTTTCTTTCGGTTGCCGACGCCAAGGCGATTCTTGAACGGGAGGGGCCGTTGCGCCCTCTGCCGGATTTCCGCCCCGGGAATGGACCCGCCCGTTATTTCGAACTGAGCGGAGTCGGCGCAAAGGTGGGCTTCATCGGCGCGGTAACGACGCCGGACTTCTGCGAGTCGTGCAACAAGCTCCGCCTCACCGCCGATGGAAAAATCCGCCCATGCCTGGGTCAGCACGGGGAAATCGATCTCCTCGATGCTCTCCGCACTCAGGGAAAGGACATCGCCGAAATCCTCGCGGAAGCCATCGCCACCAAACCGGAGAAGCACTCCTTCGGCGAGCGCTACGAACCGGGACGCCCGATGACCGCGATCGGAGGCTGACTCTGATGACCGAACCGACGCCTCACGTGGACACGATCCGGGTCCTGTTCTTCGCGCACGTGCGAGCCATGGCGGGTCAGTCCGAGGTCCAACTTTCGTGCCCGGGCGACGTGACGGTCGATGGATTCTGGGACCGCCTCCTCACCGCATACCCCCAGCTAGCCGCGGTCCGGGCCTCCTGCCGCGTAGCGCGCAATTTGGAGTACGTCAGCGGCAACGATCTGATCAGAACTGGGGACGAGGTCGCGCTCGTTCCGCCGGTCTCGGGAGGCTGAACACATGGAACTTGAGATCCTGTTCTCCCCCTCCCCGCTCCCACCCGCTTCCAGTCCGGGTGTGGTTTCCGGAGTGGGCGCGTTTGCACGATTCGAAGGCATCATCCGTGGAGAGGAGGATGGCGCATCGATCTCGGGAATCCGCTATGAGGCGTATGAGGAGATGGCAAAAAAGGAAATGCAGCGGATCGCACGCGATATCGCCTCACGGCATGACCTTGTCGCCGCACGAGTGATTCACCGCGTCGGATGGGTCGCCGTCGGGGAGACCGCGATCCGCATCGACGTGACATCGCGCCACCGGAATGCGGCGTTCGCGTTTCTTTCGGAATTCATGGACCAACTCAAAACCGACGTTCCCATTTGGAAGGCGGAGATCCAGGCATGAACCCTGTTGAAGAAGTGGTGTCAAAGATCGAAGCATCGGTCGCGATTCTCCCGACCGAGCAACTGCGCCCGCTGGACGCGATCGGGCGCCGCCTTGCGGAGGAGATCCGCGCGGATTCCGATATCCCGGAGTTTCCACGCTCTGCCATGGACGGCTATCTGGTTCGGATCGATGACCAGTTGGAGCCGCGTCAGGTCATCGCGGAATGCCCGCCGGGGGACGGCGCGATGGACGTTCCCGAGCCCGGGATGGCCGTGCGAATCTTCACAGGCAGCGCCGTTCCGCAGGACGACAATGTCGCGGTTCTTGCGCAGGAGGACGTCACCGTCAACGGGCAAACCATCCTCCCCAGCCTGCTCCCCGACCGGGAATGGATCCGACCCCCCGGATCCCACGCCCGCGCAGGCGATGTCCTCCTGTCGATGAATTCCATGGTAACGCCTGGCGCGATTGGCCTGATTGCCTCGCTTGGTCGTACCGCCGTGGCGGTTCGCGCCCGCCCCCGGGTGGCACACGTGGTCACCGGACGCGAACTCGTCGAACCGGGCGGTGCACTTGGAAGCGGTCAGATTTACGACAGCAACTCCTCGCTGGTTGAGGCGCTGGTGACCGATGCCGGTGCGCAGTTGGTCTTTCAACGCCGCGTGGATGAGGCCCCGGAATCGCTGACGTCCGCGTTGGGTGCTGCGCCACCCGCAGACCTTGTGCTCGTCAGCGGCGGCGCCAGCGTGGGCGATCACGACCACACTGCCGACGGTCTCGAGACGCTCGGCTTTAACCTCCACGTCCGCAAAGTGAACGTGCGTCCGGGTCGCCCCCTCCTCTTTGCGACGCGCGGCGGAGTCGCGGCCTTCGGGCTTCCAGGAAACCCCTTGTCGCATTTCGTTTGCTTTCATCTGTTCGTTCGGCCCGCGCTCGAACGGATGACCGGAGGCACCTGTCCCCCAGACGTAGAAGCCCGGCTGAGTGGTCCGGTTCATTTGGTGAAAACTCGCCGCCCCACGTGGTGGCCCTGCGAATGGGGGATCGATGGCGGACACTGCATCGCGCGGCCTCTGCCGTGGCGGGACTCCTCCGATCTGACATGCCTCGCAACGGCTAATGGGTTGGTCCACGTTCCCGCAGGAGAAGGTCCGATCGACGGGACTGCTCGCCTGCGACCGTGCGGACGGGTCGGACGTTAGTCGGACCACTCGATCGCGGCGAACTACAGCACGAGGGTCGGAGGGCAGTGCTGTTCGTAATCCATCGGCGTGTCGAGGTCGATGAGGACGCCGGGGTCCGAGACCGGCACCTGCCGTCGCCGCGACCCATGGGCGCGCAGGAAGTCCCGCAGGTTCCCCTCGGGTGCATGCGGGATGGCCCGGAGGTCGTCCATCGGCAGAACCACGGGGTGGCCGTTTCGATCGCCGTATCGCGGCTGCCAAAGCGCGAGCGGATCCCTTTTCACGGAGTCAAGAAGCTCGCGCAGTGTCTCTAGGAGGATGCAGGGTTGATCGCAGAGTGCGATGGCCACGTGCGAGATTCCATCGTTCCAGCCCCGCCATTCGCCGGCGCGTCGAAGCGTGGAAAACATCCCCTCGCCCGCCCTCTCATTGAGGATGCATCGGGTGGAATCAAATCCCACGACTTCCAATGCATCTCGCAGTTCGCGATTGGCCGGGTCGGTCGCGGGGGCGATTTGCGCGCAGGGCAGAGATTTCCAGAGATCGACAAGGTGGCCGATGATCGAGGATTTCCCCCACGGCAAAAGCGGCTTACAGGAGCCCATCCGGCGTGAAGCGCCGGCCGCAAGCAGAACCACTCCGATTTGCAATTGCGCCAAAATGATGATTCTTCGAGATTTCGTCCGAGGCCTCTGTTGGAGACGCCGCAACCAGAGGAAGTAAAAAAACTGTAGGGGAAGCAGTAGGGAGAGCGGGTAGAGGGAATCGAACCCTCCTGGCCTGCTTGGAAGGCAGGAACTTTACCACTAAGCTATACCCGCGTGTTGCTGAGCTGGCGAAATTACGGGGAGCGCGGTATTTTGTCAAATGTGAAGAACGCCAGTAACGACAAGGAACCGACCCCCGCCGCAACACCTCCAAACGCACCGACCGCGGTGCTCACCCGGGCATTCACGCTCCCGTTCGCCGTGTTTCTCATCGCTCTGGCGCTTGTGGAGCCCGTGAAGTGGGGGTTTGCCGACTCGACTTCCGTACTCCTGCGGCATCCGGCGTTCCTCGTTTATCCGATCCAGACGCTCGCGTGCCTTGGGATTCTGGTTTTTTACTGGAGGCGCTATCCGTGGAAACCGGTTTGCGGTTTGGGTTGGGGAGTGCTCGCGGGACTGGGGGCACTCGGCATCTGGCTCGCGCCGCAACTGCTGCTGGGGCAGGCTCCGCGAACCGAGGGATTCAATCCCGAACTTCTCAAGGATCAACCGGCTCTCTACACGGCGACGATCGCGTTCCGGTTCCTTCGACTCGTCATCGTTGTTCCGCTCCTCGAAGAGATTTTCTGGCGCGGATTTCTGATGCGCTATCTGGCAAAAGAGCGGTGGACCGAGCTGCCTTTCGGGGCTTGCAACCAGATGTCGTTTCTCGTGACGGCGGCTGCGTTTGCGCTGGTTCACCAGGTCGCGGATATGCCGGCGGCGTTTCTGACCGGCCTCCTCTTCAACGCGGTTGCGGTCAAGACGCGGAGCCTTGCCGCGTGTGTGGTTGCGCATGCGGTCACAAATCTCGCATTGGGAATCTACATCATGCGCACGGGCCAGTGGGGTTTCTGGTAACGCGCGAACCTGCGAGTGATAAACGGCAGATCGGCTTCAGAGCGATGCGCGTCGGCGGGATGCGAGGAAACCGGCAGCGTTGATACGCACTCGATTCTGCGTTACACGGATCGAGACGCCCGGTTGGGGCCGACGTTCCCGAGCACGACGGCACGTAACCCCCGTTCCAACGGCACGGCGGTTGATAGCCCGGGGTGACAACCCCGGGAGATCCGAAAAAAATCCTATCCACCCCAACGGGGCGGCACCCGGCCGGGTTTCAAACGATCCTCGGCGCGGCAGACCTAAACCTCCCGGGCGGCGTGCCGGTGAACTTCGTAAACGCACGGTGAAATGCGACCTGATCGCTATATCCCAAACCGCTGCTGATCTCCTTGATGGGAAGGTTGGATTCGATGAGGAGTCGACAGGCCTCCTGCATTCGAATCTCACGTAAAAATCCTCCGATCGTTCGGCCAGCCTGTCGGCGGAAGGCGCTCCGGAAGTGACTCTCCGACCATCCCGCCGTGCGCGCCAGTTCCTCAATCGTGGGAAGGGGGTGCGGTCGCGTTGCAAGCTCCTCGATCACTTTCGCGATGTCCCGCGAAAGCCTTCCCTCGGAAGCATCCAAGTCCCCACCCTCACCCCGGAGGGTTTGGATCAGAAGTGACAATATCTGAGCCAGTGCGGCCCGAGACTTAGTTGCCCGCTTTTGTTGAAGACTTGCCTGGCGCAGCAGACTCCTTGCCCAGTCACTAGCCGCCGTCCCTCTCCAAAGGACAGGCACCCTCGGCAAATGCCGGACTGGATCGAGGCTCCCCCGTTTCTTCAGATCGAAATGCTGAACCCACAAAACGCAGCCGTGGACGCCCGCCATCCCAACAAATTCATGCTCAGGCGGAACCAGCAATGCAGACCCCCCGGTGCATGGGAAAGCCTTCCCGCCAATCTGAAATGTCGCGTCGCCGCGTGTCACAACAATGACGTCGTAGTGCGACCATTTTGCAGGACCGATCCCCCCACCTCTTTGATATGCACCTACGGCATGATGGATTGCCTGAATCATCGGACCCCCGGCTCGAGACCATCGGGATTATCATAAGAGAAGCGAACTCTGCACACTGTAAATAGACCTCCACGCATACCCTTCATCAAAAATGTTAAACCTACGACATTTTTGTCAATGGCAGTTCCCCGCCGATTCCAATACGCTTTCAGCCGAAGATGCATCTTTCGTTTGCAGACAAAACCATTTGGGTCACCGGAGCAGCTGGCTATTTGGGGACACCGATTGTTCGTGCATTGGCTGAGGCGGGAGCGCAGACCATTTGCATCGATCTTCCGGGGCGCGCCAAAGCCCTAATTGAAGAGCACCGATTGGAGGGAGCGGTTGGAGAGGATTTTGACATTGGGGATGTGGATGCCATCGAAGGCTTCTCGGCAGGCCTTCGCGAGCGATACGGATGCCCTTCCGGTATTGTGATGTTAGCGGCGGGCACGTCCGCCGGCAAAGCCTTCGGCGAGATCATGCCGTCCGATTTCGAGCGTACGTATCGCCTGTCTGTTACCGCGAACCATTTGTTCGCCCGGGCCGCTGCGGATCAGATGACCTCCGGTTCGCTGGTGTTTTTCTCGAGCATGTATGGCCTGGGATCGCCCCATCCGGAAGACTACGAAGCGGGGGATGGGGGAAGACTGTCGGTCAACCCCGTGGACTACGGAAGCGCGAAGGGCGCCGTCGTTCAGCTTGTCCGGTATTTTGCGATGCAATACGGCAGAAAAGATATTCGCGCCAACTGTATCGCACCCGGTCCATTTCCTAACCTCAAGGTCCAATCCGACCACCCGAAGTTCATTTCGAACCTTTCGGAACGGACGATGCTCGGGCGCATCGGGCAGGCGGCCGAGGTGGCCGGAGCCACGCTTTTCCTCCTGCATCCTGTTTCTTCGTTCATCACGGGGCAATGCCTGTCCGTCGACGGAGGATGGACAGCATGGTAGGTCCGGAGCTTCGCCTCGCAATGATCGGGATGATTCCGGGGAATGGTCATCCCTACTCCTGGTCGGCGCTGATCAACGGTTACAACCGTGCGGAGATGGAGAAGTGCCCGTACCCGGTGATTCCTAAGTATCTCGGTGCCCGCGCGGATAACCCCATTGCGGGCGCCCGAGTCACGCACATTTGGACGGACGATCCTAGCGACGCTGGCAAGGTTGCGGCGGCGGTAAAGATCGAGTGCGTGGTTTCCAACCCGGAGGATGTCATCGGTGAAGTGGATGGCGTCATTATTGCGACGGACGACGGGAATGATCATGCGAGAAGGGCGCGGCCATTCATTGAAGCCGGGCTGCCGGTCTTCGTAGATAAGCCGCTTGCGACCAACAGAACCGACTTGCGCCAGTTCGCGGAATGGATCGACTCCGGAGCCCGAATTCTTTCCTCCAGCGGGATGCGCTATGCCCCGGAACTGGAGGAACTTCGTGGGACATGGCGGTGGATCTCCGCATGCACGCCGAAGTCATGGGAGCGCTATGGGATTCACCTGCTCGAACCCATCGCGTGCATTCTGGGACCCGGGTTTGAAACTGTCCGGCTCGTACCGTGCCCCGGAGGGCGCGTGGCACATCTTTCGCATCGTAGTGGAACCGTGGTCACCATCGTTGCTCTCGAAGGGTCATTGGGAGGGGCTTTCACATTTCACGCCCACGGAGAGACGGAGGGCAAATCCGTCACGTTCTCCGATACATATTCCGCCTTCCGCCGCCAAATGCATGCGGTGGTTGAGTGGATGCGGGGCGGCGCTCATCCGCATCCCTATTCTGAGACGAGCGAACTCATGTCGGTGCTGATTGCAGGAATCGAAAGCGCCGAGCACGATGGAAAGCCCGTGGAGATTCCCGCAGACCCGCATTCTCGCACGCACATCTCTTCTCTCGCTGTATGAGCTCCTCGCCCGAAACGCCGCTCCCCTCCCCCTTCCTCCGCGCAAGCCGAGTTCTCCGCGAGATCCGCAATGGTCAACTGGCGACGCTTTACAAAATCAACCTGGGCGATCCTCGCGTCATCCAAATTGCCGCAGCGGCAGGTGCATCCGCTTTGTGGCTTTGCAACGAGCATGTGCCCAATGATTGGGCCAATCTTGAGAATCAAATTCGCGCGGCGGCTCTGCATGATACCGATGTGCTGGTGCGCGTCTCAAAAGGATCGTACAGCGATTACATCCGCCCTCTCGAAGCAGGGGCCGCAGGGATCATCGTTCCACACGTTCGATCTGCCGATGAAGCACGCCAGATTGTGGAATGGACCCGATTCGGTCCGCTGGGAAAACGGCCACTGGATGGCGGGAATGCGGACGGCGGCTACGGCCAGGTTTCCACTGCCGATTACATCGCATTCAGCAATGCCGAGCGGATTTTGATCCTCCAGATCGAGTCCCCGGAAGCCGTCGACAATGTCGAAGAAATCGCATCGGTGCCAGGATTCGATTTTCTGATGTTTGGTCCGGGAGACTACTCCCATCTCATTGGCCTTCCCGGCCAGGTCCGGGCAAGCGAGGTGGAAGCAGCCAGAAATCGCGTGGAGCAAGCCGCCCTTCAGAATAAAAAATGGGGCGTCGCCGTGGCAGTGCCGGGTTCCGCGGACGAACTGCTCGCCCGCGGTTACCGGCTGGTACACACCGGTGCGGATGTCATCGGATTGAGCCAGGCGGTCACCGCGGCTCTGGCACCGTTCGCCACCCAGGCAGCAAGGAAAAGTGATTCCCTCTATGGACGATAACCAGCGTTTCAGTCTGCGAGGCAAAACGGTTCTGCTTACGGGCGGAGCGGGAAAGTACGGTGCGGCGCTGACACAAGCGCTCGCAGAAAGCGGCGCGACCCTGATCGTCGCATCTCGCAACCAGGAGGCTCTCCATGCAACGGTCGAACGATTTAAAGGAGCCGTCACTGTTGCACCCTTGGATCAGGCGGACGAACAAAGTATCCTCGCTTTGCGGGATCTCATCGTCGGGCAGTTTGGCTCGCTGGATGGATTGGTAAACAACGCCGTCTCCAGACCAGTCAAGGGCCTGCATGGCAGCGCCGACTCCTGGGACGAATCGATGGCGGTCAACAGCCGCGGCGTGATGCTCATGCATCGACACTTCGGCGAAATGATGGCCTCCCAGACCACCGGGGGAAGCATCGTCAACATCGGATCGATTTATGGGATGACGGGACCCACGACATCACTCTACACGGACCCCGAACCCAACTTGGTTCCCGACTATTACTTTCACAAAGCGGGATTGATCAACCTCAGTCGCTTCTACGCCGGAGTTTACGGAAGACAGAAAGTCCGGGTCAATTGCATCTCAGCAGGCGGTTTGCTTGCCGGTCAGGATCCGGGTTTCGTCGAGCGATACGGGTCGCATACTTTTTTGGGACGAATGGCGTCCGGAGAGGAGCTCGCCGGACCGGTCATCTTCCTGTTAAGCACCGCCGCATCGTACATCACCGGTGAAAACCTTGTCGTTGATGGCGGATTCACCGCGCACTGAAGCTTAACTCCTAACTCTTCCACTCCCCCCATCGTTTGAATCCTCACACATCCATCAACCTATGAACACTCAGCCAGCAACACCCGAAGGCGGCGCGCAGCGACTTAGTCTTGCCCATCTTCAGCAATGGGAAACGCTCGAGTACGGGATGTACATCCACTTCGGAATGAGCACTTTTGACGGAGACGAGTTATCCAAGGGCGACAAGCCTTCTTCATTCTACAATCCCACCAATCTGGACGTCGACCAATGGGTCGGCGTCGCACGGGACGCGGGGATGAAATACGCCGTCCTGACGGCGAAACATGTCTCAGGGCATTGTTTGTGGCCGTCGCGTCATACCGATTACCATGTCGGCACGAGCGGGAATTCCACCAATGTGGTAGAGGCTTTCATGAAGGCATGCGAACGAACGGGGGTTCAGCCGGGTCTGTACTATTGTTCATGGGATAATCACCACACGTTCGGGTCTGTTTCGCCAACCTACACAGAATGGGACAGCGCATTTACGACGTCGGAGTACCGCGACTTCCAGATGCTGCAGGTCGAGGAGCTTCTCACACAGTTCGGCCCCGTTGTCGAGATGTGGATCGATGTCCCCTATCTCTTAGGTCACGACGGAAGGCGAAAGCAGTACGATCAGATCGTAGGCCTCCAACCTCAGGCGGTCATCATGATGAACAATGGTTTCGGCGACGGAACGAAGCTTAAGAAAGACTGGACCTGGCCAACCGACCTGATGTCGATCGAGCGCTGGCTCCCGAGTAGCGCAAAGGGGTACCAACCTTGGCACCAACTCAGTCATTCAGGCATTCTGGAAAGGGCGGCGGCGAGTCAACTCACCTACAAACCGGATGCTCCGAAAGCGTACTACCTTCCTGGCGAGGTGTGTGATCCGATCGGTTACGAATGGTTTTGGAGAGACGACGACCCGCTCCGCTCTGATGCGGAACTCCTGGGAATGCGGCTGATCGCCCGCGAGCGCCGGACGAACTTCCTCCTTGATGTGCCACCGGACAAGAACGGTTTGCTTCC
>Ga0247836_1000208_pt1 | contig 108709 bp, 114 predicted proteins | sample LaCruzMarch2015__4_FD_187116 | JGI IMG/M metagenome (GOLD analysis project Ga0247836, IMG submission 187116) | Freshwater microbial communities from meromictic Lake La Cruz, Castile-La Mancha, Spain - LaCruzMarch2015_14m | ecosystem: Environmental > Aquatic > Freshwater > Lake | place: Spain...
AGGGTAGATTCTCACGTGTTACTCACCCGTCCGCCACTAAGATTAAAAATCTTCGTACGACTTGCATGTGTTAAGCATACCGCCAGCGTTCATCCTGAGCCAGGATCAAACTCTCCATAGTATCCTAATTTATTAGTACTGGATTTAAAACTTATTTCAAATGTAATACTTTTGCAGATCAAATTTTTGATCTTGAAATCTACAGTAGCCGTTAGACACTCCACTTGTCAACTATTTCCAAATCTAAAAATTCAACCCTAAAATTGGTATAAATTTAATTGTATTTATTGATACTTTTATTTCAGATCTGTAAACTCAGTTTAAATAACTGGAAAAAAAGTGAGATAATGCTTTATGATCTTTTTAGTAATATTTACTAACAAAAACATCTTTTAGGAAAACATACTTATGATCAGTGATACACAAATATTTCTTGCACTTATTTTAGCTTTAGCTTCCTTAATTTTAGCAATTCGATTAGGAACTGCACTTTACCAGTAATAAGTTTTTCGACTTATTTGAAATAAGAGATATCTCTTATTTCATTAAAATTTAAATCTTATTTTTAACAGATTTTTCTGATTTCAATTAATCTAGAGTTACTTACTTGGAGCAATTTCTATTATTATTTAATTATAAAAAATAAACCAAAGAATAAAAATAATTGTGAATGCACAAAAAATAAAAATTTCTGCTCGTCCTATATTCCCTTTTACAGCTATCGTCGGGCAAGAAGAAATGAAGCTGGCCCTAGCCCTTAATGTAATTGATCCAAAAATTGGTGGTGTTATCATTATGGGAGATCGAGGAACTGGAAAATCAACTACTATTCGTGCTATAACTGATATTTTGCCTGAAATAGAAGTTGTGGAAGATGATTTTTTTAATTCCCACCCTAGCGATTTTGAGTTAATGAGTGATGAGATACGTAACAATATTGAACGAGGTATAAAGCCTATTGTTGTTTTGAAAAAAGTGCTCATGGTCGATTTACCTTTAGGAGCCACAGAGGACAGAGTTTGTGGAACGATTGATATCGAAAAAGCATTGACAGATGGAATTAAGGCGTTTGAACCAGGCTTACTTGCTAAAGCGAATAGAGGAATTCTTTATGTGGATGAAGTTAATTTGTTAGATGATCATTTAGTAGATATTTTATTGGATTCAGCTGCTTCGGGTTGGAATACTGTGGAGCGTGAAGGTATTTCTATACGACATCCAGCTCGCTTTGTACTTGTAGGATCTGGAAATCCTGAAGAAGGAGAGCTTAGACCTCAACTGTTAGATAGATTTGGAATGCATTCTGAGATACGAACTGTAAAAGATCCTGAATTGAGGGTTCAGATTGTAGAACAACGAGCTGACTTTGATAAGAATCCACAAGAATCATTGGCAAAATATAAAGATCAGCAAGAAGCGTTTAAAAATAGGATTGTAGACGCCCAAAAATTATTACCACAAGTGAAAATTGATTACAACATTAGGGTTAAAATATCACAAGTTTGTAGCGAATTGGACGTGGATGGTTTACGAGGAGATATAGTTACAAATCGAGCATCTAGAGCATATGCGGCTTATGAAGGTCGAGATCTAGTGACTTTGAATGATGTAAAATCTGTTATAACTATGTGTCTAAGACATAGGTTACGTAAAGATCCAATGGAAACTATTGATTCTGGAGATAAAGTACAAAAGGTTTTTTCAAAAGTTTTTAATGACTTACTCTAGGTATTTATATATCCTCTCGAGAAAAAATTAATAGGCTCAGTAGGATTCGAACCTACATTAGAGACTTAGAAGGTCCCTGTCCTGATCCCTTAGACGATGAACCCTAGCAAATTTTTATGTAGAAATACATTGGGCGGTACTGGATTTGAACCAGTGACCACCTGCTTGTAAGGCAGGCGCTCTACCGCTGAGCTAACCGCCCTTTCTGGTCATTTTTACTTCCAACAAAAATATACTAACACTTCATATGTAATTTATGCAACTTCTTTTTTAGAATCTTCAAAATTCTATTACATAAAGTTTCTTACATAAATTTTTCCTCATTTTAATCTAATTTATTTTAGTATGGGATTTAATAGATAATGTGATCTATATATATTTCATCTTTATCTTTATTGTTCAATGCATATGTCGAAAATTTTAAAACATTCAACATATACAGTAAATTTCTCCGATTAGAGTAGTCTAGAAATCGATTTTCCTAAAATTTTTCTTTTTTTGCGTTATTTGAGAAAAGATATATTCTTTTTTAGTGTAATAATAAAATTATATCTTTGTTGCTTATGATTTCTTATACTTTTTAGTCTCCAGTCTAATTTAATACATAATTATAACAAACATTTTTACTGAAGACTCTTTTAGATTTTTTATATTTGCAATTTTTTCTAGCTGGTAAAGGGACTTGAACCCGCAACCTACTGATTACAAATCAGTTGCTCTACCAATTGAGCTACACCAGCATTTGGAGCTTGTTGTTAATATACAACAAAATTGTCTACATAGTAAAGTATTTTTTTGTTTAGTAGACATAAGTTATTATATTTTATGTAGTCAATTTATCTAATTCATTTAATAATACCATAGGTTTAGTTGATTAGGATTTATGATTTATCTCCTATTCAAATCTTATTTTTTATAGTTCGATATTAATTTAACATGGAGAATTATTTTGTATGTCTAGATATAGAGGAGCAGTTTTAAAAATTGTACGTCGTTTAGGGGAACTACCTGGTCTTACTAGAAAAGTTACAAAACGAGTTACGCGTCCTGGGCAGCACGGGGATCAGAACAGAAAACCTTCCGAATATTCAATACGATTGGAAGAGAAGCAAAAAATTAGATTTAATTATGGTCTTACTGAAAGACAATTGATAAAGTATGTACGAGATGCGAGACGGATTAAAGGTTCTACAGGTGAAGCTTTACTGCAGTTATTAGAGATGAGGTTAGATAACATTGTATTTCGATTGGGTATGGCACCTACTATACCAGCTGCAAGACAGCTAGTTAATCATGGTCATATTTGTGTTTATAATAAACGGGTGTCTGTCCCTAGTTATCAGTGCCAGACTGGTGATCTTATTTCGGTTAGAAATAATACAAGATCAAAACACTTAATTGAAAATTATGTATCTTTTCCTGGTTTGGCTAATATACCTAGTCATTTAGAAATAGATAAAATTAGTTTGACAGGAAAAGTTACTAAAATTATATCTAGAGAATGGGTAGCTTTGCAATTAAATGAATTATTGGTAGTCGAATATTATTCTCGTAAAGGTTAAATCTGACTTTTTATTATTTTATTATATGTAAATTACAATTTTTTACCACGAGTTTTCTTCGCTTGGTAATGTATCTGAGGTAAATAACCAGATTAGCCCTTTATAAAATCTGTGTAAATTTTCTAATCTTAATTTTGTATTGAAAATATATTTTTCCAATTTAGAATAACTAGAAGAACTCTTGGACACTGTATTCCAATTTATATTTTTGTAATAGTTATAAGGAGGTGCAAAAATAATGTCTAAATGATTTTCAACCCTTCCACATTCTTTATCTAAAAGTAAACTCTCAAGGTTATAAATTTCTATATTCGGTTTCTTAATTGTAAAATTTGGGTTTTTTGATTTATAGACTTTCCACGCTCTCATTGAATCTTCTATATTGAAAAAGATGATTTTTTTTTCTGGCATATTTTTGAAGGAGTATTCAATCAGATTTTTCTGGCTTGTACTTTTTTGAAGTTTTATTATGTAAATTGGATTCCCTTGGAACCAGGTATTGGAATATTTTTGTTTTGGGTGCATGGAATAAAAAAAATTCCGTGAGGGAGACTTAAGGACTAGATCGATTTCTTTTAAATCAGCTATCAGTCGTGTTTGATTTTTAGGAGAGGAGGTTCTATTAAGTCTGTAAAACACATCTAGTCCAACAGTTTTTAGTTTTAGTCCTAATACTTCTGAGTCTTTTGGTTCTTTTTTGCATATCTCATGTAGATAACTACTTGCATCCTCTTTATTCATAAAAAACAAGCTTACAGATATTGGTCCATTATCTTCAGACCAGAAAAAGATTTCTTTATATTTATTTTGAACCCAACTTAGAGAATTATTTTTTAAAGCGTCCCGGGTAGAAGATGTTATAACTTCGTTTTTGTCATTTACTACCGTATAGACTGGTATATATTTTAATTTTGTTAGTAAATATTTTTGTTCTTCAGTTGGAAAATTTGGTGAGCGTTTGTTAGAAAGTATGTGAACGATTTTATCTATTTTTGGCAATTGGAAGACTTCATTATCAAAATTAGATGTTATTAAAAATTTTTCTTTTTTGTTATTATCGTTTATAAAAAAATTATCATATTCGTTCTGAATTTTGATTTCCATACCTTCACTAGATGACAATTTATTTATAAGGGTAGGGACTGGATCATTGGTTGTTTTTAAATTTATATTTTCTACGTTTTGTTGTACTAGATTTATAATATTGTTCATGTTAGTTGGTAATACAGCCATATTTTGAATTTTGGTTATTCCTTAACAGGTGTTATTTGTTATATTTGAAGCAAGAACTTTTGTTCTGAATATACATAATAAAGTTATTTATTCGTAGAATCGTTACTTTCACTAAAATTTTTCCTTTTTTATTTTTATAAGAAATTTTTCTATTTTGTTTTTGAAGATTTCTCTAATAATTTATTTATAGCTTTGTAGCGTATAAGCTAAACTTATAGGTACTATAAGAAAAATCTTAGCTCTGGTGTGCATTTTCTTGCTACTATTAAATCAGGGTATAAATTAATCAGCTACAATATCTCTGCATATTGTTAGCTACAAAAAAGATGTGAGCCTATTAAATTTATTTAATATAAACACATACTAAATTTTATCGACTATAACCTTTACAGGAGGAATGTATGTCTCAATCCGTTGAATCACGGACTCGAATCAAAAACGAACGTTACGAATCAGGCGTTATCCCTTACGCAAAAATGGGTTACTGGGATGCTGATTATAATATTAAAGATACTGATGTACTAGCTATGTTCCGTATGACTCCTCAAAAAGGTGTAGATCCGGTTGAGTGTGCAGCGGCAATAGCAGGTGAATCTTCTACGGCAACTTGGACAGTTGTGTGGACTGACCTATTAACAGCATGTGATCTTTATAGAGCTAAAGCGTATCGAGTTGACCCAGTACCTGGTGCAGCTGATCAATATTTTGCTTACATAGCTTATGAGTTAGATCTATTTGAAGAAGGTTCCCTTGCAAACTTGACAGCATCCATTATTGGTAACGTTTTTGGTTTCAAAGCTGTAAATGCGCTACGTTTAGAAGACATGCGTATTCCTGTTGCATACTTAAAAACATTCCAAGGTCCAGCTACAGGAGTAGTTGTTGAACGTGAAAGACTTGATAAGTATGGACGCCCTCTTTTAGGTGCTACTGTTAAACCTAAATTAGGTTTATCTGGAAAAAATTATGGTCGTGTTGTTTATGAAGGTTTAAAAGGTGGTCTAGATTTTCTTAAAGATGACGAAAATATTAACTCTCAACCATTCATGAGATGGAGAGAACGCTTCTTATTTGGTATTGAGGGTGTTAATAGAGCAGCTGCTGCTGCTGGCGAAGTTAAAGGTCATTATTTTAACGTTACAGCAGGTACAATGGAAGATATGTACGAACGTGCTGAATTCTGTAGAGAAATAGGTTCTGTTATTTGTATGATTGACCTTGTAATCGGTTACACGGCTATTCAATCTATGGGTATCTGGGCTCGTAACAACAGTATGATTTTACATTTACACCGTGCTGGTAATTCTACATATTCCCGTCAGAAAACTCATGGTATGAATTTCCGTGTAATCTGTAAATGGATGCGTATGGCTGGTGTAGATCATATTCACGCAGGTACTGTAGTAGGTAAGTTAGAAGGTGACCCTCTAATGGTTAAAGGTTTCTATAACGTATTACTACAAGCTAAAGTAGATGTTAACCTTCCTCAAGGTTTATTCTTCGCACAAGATTGGGGTTCTCTAGCAAAATGTCTACCAGTAGCTTCTGGTGGTATCCATTGCGGTCAAATGCACCAACTTATTCACTACTTGGGAGATGATGTAGTTCTTCAATTTGGTGGTGGTACAATTGGTCACCCTGATGGTATTCAAGCTGGTGCAACAGCGAACCGTGTTGCTCTTGAATGTATGGTTGTAGCTCGTAACGAAGGTCGTGATTATTTAGCTGAAGGACCTCAAATTCTTAAAACGGCTGCTAAGAGCTGTGGACCGCTTCAAACAGCTCTAGATCTTTGGAAAGATATAACATTTAACTATGCTTCCACAGATACGGCTGACTTTATTGAGACAGCTACTTCTAATCGATAATAATATTACTTAGAAAACTTACCCAAAGGAGTATACATCGTGAGATTAACACAAGGTGCTTTTTCTTTCCTTCCTGATTTAACTGATGAACAAATAGTTAAACAGATTCAATATGCTATTAGTAGAGGTTGGGCTCTTAACGTTGAGTGGACAGATGATCCGCATCCTCGTAACTGTTATTGGGAAATGTGGGGATTACCACTTTTCGGTATTAAAGATGCTGCTGCTGTTATGTTTGAAGTTAATGCTTGCCGCAAAGCTAAACCTAATAGCTATGTAAAAGTTAATGCTTTCGATAACTCTAGAAGTGTTGAGAGTTGTTGTCTTTCGTTCATAGTTCAGCGACCAACTTCTAACGAACCTGGATTCACTCTAGCTCGTACAGAAGATAAATCTAGACTAATTCGTTATACTATTCAAAGTTATGCAACTAGCAAACCTGAAGGAGAACGTTACTAACTTGGTCTTTTAAATGTATGTAGAGAGACTATCCTAGTCTCTCTATTTTTATTATTGACATTATTTTATCACTCTTTTTATGACGAGTTTACAAAATCAAGATGACGTTTTAGTTAATCTTCAAGAAGAATATGAGAAACGTCAGATTCAAGAAGTATTAGATCAGTTGGATAATGATTTGATAGGTTTAGTTCCTGTTAAAACAAGAATTAAAGAAGTTGCTGCATTATTACTAGTTCATAGATTACGTAAGGCTCTTGGCTTAACGTCTTCAAATCCTGGGTTACATATGTCTTTTACTGGTAGTCCTGGAACTGGAAAAACTACCGTTGCTCTGAAAATGGCTGACATTTTATTTAGGTTAGGTTATGTTCGAAAAGGACATTTGATAACTGTTACGCGTGACGATTTAGTAGGTCAGTATATAGGCCATACGGCTCCAAAAACAAAAGAAGTTTTAAAGCGTGCAATGGGTGGAGTTTTGTTTATTGACGAAGCATACTATTTGTATAAACCAGATAACGAACGAGATTATGGAGCTGAAGCAATTGAAATTTTACTTCAAGTCATGGAAAATCAGAGGGATGATTTAGTAATTATTTTTGCTGGGTATAAAGAGAGAATGGATAGTTTTTATGCATCTAATCCTGGATTATCTTCTAGAGTAGCGAACCATGTAGATTTTCCAGATTATAGTCCTGAAGAATTGTTACATATTGGTAAAATGATGCTAGAAGATCAACAATATGTTTTGACATATGAGTCTGAAGTAGCATTATTAGAATATATTAAGTTACGTATGCAACAGCCACATTTTGCTAATGCAAGAAGTGTGCGTAATGCTATAGATAGAGCTCGGATGAGACAAGCTAACAGGATGTTCGCGGCTGGAGACAGAGTTTTAACTAAAGCTGATTTAGTTACAATCCAGGCAGAAGATATAAGAAAAAGTAGAGTCTTTAGGCCATAATTTTTAAAATTTTTTAGTCTCTATACGTAAAAAGAAAAAAAGTGTATTATTAATATATAATACTTCGAATCTTTAAGGCGGTATGGCCAAGTGGTAAGGCAAGGGATTGCAAATCCTTTATCCCCAGTTCAAATCTGGGTGCCGCCTTAGAGAGATAAAGGGGGTATGGTGGAATGGTAGACACAACAGACTTAAAATCTGTTGATTACTTTAGTCGTGAGGGTTCGAGTCCCTCTACCCCCATTTTTATTTTACTAATGTTTTTAGAAATTCTGTATTGACTTTGGACTCTCGGACTAAAGATATTTTTCCAGTTCTTGCAATTTCAGTGATTCCAAATGGCGTTAAAATTTTCTCAATGGCCATAATTTTTCCAGGATCTCCAGTGACTTCAATAATTAAGGATTTTTCAGCTAAATCTACAACTCTAGCTCTAAATATTTGAACGATTTCAAGAACCTCAGATCGTTTATTAGTACTAGTATTCACTTTTAAGAGTATTAGTTCTCTCTCCACACATGGAACGTTAGTTATATCTTGTACTCGTAGTATGTTAACAAGTTTATAAAGTTGTTTTGTTAGTTGGTCTATTGTTTTATCTTCAGCCGGGACTACCATTGTTATACGAGAAATACCTAATTGCTCAGCGGGGCCTACTGCTAAGCTTTCAATGTTGAATCCGCGTCTTGCGAAAAGACCTGCAATTCGTGTTAACACTCCAGATTCATCTTCTACTAATACAGATAGAGTATGTTTCATAATAGGTTTTTTATATTTTGAATCAAAAGCTTTTCTCTATTTGAATGGTTGCGTCTAAGTAAGTGCACATTTGACTTTTTTTATTCCGTTTTTTTTTTACACTTGCATCCGGCTGGGTTTGAACCAGCGTTGTCCGTTATGGAGACGGATTATGAGTCCGGTGCCTTCGACCACTCGGCCACAGATGCGTATCTATTGGAACTGGTGGGAATTGAACCCACGTCCAGTCAACTAAATTTACTAGATTTCTTCACAAGTTTAGCTTTATTCCATATTTAAAGCAACTATTTTTTTATCTCAGTTAATTTTATCTGGAATAAAATTTTTTGTTTGTAAAAAATTTCCATTTTTTATTTAGCAGTTCTTTTCTCTGGAAACTAAACTAAAGAAAGTTTGCGAGTGAAAGAAAGTATATTGTTTACGTTTATTTTTTAAGTCTTATTTTACAAGATAACTCACTCTTGACTTGCATTCTAGTTCTATTTTTAGAGAATGTCGATACCTGTACAGTCCCGTATATTAACAATGCTACCATATTAAATGACAAATTTGTATCTTTTTGTGTTCAAGTTAAAGACTTAAGCATGGAGGGAATTGAACCCCCGACCACTAGGATCGGAATCTAGTGCTCTATCCACTGAGCTACATGCTCTCACATAAATTTAGTTAGTAATTACTATATATGATACAATCTTCTAATATAAAAACTGGGGTATAGTGATAAAATTAATTTATAAGTTAGTATTTTATTATTATTCAAATTTATGGATAAATATCCTAGACCATTGCATACATTACATTTACGAGTAAAAGCATCGTAGATACTTTGACCTTGTCTCGATCTAGTGATTTCTACTAGTCCTAATTCGGAAAGTTGAATGATCGTACAATGTACAAAATCTTTTCGGATTAATTTTTCCATGCATTGAAGAAGTTTTAATTGATTTTCTTGATTATTGGAATCTATCAAATCGATTATAATTATTCCTCCTAGATTTCTTAACCGTATTTGTTTTATTACTTCATAAACTGCTAAATAATTTATCCAAAAACTAGTGTCATTTAAATTGACCAGATGCTTAAAAGATCCTGAGTTAATATCGATACTGGTCAGTGCTTCTGTTTTCTCAATTATAATATAACCTCCATTATTTAAATTTATTCTAGGTTTCATTATTTCTGAAATAGTTAGATCTATTAGGTAATGCTTAATTAAAATCAAATTATTTTTGTGGTATTGAATTGTTATTTTTGTAGTATTTTTTGTATGATAAAGTTTAGAAATTATTTTTTTTATTTTTACAGCTCCTTGGTACGAATCTGTAGCAATTAATTTAAAAGGTAAGTAAAAGTATTTTTCGAAAATCTTATTTACTAATGTTTTTCGTTTACTTAGTAGTCGTGGTTTATTACTTGATTTAGCTTTTTTTGTGATTTTTACCCAACGCAATTTGAGTACTTTGATTTCTTTGATTAAAAAATTTGCATTTGCTTTAAGGGTTTTTAATCTAATTAATATTCCCATAGTTTTGATTGGCAAAATTAAGTGTCCTATAGCACGGAGATATTCCTTATCATTTATATTTTGGAGTTTTTTTTCTATATGAATAGTTTTCGATATTGGGAATAAAGCTATATATTTTCCAACTAGACTTATGTTCAAACTTACACTGGGTCCCTTAGTCCCTGAGGGTTCTCGGGTTATTTGTACTTTAACTGATGATAATTTTAGAACATGGTTTGACGGTTTCTGATAATTTTTTTCTTTTTTCAATAATTTTGAATCTTCAAAATGAAGAAATCCATTTTTTTCTAGTGGATGAAGAATTATGAAAGCTGCATTTAAACTAGTTAATACGCTGGAGATTTTCCCTTGATAGATATCGTTCATATCATACGTTTTATGTTCTATGTACATATGTATAATTTTCTGGCCAAAATAAATAAACGCTAAATGGCTTTTTTCTGAAATTATTAATTTATAACTCATAAAGGTAACATGTATTAAGCTATCTCATTAGAAATTAAAATAAAAAATATCTGCTAATAATAGTAATGAGTTTACCCATTACTATTACATTAAAGTTTTTAAGAATTAATAATAAATTTTTCCCCCTCCCCATTTTTCTCCACCAAGTTTAGGTTGTAGAAGAATATGCCCACTTATAGCAAATAAATCTTCGTCACTCAAGCTACGCATTTTTGGGAATATATCAGCGCTTTTTGTACTTGGGTGTAGCTCAGCAATAGACTCCAGTCCATCGTAACTTGTAGGATTTTTCATGTAGTCAATCAACGCGTTTATATTATCACGCGGTGGAGTTGCTAAGCTTAATGCATCAGGTTCTAAACCTAGATTAGGATTAGTTTTTGTTACTCCTCCAACATGGCATTGGCCACAGGAAGCATTGAAGAGTCTTTTTCCTCTTTTTACTTGTTCAGGAGTTAGTGTAACTGTGGATCCTGAAGAATCTAGGGGTATAGTTCGTGTAGTTTCATCTAGATCTATTGCAAAAGATGAATTCGAATAGAAGAATATTGTACAAATTCCAAGTAGAAGATGAATAGGAAAAATTTGTTTTTTCATGAAATTGAATAGACTTGATTTTTATTTGTATTGACACACTTTTGTATTTGATCTCAATTGTAAGTGAACTCTGTTATTTTAGATTTTTAGTAAAAATATCTTAATATTTAATGTGATTTTCCGTTTTACAGACTATAAATTAATAATTAAAACCTTAATAAATTTGAAGTTTATCAAGGTTTTAAAGGATTTTAGTTACGAGTTAGTCGATCCGCTTGACTTACAAGTACTAGTGCAGAACCTATCGGAATAATTACTATAAACAAACCTAGTAACAAACTATTAATGAAAGCTGATAAAGATGGGGTCATTTTAATCCTCTTATATATATGACTATACTACAGTATAAACTAGTTTAAGTTGATTCAGGTTAATATCTATTGAAATTTTTTTACAATAATTAAAATATTGTTTTTCAGAAATTACATTTTTTAGGTGTACGAAATAAAGACTACTTACTTACTATGTAGTGATGTGTATCTAGTTATTTTCAATGTGATTAGAAACGTTGGAAAAATAAATTTTTGGGTCTTTATATGCACCCTGGTTTGTTGGAAATATTTAGCTAAGTACCTGGATTACAACATTCTTTCAGTTAGTCTTTTCATTGCTACCTTCCAGTCCTCATGAGATAAGATTTTTTGATACTTTGTAACCAGGATATTTTAATTATAGCACAATTTTAAAATTTGTTTACTTTAAGAGCTTTGACTACAGGGGAAAGTATAACATATCCGGATAAAATCTGTTACCTTCTATTATGAAGGCAGCGGTGAAGGATAACCAAACTGTTATTAGAACTGGAGCTGTAGATAAGTATTTTAAGAAGTTGTTGTCCATAATTTTTATTATAAGTAGTTTGTAGTTCCAGCTTTAATTTATCTAGGAGATACGGTAACCTCTTCAGATGCAGCTATTAAGTTTCCGCTTGTAAATTCTTTGAAGGCAGAGAAGGGCCAAATAAATCCTGTTGTAATGAAGCTAAGTGCCACTGGTACATCTATGATAATCTCTTTTTCTGTTGGTTTTTCAGTGTTTTTTGCCCATTGCACATAACTTCTTCCAACCCATCCGATCCAACCAGCGATATAGATAAAAAATAGGCCTGGAATTACAAATTCCCCGCTATGGTTCCAACGACCATCTGTAATTAAATGTGGCAAACCATCTGCACCGCATAAAAGTCCCGCTTTACCGTATCGATCAAAGCGATTTTGAGTTTTTTCTATTTGTTTTTGTAGAGCTATTGCAGGTGGACTACCTGCATCATATTTTTTTATTCGAGTTTCCAGTTTTTTTACACTTTGATCTAGGCGACGTTGAAATTCTTTTGATTCTTTACAAAGTTTTAATCCTGCTACATCCGCTTTGGCTGTAGATGGAAGTAAGAATAAATTTAACATTAATATTATTGAGATCCAGTTTTTCACGTATTTTCTCCTGCATATAATCTTATTCTATAATAACATTTTTTTTATACGGAAAGTTAATTTATTTATACTGAAAAATATGGTAGATATGTTCCTTGTTTTATGCTATACTACATTAGTATTAAAAACGGGATGTAGCGCAGTTTGGTAGCGCGCCTGCTTTGGGAGCAGGATGTCGCAGGTTCAAATCCTGTCATCCCGAGTTCGTACTCTATTTTTTAAAGATAATATTTTATCAAGGGCTATAGAATTATATTTGTCATAAACTGTTACCTCTCTATAAGTTTCAAGAGCTTGGGATAGCATATTCTTTTTTTCATATGCGTATCCCAAATTGTTGAGAGCGACTGTATATTCTGGGCTAATTGATATAGCTTCTTTATAGTAGTATATAGATATGTCAAATTGGTCACTTTCAAAATACGTGAATCCAATTGTATTGTATAAGTTTGCAAGTCCTTTTAGATCGGATTTATCCCAAATTCTCAAAGCCTCAGAAAAATTTATAACTGCCTGATCAAATAATTTTTTGGAAAGGTATATTACACCTATAGAATAGTATTCTTTAGATGTTGCTCTTTTAGAGTTTACTCTTTTTTGTAGTGTATTAAAATTGTATTCTCTATTTTTTCTTTTTATGAGTTCTCCAATTAAAAAGAATACTGCTAAGCACAACGAAGATACCAGTAGAGTTAGGTACAATGTTGGTAATATATTAGTCATTTTGTATTTCGCTAATGTAAATTTATTTTTTAGGTGTCATCTATAAGTTAGCAAAAAATCTGTCCTCTCTGTTTATTTGAACAAGTAGTTGACATCTATACTATTATTAGGTACATATATAATATATATATTTTGCAAGAAGTGAGTCTAAATGGCCCCCATCGTCTAGAGGCCTAGGACATCTCCCTTTCACGGAGGTAACGGGGATTCGAATTCCCCTGGGGGTATTTAATGTATAGTTATGGTTTTTTTACTTGTAGATAGATTCTCGTAGTATGTTTATATTTTTTTATGGGCTGCCCGGGGATCGAACCCGGAGCAAATCGATTAAAAGCCGAGTACTCTACCATTGAGTTAGCAGCCCTAAAATTTATTCTTATCATATACATAACATAATTAATTAATAAAGACAAGCTATATAATATCCTCACATGTATTTAGTAACTTTAAAATTAGATCGACCGGTTCTTCAATTTAGTTTTATTAAGAACTATTTATTTAAACTTTACTTTCCTATTCGTATAATTCGGATGTCAATTTCTTTTATAGATTCTCAGACTGTTACGATTGACATCTTATTTTTCCACCGGCAATCAGATGGATAAATTTAGAGTAATATGTGTTTCTATACAAGATTTTTTACAAAGAGTTATATTTGAACAAAGATATTAGAATATATTGTATATGTATTTAATATTTCAAATTTATACATACGTTCTTAGAGAAATATACACTGCATTTAATAATAGGGGATTTCATTATGTTTTTTAATCTGACAACTCTACTACAGTTGATTGCTCTTTTTCTTGTAATTACGGCTGGACCAGCAATCATTGTACTGATAGCTTTAAGACGTGGTAATTTGTAAATTCTTATAATCTGAGTTACTATGATATGAGAGAATCGGTGCATTTTTATGTATCAGAATCCATCTTACATCTTAATAACTCTTTAGGTAGTTTCTTTAGGTAGCTATTATAAAATTTTTGTGTATGATAAAATTTGATTTACTGTAATCTCTTGGTACTTACTAGAAAATTCATTCTCTTTTGTCAAAAATAACATGCAGTGGCACTCTTTTCTTTCTCTCATGGGTACACAGGGACAATTCCAGTATGCGGATGATACCTCAGCTACTTTGTCATCGTAATGCCTGCATGGGCATAAGGGAGCACCATATTCATCTTTATGTTTTGCTAGTCCTTCTATAACCACGGCAGTTATACTTAGATCGGAGCAAAAAAAAGTACCTGTCCTCTTTGCATAGGTTTCAGAAAATTTTTGCATTGCTTGGAGACTTTCTGGAGCATTGTTATGTATCATTCTAGTTTTTATTCGTATTGATTTTGTTTCTTAATGTAATAGATTCGTAATGCGAATTTACTTTCAAGTATATTTCATATGGAATTTTTTTAATACTAAAATAGATAAAGGTCTTTTTTTGAGATCTGACTAAACATTGAATTTTTGTAAAATATTATTACTCTATCACAATATGACTGCTGCATACCTTCCATCTATTCTTGTACCTTTGATTGGATTAATTTTTCCTGCCTTAGTTATGGCATTTGCTTTCATTTATATTGAGCAGGAGGAAATTAGTTAAAAATCTTACAAAAAAGAAATAAATACTAACAAATCAGATTTATTCACACTTTGTTAGCATTTATTTCTTTTTACAGATAGTAACCTATAAGGATGAACCTACACCGGAGTAAGAACCATAAAAGAATAATCCAACAACTGTTAAAGCTGCTATCCCACCTACTGTGGCGATAAGCCAAAGAGGAATTCTACCAGTACTAGCCATCTGCAATTACCTCCAACTTAGTAGTAAGTTTTAGAATGTTTCTAATAATTAAATATTAATGTATTTGTTTCTTTTAATGAAAGATTTTAGTTAAAGAAATAACTAGAGAATAAAACTGCCAAGACAAAAATTAACAATAGTCCCCAAAAAAGAGATGTGCGATTGAGTTCGACTGGTTGTTTGTTCGGATTAGGACCACTCATATTATCCTCCTATCTTTGAATAAATTGCATAGAGGTAATCGCACCAAGAAAGAACACAGTAGGAACGGCTAGCCCATGAATAGCCAACCATCTAAACGTAAAAATAGGATAAGCGATAGGTTGTTTAATTTTACTCACGATTAAATCTCACTTAGTTTATAAACCTTTTGTTAAATCTTCTAACTCTTGCTTAGCACTGAATCGATCATTTACTAAAGGAACTTGTTGACGTTCTTGTGTAAAATATTCATTTGGTCTAGGTGTACCAAAAATATCATACGCTAGCCCTGTACTAACAAAAAGCCAGCCAGCTACGAAAAGAGCAGGAATTGTTATACTGTGAATAATCCAGTAGCGTATACTAGTGATTATATCAGAGAATGGACGTTCCCCTGTTGAACCTCCTGACATATAGAGTACCTCCGAAAAAGTTAAAAGTATAAGAATTTAATTATTTATATTTCTCTGAAAAAGATAAATCAAGATATTATACGTTTAAAACTACACATTAGTTTTTATAGTATGCTAAAAAGTCTTTATCCTTTTGATCAAACAATTTTAGATTTCAAATTATCTGACAACTACATTATACTCAAGGTCTTTTCTCCTATTTAATAAGATTACAAATAAATAAATTTTTATATGTAATTTTTAAAAAAGTATCAGATACTTAAGTCAGCACAAATAGCTTCTGTACATTGTTAGATTTTTATCTACAACTATAGTAACTAAAAAAATCCCTAAAAGAACATTTTTATTTAAATACTTTGTTAGAAATAAAAATTTATTCTATCTTTTAAGCGGGCAGAGGGAATCGAACCCTCATCATTAGCTTGGAAGGCTAAGGTTTTGCCACTAAACTATGCCCGCTGTGCATAGAACTATAAACATGTTCCGATCTACGAAATATATCATACATTTCTTTAAATAAGAATACTACGTTTTTAGAAATTTTTATTAGTTTTCTAAAGGTACGTTAAGAAATAAAGATAAGTCAACAGCTTCTTCTTCAATGGAAGATAATAATAAAGGCTCACCTATTCTGGTTAAAGGTATTTGACGCTGATCTTTGGTGCATAGGTATATTTCTCGTTTGGGATTTAACCCTTCTTGTATTTTTAATTTTATAGAACGTATTTCTTTGAATTGGTATCTTATGTACACTTCGCGTATTTTAATAGGAAAACCTACGCGGAAGATTTCAATTTTTTCTTTTCTTTTGTCATATTTATTATAGCCTCCGCCAACATTGAAGATTATATTTAGTAGCAAAAATATACTTAACAGAAGACTTATAGCTCCATAAAAAGTCATAACGATTCCTTGCGGAATAAAACGTATTGCTTCTGAATTGTTAAACAATGGTAAAGAATTATTGAAATAGCTTGTTAATCCAACGGTAAAAAATCCCACCCCCCCTATAAAACTTATGCAAAGCCAAAAGTAATTACTAATTCGTCGAGAACCTAGGATTAGATCGTATCTGGTAGGCAAAGTATCGATATCCATAAAGTTATGTTGTATTGTGTTTTAAAAATGCTTAATTGATGAATTTAAATTTATTGTGCTCCAATTAAGCAAATTCTATATTTTATATAAGTTTTATATAGGATAATCCTAAAAATAGTCCAGCTGCTAAACCAAATGCACAGCCTAGTAAAATAACATAGCCTAGTAGTATACTCATTTTATTTATTTAATATAATTTTTTACATTATATCCTATTAAAACAAGAGTTTGACTTTCAATATCAAATTTCTTGGTTAATTTTTTTTACAAGCTTAAAAACAAAATAATCTTACTTTATAATTGTTACATAATAATATATTTTAACTATAAGTTTAGAAATTATGTTTGGCTTTATAAAACCATATAACGATGATCCTTTTGTAGGGAATTTAGCTACTCCGGTTAGTACTTCTAGTTTTACTAAAAATTTTTTGAGTAGTCTACCTGCTTATCGGGTTGGTTTATCTCCATTATTAAGAGGATTAGAAGTAGGAGTTGCGCATGGCTATTTTTTACTTGGTCCATTTTATAAACTAGGCCCTTTACGCAATTCGGATGTTGCTTTACTTTCAGGATTATTTTCTTCCATAGGTTTAATTTTTATAATGACAGCTTGTCTTGCAGTCTATGGAGTCGTTTCTTTTCAAGAGACCGATTTGAGTGATCAATTACAAAGTGCAAAGGGATGGAGACAGTTTACGTCTGGCTGGCTTGTAGGATCTATTTGTGGGTCTAGTTTTGCTTATATCATTTTGAGTAATATAGGTTTTTTACAGACTTCTGGGCTAAGTTTGATTAACTAGTAGATAAAAATAAAGAGATAAAAATTAATATTCATATCTCTTTATTTTTATTCATTCATTTCGTGATAGGTTGCGACAGCGGATGGAGAAACTTGATTTAAATATCTGAATATCCAATATTTAAATATAGTATCTAATAAAACAGGAAATGTTGCTATGAACAAAAATATAATATCTCTATTTTCAGGCAGTCCAAAGTGTCGTAATCCATTTTCTAGTATAACTTCCCATCCATGGGTTGAATGGAACCCGACAAATACATCTGTGAATAGAATTATCAAAAAGGCTTTTGCAGTATCGCTGAGACCGTATATCAGTTCATTAACAAATGATTTTAGTACTGATATTTGACGTTTTCCAGTTATCAACAGATAAAAAAATGTAAAAAAGCTTATACAATCTGACAGTAAGTTTTTTATTGCGTTTGTACTTTCGTAGGAATAGTATTGTGCTAATTCTACTGCTTTGTTTTTTATTTCTTTTTCAATTGCTTCTTGGGATAACACCGGTAGTTGTCCAATAAGAATCTCAAAGTGTATTTTTTCTTCAAATCTTTGCAATTCACTAAATGCTCTCTCTTCTTGTGAAATATTTAGGAAAATTTCAGTATTTTTTTCATTCCAGAAGTAATCAATGAATGGTGAGAAAATGAAACTCCTGGAAATTTGATTCATTAAGATAGGGGATATTATAAGAAGTAATAGATATTTGATTTGAGTCGATGTAGAATATTATTCCTCGCACCTCTCATTTAGATCTGGGCGTGCGAATTACTCCGCACCCAGCTCCCGATCTTCGTATACTCATGTGACATGAGTCATCTATTAATTTGCATAAAAATTGTCTTCTCTTTTAAAGAATTTCAGTCTGGGTATTTTTCATTTTACTACTTTTATCGACTGTAATTTTTAAAAGTAGAAGATTTTTCGTTGGTTAATTTTTACGAAAATTAAAATTTAGCTTCTTAGGTTGTATTTAGATAACCCCTAAGTTTTACTAGTTTTTAGACAAGATTTAGTTACTTCTCAGTTATCTACTATTTTGCTATCTGAAGACCTTTCAGCAATTACGCGTCATCCTACCCATTATAGGGAATTAAAACTCTCGTCAGTTCTACTGTAGATGCGACCATACCACAGACCTCTATAACGTTTTTATTCGTTCCATTCTCTGATTAGTTTGTCCTGTACGTTATAGCCAATTTGCCCAATAAAACCCCAGTTCTTACGAGTATCTCCATTAGATTTCGCGGGATTATTTATTTGAATTTGGGGACGAATTGCACCCATCTCTACTTGAAGACATTTTTTTAGGCTCTGTTTTAACGTCAGACGACTCCCTGTTAGCGCCAGTGTACTGATGCAATTCAGCTCTGATTGCGCCCTGTTCCCAGCTTCGCTCTTATGGATTCCGAGCCATATCGGCGTGGGCAGATAAGGAGTTACTCTCGAACTTAAGAGACTAGGATTTGCACCTAGATCATTGAATAGTTAAGGATAAATAGAACTTTACTTACCTTTTGTGGCTATGTATTTACCACAAAACGAATCGCACAATGGAAGCAGATGTTTGATATCTTGAAACGCGAAACTCTTCTATAATGTCAGATTCGGCATTTGGGTCTAGTTCTTTTTTAAATTTTTCAAACGTTCTGGTTATTGATCTAGGAATTGGTCCTGTTTTCTCAAATGCAGACTGATTTAAATTATCTGAACGCCAATTTTTCATTCTTAAGTTAAAAATATCTAGATATTTGTATCGATTCTATTAATTTAATGCAAATATAAGTGGAAAGGATACGAAATTTTACCGAAAAACAGAAGAAAAATTAATAACTATTTTTATAGTTATTAATTTTTTCTTTACTCTAAATCTTTTCTACTTGGGTTTCTAGATGCATCATTAGATAAAAAACCAAAAGTAAAAAGAGATACGAAAAACGTCACTGTAGTATAGACAACGATTTTTAATGTGAACATTATTTTATCCCCTGGATGATATTTCTATGATTACAAGTATTTTTTGTGTATTCTAATTATATCCTTACTTTATAATTAAAGTTAATTCCAGAAGTAAATTTTCATATAGTTGCTTGACTTTTTATTCTTTTTATAAATTTTTTTCTCTTTCATCACTCAACTCTTTTAATCGTTTTAAAATTCTTCCGAAGTAGTCTTGCATATATCTTTCTAAAGTTGATATTTCTGATGGATCAAAAGGAAATGCTTCATAAACTTCTTTCATATCTGCATTCATGTTTGGGTCTATCACTAGTACTTCCGCGAATGACAATCTATCAGATATATTTTTCCCCCATTCGAAAAAATTTGCAACTCTTTTTAGAGCTCTTAGGGCGTATAATGGGATTTTGTTTACGAAAGCGGATTGTCCAGAAAGACGCTCACATAATTGAATAATTTCTTCTGAACTCCACGCTTTGTTTCCCACTAAAGGAAAGTGTTTGTTTTTTGCTTTTTGATTTGTTAGACTGCTCAAGGCGAATTTGGCGACATCTTGAGTATCTATATAGCCCACATTACTACTTTCAGTTGTTGTCCAAATAGGTTGTTTCTCTAATATTGGTATCGCATATTGACTAATTAGTCCTTGAAAGAAACCTGTTAGGTGAAAAATTGTATAGTCTAAACCAGACTCTAGCAGATAAGATTCTAGTTTAACTTTTAACTTCATCAGAGGAACAGTCGAATGATAGCTACTATTTAACACAGAAAAGAAGACAAACTTTTTAACTCCAGCGATTTTAGCAGCTTCTATAAGTGCAACTTTTCCTTCTAAGTCTATTTGCTCTGCATTATAAGGATCGGATGGTCTAGCTGTCGATGCATCTATTATTGCAGTTATTTCTTTTAAAGTCATTGGGATTGTTTCCGGAAGACTTAAATCACCATAAATTAATTCGGCCCCCCATTCTTTTAAAAAATATGCTTTTCTTAAGTTTCTTACAAAACATTTGACAGGATACCCTTCGTCTATAGCTCTTCTAACGATTTGGCGTCCTAGTGTTCCTGTAGCTCCAATTATAAGTAAACTCATGTGATTTTTTATACCCATTCTTTTTATAGAAAGTTTATCAGATAAAACACATTTCAATTCAGATTGCTTTTTTCTTAGGCAAGGAGGGATTCGAACCCTCACGATATGAATCGATACATTTTGAGTGTATTGCGTCTACCATTCCGCCATTTGCCTAATGAGTTTATTATATCAAATTTAATCTCTATCTGTATTTTTATTACAAGAAAGAAGAATTTAATTACGTATTTTTGAAATTAAAATAAGTTAATATCAATACTACAGATAATCTAATTACTATTTTTCACCTATGTCGAATAAAGTAAACCAAGTTACCTCTAATAAAAATTATGGGGATGATTCGGTTAAGCAACTGGTTCATCAACCCTATAAGTATGGATTTAAAACGGATGTTCAAACAGAAGATTTTCCAAAAGGTTTAGATGAAAATATTGTTGAATTAATATCGAAAAAAAAGTCTGAACCGATTTTTATGCTGACATTTAGATTACGGGCTTATCATATTTGGATTAAGATGGTTTCTCCTGAGTGGGCATGTTTGAACTACGAGCGAATTAATTATCAAAATATACTTTATTACTCTGCTCCTAAACTTACTGAAAAAGTTAACAATTTAGATGAAATTGATCCAGAAATTTTAAATACTTTTGAAAAATTAGGAATACCTTTAACAGAACAAAAAAAACTTACAAATGTTGCTGTCGATGCTATTTTTGATAGTATTTCCGTAGGTACGACATTTAGAGATGAGTTATCAAAGGTTGGAGTAATCTTTTGTCCTATTTCGGAAGCTTTGAAAATTTATCCTGATTTAGTAAAGCAGTATCTAGGATCTGTAGTGCCTATTGGAGATAATTATTTTGCAGCTTTAAATTCTGCAGTTTTTACAGAAGGTTCTTTTTGTTATATACCTGTCAATACTATTTGTCCTTTAGATTTATCTACTTATTTCAGAATTAATAATGAAGAGTCGGGGCAGTTTGAGAGGACTTTAATAATTGCAGATATAAATAGTAAAGTTAGTTATTTAGAAGGTTGTACTGCTCCAAAATTTGATAATAATCAATTGCATGCTGCAGTTGTAGAGTTAGTTGCATTACAAAATTCGGAAATTAAATATTCTACAGTACAAAATTGGTATGCTGGAGATTCTAATGGTTTAGGAGGTATTTATAATTTTGTTACTAAACGAGGATTGTGTGCCGGTAATAATGCAAGAATTTCTTGGACTCAGGTGGAAACTGGTTCTTCCATAACATGGAAGTATCCCAGTTGTGTTCTTGTTGGTGATAATTCTTCGGGTGAATTTTATTCAGTTGCCCTTACTAATAACTATCAACAAGCAGATACAGGTACTAAAATGACTCATGTTGGTAAAGATACAAAGAGTCGCATTATATCAAAAGGTATTTCTGCTGGCAATTCTAAAAATACCTACAGAGGTCAAGTTAAAATTTTATCCAAAGCATCTGGAAGTTTAAATCATTCCCAGTGTGATTCTATGCTTATAGGATCTAAGTCTCAAGCGAATACATTTCCGTATATTCAAGTTAATAATTCTAGTAGTAGAGTAGAACATGAAGCATCTACATCAAAAATAGAAGAAGAACAATTATTTTATTTCTTGCAAAGAGGCATTGATCTTGAAGCAGCGATCAGTCTTTTGGTTAGCGGTTTTTGTAAAGAGGTATTTACCGAATTACCTATGGAATTTGCACTTGAAGCAGACCGATTATTAAGTCTTAAGTTAGAAAGGAGTGTGGGATAAAATTATGAATTCTAAAAAAAATATTCTTTTAGAAATAAGAAATTTATATGCAAATATAGGAAATATTACGATTTTGAAGGGAATTAATATGATAGTTAATTCTGGTGAGGTTCATGCGATCATGGGTAAAAATGGTTCTGGAAAAAGTACTCTTGCCAAAGTCATTGTAGGTCATCCTTCTTATACTGTTATTAGTGGAGATATTCTTTTTCAGAATGAATCCATTCTTTCAAAACCTCCCGAGGATAGAGCACGGATTGGAATTTTTTTAGGTTTTCAATACCCTATTGAAATACCTGGAGTTGCAAATGTAGATTTTCTTCGCCTCTCTTATAATGCTCGCCAAAAAGCAAAAGGGTTAAAAGAACTTGAGCCTTTGGAATTTTTTGAGTTTGTTCACTCTAAATTGGCTGTTGTGGGCATGGATGGGAGTTTTTTAACTCGGAATGTTAACGAAGGTTTTTCCGGAGGTGAAAAAAAAAGAAATGAAATTTTACAAATGGCCTTATTAGATACTACTGTATCTGTTTTGGATGAGACAGATTCTGGTCTTGATATAGATGCTTTAAAAATTGTAGCTAATGGAGTAAACATTTTGACCACATCGTCTAATGCTCTCATTCTTATAACTCATTATCAAAGACTTTTGGATTACATTGAGCCTGATTTTGTACATATCATGCAGGATGGACAAATTATTAAAACAGGTTTTAAGGAGTTAGCTATAGAATTAGAGAAAAATGGGTACGATTGGTTAAAGAGAGAAACTGTATTATAACTTAAATACAGTTTCTTGTTTTTGAACTTATGACACGAATGTTTGTTTTACGTCAGCGATAGAAACTTTGAGTAATTCTTCTGCTTCTTTAGTAAAATCTTTAGAAGATTTTATTATTTGAGCATACTGAGGTTTTGAGGTTCTTAAATTTGTCCGTAGATTATCAACAAAAATTTTTACTTGGTTTACTGGTATGTCATCTAAAAATCCATTAATGCCTGTGTAAATTATTGCTACTTGTTCTTCTACAGGAATAGGGGAATTTTGAGCCTGTTTTAGTATTTCACGCAATCTTTGTCCACGTGCTAGTTGGTTTCTTGTTGCTTGATCTAAGTCTGAAGCAAATTGTGAAAATGCTTCTAACTCAGCAAATTGTGCAAGCTCTAGTTTAAGTTTACCGGCCACTTTTTTCATTGCTTTAATTTGAGCGGCGGAACCTACTCGAGAGACTGAAATACCAACATTTATCGCAGGTCTGATACCAGCGTTGAATAAATCTCCAGATAAGAATATTTGTCCATCGGTAATGGAGATAACATTAGTCGGAATGTAAGCGGATACATCACCTGCTTGTGTTTCAATAATTGGTAATGCTGTCATACTACCACTTCCTAATTTGTCACTTAGCTTAGCAGCTCTTTCTAATAGTCTGGAATGTAAGTAGAAAACGTCTCCAGGATAAGCTTCTCGGCCAGGTGGTCTTCTAAGTAACAATGACATTTGTCGATATGCCGCAGCTTGTTTAGATAAATCATCGTAAATAACAAGTGTAGCTTGTCCTTGGTACATGAAATATTCGGCAATAGCGGCTCCTGTATATGGAGCAATATATTGTAGTGTAGCTGGGTCGTCTGCGCATGCAGATACTATCACAGTGTAATCTAAAGCTCCTCTTTCTTCCAGTGCTGTTACTACTGAAGCTATAGATGCTGCTCTTTGTCCAATTGCAACATATACACAAATAACGTTTTCAGATTTTTGGTTTATTATTGTGTCTATAGCTACAGAGGTTTTTCCAGTTTGTCGATCACCGATAATTAATTCTCGTTGCCCTCGACCAATCGGAATCATCGAATCTATAGCAGTAATACCTGTTTGAATGGGTTCACATACCGATTTTCGGGATATAATGCCAGGAGCAACAGATTCAATTAGCCGAGTTTCTGTTGATACGATGTCTCCTTTTCCATCTATTGGACGTCCAAGAGCATTAACTACTCGACCAAGATACCCTTTTCCTACTGGAATTTGAGCGATTTTACCCGTAGCTTTTACTGAACTACCTTCAAGAATTTCTCGACCTTCTCCCATAATAACCACACCAACATTGTCGCTTTCAAGATTCAAAGCAATCCCAATAGTTTTATCTTCGAATTCCAAAAGCTCTCCTGCCATTGCTTGATCTAAACCATAGACACGAGCGATACCATCTCCGATTTGTAGAACGGTACCCACATTTGCTACTTGAACTCCTTGATCATATTTGTCAATTTGTTGGCGTATAATACTACTAATTTCATCAGGTCTAATGTTTACCATATCAATATGTGACTAATGTTAATAAATTCTAACTATATTGTGAAAATTATAAAATTACTGTAACCATTTGGCTATATGACATATGCACCTAGATAGGAGGATAAATCTCTTAATTGACCTTGGATGCTTGTGTCGATTATTTTAGACCCTACTTGAACTACGAATCCTCCAATCAAGGTAGGTTTAGTCATGATATCAAGTCTAATTTGTTCAGCTCCCGTCATTTTTTTCAATTTAAGTATCAGTGCTTCTTGTTGAGAGGCACTGAATGCAATTGAAGTAGAAACTTTTACAGTTTCTATAGAAGCAGCTTTATAGGCTAGTTCTAGTGATTTTTCTAAAATTGAATTCAGGTAGGTAATTCTTCCTCGATCACATAAAACTAACAAAAATCGTAGTGTCCTAATATCAATCTTTTCATTAAAAATAGATTTAATAAGATTTTTCTTAGTTTGAGGATTTATTAAGGGATTAGATAATAACTTTTTCAATTCTTCAGAGCTTTTTAAAGTTGAAGATACGCAATTTAAATCATTGATGACGGTATCTAAAGAGCCCTTGGTGAATAATTCTAAAAAGGCTTCCGCATAAGGTTGAGATATTTTTACATTTTTAGAATTCATAGTTGTCCTCCTAATTGAGAAATATTAGAATCTATAAGTTTAGATTGTATATTAGGAGTCATGAAATCTTGAAGCTGAGATGTAACTCGTTTAACCGCTAGGTTTGTTATATGTTGTTGAATTTGTTTTTTTATTTGTAATTCTGCTTTTTCGATGCTACTTTTTCCACTATTAGTCAACCTTTCGATATCTAATTTCCCTTGAGCTAGAATTGTTTCTTTGACTTTTCTTGCAGTACTCTCTGCTTCTTTTTTTATTTGTTCAATAACTGCTTTTGCTTCGGACATTTGTTTTTTAGATTCGGAAAGTCTATGGTCAGCCTGCTTCAGTCTCTCCTCTGCTTCTTGTATAGCTTCAGTAATTTTTTGTTGCCTTAACTCTAATGATGAAGTTAGAAAGTTACGTCCCAAATAAAATACGCCTGAAGCTAAAATGAGAATATTTATGACATTAGCTTCCAATATGTTTGAGTTAAAACCAAAACCTTTTGAAGTACTAGCCACTATTTCAGTTTCCGCAATAGAACTAATTGATAGAAAATTCCCAATAATATCCATAATTCTAAACTAAGTAATAATTTTTTATTCTAAAGAAAAATGTATCTAGATATATAGAAAAGAGCTATGAAATTAGTTGCTTACTAATAAGTTTATTTTTGATTTGTTCACTTAAAGTATTGACTTGCTCTTCTAAAGCTTTTAATGCTTTTTCTTTTTGGGAGTTTAACTGATTTGTTGCTTCTGTCACTAGCTGTTCAGTATCTTTTTGAGCTTGTTTGATTTCCATGGCAACTATTTCCTGAGCACCTTTTTGAGCTGACGCAATAATTGATTGAGCTTCTCTTCGTTCGTGACTCAGATCTAATTCATATTGTTTGGTAATTGTTTCGGCTTTCATAAGCATTTCAGATGCTTGTGTTAGCTGTTTACGTATCCACTCATCTCGTTCATCCAATACTTGTCCTATTGGCTTATAAAATGTGATATTAAGAACTACCATCAATAAAAGTATTTGAATTGCCATGATTGGCAGAGTAGCATTAAAATCAAACAAGCCCCCTTCTGATTCTGTACTAACTGCTTGTAAAGCTAATGAGAATAAGGTATTTGTCATTTTTATTTTGTTTTCTAATGGACCCTTAAAAAAGTATTTTAGTTACTCACTTAACTACTGCATCGAGTAGTTAAGTTGACTAAAAAATATTATGCTTGTAATTAGTTACGCAGTGAATGGGTTTGCGAATAGAAGTGCTAATGCGACAACTAGACCATATATTGTTAAAGATTCCATGAAGGCTAGTGATAATAGAAGTGTACCACGGATTCTACCTTCTGCTTCGGGTTGTCGAGCGATACCTTCAACTGCTTGAGCAGCAGCAGATCCTTGACCAATACCAGGTCCGATAGCAGCTAAACCAACAGCAAGACCAGAAGCAACGACAGAGGCAGCAGATACAATTGGATTCATATATTAAAGAAAGGTGAGATTTTTAGATTAATGTATTTTAGATTCTTTTATCTTCGAAACTGATTCTTATTTTACAATAGTTGAAAAATGTAGTTGTTATAAGATCTTTAATGGTGTCCGTGTTCTTCAACTGCCTCTCCTATATAGGCTGCAGATAATGTTGAAAAAATCAGAGCTTGAACAGAGCTGGCAAATAATCCAAGGGTCATTACAGGTAAAGGTATGAATATAGGTACAAGTAAAGCAAACACAGAAACCACTAATTCGTCAGCTAAAATGTTACCAAAAAGACGGAAACTTAACGATAGAGGTTTTGTAAAATCTTCCAGCACGTTAATTGGTAGTAGAATTGGTGTCGGTTGTACGTATCGCCCAAAATAATTTAATCCTTTTTTACTTATTCCCCCGTAAAAGTAGGATAGTGACGTTAATAAGGCTAAGGCAACAGTCGTATTAATATCATTTGTTGGGGCCGCCAATTCGCCATGAGGAAGATTAATTAGTTTAAGGGGAATTAAAGCACCTGACCAGTTAGAAACAAAGATGAATAGAAACACAGTGCTAACATATGGTACCCAAGGACGATAATTATGTTCGCCAATTTGATTTTTTGCAATATCTTGAAGAAATTCATATGAGTATTCCATAAAATTCTGGATACCTTGAGGGATTTGTTTAAGATTACGTGTCCCCAATATTGCAAAGATGACTAGAATACAAATTACAAACCAGGACATTAAAAGTGTTTGGCCATGTACTTTTAAGCCTAAAATTTCCCAATACAAGTGCGTTCCTACCTCAATTTCTGACAACAAATAAGATGTAATAAAACTATAAAAGTTTTCTTGATACATACTGGATAGAATTTTTTTAAAGGGTCTATATACGTGAGTTTAGTAAAAATTTCCCACACACATAAATTATACCTTTGAATCTCAGATTACTTTATTTACTGTACCTTGAAAAACCTGCGTAGCTCTCTATCAGTTATGAAAAAACTCTTTTAGATTCATTTTTATCTCTTAAGATTAGAATCGATTCCATTCTCGAATTTTTAAGTTCTATAATAAGTTAAGCTATGAATTTAAAAGTAATAGCTTAATAGGTTTTTTTATTTCTTTATCATTTTTTCAACTTCTTGACTAAAGGTTTCTTGGCGTTTTTGAAGACCTTCTCCTAGTATAAAGCGTTCAAATCTTCTTATTTTTATGTTTTCCCCTAGCTTCGCAATTGTTTGTTTAAGTAATTCGTCTATTGTTATTGAAGAATCACGTATAAAAGATTGATCTAATAAGGTTATCTCTTTTAATCTTTTTTGTATTCTACCCTCTATAATTTTTTCTTTGATTTCTATGGGTTTTGTGCCCAAATCATCTTTCAAAGATTCGATTTTTTTTTCTTTTTCAATAGTTTCTACAGGTATTGCTTGAATATTGATGAACTCAACTGAAGGAGATGCAGCTATTTGCATAGCAATATTTTTTGCAAGTTCTTGAAATTCTGGGCGTCTTGCTACAAAATCTGTTTCACAATTAATTTCTACAATAACTCCAAGTTTTCCACCCATGTGTATGTATGATTCTATAAGGCCTTCCGTAGCAATTCTATCTGTTTTTTTACTGGCTGATGCTAAACCTTTCTGACGTAAGGTTTCCATAGCCTTAATCATATCCCCATTCGATTCTTGTAAGGCTTTTTTACAATCCATCATTCCTGCAGAAGTTTTATCGCGTAATTCTTTTACCGTTTGTGCAGATATCTCAACGACCATAGTTTCCTCCAAAAACGTTAATGAGTGTTAAGGTTAGTAATTGTTTTGTGTAGTTTTATTCATGTCTTCTGTCCTAATAATATTCCGGTTTCCTTCACAGATTGAGTCTGCTAATTTTCCTAGAATTAATTTTATAGATCTGATGGCATCATCATTAGCTGGGATTGGAATATCTGTTAGATCAGGGTCACAGTTTGTATCTAACATGGATATTACTGGTATATTTAATTTGATACATTCTTGAATTGCAGTACTTTCTCGTTTTTGATCTATTATTACGACTAGGTCAGGTAGATAGGTCATATGTTTTATACCGTTTAGATTTTTACGTAGTTTTTCAAGCTCTTTTCGTATAGATGCAGCTTCTTTTTTCGGTAATTGGTCTAAATAACCACTTTCTTCTTTTTGTTCCAGATCTTTCAAACGTTCAACTCTTGTTTTAATAGTAAACCAATTAGTAAGGATTCCGCCTAGCCAACGTTGATTGACATAATAAGCTCCACATCTTTCGGCTTCTTGACAAATAATACCAGCTGCTTGTCGTTTGGTTCCAACGAACAAAAATTTTTTTCCTTCTTGAGATGCTTTTCGAATAAATTCGCATGCGCTTGTTAATAACTGAGACGTTTGTACGAGATCTATTATGTGAATACCATTTCTTTCTGCGTAGATATAGGGAAACATTTTAGGATTCCAGCGCCTAGCTTGGTGTCCAAAATGAACGCCAGCTTCTAATAATTCGGCTAAAGTAACAACCGCCATATATAAAAAACTCCTGATGTGTAGATTCATAGGTTGTACAAAATATAGATGATAGTATTTAGAATTTTACTTTTACGTATAATTTATAAATTTTCTCGAAAATTAAGTTTAGTCTGGTTCTCAGTGAACGAATAATTTCTTGCAGCTTTATCGTCAAGTATTAAAGGATTCATAATTGTGTTAATTTCATTTTCGTTCACGACGGGTTCGTAGGTATCTAGTTCAGTAGTATTGTCGGAATGTACAGTTTTTACATTTTCTGTATAGGAATTAAATCCTGTACCAGCAGGGATTAATCTTCCTATGATAACATTTTCTTTTAAGCCTCGTAACCAATCTGCTTTACCTTCTATTGCTGCCTCAGTTAGAACTCTTGTTGTTTCTTGAAAACTCGCAGCGGAGATAAAACTTTCGGTGTTAAGAGATGATTTTGTTATGCCAAGTAGAACTGGAGCATATGTTGCTGGCAGCCCTTTTGTTAGGAGCATTGCTTCATTTATATTTTCTATTTGTTGTAATTCAACGAGTTCCCCCGGAAGAAGGGTTGTATCACCCCCATCTTCTACACGAACTTTAGATGTCATTTGTCGTATAATAACTTCTATGTGTTTATCTGATATGTCTACATTTTGAGATTGGTAAACATTTTGTACTTCATTTACGAGATAAATTTGAACTTTTTGTAAGCTTAATTTAGCTGCTTCATACAAACTCAAAATATTTTTATAAAAAGTGAATAGTATATTTAATATTTCATGAGGATTTGGTGGTCCATCTGTAAGTGGATCTGCTAACGATACACAATCTCCATTAGATACAATAAATTTTTGAGTAGATTGTAAATTGTATTCGCTTATGTAACCGCTGTTTTCTGTAATTTTAATACCACTAGTGTCATCTGCATTATAATAGAGTTTAAGTCGACCAGGTCTTTGTGCAAGTCGACAGGGATCTTTGGGTTTTCGAGCTTCTAAAATTTCCTCAATTCTTGGTAAACCTTGTACAATATCTCCTGTCTTAGACCTTTCGAATACTAGAATAGCTAAAATATCTCCCACTTGAATCAGATCTAAGTGACCCACTTGTAAAATAGCTCCAGAGGATACAAGGTACGGTCTTCCAGATCTAATAGTAATCTCATTTGAGTTTAACTCCATAATTTGTCCAGAGTCAGATGCTGTAATGCCTTCTGCGATTTGGTCACCATAACGAACTAAGTCACCTTTGGAAATTTGAGGAGTTTTATTTTTTATTGATATTATTTTTTTATTTTCCTCAGTTAATAAAAGTATCTTTTTAGTTGCTTTTTTGTTAGTGTAAATGCTTTTTATTTGACCTGCAGATCGACAAATAAGTTTTGTTTGAGCTACTCTTGTGCCTGAATTGATTTTATCTCCATTTTTTACTGCGAATTCGCTAAATGTAAATTCCTTATTTATTTCTCCAAAAGCATCTTTTCTAATTCCCAAAGTTTCAAGCACAATTAGTTTTAATTGGCATCGATCATCACTACTTAGATGGATAAACTCAACGTCTGCTGATAGATGCGGTAAATCAGAAATAATGTTTAAAACTAGATATGTTTTTAGAAGATTGATTGGAATAGATGATTTAATATTTTCCCCGTCTTTTAGTAAAATTCGTTGTACCAAATCAATTTGCAGAACAGTCCGGGTATCATTTGTTAACGCCTGTTTTAAGTAGGGTTGATTTTGTTTAATCACATACTTAATTACTGGTCTAATTAGAAGAAATTTACTTTCCTCCTTTGAAACTATTTCGACAAAACAGGTGGTTGTACTTTTGAAGCTACTGCAAATTTTTTCGTCTGGCTCAAAAATTTTAGATTCGAATCCATAGATAGGTTCTGTAATAGGTTGTAAAAATCCTGGTTTAATTATAATTTCTTTTATTATTCCATTGTCTTCGATGACGGATAAAAATCCAGAACTTCCACTATAAATATCTTTGATTAATTCTTCTCCCTTTTCAATTAGTTGGTTGTTATTTACTAGTAATAAGGATATATCTTTATTGATTTCGTGAGTTTCTTCTGGTACCCAGTACAAAGTTAAATCTTCGACAACTTCATAACCTCGTTTATGTTTTATTATTTTACAACTCTCGTTGTTCGAATACTTAATAAAACCACCTGTAGCAGTATAGTATGAATTATCGATTAATTCTGCAAGGATTTGTGAATTAGTTACTTTGTTTCCTGGTGAGCAGTGCATTACGAATTTTTTTCCGTTCTCAAATTCGAGGATATATGGAATCTCAGGACTTGTATTATTTGGACTAAATTTTATAAATGCGTACTCTACGCAGGTCGAGGCAGTTATGATTTGAATTTCATCTCTTGAGCTTGATGTCAAGCGTACAGTACCTCCATAATCACTGACTATTTCTACTGTCGCTAGAATATCACCTTTTTTTACATACTCGTGTGGATTGATCGTTAGGTTGGCATTTGGAGGTATGCTATATACATCTCCAGCTAGTATCCAAATTAATCCCCCTTGTGGAGTAATTAAGGTGCTATTTCCTTGTCTATCTACTTTTTCTTCTACGGAAAGATCAGAAAAGTAGACTTCACCCGAAATAGAAGTCGCTAAATCTTTTGTCACTTTTTCGGTAATCAAATTTCCTCTGGCACTAATTTCTCCAATTACTTGTGTTTTTTTAAATTCTTCGTTATCACTTAGAAATAAAATTGTTCCTTGTTTAAATTCCATCTTAAATTTTTTGGCTTCATAATTGTATAGATCTATTTTTATACCTTCCTCTAGGATTAATGCTTCTTCTCCATGTCGAGTTCTAGTTGGTTTGGCTTTTAGAAATTTAGGTATTCGTATAACTCCGTCAAAACATGCTCGAATTTGTTCGGCTAATTCCCCAGTGAAAACACCTCCTGTGTGAAATGTTCTCATCGTTAATTGGGTTCCAGGTTCTCCTATAGATTGAGCAGCTATAATTCCAACTGCTTCGCCCAAGTCAACTAATGATCCGTGAGCAAGACTCCAACCATAACAAAATTGACATACTGATCTTGAGGATTCGCATGTTAGAGGTGATCTTACACATACTGATTTTATACATGAATTTATAATTTCTTTAGCTACTATGGAGTCTAGATCCTGATTGATGTGAGCTATTATCTCTGCACTATCAGGAGTATACAAAGTTTCAAATAGTACTCGACCCAGAAGACGGTTTTGAAGTGGTATCAAAGTTTTATTTTTGTCCAACATGTCTCGTAAGATAATTCCCCTTGTTGTACCACAGTCTACTTCTCGAATAATTATATCTTGGGCTACGTCGACTAGACGACGAGTCAAATAACCTGAGTCGGCAGTTCGCAAAGCCGTATCTACTAATCCTTTTCTAGCTCCGTAGCAAGATATCACGTATTCTGTAACTGTTAACCCTTCTCGAAAGTTACTTTTTATTGGCAAGTCTATAATTTGCCCGTGGGGGTCAGACATTAAACCTCTCATACCCACTAATTGCTTTACTTGAGAAATGTTTCCTCTTGCACCAGAAAATGCCATTATATAAACTGGATTAAGTGGATCCGTTTCTTTAAAATATTTAATCACTTCTTCTTTTAGTGATTCACTTGCATTATTCCACGTGTCAATAACTTTTTGGAATCTCTCGACGGTGGTGATTTCTCCTCTGTCATAGCGTTGCTCTGTGTACTTGATTTCCTCATTTGTTTCGTGAAGTAGCTCTCTTTTAGTAGGTGGAACACGTAAGTCTTCCACACTAAGTGAAATCCCAGCTTTGGTAGCATAATGAAATCCTACTTCTTTTAATCTATCAGCCATGTAGGAGGCTCGCCCTGTTCCATAATTACTGAAAGCCCAGGCCATTAATTTTTTTAACTCTTTCTTGTCAATGACCCTATTAGTGAATTTTGGTTTAGGAGGTAGAAATAAATATTTTTCTTTCATTTTTTTGCCTATACTAATTGGTTTTTAATTACATGCAAAAGGTCAAAGAGTCTTGTAGGACTTTATTTAATAGAATTCTCCCTGGTGTAGTTAATATATATTGCACTATAGTTTGTTTTTGGATATTTTTTCTCACAACTCGATTCGAAAACAGCTCGAGTATTGAGTTATCAGAGTAGGAGACTGAGCTTATGAAATTAGAATCGTCTTCGACACTCTCATTAAAACGAACCCATGTATAAGCATGTAAAGGAATCTTTTTTTGTTCGTAAGCGATTAAGCAATCTTCTAGACTGGAAAAATATATTGGGTGCGTAAGTTGTTGTGCAGGATTATTAGCGGTCATGTAATAACATCCCAAAACCATATCCTGACTTGGCATAATTATTGGTTCACCTGTTGCTGGAGATAAAAAGTTATATGGTGCTAACATTAATAATCTTGCTTCAGCCTGGGATTCTAAAGAGAGAGGTATGTGTACTGCCATTTGATCACCATCAAAATCAGCGTTAAATGCTGGACACACTAATGGATGTAATTTTATTGCTCTACCTTCAACTAAGATAGGTTCAAATGCTTGAATGCCTAATCTGTGTAATGTAGGGGCTCTATTTAATAGTACTGGATGACCTTGAATTACTTCTTCCAACACAGTCCATATGAGGTTGTCATTTTTTTGAATCATTTTTTTCGCAGCTTTGATATTATTTACAATGCCTTGTTGAATTAGGTGATGAATGACAAATGGTTGAAAAAGTTCTAAAGCCATTTCTCTTGGTAAACCACATTGGCTTAATTGTAATTGAGGACCAACTACAATTACTGAACGACCTGAATAATCTACTCGTTTGCCTAATAAATTTTGTCGAAAGCGGCCTTGCTTTCCTTCAATTATGTCGGATAACGATTTAAGTGGTCTATTATTTGCACCCACAACAACTCTTCCTCTTCGACCGTTGTCGATTAATGCATCTACTGATTCTTGTAACATGCGTTTTTCATTTCGAATAATAATCTCAGGGGCTAAAATTTCTTGTAATCTTCGTAATCGATTATTTCTGTTAATTACTCTTCTATATAAGTCGTTCAAGTCTGAGGTTGCAAATCGGCCTCCATCTAATTGCACCATAGGTCTTAAGTCGGGAGGTATAATAGGTAATATAGTTAAAATCATCCAGGAAGGATCAGATCTAGTAGCAATGAAGTTATCTAATACCCGTAGTCGTTTGATCGCTTTATCTTTTTTACTACCTTTTGTCGATAATACTTCTTCGCGTAAACTTTCTGCTTCTACTTCTAGGTCAATATCTGTGAGTAACTTTCGTATTGCTTCTGCACCTATGCCTACTTCAACTCCATATAAATCTGAATCCTCTTGATAGAGTTGATCTTCTATCTCGATCCATTCATCTTCACTAAGCAGTTTTTTGTAATGTAAATTATGACAATTCCCTGGTCGAATTACAATATATGAATTAAAGTATACAATTTGTTCGACATCTTTTAATGATAAATCTAGCAAAAGTGATACATAACTTGGAGAACCTTTAAGGTACCAAACATGAGTAACGGGGGCGGCGAGTTCCACATAACCCATTCTATGCCGTCTTACTTTGGATTCCGCAATTTCTACTCCACATCGTTCGCATATAATCCCTTTATAGCGTACTCTTTTATATTTTCCACAGTGACACTCCCAATCTTTAACTGGTCCAAAGATTCTCTCACAGAATAGGCCATCCATTTCAGGTTTTAAAGTTCGATAATTTATGGTTTCAGGTTTTGTTACTTCTCCAATCATCTCTCCGTTGGGTAGAATTCGTTCACCCCATTTTTTTATTCTCTCTGGGGAAGCTAGGTTAATCTTGACATAATCGAAATATTGTTCTACTTTCGGCATACGAATTGTCCTTTCATAAAAATTATAGATGTGCTTGCGTTGTACACTAAAATTATAAAAGAGAATTTTCTAAATTTTCATGTAAAACTGATTCATAAATTGGGCGATTTAGAAATCTTTTTGAGCTCGAACTAGACATTAGATCTACTTCAATTCCTCTTGTTTGACCATCTGATAAATTTTCAATTTTATATGCTCCTATATCTAATCCTAATGATTGCAGTTCTCTCATAAGAACTTTAAAAGATTCGGGCGTACCTGGTCTAGGTATAGCTTTGCCTTTCACAATTGCGTTTAAAGTTTCATTTCTTCCTTGCATGTCATCTGACTTTACAGTTAGTAATTCTTGTAGTGTATAAGAAGCACCAAATGCCTCTAGGGCCCAGACCTCCATTTCTCCTAATCTTTGACCTCCATGTTGGGCTTTACCTCCTAAAGGTTGTTGAGTCACCAATGAATATGGACCAGTAGACCTAGCATGAATTTTATCATCCACTAAATGTACAAGTTTTAACATGTATGAAATACCTACAGTAATTGGATTGTCAAATTTTTCACCGGTTCTACCATCAAAAAGAGTCATCTTACCTGGGTGGTTTAAGTTAAATAACCATTTTTTATTTGTTGCCAATTGAGCTCTCATTAGATTTTCATTAATTAAAATCCTAGATGCTTCAGCTCCATACATTTCATCAAAAGGTATAACTTTAAATCGTGTATTCAAATTTTCTGCAGCTAATCCAAGGAGACATTCAAAAATCTGCCCTACATTCATTCTGGAGGGAACTCCTAGTGGATTAAGAACTATATCCACGGGAGTTCCATCTGGTAAGTACGGCATATCTTGACGAGGTAAAATTTTAGAAATTATTCCTTTGTTTCCATGTCTACCGGCCATTTTGTCTCCAACTTGAATTTTTCTAGTTTGTGCAACGTAAATTCGTATAACAATATTCGCCCCCGTTGGCAATTCATCTCCCTTTTCTCTAGTAAAAATTCTTACATCTAGGATTCGACCCTTCCCGCCATTAGGTAATCTTAAAGAGCTATCTCTTACATCTCGTGTTTTTTCACCAAAAATTGCTCGTAACAATTTACCCTCTGGAGGTTGATCTGATTCACCCTTGGGAGTGACTTTACCAACTAATATATCTCCCGACTCTACCCAAGAACCAATTAAAATAATTCCATTATCATCTAATTTTCTCAGAGAATAATCACTACTATTGGGTATCTCTCGGGTAATTTCTTCTGATCCTAATTTAGTTTGTCGAGCCTCAATTTCATATTTTTCTATATGAACAGATGTATAAACATCATTATAAACTAGTCTTTCGCTTATTAGAAACGCATCTTCGTAGTTATAACCTTCCCAAGGTAAATAAGCTACTAAAATATTCTGTCCTAAAGCTAGTTCACCACCTTCGGTAGCAGCACCATCTGCAATTACTTGTCCAGAAGTAACTTCTTCTCCTAACCAGACTAAAGGTCTTTGATTTATGCAAGTATCTTGGTTAGATCGTTGATATTTGTGTAGATAATAAAATATTTCTTTGCCATCGGAGTCAGTAACACAGATTCTATCTGCTGAAACATATGTTATTTTACCAGTGCACAAACTTACCGTGACCATTCCCGAATCTCTCGCTGCTTGGGCCTCAAGTCCAGTTCCTATCAGTGGACTTTCTGGATAAAGTAGTGGTACAGCTTGCCTTTGCATATTAGAACCCATTAATGCTCTGTTAGCATCATCATGTTCTAAAAATGGAATTAATGAGGTCGCTATCGAAATTACTTGAATTGGGGATACAGCTTTATAGTCAACTTGAGTGGTCGATGTAGTAGTAAATTCTTGTCGATATCTAACCGGTATAATCTCTTTTTCTAAATACCCATATTCATTCGTTGCAATATCTCCTGGAGCAATTCGGAGATCGTCTTCTTGATCTGCAGTTAAGTATACTGGCTTTAATTCTAAAATAGCCCTTCCTCCATTAACTTTATAAAATGGTGTTTCGATAAATCCATAGGAATTAATACGAGCGTGGGTTGCTAAAACACCAATTAAACCTGCGTTGGGACCTTCAGGGGTTTCAATTGGACAAATGCGTCCATAATGGCTAGGATGTATATCCCTAACGGCGAATCCAGCTCTGTCACGACTTAAACCTCCAGGACCTAGTGCACTTATGCGGCGTTTGTGAGTTAGTTCTGCCAAGGGATTTGTTTGATCCATAAATTGAGATAACTGGCTTGAACCAAAAAACTCTCGAATTGAAGCGATAATAGGTTTTGGATTTACCAAAGTATTAGGAGTTAAAGAATGAATATCACAAATTGTCATTCTTTCTCGTATAATTCTTTCTAATCTATTGAGCCCAATTCTCACTTGATTTTGAAGTAATTCCCCCACAGATCGGACTCTTCGGTTTCCTAAATGATCAATATCATCAATTTCACCCATGTCAAATTTTAGATTTATCAGATAATCAATAGCTGCTAGCGTATCTTGAGGAGTTAAAACTCTTATGTTTTCGGGAATTGTGAGATTTAATTTTTTATTTAATTTATAGCGTCCGACTTTTCCTAAATCATATCTTTTAGGATCAAAAAATCGAGAGTAGAGTATTTGTTGTCCTCCATTCACAGTAGAAGGTTCTCCAGGTCTAAGCTTTGTATACATTTGGATTAGAGCTTCCTCTGTTGTATAATTACCTTCAACTCGGAATGTTTTTTTTAGATATTCTGGATGTCGTAAACCATTATAAATGTCTGCATCACTTAACCCCATAGCTTTGAGAAATATATGCGCGGGAATTTTCCGGGTCTTATCTACACGTACCCATACTAAATCATTTCGATCTGTTTCAAACTTAACCCACGCACCCCTATTTGAAATTAGACTTCCACTATATGTTCGTCTACCTTGTTTGTCTGTATCTGATTTATAATAAATTCCTGGACTTCTCACAATTTGGTTAACTATCACTCTTTCGGCTCCATTGATAATAAAAGTACCTCTATCAGTCATTAAAGGTAAATCACCTACAAAAACTTCTTGTTCTTTAATAATCCCAGTATCTTTGTTAATTAAACGCGCAGGTATGTAGACTTGGACTGAGTAGGTAGAATCACGTCGTTTCGATTCCGTAATATTATATTTTGGGGATTTCAATTTATACTGATCTCCAAAGAAATGAAGTTCTAAATTCCCAGTGTAGTCTATGATAGGTGAAAAACTTTTTATCTCTTCAGCAAGTCCTTCTTCTAAAAACCAGCAGAAACTTGCACGTTGAATTTCTACCAAATCAGGCAAGATAAAAGTAGAAAGTTTAGTGCTAGCCATAAAAGTTTTATCTCCTAAATAATATGTTTTTAAAAAATGAGAACATAATTTTATGTTGTCAACAGAATAAGAATTTTTCAAATTGGATAGATATTAAGAGTCAAATTAGATTTATTTTCATATTTTATAGAAATTTTAATTTGTAAATATTCTAAAAGCCAGTGATATAGTGTCACCGACTTTCCTTAGAAATATTTGAAAAAAAGATATTATTTACTTTTTAGATTAATTTCTTTATCTTTAAAAAATTTAGACAAAAAAGATTTTTTTGAATTTCCATTATTTGCATGAATTACACCTTTTTGAATTGCTTTATCTATTTTGCTATAACTTAAAGAAATTAAATTTCGTACTGAGACCAAATTTTCAATAGTTAAATCATTAATCGAAAGAAGAGTTTTCTTCAATATTGTTTTAACTGTCGATTTATAAGCTTTGTTTCTTAATCTATTTCTCTCTGCAATTTCAATTCGTTTGCAAGCTGATTTTGTATTAGCCACTAAATCTCCTAAAATTATGAAGTAAAGTAAATGTGTCTTTTCTCTAAAAAAGTAATGATTTCGATACGGATTATAACATAGAAGAATATTATTCTAGAAAATTTTTTGGTTTTCATGTTAAAAACAGACTAATTTGGATAGACATGTAGGTATATTGGATCCTATTGTTTTAACGTGTAAGTTTCTACTACCTTATAATATATATTCTATATTCTTTGCAAAACAGAAAAACTCTAAGTACCTTAATTATTTAATAACTCATTGATTAAACTAAATAATTTTTAATACATTAATTTTAGTTTTAGGTTCTTGAGTTAAAAATTTATAGAATTAGTATGTTTAATCTTCAAATTCCATTACAATAAAAATTATCCTTTAAATTTTGATAAATAAAAATACACTAAAAAAAGATGGCCAAAAGTAAAGGTGTACGAATAGTAGTTACCATTGAGTATCGAACTACAACGGGAGTATACAGATATACAACAAGTGCGATTCGTTTTATAGCAAATAGATAGCTACAAAGGATAAATAAACGAAAGTTTAGTCTTAACTATCTGATGATCTAGGTGCAAGTCCTAGTCTCTTAAGTTCAAAGAGTAACTCCCAATCTGCCCACGCCGATATGGCTCGGAATCCATAAGAGCGAAGCTGGGAACTAGGGCGCAATCAGAGCTGAGTGCATCAGTACACTGGTGCTAATGGGGAGCTGTCTGACGTTGAAATAGAGTCTAAAAAAATGTCTAATAATCCAGATGAATGCATGAAAATTCATACTGAACTGAGTTAATCCCGCGGCATAATTGTTGGATAGCCGTATGAACTTTGGGATCTTAGTAGGCATCGTGGCTACAACGTACAGAGCAAAATAATCAAAAGATGGAACGAATAAAAACATTATAGAGGTCTATGTATGGTCGCATACAAAGTAGAACTGACGAGAGTTTTAACTCCCTATAATGGGTAGGATGACGCGTAATTGCAGAAAGGTCTTCAAGTAGCGAATTAGTAAATAATTAACAGATAACTAAATCTTGTCTAAAAACTAATAAAACTTAAGGGTTATCTAAGTTATACTCTAACAAGCTAAAAATTAACTTTCGTAAAAATTAACCAACGAAAAGTCTTTTATTTTTACAGATTAGAGTCGGTAAAACTAGTAAACTAAATACTAACCAGACTGAACCTCTTTAAACTAGAAGATTATTTTTATGCAAATTAATAAATGATTCATGATTCACATGAGTCTAAGGAGATCGGGAGCTGGGTGCGGAGTAATCAGCACGCCCAGATCTTAAGGAGAGATGCGAGAATTAATATACTACATCGACTCTAATCCAAAGAATAGACGTAATACACCAAATAGACTAGAAATAAAAAAATATTGTCCTCTTTCAAAAAAACATGAAATTTTTAAAGAGATAAAATAAGAACATAATTAATATGGCAATTTATAGACGTAAACTTTCTCCATTAAAGTCGAATGAACTTTTGGATTACAAAGATGTGGAATTGTTAGGTAAATTTTTAACAGAACAAGGTAAAATTTTACCTCGTCGGGTTACTGGTTTAACTACTAAACAACAAACTAGAATAACAAAAGCAGTAAAAAGAGCTAGAATTTTAGCTCTTCTACCATTTGTCAATAAAGATCTATAAAAGATTTACAGGATCTTATAAGAATTTCATTCTTTTTTTGAAAAATTTGTAATCAAAAATAAATAATACACGATTTTCTCATTAACTCTTTATAGTTAATTATTTAGATGACTAAATAAGTCCTTAATTCTAATTGAACGCTAGATTAACTCTAAAACAAATAAAATAAAAAATATCTGATAGGATACTAACTACGCTTTGTAATTTGTATACGCATAGATTACATAATTTTAAGTATTGTTGAAAGTGTTAGTGAACAAAACAATTTGAGGACAGAGCAAAGAAAACAACTATCATACTATTTTTATTATAGGTTTGCGATGACAATCTTCTCTTTAGAACAGTGTTTAATAAGAGAAAATTAAGATTACCCCTCTGGTGAAAAAGTTCACTCTATCGTATAATTCGTCAAAACCTATTTAACTATTTATTTATGGGATTGAAAGTTATTGACAATACTTTCAAAAAAATCTTACGATCCTTGGTTTACTTTACAAAAGAGATTGGGAGATGGGTGCGAATTACTTTACACACCCAAATTCTATGGAGAGATGTGAGAATTAAGACAACTCCATCGACTCCAACTTAATTATAGATTATAGAATACGTTTTTTTCTTTGGATTCAATTCAAATATTTTTATAACATCACCTTCTTTCCATGAGTCAAAATTAGTAATAAAAATACCACATTCAGATCCACAATTAACTTCTACTACGTCTTCTTTTAGTTGTTTTAATGAGGTTAATAAACCCTTATACACAGAAACGGCATCTCTAATTACATGAATGTATGCCGATTTAAGAATTTTTCCTTCATTTACATATGTTCCAGCTACAAAACTCTTAGCTAAAGGAAAAATATTTTTTACAATCGCGGATCCTATGAATACTTCTTCATACTCAGGACCAACTAATTTATCAATTAGGGTATGGACATAATCAAATAAATCGTAAATGACATCAAATTCTTCTATAGTCAACGCCATATTTTTTGCTGCCTTTTTTGCTCCACTGGCAGAAGTTGTATTAAATGCTAAAAGTTTCGCATTGCTTGTAAATGCGAATTCTACGTCCGTTTCTGTTATTTCACCTGCAGAGACGTACAAAATTCTAATCTGAACTTTAGGATCATGTAGTTTATTCAACATAGAAGTAATCGCTTCGGCTGATCCTTGAGTATCCGTTTTAATAACTAAATTAATTCTCTCTTTATTTTCAGAATCTGACACTATATACGTATCTGAGATTTGGGAAATAGAGTTGGATTTTAAATTTTCTGAATCTATTGAACTTTTTGCATCTTTTTCATCTTTAAACACTGAAAAATGATCACCTACAGATGGGACTTTAGAGAATCCCCAAATAAATACTGGCGAAGAAGGAGTAGCTTCTCGAATAGGTTCACCCAAGGAATTTACCATACCTCGCACTTTTGCTATGATAGAGCCAACTTTTACAATATCTCCTAGATATAATGTCCCTTCTTGTACAATTAGAGATGCTACAGCCCCTTTAGTACGATCCAAATTAGACTCAATAACAGTTCCACTAGCTAAAGAATTTGGATTAGCTTTTAAATTCAACATCTCAGACAAAAGTACAATCATTTCTAACAGAGTATCTACATTTGTTCCTTGTAGGGCACTAATTGGAACCATGACTATATCTCCACCCCAATCTTCAGCTATTAAATTATATTCAGCTAATTTTTCTTTAATCGATTCAATATTTGCATCTTCTTTATCTATTTTATTTATAGCAATGATCAATGGCACATTAGCAGATTGAATATATCTTATAGCCTCTAACGTTTGTGGTTTTACCCCATCATCTGCGGCAACTACTAAAACGGCTATATCCGTAATTGAGACTCCACGAGATCTCATTCCTGAAAAAGCCGCATGTCCAGGTGTATCCAAAAAGACTAATTTTTTACTCGCATTTTGGCAAAAAAGATTAACTTCATAGGCTCCGATTTTTTGAGTTATACCACCAGCTTCTTTTTGAGCAGTTTGAGTCTTCCGAATTTTATCCAATAAAGTCGTTTTTCCATGATCCACATGCCCCATAATAGTTATAATTGGAGGTCGAGAGACCAATAAAGTAATATCTCGATTAGTTATCTCCAAAGGTTTTTTAACCATAAAGTCAGAGTCGAAATCTACATTTAAGAGGATTTCCGTTCCAAATTCTTCCCCCAATTTTTGTGCTGTTGAAAGATCAATAATTTGATTAACCGTAACTGCAATTCCTTTCAAAAAAAGAGATTTAATTATCTCGGTTTTAGAGACTAAACATAAATCTGCTAATTCTTGAACTGTTATAGGATGCATTAGTGTAACTGTTTTCGGTTTTTCCATTGGAAAAGTCTGAATTTCTTTTTTTCTGTTTGAAATAACCGATTTTCTTTTTTTTAAAAAATTTGTACCAGAAACTTTTTGCTTAATTGTAAACGAAAATGATCCTAAATCAGGTTTATCTGGTTTTAGAGGCCTAGCAATAGAAAGTAAAGAAACATCTTCTGCCAAAAGTGTACTTTCAAAAAGATCAATAACAGATTCAAAATCTTCATCAAACGCTACCTTTGAACGTGTTTTTTTCTTCAACTTGAGCTTGACTGCAGTTCGATCCACGTCTCGATCCTCATCTTTATCAGGTTTTTTAAGTTTTTTATCTAACTTTAGAGTAGATTTTAGACTTAAATTTAACAATCCAGAATGAAGATCTGCTGTTATCGAGGGAAGAAGTGAATTAGGGCGTTTAGTTTGAACTGTTAATATTAGTAACGGATTAATTAAATGAAAAAGATCTTCCGAAGAACTATTATTCTCAGTAAGAGCTTGAATATTCGAAACCTTCCTATTACCAAACAATCCCTTACCCCTGAATACAAAATTTACAAAAGATAGATGAGATTTTACACATAAACTTTGACAACTTAATAGAATCAAAATTTTTCTCCTGAACGTAAAGTATAAGTTTCATTTTAAATTAACTGACAATGGTGTAGAAGTATAGATATAATTTTCAATTAGGATGTAAAACCAGCAAGACACTCATTTATAATGTTATTTAATAGATACGAATCTATCGAATAAGAATAAAATTGATGCAAATGCAGATATGTTTTCTAAAAGAAAGTAACATAAATATATAAAATTATATACACAAAATAACTATCACAATGCCTAGGTTCCAAAAAAATGATAACTTTATTGACAAAACATTTACTGTCTTGGCCGATATTCTTCTAAAAGTTTTACCTGCCAGTAAACAAGAAAAAGAAGCATTCTCATATTACAGAGACGGTATGTCAGCCCAATCTGAAGGCGAATATGCTGAAGCATTAGAAAATTATTATGAAGCTCTACGTTTAGAGGAAGATCCCTATGATAGAAGCTATATTTTATATAACATTGGATTAATTTATGCTAGTAATGGTGAGTATATAAAAGCTTTAGAATACTATCACCAAGCGTTAAATCTAAACTCCAGACTTCCACCTGCTATAAATAACATAGCCGTTATTTACCATTATCAAGGTGTTAAAGCGTCTGAAAAGAAAGATCTAGAAACTGCCCGAACTATGTTTGATAAAGCTGCAGAATATTGGAAACAGGCAATTAGATTAGCACCAAATAATTATATTGAGGCTCAAAATTGGCTTAAAACAACTGGAAGAGTTTCTTCAGATAACTTATCTTAAAAAAAGAAATGTTTTTAAGTGATTCAATTTACCATTTTTGTGGGTCAAAATACTTAAAAAAGATTAAAGTATTCAATAAATTAGTTATGATGAAGACACAAAATTTCTAGATTTGCAAAGAATATAAGTTTTTAATTTGTATCTACGAGTATTATATCTAAAGAATAAAATTTATTACGAAACAATCATTTTGTATTTTTTTATTGAGGAATCTAAAAGTAATATGGTTAAAACTGCAACACGTACTGGTTTTATAACTCAAATCATAGGTCCCGTGGTAGATGCCGAATTTCCCAATGGGAAATTACCAAAAATTTACAATGCTATTATCATTGGAGAAGGTGATTCATCTGTAACATGTGAAGTCCAACAACTATTAGGCAATAACCGTGTAAGAGCGGTTTCTATGACTTCAACAGACGGTCTAAAAAGAGGTATGGGTGTTACAGATACAGAAAATGCCATAAGCGTTCCTGTTGGAAAAGTAACATTAGGTCGTATTTTCAATGTTCTAGGTCAAGCTGTAGATAACATGGGAGATCTTAAAATTGAAAAAACATTACCAATTCATAGATCTTCTCCGGCCTTCACTGAACTAGAAACAAAGCCATCCATATTCGAAACGGGAATCAAAGTTGTTGATCTTTTGGCTCCCTATAGAAGAGGTGGAAAAATTGGATTGTTTGGTGGGGCAGGAGTAGGTAAGACTGTTTTAATTATGGAACTTATCAACAATATTGCCAAAGCTCACGGTGGTGTATCTGTATTTGGTGGCGTAGGTGAACGTACTCGTGAAGGTAACGACCTTTACATGGAAATGAAAGAATCAAAAGTTATTAATGAAGAAAACTTAGGTGAATCAAAAGTAGCACTTGTTTATGGTCAAATGAATGAACCACCTGGAGCTAGAATGAGAGTTGGTCTTACAGCATTAACAATGGCAGAATATTTCCGTGACGTAAATAAACAAGACGTTCTTCTGTTCATTGATAACATTTTTAGATTTGTACAAGCTGGTTCTGAAGTATCTGCTCTATTGGGAAGGATGCCTTCTGCAGTAGGATACCAACCTACGTTGGCCACTGAAATGGGAGCATTACAAGAAAGAATTACATCGACAACAGAAGGGTCAATCACGTCTATTCAAGCGGTCTATGTTCCGGCAGATGACCTTACTGATCCAGCCCCTGCAACAACGTTTTCACATCTGGATGCCACTACGGTACTATCTAGAAATCTTGCGGCAAAAGGTATCTACCCTGCCGTAGATCCATTAGATTCTACATCAACTATGCTACAAATTGAGATTGTTGGTAAACTACACTATTCCACAGCACAATCTGTTAAACAAACATTGCAAAGATACAAAGAACTTCAAGACATAATTGCAATTTTAGGTTTGGATGAATTATCTGAGGAAGACCGACAAACCGTTGCACGTGCTAGAAAAATAGAGCGATTCCTGTCACAACCTTTCTTTGTTGCAGAAGTATTTACAGGTTCTCCAGGTAAATATGTGTCATTAGCCGATAGTATCAAAGGTTTTAATATGATTCTAAATGGAGAATTAGATGAATTACCTGAGCAAGCATTTTACCTTGTAGGTAATATAGATGAAGCTATTAATAAAGCAAAAAGCTTAAAAGGATAAGTAAATAATGTCTTTACACGTTAATATAATAGCTCCTGATAGAAATGTCTGGGACGCAAATGCAGAAGAAGTAATATTACCAAGCAGTACTGGTCAGTTAGGTATTCTAAAAGGACATGCTCCTCTTTTAACTGCTTTGGATATTGGAGTTATGAGGGTTAGGGTAGATAAAGATTGGATTCCAGTTGTCTTAATGGGAGGTTTTGCTGAAGTTGAAAACGATGAATTGACAATCTTGGTTAATGGTGCCGAAGAGGGATCAAAAATTGATAAAGACGAAGCGCAAAAAAACCTTGAAGAAATGACTATTTGTTTCAATGAAGCTGAAACTAGCAAAGCAAAAATTGAAGCAACACAAAATTTACGTAAAGCTCGAGCTCGAGTACAAGCCTCTACATTATAGTTAACTACAGGTATACAGACACATTTGTGTACCTGCAAGTAAGGTAAAAAATTTAATTTTGTATAGACACATCTACCTGTTGAAAATAATTTTTAATACTAATGGATATAAAAAAAGAAAAAAATGTATTAATTCCATATTCACTAACGCTTCGGCAAAATGATGCCGAAATGTCTCTTTCAGATCATTTGGAAGAACTTCGCCAAAGAGCTTTTTGGTCTATAGCAACTCTATTAAGCTCAATTATTATGTGTATATGCAGTGTAAAAAGTATTGTTAAGGTACTACAAGAACCAGCTTTGGGTATAAAATTTTTACAATTTGCTCCTGGAGAATATTTTTTTGCTTCAATAAAAGTAGCTACCTACACAGGATTATTAATTAGCAGCCCATTTATAATTTATCAAATTATCCTATTCATTCTTCCTGGAATGACAAAAACTGAACGCAAAAGTATCTTACCTATAATTTTGGGTGCTCTGACTTTATTTTTATCTGGATTATCTTTTGGATACTTTATCCTAGTTCCTGCCGCTCTAAACTTTTTCATAAACTATGGAGCAGAAGTGGTTGAGCCTTTTTGGTCTTTTGATCAATACTTCGAATTTATTCTTATTTTATTATTTAGTACTGGACTAGCCTTTCAGTTACCAGTTATACAAATAATGTTAGGTTTACTACGGATAATTTCTGGAGATACTATGCTCTCTATTTGGAGATATGTAATTTTAGGATCTACAATTATAGGAGCTATTCTAACACCTTCTGTCGACCCTATAACTCAAATTTTGATGTCTTCTATCGTTTTAATATTATATTTTTTAGGTGCAGGAATTGTAATTCTTATAGAAAAAAGTAACGGAAATATAAATTATAATACTAATTTTTAAGTTAAAATATGTGAGTCACTGTTCTTGTTTAGTACGATTCGTTTTGTGATAAAGAGAAATTAATAAAAAGAAAAGTAACGCTAGGTTAACTTTAAATGTTCACCAATCCAGGTGAAATCAAAAAGGTTCAGTTTATCTTCGAATAAATCTGAAAAGAACATAATGAGAAGTGAAAGAAATTACCAGACTGGTAAGAGTAGGTATTTGTTGTATGTTACCGAGCCTAAATAGCATGACATAGATAAATCCACCCATACAAATGATAACGTACTCCGATAAATGAGAATTCCAATGGTTTTTTAAACAAACACTTGCAAAGACTTGGGATTCTAGCCTACGAATTAAGTTGCAGAAATAAAATTTAGAAATTAAAGAATAGAGCAACGAAAAAAATCTGGCAATCTTTATCTATTCGCCATCTAAAGTAGAACAGAGAACGAACAAAAAGCTCTACAAACTAGTAAAAGGAGAGACAATTAATTATAAAATAGAAATAAAAATAAATTTTAGTCATAAGTCGTGCTATCCATTAGTAGGTAGACTTAACTTGGAAGAAATTTCAGGCCCGTTTTTCCGTTTACAAAAATGAGTGCTACAGATGCTCAAAAAAAGGCTAAAAAGACATAGCATTACAAAAAAGTTAAGTCTGCAAAATTCTTAACAATAAGTCAAATAAGTAACTAGAAAAAGAAAGCATCGATAACGACTAAGTCGTCTTTAGAATGTATTGAAAAGTTCGATGTAAAGAAAAAATTTAAAAAATAATTTAATCCCAAAAGTTCAGATTTTAAAAGAGAGAATTTGTATATGTCTCATAATGTTTCTCTTAAATCGATCTAATAATGCAAACTTTCAAGGAAAAGTATACAAACAGATCTGAAAAAACCTCTTTTGACGCACAAAAAAGTCTATTCCTGACTATCAAATCAGAAACACGTAAAAATATCGAAAGAAATTTAACATAGATAAAAAATAATTAGCAGTGTATTAGAAGTAAGATAAGTGTTCCATTGAAAATAAGAGTCAGGATACTAAAATATCTAACGAAGGAAATAAAAAGTTTATGACCAAATAAAAACACCTAATAGTAAGATGTTTAGAATCCTATTCTGGCAAATACAGCACTAAATGAAATTGAAGAAATAGAGCAACCTGTCATGTGTTCAGAAGAAATTATTTTGATTCTAAAGCCATACAAGGATTAGTAGAATAATTCTGGTCAGATTGAAAATTATTAAAAGAAAAAGATTTATCAGTAAGAAAACACTTTTGATTTTCTCAGATGCTACTTTTATACCAATATGCCCGAAAAAATGACAAATTCAAACAAACTATGCCAAACGAATAATTTTCTGAACTTTCACAAGAACTCAAATTCCTAGTCAATTCCTCAAACGTAAATTTTGAATCAAAAGCCAAAATGACATTTACAGTTGTTAATGAATTGAAGAAAAATTAGAAATTGTGTAATATCAGAGCTGCAATATTTTCGGTGTAAAAAATTAATAACCAGGAACATAAAAAATTCAAAGTAAGAGATACCAATATAATAAGAAAACTTATCAAAAATAATGTAATTTCTTTAGTTTAATTCTCTGAAAAATTTCATCAACTATGTAAATACAAAGAAGGTTTTGTCGTATACTTAAAATTTAATAGCTCGATACTAGAATACCAACAAACTATAAGATAAATTAACATACGCTAAAATCAAATGTGCGCCATCTAATTATGGAAGAACAAAAAACTCAACTGCACCATGCCAGGAGTCACAATAATAAAAAATATAAATAGAAAAACCTTGCGTGTCTAGATCAAATTTATCAAAAAAATGTGCACAAAAAAGAGTAAGAATAGTAACTAAAAAAAACTTATACAATCTTCTGGGGTTAGAGAGTACGTAAGTTAGATACGGAGACAGACTGATTTTTACATCTGTCAGAGAAATAAGAAAAATAACAACCACATTTCAAGATCAAAAATATAAAGAAAATTTTTACTCTGATATTAACGTAACCCGTACTGAAATTGTCAGTAAAACTTAAAGTCAGCAATAATTATTATACAAATAGTTGAATTTGATACAGTGAAATCCTCTAAAAAATACAGACTGAATAAATGTGTTTAATGAGGTTATTGTATACTTATTTTAAGAAACAGTTTGGAGAATAATGAAATATAATTACTTACTAAATGTGAATAAAAGTTTAAAACAAAGTATTCTAACTACAAGTATATTGTTTACTTTACTTGTTCCAATTTTGTCGAATGCATTCCCGATATTTGCACAGCAAGCTTATGAAAACCCTAGAGAAGCTACAGGAAGAATTGTGTGTGCAAACTGTCACCTAGCGCAAAAACCTGTCGAGATTGAAGTACCACAAGGAGTTTTACCTGATACAGTTTTCGAAGCGGAAGTAACTATCCCTTACGACTTATCAGTAAAACAAGTCACAGGAAATGGGACTAAAGGCCCTTTAAATGTTGGAGCAGTTTTGATATTACCTGAAGGGTTTACTGTGGCTCCAAAAGAAAGACTTTCAGACGAATTAAAAGAAGAAACTAAGGGTTTAAGTATTTCTATGTATAGTGGATCTAAACCAAATATTCTTGTAGTAGGACCTATACCAGGAGAGAAAAACCAAAAAATTACTTTCCCAATATTGGCACCTAATCCAGCAGAAAACAAAAATGTCCACTTTATTAAATATCCTATTTATGTAGGGGCTAATAGAGGCCGTGGACAAATAAATCCAACAGGGACTAAAACTAACAATACTATATACACTTCACCAGCTGAAGGGCAAATACTAAAAGTAGAAAAACTACCTGAAGGTGGTCTTAATGTAGTGATAAAATCTAAACGTGGAGATTCTACAACTATAAATATACCAGCTGGACCAGATCTAATTGTAAAAGAAGGACAAGCAGTAAACGCAGATCAAGCTTTGACAATAGATCCTAATGTGGGTGGCTTTGGACAAACCGAAACTGAAATAGTTCTGCAAAGTCCGGCAAGAGTAAAAGGGATGATTGCATTTTTCTTTACAATAATTTTGGCTCAAATTTTGTTAGTACTTAAGAAAAAACAATTTGAGAAAGTTCAATTAGCTGAAATGAATTTCTAAAAAAAGAACATGTGTAAAACTTTACACATGCTCTTTTTAATGAGAATAGAAACCAAATAATTAATTTTGTATTACGTTTAAAACTGTTTTAAAGCAAACTTTATCAAATACTGCAATTTGAGCCAACATTTTTCTATTTATTCCAATATTCGCCTGTTTTAACAGACTAGTAAATAGACTATAATTTAAATCATTATCTCGAGCTGCCGCATTGATTCTAACGATCCACAAACTACGAAAGTCGCGTTTTCGCCTTTTTCGACCCACATAAGCGTAACGTAACGCCTTCATGACTTGCTGATTTGCCATTCTAAAAAGTTTAGAATGCGTACCACGAAATCCTTTTGCGATATGTAAAATTTTGTTACGTCTACTTCTAGCAACTCTACCTCTTTTTACTCTTACCATTACATTTTTCCTTCTTTATTATAATTCAAATAAAACAATTAAAGGTATGGAAGCATACTACGTAATGCAATGGAATCTCCAAAAGAAACTTTCATATGTTTAGAAAGCTCCCTCTTACGTTTAGCTGATTTCTTTTCTAAAAGATGCCCCTTAAAAGCTTTTCGTCTAATAAAACTGCCTTTTACAGTTTTACGAAAACGTTTTTTAGCTGAATGACGTGTTTTCAATTTGTGCATACATAAGTAAAAAACTTTAGAAAATGTTATATGACTAATAATAGAACGGACAAAAAAAGATGTAAATAAAAAATTATGAGATTTTTTATAACTTTTTGTGTTATCTATCCCTATGTATTTAGTACCGGCTGAAAAATTGAAGAAATTAAGTTTGTCGCTAGTTTAACTAAAATACGACTTAAACTGGTTTCTAATTCTTGAAACATTTTCATATTCATAGTAAATGAAACATTGGCCTCAGACACAATCTGATCTGCCAAAGTAGAATCTAAAACCAATGAGTCTAAAGCTTTTTTATAATTTTGTTTAAATTCTTGTTCATCTTTCACTTTATCAAATTCATAAAAAGATAAACCGTGTCCATCTGACAAATTCATAGCCCTCTGAGCAATTTTTTTCAATAGCTGACCTCCTGATAAATCCCCCAAGTACCTTGTGTAGGCATGAGCTACCAGTAACTCTGGTTTTTCTCGAGAAACAATTTTTATTCTATTAACATATGCTTTAGTAGCTTCTGAAATCACAATAGATGACTTCCAATTCGGGCCGTAATAATATTCTAAATCATTCTCTAAGTTTCTTTTACGATGTAATTCAGTGAAATAGATAGGCGAAATAAACTTATTCTCTTTATGAATCTCCATTTCTTCTTCCATAGCTGAGTAAACAAAATAAAGGTTAGATACTAATTTACGATACGAATCTTTATCGATTACTCCTCCTAAAAACGATTTTACAAAACTCACATTTTCTGCCATACTATGAGACTTACTTGTCCCTTCCCTAAGTTGAGTTGCTAAATTACTTGCCATTTGAATGAATTTATATTTTATTTTAAATACAGTTTTCAATTATAGAGTAATGCTTTAAAAACTTTTTAGTAATAAAATGAAATGAATATTGATATTATAAATAGAAATTTAAATATTTTTAAACTCAGAATAGAACTTTTCCGAATACCATCAGAATAAAATCCTAATAGAAAAACAATAATTCCTTCTAAATATTGTAAGTTGTTCTGAATATACAAACTTTGAGTCTAATAGAAAATGTTTCTATAGTATAATATTGCTTTAACTTTATGAAAAATTTATATTCAATTTACATAAAAGTTATAGCTAAAAACTCAATACTTAAAAAATATCAGTTATGGATATAATAAGCTTAGGATGGTCTTCTTTAATGGTAATGTTTACATTTTCGTTGGCACTAGTAGTTTGGGGGAGAAACGGGTTTTAAAAGTTAAAACATTAACATATAAAAATGGAGTAAATTATGGGAAATGAGATAGTTACTGCAGGCTCTATTAGTTTTGTAATTACATTAGTAGGATTAGCCTTAGGATTTGCACTGCTAAAATTACAAGGAGAATAAACTTTTTTAGACATATATATTTATTAAACCGAAGGAATTGGTATAAAAAATTCCTTCTAAAATTCTAACATACACTATGTTACATATTATTTGGATATTTTGTTCCCTATGTTTAATTTTTTTCATAATTCTCCATAATCCAAAGTCACAAAATATAGGAAACCAAAACCAATTTTTTGGAACAACCCGAAGTGCAGAAGAAAGTATAAATAAAATCACATGGGCACTCATAGTTATCTTTTTTTTATTAGCAATCCGAATATCCACATCAAATATGGAATAATAATCTATGACGGATAAAAAATGTCCGGTACCAAAAGACCAAAGACCCTTAATAGAGTACATAAATTTAAAAAATTCATTTGAGTTCAATTGGATGACAGAAGGGGCTGCGTCTTTTTTTAGAACCTTAATAGCTATATCCTCAACAATGAATTTCATTTTAGCATCGATTTTTAAATATAACACTAGTACATATGATCAGCTACCTGAATTCCTACTTAAAGTAGATCTAAGTTCAACATCAATTCTTATCTTTTTGATATTACGATTCTACCTTGCTTGGGAATATGTTTACAGTCGATTATATCTAGCTACAATTAATTACGAAGAATCGGGTTGGTACGATGGGCAAACATGGATAAAAACTGCAGATTCACTGTTACAAGATAGACTAGTAATTACGTATGAAGTTTTACCTGTTATAAAACGATTAAAATTGAGCTTAGTAACACTATCATGTCTATTTATAGTAAAAACATATACTTACATACAAATAATCAAATAAAAAAGTACCTAACAAAAGAAATTCGTGATATAATTAGAATTATTCTAAACGCGGGGTAGAGCAGTCTGGTAGCTCGTCGGGCTCATAACCCGAAGGCCAATGGTTCAAATCCATTCTCCGCTAATAGTTATTATTTTTATAACAAAATCACAGAATAATGATATAATAATATGTAATTCTAAATACTAAATAATATCATGAGTGAAGCACTAAATTTACAAATTCCATCTCCTACATTTGAAGGTAGCACAGGAGGATGGTTACGAGCAGCTGAAATTGAGGAAAAATATGCTATAACTTGGACGAGTTCGAAAGAACAAGTGTTCGAGATGCCAACAGGCGGTGCAGCTATTATGAGAAAAGGAGAAAATCTTCTATATCTAGCTAGAAAAGAACAATGCCTAGCGCTTGCAACTCAAGTTAAAACATCTTTTAAAATTACGGATTATAAAATCTATCGAATTTTTCCAAGTGGAGAAGTACAATATTTACATCCAAAAGATGGAGTATTCCCAGAAAAAGTTAATGCAGGTCGTGTAGGTGTAGGAAATATTTCCCATTCAATAGGAAAGAATCTGAACCCTGCGCAAGTAAAATTTACGAATAAATCAATTAACTAGATTTCTGAAAGCTGTCGAAAGACAGCCCTATTGGATGGAGAGGTGGCAGAGTTGGTCGAATGCGTCTGATTTGAAATCAGAAGAGACTTTACAGTTTCCGTGGGTTCGAATCCCACTCTCTCCTTACTTAAAATAAAAATTAGATGCAATATTTTGATATAGAAAAGCGGGTGACGCGATTCGAACGCGCGACATCAACCTTGGCAAGGTTGCGCTCTACCACTGAGCTACACCCGCATTTAATTAAATAATTGCAAACTACAGATATAAATATAAACATAAAAAAACCTTTTGTCAAGACATGCGATAATAAAAATGTATACACCGATAGCTAGACCATAAAACAAAAAATGTAATTAGAATACAATGGTCTAGCCCAAATATTAAATAATGAATGAATTAAATGCTGCCGTCACTATGACAAGTCCAAACCATACCCCAGCCCCAGTGTAAACTAAAGTTTTCGATTTTTCCCATTCTCCAGGAGAAACTAAAACAACCGGAACTCCCACCACAAGAGCAAAAGACAAAAGTATCAAAATACTAACAAGTAATTGTAAAACAGCTATCATATTCTTTTTTCCTCGGAAATAAAATTCACCTTTCAAAGAAATCTTCATTCTAAGATTGAATTATAACTACAATACAAATCTAAGAAAAAAGATTATTCTAATATATGTTATACTATCGCTTCTTATTTGTGACGATTATTTCATAAATAAAACAGAATTAATAGAAAATGTTTCATTTAATTTTATATAAAATGCAGACTTAACTACCCGTAAATTAATCTATATTGTAGACTATATAACAGATGAATAAAAAATTAATGTTTTTTAGTTTTTTGTTCAGGCTTTACAAATTATATTTTCCAGTAAAGAGGTTATTTACGATATGTCAGAAACTCTATTATTATCTAAACTACCAGAAGCTTACACAATTTTCAAACCAATCATTGATGTAGCTCCTGTAATACCAGTATTCTTTCTTTTACTAGCTTTTGTCTGGCAAGCTGCCGTTGGATTCAGATAACTAAAATAGTTGGGATAGAACTTTTATCCCAACTAGTTAATCTAAGTATATATAAGGTATAATAACGACTGTTCTATGTGCCAAATCAGATTAAATTCGAATGATTTGGATATCAATTTATAATAGGAATAATAAAATGATCGAACCTTTATTATTTGGAATTGTTCTTGGATTAATTCCTGTAACTTTATCCGGTTTGTTTGTAGCAGCCTATCTTCAATACAGAAGAGGAGTACGATTCGTTTTGTAGGTAATTTCATAAGTGAAAAAAAGCATTGTAGACTGTACTAAGAAAAAGTTGACTTAACTGCTATTATGATAGAAATGTTCAAAAAGGATCAAAACTGAAATCTAAATGAATAGTCGTCTTAATGAAGCATTGTATATTTTTAAAATAAAAGGAAAAGTCTAAAAAAAATAATTAAGTTTAGATCAGTAAGGTTAACCCTGTATCAACATTCCTCTAACCAAAATTCAAGAAAAAAGAAGTGGAATATTAGACTCAATTACATAATAAAGAATCAAAGACCAAATAAAAATCTTATGGATAAAAATCGGAAACTTAGAAGAATAACTAGGATAGATTAGTGCTAAAAATAGAAAAAAGAATAAATGAAAATCTCAAAGATCCGTAAAAATACCCAGGAATGTATGTACCATGAAAAAAGTTTAGAGACTAAAATATATAGAAAATAAGAAGATAACATTTACTAAAGATGAGTTCAAAATTACATGTCTGTATCAAAAAATCTATACAAGGAAAAATTGAAAAATAAGTTAGGTGATTTACATTTCCTTGTTGGGTCTTTCCATTCAAAAAAAATAAAAAGTGGAAAAATTGCCCTTGTAAGAAACTCTAAAAAGAAATAATAATTACAAATAAAATATCAAAAGTATCCCAATCGGGTATTTATAGTAATAAAAATAATAGATGTTTCTTCCTGGCAACCCAATTTCAAACCCTCATACTCAGTAAAAATTCAACGCTAAAAAATTAACAAACTAAAGTAGACAATACTAGAAAATTTTTCCCCTATTGAAATTGCATCTTCCAAAAATAATTTTAGCAGAACTTACTTGAGCTTAAGTTATTTAGGAAAATAAGAGTTCCACAGAAGTAGATAAGTAGACCATAACACTATGAATCTTAAAAATTGAAGCGTAGAATACCTATAGAAAAAAATATGCAAATAAGAAAAGAATAGAATGCACTTGAGCTAAGTGTATAAAATCAGAATAATGATAAATACTATCCTACCGTGATTCAAATAAGGAATGTAGTTTATAACTAAATAAAAAATAGTAATAAATAATACAAAGTTATTTATTACCATCCCAGTTTTTACCAACTTGATTTAGTTACTCCAGGTAACAAACAATTATGTGCCATTTCTCGCAGTACATGACGAGAAATGCCAAAGCTTCTATAGTAACCTCGACTTCTACCAGTCATCCAACATCGATTACGCAATCTTGAGGGGAATGAATTCCTTGGTAGAGATTGCAATTTCCCATACAATAAAATGGTATCCTCAAAACTTTTTGAAATTTTTAATAATTCTTTAATTTCTGTTCTTTTTTTACCATGTTTGAGTACTAACTTTTCTCGTTTTTTTTCTCTCTCCACCATATTTTTTTTTGCCATAAATTTTTACCGATAAATTCTTTATAAAAAATATTCTAACAGAGAACTATATCAGTTATGTATTATAAGAAAATAAGATACATAACTAATATAGCAAAGCTTTTTAAAAAAAAGAGATTTCTTTTCTATAAAAATTTAACCAAATTTACCAGTAGTTGATGCTATAACAAATGCGGCATAAGTAAAGATATATCCAACCGTAAAATGCACTAAACCAACAAGACGAGCTTGAACTATAGACAAAGCTACCGGTTTATCTTTCCAACGAATCAAATTAGCTAAAGGTGTTCTCTCATGTGCCCAAGCAAGGGTTTCAATAAGTTCTTGCCAATAACCTCTCCAAGAAATAAGGAACATAAATCCTGTTGCCCAAATTAAATGTCCAAACAAAAACATCCAGGCCCAAACAGATAAACTATTCATTCCATATGGATTATATCCATTAATAAGAGGAGACGAGTTTAACCACAAATAATCTCGTAACCATCCCATGATGTATGTAGAAGACTCATTAAATTGACCTGGATTTCCTTGCCAAATTGTCACATGCTTCCAGTGCCAATAGAATGTAACCCAGCCTATCGTATTCAACATCCAAAACATAGATAAATAAAATGCATCCCAAGCAGAAATATCACAAGTGCCCCCTCTTCCCGGACCATCACATGGGAAACTATAACCAAAATCTTTTTTATCTGGCATTAGTTTAGACCCTCTAGCGTCCAAAGCACCTTTTACTAGAATCAATGTTGTTGTATGCAAAGCCAATGCAATAGCATGATGAACTAAGAAATCTCCTGGTCCAATCGGTAAAAACAATGAGTTTTTACCATCATTAACCGCGGATAACCATCCAGGTAACCAAATATTACTACTTGCATTAGATGCTAAACTTCCATTAGAAGATAATAAAACGTCAAATCCATATAATGCTTTACCAGAAGATGCTTGAATCCACTGTGCAAAAACTGGCTCTACAAGAATTTGTTTTTCCGGTTGTCCAAATGCAACAACAACATCATTATGAACATATAATCCTAATGTGTGGAAACCTAAAAATAGAGCCACCCAACTCAAATGAGAGATAATAGCTTCCTTATGTTCTAAAATTCTAGCTAAGACATTATTTTTATTTTGTTCAGGATCATAATCACGAACAAAAAATATTGCTCCGTGTGCAAAAGCTCCAACCATTAAGAAACCTGCTATATACTGGTGATGCGTATATAACGCAGCTTGAGTAGTGTAATCTTTAGCTATAAAAGCATAAGAAGGAATAGAATACATATGCTGAGCAACTAATGATGTTATAACACCCAAAGATGCTAACGCTAAACCCAATTGAAAATGTAACGAATTTGTTAATGTTTCAAATAATCCTTTATGACCTGCACCAAGTCTTCCTCCTGGTGGTCGATGAGCATCCAAAATCTCTTTTAAACTATGCCCTATTCCCCAATTTGTACGGTACATATGACCGGCAAATATAAAAAGAACCCCAATTGCTAAATGGTGATGTGCTATATCAGAAAGCCACAAAGCTTGAGTTTGAGGATGAAACCCACCTAGGAAAGTTAAAATAGCAGTACCAGCTCCCTCACTTGTCCCGAATATATGATTAGTCGTATCCGGCGAAGTAGCATAAACATTCCAATTTCCAGTAAAAAATGGAACCAAGCCACCAGGGTGAGGGGCTATTTTTGTAAAGTTATCCCATCCAACATGCTGTCCACGTGCTTCTGGTATAGCCACATGTATTAAATGACCTGACCAAGCTAAAGAACTGAATCCAAATAAACCAGATAAATGATGGTTAAGTCTAGACTCATTATTTTTGAACCAAGATAATCCAGGTCTAAACTTAGGTTGTAAATGTAACCAACCTGCAAACAATAATACTGCTGCTAAAAATAATAAAAATAATGCTCCTGCATATAAATCATTATTATTTCTCATACCAATTGTATACCACCAGTGGTAGACACCTGATGTAGCTATGTTAACAGGATAGGAAACCCCTCCCTTAGTAAACGCTTTAACTGCAGGCTGTCCAAAATGTGGATCCCATATAGCATGGGCAATGGGTTTAACTTTTAATGGGTTTAACACCCACTGTTCAAAGTTTCCTTGCCATGCAACATGGAATAAATTACCAGATGTCCATAAAAAGATGATAGCTAAGTGACCAAAATGAGAAGCGAAAATCTTTTGATAAAGATTTTCTTCTGTCATACCATCGTGACTTTCAAAATCATGCGCTGTCGCTAACCCATACCAAATCCGTCGTGTTGCTGGATCTTGGGCAAGAGCCTGACTAAATTTAGGAAATTTTGTTACCATAAGTCTCCCTTAAATACTAATTACTCTTATCCTACAGAAATAATTCTCGCTAAGAAAAAGGCCCAGGTTGTTCCTATACCTCCTAGAAGGTAGTGTGCAAGGCCTACTGCACGTCCTTGTGTAATACTTAGTGCACGCGGTTGGATTGCAGGAGCTAAATGTAACTTATTATGAGCCCATACAATAGATTCAATAAGCTCTTGCCAATATCCGCGACCACTAAATAAAAACATTAAACTAAATGCCCATATAAAGTGAGCTCCTAAGAAAATTAATCCATATGCTGATAAAGCAGAGCCATAGGATTGAATAACTTGTGATGCTTGTGCCCAAAGAAAATCTCTAAGCCATCCATTAATAGTGATAGCACTCTGTGAAAAATTACCACCTGTAATATGTGTGACAGTACCATCTGCACCAACTGTTCCCCATACATCAGACTGCATCTTCCAACTAAAATGAAATAATACAACCGAAATACAATTATACATCCAGAACAAACCTAAAAACACAGAATCCCAAGCAGAACTTTGACACGTACCGCCTCTTCCTGGACCATCACATGGGAATCTAAAACCTAAATTCGCTTTATCTGGTATCAAACGAGAATTACGAGAGAATAAAACACCTTTAAGAAGAATCAATACAGTAACATGAATTGTGAACGCATGAATATGATGAACCATAAAATCAGCAGTACCAAGTGTTATAGGCATCATAGCGACTTTATTTCCAACCGCAATAACATCTCCTCCAAACGCATAACTAGCCGTAGACAAAGCATTAGGTGTTGTATTGCCAGGTGCAAGAGTATGAATATTCTGAACCCATTGAGCAAAGACAGGTTTCAGTTGAATAGCTGTATCTGAAAACATATCCTGTGTTCTTCCCAAGGCTCTCATTGTATCATTGTGAATATATAAACCAAAACTATGAAAACCTAAAAAAATACAAGTCCAATTCAAATGAGAGATAATAGCATCTCTATGGCGAATAACTCTATCAAGTAAGTTGTTATAATTTTGTGCAGGATTATAGTCTCTAACCATAAAAATACCAGCGTGGGCAGCTGCACCCGCAATACAAAATCCTCCAATCCACATATGATGTGTAAAAATCGACAGTTGAGTCGGATAATCCGTAGCTATATAAGGATACGGTGGCATCGCATACATATGATGAGCTACTATAATACTAAGAGATCCCATCATAGCTAAATTTATGGCCAATTGAGCATGCCAAGATGTAGTCAAAATTTCGTACAAACCTTTATGCCCTTCTCCAGTAAAAGGACCTTTATGAGCTTCTAAAAGTTCCTTCATACTATGTCCAATACCCCAGTTAGTGCGATACATATGACCTGCAACAATAAATAAAACTGCTAAAGCAAGATGATGATGTACAGTGTCAGTTAACCACAAACCACCAGTAACAGGGTTTAAACCTCCTTTAAAAGTAAGAAAATCCGAATACTCATTCCAATTTAAAGTAAAAAATGGGACTAAACCCTTGCTAAAACTTGGATATAGCTGGGCCATTAAATCTCGGTTTAGAACAAATTCATGTGGTAACGGAATTTCTTGAGGTGCAACTCCAGCATCTAATAACTTATTGATTGGCAAAGAAACATGAATTTGATGACCGGCCCATGATAAGCATCCAAGTCCTAATAGACCCGACAAATGATGATTTAACATAGATTCTGCATTTTGAAACCACTCTAATTTAGGAGCAGCTTTATGATAATGGAACCATCCTGCAAACAACATTAAACCAGACATTAAAAGACCAGCTAGTGCTGACCAATAAAGCTCTACTTCACTCGTGATTCCAGAAGATCTCCAAATTTGAAAGAATCCCGAAGTTACTTGAACTCCTTGAAATCCTCCCCCTACATCACCGTTTAAAATCTCTTGCCCGACTATTGGCCAAACGACTTGAGCACTAGGTTTAATAGATGTTGGATTGCTCAACCATGCCGAGTAATTAGAAAATCTAGCCCCATGGAAATACATGCCACTTAGCCATAAAAATATCAAAGATAACTGTCCAAAATGAGCACTGAAAATTTTGCGCGAAATATCTTCTAATGAACTAGTATGACTATCAAAATCGTGTGCATCGGCATGTAAATTCCAGATCCAAGTAGTAGTTTTAGGTCCTTTAGCCAAAGTACGCGAAAAATGACCAGGTTGAGACCATTTTTCGAAAGATGTACTAACGGTATCTCTGTCTACTGTAATCGAAACTTTTTTTGCCTCTTGCTCTGTTGAGCTAATTGTCATTGAGGTTCTCCTCTTCTGAGACAAGAAACTAAAAACGCTTACTTAAATAAATTTACCTAAATCGTATCGAAATCACGTATTATTATAAAAAAGAGTAGACTTCGATTAGGTTAAGTAAGTTTTTACTATTGTAGTATAACATTATATAAAATTCTTAGACTTGATTCATTTCATTCTGTTAAGATTAATTAAAAAATACAAAAACTTGGAAATAAATAGTATGTATTGTAGTAGTATTTGCCCTACTTGAATGTTTAGAAAACATCTATTAATCTTAGATAACTACAAGACTAAAAATTATTTAAATTAAATTCATGAACGAACAAGAAATTTTTGATAAAGTTCAAAGTATTATCTCTGAACAACTCGGAGTTGAAAAAAATCAAGTGACAAAAGATGCAAATTTTGCCAACGATCTAGGTGCAGATTCATTAGATACTGTGGAACTAGTTATGGCTATTGAAGAAGCATTCAATATAGAAATACCCGATGAGACAGCAGAACAAATTTCAAATCTTCAACAAGCTGTAGATTTTATCAGACAAAAGGTAGCTGCTTAAAGGAAATAATGTATTAATTAGGATTCTAGAGGTATGTAAATAACTAAGCATATCTCTTAAAAAAATATCTGGAGTTTCATTCCAAAATAAAAATAACTATCAGATACATGGAATACGATCTACATGAACAAAAAAGAACTAATAAATACAATATCCGACGCGACAAATCTAACAAAAAAAGAAATAACTAATGTGCTAAATTTGATTGTAGAGAAAATAATAGAAAAAGTGTCGATGGGGGAAACGGTGCGTTTAGTTGGTTTTGGATCTTTTTACTCATACCTAAAAACTAATAGAGTAGGAAAAAATCCAAAAACTGGCGAAATTTTACATCTAGCATCATCGCAAACCATAAAATTTTCTGCAGGCAAATTTTTCAAAGAAAACGTAAGTGCTAAGCAAATAAGTATGCGGATATAAAAATCAGTATACTAACTAAAAATGCATAAGTATAGATATAAAATTTACAATACGCTAATTAAATAAAAATAAATCACGGAGGAAAATCCATGAAACTTGCTTACTGGATGTATGCAGGACCAGCTCATATAGGAACACTTCGAGTGGCCAGCTCATTTAAAAATGTTCATGCCATAATGCATGCACCTCTAGGAGATGATTATTTCAATGTAATGAAATCGATGCTTGAAAGAGAACGACAATTTACTCCTGTTACTGCTAGTGTAGTAGACAGACATGTTTTAGCTAGAGGTTCACAAGAAAAAGTTGTTTCCAACATTATTAGAAAAGATCTAGAAGAACAGCCCGATCTAATCGTACTTACTCCTACTTGTACATCTAGTATTCTACAAGAAGATTTACAAAATTTCGTCAGCAGAGCATCACTTGAATCAAAAGCAGATGTTATCTTAGCGGATGTCAATCATTACAGAGTAAATGAACTTCAAGCCGCAGATAAGACTTTGGAACAAATAGTAGAATTTTATATAGAAAAAGCAATAAAATATAAGACTTTAGTTACCACGAAAACATTAAAACCTTCGATCAACATAATAGGAGCGTTTTGTCTCGGATTTCATAATCACCATGACATATCTGAACTAAAAAAAATTTTTAAAGATTTGGAAATAGAGATAAATTTAATCATACCAGATGGAGCATCAGTAAATCAATTAAAAGAACTTCCTAAGGCATGGATTAACATTGTTCCATACAGAGAAACAGGCTTAATGGCAGCTGAATACCTGAAACAAAAGTTTAACATACCGTACGTATCTAGATGTCCAATGGGTACAATAGAGATTGCTTCTTTTTTACGAGAAATCCAAGAAATACTAGGTAAATTAGGACACAACCAATCTGTCGAAAATTATATTCACCAACAAACAAAATTCATATCGCAATCTGCATGGTTTTCAAGATCTATAGATTGTCAAAATCTAACCGGAAAGAGAGCTGTTGTCTTTGGGGATTCTACACATGCTGCCGGCATAACAAAAATACTAAGTAGAGAGATGGGTATCCATGTCTCATGGTCAGGAACATACTGTAAGCAAGATGAAAAATGGTTTAGAAAAGAAGTTGAAGGTTTATGTGATAATGTCATTATTACTGAGGATCATTCTCTAGTCGGAGACCTCATAGCAAAAACAGAACCATCTGCTATCTTTGGTACACAAATGGAAAGACACATAGGAAAACGATTGAATATACCTTGCGGAGTGATCTCGTCTCCTGTTCATATCCAGAACTTTCCTTTAAGTTACAAACCTTTTATGGGATATGAAGGAACAAACCAAATCGCAGACTTAGTATATAATTCGTTTACATTGGGAATGGAAGATCATCTATTGGAATTGTTTGGGGGACATGATACAACTGTCCCGTTAATGGGGACTCTATCAGCTGAACTGGAATTAACCTGGTCCCAAGAAGCAAAAAACGAATTAGAAAAAATACCTGGATTTGTAAGAGGAAAAATAAAACGGAATACAGAAAAATTTGCTAAAGAAAAAAAATTAACAGATATTACATTAGAAATTATGTATGCAGCTAAGGAAACTATAGGGATATAAGATTCTTCTCTAGGAATAGAGTAAATTAAAATTATTTTAATTGATTTATTCCTAGGGAAATATTATTTAGTTTCTGAAAAATCCGCATCAATCACAGGCTCTGCTCCTGTTTGTGAAGAAGCATTCGGTGTCGTGTTCCCACCCGATGAATACACTTTTTTACCCAAATCCATTAGAGTATCTTGTAAAGTTTTGCTTAATAATTTGATTTCTTCATACGCATCACTTTTTATAGCAGATTTTAATTTTTCTAAAGTAGCAGTTACATTCTCTCTATCTGAAGAAGTAATTCTATCTTTTAACTCTGAAATCTGTTTTTCAGATTGATAACATAAGGAATCAGCTTGATTTTTGAGATCAACTTTTTCTCGTTTTTCTTTGTCTGTAGATGCACTCTGCTCAGATTCACGAACCATTCTCTCAACTTCATCACTTGGTAGTGTCGAAGCTCCGCTAATTGTTATAGATTGTTCTTTACCACTACCCTTATCTTTTGCATTAACAGACAAAATCCCATTAGCATCAATATCAAAAGTTACCTCAATTTGAGGGATTCCTCGTGGAGCAGGTAAAATACCATCAAGTCTAAAAGTACCTAAACTTTTGTTATCTCGAGCAAATTCTCGTTCTCCTTGTAAAACATGAATCTCGACATTAGGCTGATTATCAACAGCTGTAGAAAAAACTTCAGATTTTTTTGTGGGAATTGTGGTATTACGTGCAATTATACGAGTAGTAACACCCCCTAATGTCTCAACTCCTAAAGATAAAGGCGTTACATCCAAAAGCAAAATATCTTTAACTTCACCAGCCAGTACACCTGCTTGTACAGCTGCTCCTATTGCGACAACTTCATCAGGGTTAACAGTCTGATTTGGTTCTTTACCTAAGATCTTTTTCACTAATTCTTTAACTGCTGGGATTCTAGTGGAACCTCCAACCAAAACAACTTCATCTATCTTACTAGAATCTAATTTTGCATCTTTCAAAGCACTATCTACAGGGGTTCTTGCCCTATCAATTAAAGAGGAACAGAGTTCTTCAAATTTGCCTCTCGTTAAAACACGTTCTAAATGCTTAGGTCCAGTACTTGTAGCGGTTATAAAAGGTAAATTAATTTCTGTTTGAGTCAAATTTGACAATTCAACTTTAGCTTTCTCCGATGCTTCAGTTAAGCGTTGTAATGCTTGGCGATCTGTTTTCAAATCAATACTACTTTCCATCTTAAATTCTGATAGCAACCATTTAACTATCTTGTCATCAAAATCATCTCCTCCTAAATGTGTATCACCTGCTGTCGACAAAACTTCAAAGACGCCATCACCCACTTCTAATACTGAAACATCAAATGTACCTCCACCCAAGTCAAATACAAGGATAGTTTCATTATTCTTCTTGTCTAAGCCATATGCTAAAGATGCGGCTGTAGGTTCATTTATTATTCGCAAAACTTCTAAACCAGCAATTTTGCCTGAATCTTTCGTAGCTTGCCTTTGAGAATCATTAAAATATGCTGGAACAGTTATAACAGCTTGTTTTACATTTTCCCCTAGATATTTGCTTGCATCGGCTACTAATTTTCTTAAAACTTCAGCTGACATTTCCTCTGCAGCAAAATCTCTCTTTAACGCTGGGCATTCTAATTTTATGTTTCCTTGAGAATCGGTTTTTACAATATAAGAAACCTGTTTCAATTCCTCAGAAACTTCTTCTGATTTTCGGCCTATAAAACGTTTGACTGAATAAAATGTATTATCAGGATTAATAACCGCTTGTCGTTTAGCAATCTGACCTACTAAGCGATCACCATTTTTTGTATAGGCAACTACTGAAGGAGTTGTTCTAAATCCCTCTGCATTGGGAATAACAATTGGTTTCCCTCCCTCCATTACAGCTACTACTGAGTTCGTCGTTCCTAAATCTATCCCAACAACTTTTCCCATAAATTTCAAATATTAGTTAAGTAATAAAAATAAACATCTTGGTATAATACGCTTTATAATACATCTATAACTAACTTTTACAAGTAGATTTTTCCGAACCCTCGATAAAATCTAGAGATGATAAGGTATAAATTATCCGGAAAGGCTCAAAATACCAAAATAGTATGGTATTTTATTTTGTAATAAAAAAATAAAGAACTAAGTTTTCTGTCACTCGTATAACAACTTATATTTTAGCTACAATTATGAACATAGGTATTCTGGGTACAAAACTAGGAATGACACAAGTTTTTGACTCTTCTGGTTTAGCCATCCCAGTAACAATAATTAAAGCCGGACCTTGCAAAATCACACAAATAAAAACTCTTGAAACCGATGGGTATAACTCTGTACAGATAGGTTACTATGATATAAAATCAAGTGTACTTAATAAAGCCAAACTTGGACATTTAAAAAAATCAAATAGCTCACCTGTAAAATATTTAAAAGAATACAAAAACACATCACTACAATCTGCATCTCTAGGAACAATTATCTCTGTAAACCTATTCAATATAGGAGACACAGTTTCCATTACAGGTAAAACAACAGGTAAAGGATTCGCAGGGACGATAAAAAAACATAATTTCACAAGAGGTCCAATGACTCACGGTTCAAAAAATCACCGCGAGCCTGGTTCTATAGGTATGGGAACAACACCCGGTAGGGTGTACCCAGGTAAAAAAATGGCAGGTCGGTTGGGTGGGAAACAAAGAACTATAAAAAATCTGCCAATAATAATTACCAATCCAGAAAGTAATTTATTAGTCATTAAAGGTGCTGTTCCTGGAAAAGTAGGGAATCTTTTAAGTATAAAAAAATCATAACTAAAACAGAGATACATAATGACAGTGATCAAACAATTAAAATATGACGTTCAAGATTTAAATGGAATACTAATTCCCAATAAATTCGTATCTGTTTCTCTAAAAGTAAATGATTCTGCTCCTAAATACTTGATCCAAAAATCTCTCGTGATTCAAGCCACAAACAAACGTCAAGGTACTGCATCATCTAAAACACGTAGTGAAGTTCGAGGAGGTGGTAAAAAGCCCTGGAAACAAAAAGGTACGGGTAGAGCTCGCTCTGGATCAAGCAATTCACCTTTATGGAATGGTGGAGGTGTTACATTTGGTCCAAAACCGAGAGTCTACAAAAAAAAAATGAATGTAAAAGAAAAACGGTTAGCTTTAACCACTGCACTCTACAGCAACTCTCACAAAATAAAAGTATTAGAAAATTTATTTAGAAATATCAATAAACCTGGTACTAAAGAAATTCTAACCTCTATCTCTCAAATCATAAGATCAGAGAATAGCAAAATTTTAATTGTTACAAACGAAATAAATGACACAATTAAATTATCTTTACGTAACATTCCTTACATCCAACTTTCATATATACACAATCTGAATGTTCGAGACCTTATACTAGCAAAGCACATCCTAATTACAGAAGACTCTTTCTTAAACATTACAAGTACTGACGAATAATTTTATGCCATTACCACAAATAATTGATCTAATTAAATATCCAATCATAACTGATAAAGCAACAAAGTTATTAGAATTAAACCAATATAGTTTCGCAATTAGTCCAAAAATAACAAAAAATGAGATTAAAACTGCCCTAGAATATTTGTTTAATGTTAAAATCACATCCGTTAATACATTAAATAGACCTTCTAAACAAAGAAGAATAGGCAAATTTATGGGTAACAAATCAAATTATAAAAAAGCCATAGTTACATTAGCCAACGGAAATTCTATAAATTTATTCTCAGAAACTTAAACCAAATTACTAATATGCCTATCCGAATTTATAGACCATATACACCAGGGACTCGTAACAGATCTGTTTCTAATTTTGAAGAAATTACTTTTAATAAACCAGAACGAACTCTATTAAGAAAAAAAATAGCTAATTCTGGTAGAAATAATCGTGGAGTAATTACAACTAGACATAAAGGTGGCGGACATAAGCAAAGATATAGAATAATAGATTTTAAACGTGACAAAAGAAATATTGAAGCTACGGTATCCACAATAGAATACGATCCAAATAGAAATGCACGAATTGCACTGCTAAACTATACAGATGGAGAAAAAAGATATATTCTGCATCCAAAGAGTCTTTCAATTGGAACCAAAATCTTTTCAGGAGAAAATGCTCCACTCGAGGTAGGAAACTCTCTTCCTTTAAAGTTAATACCTTTAGGAACTGAAATTCACAATGTAGAACTTACTCCTGGAAAAGGTGGTCAAATTGTTAGATCCGCTGGTACATCTGCACAAATAGTTGCAAAAGATGGTAGTTTTGTCACCATCAAACTGCCATCTAGCGAAGTTCGTATGGTGCAAAAAAATTGCTACGCGACTATTGGACAAATTGGAAACATTGATTATAATAACGTAGTTTCCGGGAAAGCAGGTCGAAGCCGATGGTTAGGAATCCGACCTACTGTAAGAGGTGTTGTTATGAATCCTTGCGATCATCCTCATGGAGGGGGAGAAGGTAGATCTCCAATTGGTAGGGCAAGACCCGTAACCCCTTGGGGTAAACCAGCATTAGGCGTCAAAACAAGGTCAAAAACAAAGTACAGTGATTTTTACATCATTAGAAGAAGAAAATAACTTCAGTGTTAGTTCAAAATCAGAGATTCTTTTTAAAACTTATGAGATAAAAATATTAAATAATCAGGTGAAAAATGAGTCGTTCATTATGTAAAGGTCCTTTCATTAGTGCAACCCTGTCAAAAAAAGTAGACTTGCTAAATACAACTGGAAAAAAAGATATCATAAAAACTTGGTCGAGAGCTTCTACAATCCTACCATCAATGGTAGGACATACAATTGCTGTATACAATGGGAAACAACACGTTCCTGTATACGTCAATGATCAAATGGTTGGACACAAACTGGGAGAATTTTCTCCAACTCGAAATTTCAGATCTCATGTAAAGAGTGATAAAAAAACAAAACGATAACTATGGAGTAACGAATTTCATGATAACAGCAATTGCAAGATATATACGAATAGCCCCAAATAAAGTTCGAAGAGTGTTAAATCAAATTCGAGGTAAATCGTATAAAGAAGCTCTAATGATCCTTGAATTTATGCCATACTCAGCATGTCGACCAATCCTCCAAGTTCTACAATCGGCAGGATCGAATGCAGAAAATAATAACGGACTCAAAAAAGGAGACTTACAGATTAGTGAAGCATATGCAGATGCAGGTCCTATCCTTAAACGATTTAGGCCTCGAGCTCAAGGTAGAGGATATAAAATACAAAAACCAACTTGTCATATACATGTAAGCTTATCAAAAACACAATTAGTTAAAAAATAAAATCTATACAAGGAGTCATAACAATGGGGCAGAAAACACATCCATTAGGTTTTAGATTGGGGATTACTCAAAAGCATCGATCCTCCTGGTTTAAACTTAAAGAAGAATATCCAATGACCTTAGAAGAAGACTATAAAATACGGAACCACATCGAGATAAGTTTATCCTCAGCTGGAATCTCTAAAATCGAAATTAATCGAAAATCAGATCAAATAGAACTCGAAATTCACAGCTCTCGTCCCGGTATTATCGTTGGTAGGTCTGGATCCGGAATAGAAAAATTAAAAGAGGAGTTGAATAAGATTCTGAATAATAAAAAACAACTTCGAATTAACGTTACAGAATTAAAGAAGCCAGATTCGGATGCTTCAATAATTGCAGAATTTATATCTCAACAACTAGAAAAAAGAGTCGCTTTCCGTAGAGCTACTAGACAAGCTATACAAAAAGCTCAACGAGTAAATATACAAGGGATTAAGGTACAAGTTTCTGGTAGATTGAATGGTGCTGAGATTGCACGAAGTGAGTGGGTACGTGAAGGTCGAGTACCTCTTCAGACTCTCAGAGCAGACATAGATTATGCTACAAAACGAGCCCAAACAACATACGGAGTACTGGGTATAAAAGTTTGGGTATTTAATGGAGAATTAGCACCTAAATTTAGAACTTTATCTGAATAAAAATAATATTTAACTTAAAAAGACGATATGCTTAGTCCTAAAAGAACAAAATTTCGAAAACCACATAGAGGTAGACGTAGTGGAGTAGCAAGCAAAGGGAATACGGTAATATTTGGAGAGTATGGTCTTCAAGCCTTAGAACCTGTTTGGCTAACATCAAGACAAATTGAAGCTACTCGTCGAACTATTACACGATACGTGAAAAGAACTGGAAAACTTTGGATCAGAGTATTTCCTGATAAGTCTATCTCCTCAAAACCACCAGAAACCCGTATGGGTTCAGGTAAAGGATCCCCTGACTATTGGGTTGCAGTCATAAAACCTGGGCACGTTTTATTCGAAATGAACGGAGTCCCACAATCAATTGCTTATCAAGCATTAAAAAACGCCTCTTATAAACTTCCAGTTAAAACTAAATTTATATCTAAGGAATAACATATATATGGCATTCATAACTTTTAATGAATTAAAAAATTTCAACCCTGAATCTATAAAAAAAGAAATCTTATCAGCAAAAAAAGAATTATTTGATTTACGTTTAAAAAAAACGACTCGACAATCATTTAAACCCCACCTATTCAAACACACTAAACGTAAAATAGCACAGCTGCTTACATTAGCATCACAACAAACAAAAAATATCAAATAAAGTTATAAAGCATTATGGCTATCAAAGAAAGAAGTGGAATTGTCATTAGTGATAAAATGGAAAAAACTATTGTAGTTTCTATCGAAAACCGAGTTACTCACAAAAAATACGGCAAAGTTATAACTAAGACGAAAAAATATAAAGCACATGATGAAAAAAATGAATGCCATATTGGAGATCTTGTAACTATCATCGAAACTAGACCATTAAGTAAAACAAAACGATGGAATTTAAAATCAATTAAACAAACATCATCCCGAATCAACATTTCGAACCTTGGAGATTAAATAAAAATATGATACAAACTCAAACCTATTTAAACGTTGCCGACAATAGCGGGGCAAAAAAAATAATGTGCATTAAAGTTTTAGGTAGCAACAGACGATACGCAACTATAGGAGATATTATTATAGGTGTCGTAAAAGATGCTTCACCAAACATGCCAATAAAACGATCTGATGTAGTCAGAGCAGTTGTGATGAGAACAAAAAAAACAATTCGACGAAACGATGGTATGTCCATTAGATTCGATGATAACGCAGCTGTAATAATTAATAAAGAAAATAACCCTCGAGGAACTAGAGTATTTGGACCTATAGCCCGAGAACTAAGAGATAAAGACTTTAGCAAAATTGTATCGTTAGCTCCGGAGGTTTTATAATGAATAAACAAAACAAATTTTATCTCAAAAAGGGCGATACAATTAAAGTAATTTCTGGTAAAGATAGAGGAAAAATTAGTGAAATTATTCAAATTTTGAGAAAGATGGATCAAATTGTTGTAAAAGACGTTAATATCAAGAAAAAACATATAAAACCGAAAAAAGAAGGTGATGTTGGCCGTATCTCTCAGTTTGAAGCCCCCATAGATAAATCGAATGTCATGCTCTATAGTATAGAAAAAAAGGTGGCTAGTAGAATCTGCATACAAATCAATCCAGATGGAAAAAAAATAAGAGCTTTAAAAAAGTTATTGTAAAACCAAATTAAAATTTTATGAGTCAAACTTTAAGAATCTATTACAAGGAAAAAGTTATACCATTGCTAATGGAACAATTCAATTATAAAAATATACACCAAGTTCCCAAAATTACTAAAATAACAGTCAATAGAGGCTTGGGAGAAGCTTCAAAAAATAATAAAACATTAGATACGAGCGTCCAAGAGCTTAGTTCTATAACTGGGCAACGCCCGATTATTACAAAAGCTAGAAAATCTGTAGCTGGGTTTAAAATTCGGGACGGTATGCCTGTTGGAATGGCAGTAACTCTACGAAAACACCTTATGTATTCATTTTTGGAACGTTTCATTCACTTATCCTTACCCCGGGTTAGAGATTTTAAAGGTGTAAGCGTGAAAGGTTTTGACGGACGAGGAAATTATAATTTAGGGATTAAAGAACAATTAATCTTTCCAGAAATAGAATATGATAAAGTAGACCAAATTAGAGGTATGGATATATCTATAACAACTACAGCTATTACCCAGCAAGAGGGAATCGCATTATTAAAAGCATTGGGAATGCCATTTAATGATAATTAAGTAATAAAAATAATACTATAAGGAGGCTTCGTGGTTAACGATACGATATCGGATATGCTTACACGCTTACGTAATGCCAATCTAGCTAAGCATCAAATAGTGGAAGTTCCGTGCACTAAAATGACACGTAACATTGCAGGTATCCTTCTGCAAGAAGGATTCATACAAAATGTTGAAGAAATCGGTAACAATTTTAATATGCAGTTATTACTGTCATTAAAATATATAGGAAAAAACCGACAACCAGTGATAACCTCATTACGCCGAATTAGCAAACCAGGTTTAAGAGTCTATGCAAATAGAAAAGAACTACCTAGGGTTTTAGGTGGTTTAGGAATAGCCGTAATTTCAACATCACAAGGTGTTATGACAGATAATAAAGCACGCCATCAAGGGTTAGGTGGTGAAGTATTGTGTTATGTATGGTAAACAAAATTTTACGCAAAATATGTCCAGAATAGGTAAGCTACCGATAAAAGTCCCAAATAACGTAAACGTCGTATTAAATCATAATAGTATTGTAGTAAAGGGTCCTAAAGGTGAGTTATCTAAAAACTTACCCAACTCAATCAAAATAATTCAGAATGACAAAATCATAACGGTTATTCCAATCGAAAACATCGTAAATGCTCAACAACTTTATGGAACTTATCGAAGTCTTATTTCTAACATGATAACAGGTGTAACAACTGGATTTCAAAAAAAATTAGAATTGCAAGGTGTTGGATACAGATCTCAAATAGAAGGAAACACGTTGGCATTGAGTGTGGGGTACAGTCATCAAGTAAAAATAATATCACCCAAGGGTATAACCTTATCCACTGAGGGTAACACTAACATAACAGTATGGGGACTTGACAAAGAGTTAGTAGGTCAAATTGCGGCTAACATTCGTCTAGTCAGATCTCCGGAACCATACAAAGGCAAAGGTATAAGATATCAAGGAGAATATGTACGTAAAAAAATAGGAAAAGCAGGTAAAAAATAAATTAAAACATCTATATATGATACAAAAAGCCATAAATAAAATTAAACGTAGAATTCGTCAAAAGATCAAAGGGACGTCTGAAAAACCTAGACTATCTGTATTTCGATCACATAAACACATTTATGCTCAACTAATAGACGACACTAGCGGAAAAACAATTGCATCTAGCTCAACCCTAGATAAAAATATAAATTCTAAAATAAACTCAAAATCAACATGCGAGGCATCTACAATTGTAGGTCGATTGATAGCAAAAAAATCACTCGAAGCAAACATAGAAAATGTTATCTTTGATAGAGGCGGTCATAGATATCATGGTAGGATTAAAGCATTGGCAGATGCAGCTCGAGAAAATGGTCTTAAATTCTAACTACAAATAAATTATGTCTAGTCGTAAAAAAACAAATAAATCAAAAGAAAAAGATAGCGAATGGCAAGAAAAAATCGTTCAAGTAAGAAGAGTTACCAAAGTTGTCAAAGGAGGGAAAAAATTAAGCTTTCGAGCAATACTTATAGTTGGTAATGAAAAAGGACAAGTGGGTGTTGGTGTAGGGAAAGCAAGCGATGTTATAGGAGCTGTGAAGAAAGCAGCAACAGATGGTAAAAAACACATAATTCATGTGCCTATAACAAAAGACAATTCTATACCCCACCTAACTACAGGGCAATCTGGAGCTGCCAAAGTTATTATAAGACCTTCAGCTCCAGGATCCGGAGTAATTGCAGGTGGCTCTGTAAGAACAATTTTAGAATTAGTAGGAGTAAAAAATATTCTTGCTAAACAACTAGGATCTGATAATCCTCTAAACAACGCCCGTGCAGCTACAAACGCACTTTCTAAACTAAAAACATTCCTTCAAATAACAAATAGGAGAGGTATAATTAGGACATAATTGAAAATGTTAGGTTTAATCACAGTACTTATCAAAGATGGCTTAAACCTAATGCCAAAGATTTTTGACAAAAATACTTCTAATACCTAATGCAAAAAACAAAAAAAAATAAAAACACATACGGACTACAATACAGAGTTATTCTGACTGTGACTTTAATAATCCTATCACGGTTTGGAACATTTATTCCAGTACCTGGAGTAGACCATGATGCCTTCTACCAAAGTATATCTAATAACCCTATAGTAAGCTTTTTAAATATATTTTCGGGAGGGGGGTTTGCATCTATCGGCATTTTTGCACTTGGGATAGTACCATACATCAATGCGTCAATCCTAATCCAATTAGCTACTACTTCAATACCAAGCATAGAAAAATTACAAAAAGAAGAAGGGGAACTAGGGAGACAAAAAATATCCCAAATTACAAGATACCTAGCTCTCTGCTGGTCAGTCATACAAAGTTTAGGTATTTCTTTTTGGGTTAGACCATATGTATTCAATTGGGATACGCAATTTATTTTAGAAATGACTCTTTCCCTAACTACTGGATCTATGTTAGTCATGTGGATTTCAGAACAAATAACTGAGAAAGGTATTGGAAATGGTGCATCCATACTTATATTTGTAAATATTATTTCTGGATTACCTAAATTGCTACAACAAAGCTCAAATAGTATGAAAACGAATGAAAATTTATTTGAACTATTTACTATAGCACTAATTTTCTTATGTATGATCATAGGAATAATTTTTGTACAAGAAGGAACTAGACGAATACCAATTATATCTGCTAGACAATTAGGAAAAGGGCAACTAGAAAATAAGACTAGCTATTTGCCTCTAAGACTAAACCAAGGTGGAGTTATGCCTATAATATTTGCATCTGCATTTTTAGTGCTACCTACATACATAAGCCAAATAACAAAGAACTCTTTGATTCTAAATCTCACAAATACCTTATCACCTACGGGGGGGAATAAGACTATTTATTTAATATTCTATTTCCTTTTAATACTATTCTTTAGCTATTTTTATGCATCTTTAGTAATCAACCCCTCAGACGTGTCAAAAAATTTAAAAAAAATGGAATCCAGCATTCCTGGAATTAGACCTGGTAAAGCTACTGCGGATTATTTACAAAAAACGCTGAATAGACTAACATTTCTAGGAGCATTATTTTTAGCATTTATTGCTGTAATCCCAAGTATCATTGAAAATTTAACTAATATCTCTACATTCAAGGGTTTAGGCGCCACTTCACTTTTGATACTAGTAGGTGTTGCAATAGATACTTCCAAACAAGTTCAAACATATTTAATATCAAAAAATTATGAAAATATAATGAAGTAGGATTCAAGTACTATCATTTTGTATTATCATGAACTTGTAAAGAATCCAAGTGTGTCTAAATTTAATTATATGTATCTTAAAAATTTCTAATAAATATATTTATGAAAGTCGTAAGCTCGATAGGTAGTTTGAAGGGAAGAAGTAAGGACTGTCAGATTGTTCGAAGACGAGGTCGATTGTACGTCATAAGTAAAACTGATCCACGTCTAAAAGTTCGCCAAGGCGGTGCAAAAATGAAACGTAAATAAATTAAATAAAATCTAGATTCAAATTAAATAAGTATACTACAGGAGAACAAAGTGGCACGTATCGCAGGAGTAGACCTTCCTAGAAATAAACGAATTGAAATCGGGTTAACATACATATATGGTATAGGACTATCAAGCTCACAAACGATCCTGTTAAAAGCTCAAGTGAACCCTAATACGAGATGCAAAGATTTAACAGACCAAGACATAAGCAATATAAGAGAGATAATCGATAAAGAGTACAGAGTAGAAGGTACAGCACGAAGAATTGAGTCTGTTAATATAAAAAGATTAATGGAAATTAATTGCAATCGAGGTCGTAGACACAGATTGGGATTACCTTTAAGAGGGCAGAGAACACGTACAAATGCTAGAACTCGACGAGGTAGTAAAAAAACGGTAGCAGGGAAAAAGAAAATAACTAAATAAATCTCAACTATAAACATTACCTAATAAATATGCAAAGCATATGGCAATACAAATAAAAAAATCCTCAGTAAAAAAAAATAAGAAAGCAACCCCTAATGGAGTTGCACATATTCAATCCACTTTTAACAATACTATAATAACTATAACAAATACTGTAGGTGAAACAATCTCTTGGGCATCTGCTGGCGCTATTGGTTTTAAAGGAGCCAAAAAAGGTACACCATTTGCAGCTCAAATTGCAGCTGAAAAAGCCAGCAAAGAGGCAATTACACAAGGGGTAAAAAAAGCAGAAGTACTAGTCTGCGGTCCAGGAGCTGGTAGAGAAACCGCAATCCGAGCTTTACAAGCGGCAGGTTTAGAAATTACACTAATACGTGATATAACACCAGTACCTCACAATGGTTGTAGACCTCCTAAAAAACGACGCATTTAACCACGAAATTATATCTCACAAGACTAATATGGCTCAATTTGAAATAGAGTGTGTCGAGTCAAAAAATGATACTGTCCGAGATCAATACGGAAAGTTTATATTACACCCTTTAGACCAAGGCCAAGGAATTACAGTAGGGAATGCATTAAGAAGAGTGCTACTTTCTGACCTAGAAGGAGCCGCAATAGTAGCTGTCAGAATAGCAAGTATAAATCATGAATTTTCAACTATATCAGGTGTGAGAGAAGATGTATTAGAAATTTTGTTAAATCTTAAAGAAGTTGTCCTCAAAAGTTATAGTAAGGAATCTTCGATTGGTAGATTGCGGGTACAAGGTCCATCAATTGTAACTGCTGCAAACTTTGATTTACCCTCAGAAGTTGAAATAATTGACCCAAAACAATACATTGCAACCATATGCAGTAATAACGTTTTAGAGATGGAATTTCGAATTGAAGTAGGAAAAGGCTATCAAATTGTAGAAAAATTTACTGATGAAGTTTCCTTTGACTTCTTACAAGTAGATGCAATTTTTATGCCAGTAAAAAAAGTAAACTACTCAATCGAAGAAGTAAGATATACCCAAAATTGTCTTAAAGATAAACTACTTTTGGAAATTTGGACAAATGGTAGTATCTCGCCCCAAGAAGCTATTGGTCAAAGTTCAACAATTTTAACTAATCTATTCAATCCTTTAAAAACAATACATTTTAAATCAGAGGAAGAAAATTTACTACCAGAGGGAGCTAGAATCAATCAAATTCTTATTGAAGAATTACAGTTGTCAGTTAGAGCCTATAATTGTCTAAAACGAGCTCAGATTCATTCGGTTTCAGATTTACTTGATTATTCTCAAGAAGACCTACTAGAAATAAAAAATTTTGGCCAAAAATCCGCGGAAGAAGTAATCGAAGCCCTACAGAAACGATTAGGTATTAACTTACCAAAAGAGAAAAATTTGAAAAATAAATCATAACAAAACAACAAAAAATATTTTACTATGAACAAAACGATTTTTTCTACCAAGAAAAAAAATGAAACTCAATGGTTTCTATTTGACGCAGACTCAAAAATATTGGGTCGGTTATCTACAGAGGTTAGCAAAGTTCTATTAGGTAAAAATGATGTGACTTACGATTACAGTCAAAACATAAATCATGGAGTAATTATTATAAATGCAGAAAAAATTACTGTGACTGGTAAAAAAGAAATAGACAAATTTTATTATCGCCATTCCGGAAGACCAGGAGGGTTAACGATTGAAACATTCAAAGAATTAAAAAAGAGATTACCATCAAGAATAATTGAAAACTCAATCAAAGGTATGCTACCAAAAGGATCTTTAGGTCGAGAACTTTTTACTAAATTGAAAGTTTATAAAGGTTCGGAACATCCTCACAAAGCCCAAAACCCAAAACAAGTATTAATTTATTAGGAATTTAATAACATGACTCACATAATTTATACAGGCACTGGACACAGAAAAAATTCAATTGCACGAGTACGTCTTATACCTGGATCAGGAAAAATTCTTATAAATGGAATAAATGGTGATTTGTATTTACAATATAGTCCAAATTATCTTCAAGTCTCTAAATCTCCACTAAGCACCTTAGGATTAGAAAGTAAATATGATATAGACATAAATGCAGAAGGAGGAGGGTTAACTGGACAAACCGAAGCCATACGACTAGGTTTATCCAGAGCCTTATGTAAAATAAATCCAGAAAACAGAGTCGCATTAAAATTTGAAGGTTACTTAACACGAGACTCGAGAAGCAAAGAGCGTAAAAAATATGGACTTAGAAAAGCCAGAAAAGCACCTCAATTCTCTAAACGATAAACCAACAAATAAAATAGAAAATAATGCCTAAAAAAGATATCCATCCTAAATGGTACAAAGAAAGTAAAGTATACTGTGACGGACAATTAGTTATGACTGTAGGATCTACACGTTCAGAATTAAATGTTGATATATGGTCAGGTAATCACCCCTTCTATACAGGATCTCAAAGACTTTTAGATACAGAAGGACGTGTAGAACGATTTTTAAGAAAGTATAAAATTTCAAATACTAACTCACAATCTTAAAATATAAATAACAACTAAATTAAAGATACAATATGCCAACAATTCAACAGTTAGTCAGATATGAACGAGACCAAATAAAAAAGAAAACTAAATCTCCTGCTCTAAAAAGCTGTCCTCAACGCAGAGGAGTTTGTACGAGGGTTTATACCACAACACCAAAAAAACCGAACTCAGCACTAAGAAAAGTTGCTCGAGTTCGATTGACATCGGGTTTTGAAGTAACTGCATACATACCAGGTATCGGCCACAATATTCAAGAGCATTCAGTCGTTCTAATTAGGGGTGGTAGAGTAAAAGATCTTCCAGGTGTTAGATACCATATTATCAGAGGTACTTTAGATGCTTCCGGTGTTAAAGATAGAAAACAAAGTCGTTCCAAATACGGCGCAAAAAAGCCAAAATAATAAAAAACCTTTGAGAAAGAATTAAATAATAAATAGAAATCATGTCTAGACGTACAACTGCAAAAAAAAGATTAGCCCTACCCGATCCTATTCATAACAGCAGACTTGTTAGTATGTTAACTGTTCGAATTCTACAAAAAGGTAAAAAACACCTAGCCCAAAGGGTTATTTATCAAGCTTTTGATATAATAAAAGAAAAAACAGGCGAAGAACCATTAAACATTCTAGAGAGTGCTGTTAGAAAAGTCACTCCGTTAGTAGAGGTAAAAGCAAAACGCATTGGAGGTTCAACATATCAAGTTCCAATGGAAGTAAGAGCTTTTAGAGGAACAAATTTAGCATTACGATGGATTACAAAATTTTCGAGAGAAAGATCCGGTAAAACAATGGCTATAAAATTAGCTAATGAGCTGATGGACTCCGTTAATGAAACAGGAAATTCCATTAGAAAAAGAGAAGAGACTCACAGAATGGCAGAAGCAAATAAAGCATTTGCACACTACAGATTCTAAAATTTTCTAAGAAATCCAAAAGCAAAGAGACTGTATAACAAAACTAATACTTACAACTAAATTATGGCAAGAGCTAAATTTGAACGATTAAAACCACATGTAAATATAGGTACCATCGGTCATGTCGATCATGGTAAAACTACTTTGACAGCCGCTATATCTGCAACATTATCAAGTTACACTGGAATCACAAAGAAATTTGATGAAATTGACTCTGCGCCTGAAGAAAGAGCTAGAGGAATAACAATCAATACAGCTCATATTGAATACGAAACAGAAAAACGTCACTATGCACATGTAGATTGTCCTGGACATGCGGATTATGTAAAAAATATGATTACTGGAGCAGCCCAAATGGACGGAGCAATCTTAGTCTGCTCAGCTGCGGATGGACCAATGCCTCAAACTCGTGAACATATCTTACTTGCCAAACAAGTTGGAGTGCCACACATAGTAGTTTTTTTAAACAAAGCTGATATGGTGGATGATGCAGAACTACTAGAATTAGTACAATTAGAAGTGCAAGAATTACTATCCAAATACGATTTTCCAGGTGATGAAATTCCATTCATATCCGGATCTGCTCTATTAGCACTGGAAGCTTTAACTAATAATCCAAAAATAACACGAGGTCAAGATAAATGGGTAGACACAATCTATAACTTGATGGATAAAGTTGACTCATACATCCCGACGCCTGAAAGAGAAATTGATAAGAGCTTCCTAATGGCCGTTGAAGATGTCTTCTCTATAACCGGTAGGGGTACCGTTGCCACGGGAAGAGTCGAAAGAGGTCAAGTAAAAGTAGGTGACACGATTGAAATCGTAGGATTACGAGAAACTAGAAATACAACAATAACAGGACTTGAAATGTTCCAAAAAAGCTTAGAAGAAGCTATGGCCGGTGATAACGTAGGGATTCTTCTTAGGGGAATTCAAAAAGTGGATATAGAGAGAGGAATGGTTTTATCCAAACCTGGTTCAATAACTCCACACACAAAATTTGAAGGTGAAGTTTATGTCTTAACGAAAGAGGAAGGAGGACGCCATACTCCTTTTTTCACCGGCTATCGACCACAATTTTATGTTCGTACTACAGATGTCACAGGAACAATTACTCAATTTACCAGTGACGATGGTACACCTGCTGAAATGGTAATGCCAGGGGATCGTATAAAAATGACTGCCCAACTAATTCATCCTATAGCAATTGAAAAAGGTATGAGATTCGCTATCCGAGAGGGAGGGAGAACCGTTGGAGCAGGTGTAGTCTCTAAAATTATTGAATAAATTTAACAAATAGCTTTCACATGAAAAAGCAAAAAATCCGAATAAGATTAAAAAGTTACGAAATTTCATTACTAAACTCATCGTGCGAAAAAATAATTGAAACTGCCTCTAGATCAGAATCTTTAACAATGGGTCCCATACCTATCCCAACTAAGAGAAAAATTTATTGTGTATTAAGATCTCCTCATGTAAATAAAGATTCTCGAGAACATTTTGAAACTCGTACTCACAAAAGAATAATTGATGTATATGATCCATCTTCTAAAACAATAGACTCTCTAATGAAATTAGATTTGCCATCGGGTATTTACATAGAAATAAAACTATAAGAATAAAAAATGCTCTAGAATATGGATTCAGAGCATTTTTCATAAATTACATAAAAACTAATACAAAGACTCTTCTTGATGTGTTAAAATTGTGGCATTAGATGTAGGATAAGCTACGCAGGTTAATACAAAACCAGCCGCAATTTGACTATCATCTAAAAACGATTGATCAGATTGGTCAACAGTACCAGATACGACTTTACCTGCACATGTCGAACATGCACCTGCACGACATGAATATGGTAAATCTACACCTTGTTCCTCAGCTGCATCTAGAATGTACTGATCATCTGGACAATTAATCGTTGCATCTACACCAGATCCTGTTAATTTAACTTTATAAGTTGCCATTATTAAATTCTCCCTAAAAATGTAACGTAATATTAAAAAACTATATCGATATCTAGAATATAAAAAATTTTTATGTAGGATAAAAATCTCATGTGCGCAATTCCAGTGCGGTTATGCGTTCTTATGGATTACTACTTGTTGTAATTACGTAGATTTAACTGATTAAATTTATAATGTGCATGCATATAATATAAGATGCCAATAAAATCAATACAAGAAAAAAGAACTAGTTACAAAAATAATTATACCAAGAACTGAGTTTCGATATATAATCTTTAATTAGGTAAAATAAAAATTACCAAAATAAGTAAGAAAGTTAAATACTAAATCTTAAAGGAGGAATATATTCAATGGGTTTGCCTTGGTACAGAGTACACACAGTTGTTTTGTGCGATTCGTTTGTAGAAACATAAAGTCTACAAGGAAAAGAAAATCTCTTTTTCTAACTGTCATAATTTAATGTAGGTGAAAACCCTACCCTCGAAGTTCACGAGTGACTCTAAACCTTGCCACAGCGATACGACTCGATTTCGTAAGACTGAAGCTGGCGAAAGGACGCAATCAGAGGGAATGTCGTTAATCCCACACTGGCGTTAAGGGGCAGTAAAGGTTAAACAGAACCTAGAAAAACGTCTTACTGTGAAGAAGAAAAACGACCTTGTAAATTCTTACTAAGTTAACCTTATTCCCGCACTCTTTTGAAACACAGAAGTGCACGAACATGGGAAGTTAACGGGCGCATTGGTTTGGCCTAAAACTGCAAAACAATTAAATAGGTGGAACGAAAAAAAACACATCCTAGGTCTATATAAGTCAAATATAGTAGGTACGACGAGATACATAATTCCTTGATGTGGGTAGGATTTGACGTAACTGTCAAAAGGTTCAGAAACATATTCTACAGAGTAAAAGCAGATGATTAAAGACTTAACTTGTGAAAGTAACTCCTGGGAAGAGCGAAACTGGAAAAAATTTAAGATAAAAGTCTACTGTCTTCAAATGAGAATAGATAAGACCGTTAAAACGGAAAACACAGCATAAGCAAAAAAACTGCATAAGTTAATCTTAAGATCCTATGCTACTAGAATAATGTCTATTAGGCAATTATCTCAACTCAAGGAAAGGAAAAAAGCATCTGAAATAGATGAGAGAAAGGAACTAAACGTGAAAGAAAAATTTAGGTTCGAAACCAAACTCAGAGACTTTAATACTTAGAAATAATCATTTTTACCAGTTAAAAAAATACCTAAAAAAAAGACTCTTTCAGAATTAAATATTAAATACAGAACCTGGCAATGTAACTAGCCCCCGAAGGAGCATTCTACGCCATAAATTATTTCTTTCGGACCGAACTCTCATCCTATGATTTACAAAAAGAAATATTCCAAAACCTAAAAACTATACATATGGAGGCCAAGAACAGATTTTAAAAATAAACATTAGAAGATGTTTTAATCGAATCAGTTAGAAAGCCATACTAGGCAAGAGTAATCTATGCTTCAAGTAATGTGAAGATATAAACTTCCCAAATAGCTGGAGTTTTACTCACCTCATTAATTGCAAATGTAGAGTTAAATGGTATAAAAAATATCTAATAATCGATCAGACAAGCTGAAGATAAAAAATTCTTTCTAAAACCCAACAAAGAATCGAGTACGATTGCTAATCATGTTGAATTATTCTTAAAAAACAGGGGTCTTAAAAGTAATCTTATGAAGACAAAACTAATAGCTGCGACATCCAGCTTCAATTTCTTAGATCGGAACTTCATTAGGAGTGAACCCATCTAAAGAAAATTATAACTCCCTAAAAAGAGAAATAGTGAAGCTTGTTAAACGTTCAACGATGGGAGCCCTAGAGAAAAGAACCAGACTTGCCCCAAACGTTAAAGTGTCTCGACATAAATAGATTCAAACTTTAGTATCTTAAAAAAAAGTGAAACTATTCATAGAAAAAGACAGAAACAAAAATTATGGCGTCTGAAAACATCAAAACTGCAGTTCAAGAAATAAAATGTTTCTAAAACTGATTTCATTAGCATTCTTGGTGAATTCTCACTACATGATGTAGATTTAGTGTGTAAAAGAGGCACTAACTCCAAACTTAACAACAATCAAACATCAAAAACACTCAGGGAATAAAACCATACATGTGAAAAATGTGGATACAAATCCGACATAAAACGGTAACCACTCGACTGGAAACCTACAAACGTAATATTAATTAACTCAAATTGTTATTACATCTACACATGAGTCAAAAAGATACAAAATCTCATACTGAATCGGGAGCTGGATGAAGCGAAAGGTTTCATGTCCAGATCTAAATGAGAGGTGCGAGGAATAATATCCTACATCGACTCAACCAAATGACCCAGGACGATTAATTGCTGTTCACTTAATGCATACAGCCCTTGTGGCTGGATGGGCTGGATCTATGGCTTTGTATGAATTAGCGGTATTTGACCCATCTGACCCAGTTCTTAATCCTATTTGGAGACAAGGTATGTTTGTTATGCCTTTTATGGCACGTATCGGTGTCACAGATTCTTGGGGTGGCTGGAGTATTACAGGAGAAAGTATTTCTAATCCAGGATTCTGGAGTTTTGAAGGGGTTGCTTTAGCTCATATCGGATTATCAGGACTACTATTCCTTGCTGCCATCTGGCATTGGGTATATTGGGATCTAGAATTATTCAGAGATCCAAGAACCGGAAACCCTGCACTAGATCTACCAAAAATTTTTGGTATACACTTACTATTATCAGGAGTTTTGTGTTTTGGATTTGGTGCTTTCCATGTTACGGGAGCATGGGGTCCTGGAATTTGGGTATCTGATGCATATGGAATTACAGGTAAAGTTCAACCGGTTGCTCCAACGTGGGGTCCAGAAGGATTCAACCCATTTAACCCAAGTGGTATAGCTTCACATCACATCGCTGCAGGTATTCTTGGGTTTTTAGCTGGTATCTTCCATATAGCTGTTAGACCTCCACAAAGACTTTATAGAGCTCTTCGTATGGGTAACATTGAAACAGTATTATCTAGTAGTATTGCAGCTGTATTTTGGTCTGCATTTATTGTAACAGGTACAATGTGGTACGGTAGTGCAACCACGCCTATAGAACTGTTTGGTCCTACAAGATATCAGTGGGATAGTGGATACTTCCAACAAGAAATTGAAAGAAGAGTTGAAAATTCTCTTAATGAAGGTTTATCTTTAAGTGATGCATGGTCTCGTATTCCAGATAAGCTAGCTTTTTACGATTATGTAGGTAATAATCCAGCAAAAGGTGGCTTATTCCGAGCTGGCCCTATGAACAAAGGAGATGGTATTGCTGAAGCTTGGTTAGGGCATCCTATATTCCAAGACAAAGAAGGTAGAGAACTAACTGTAAGAAGAATGCCTGCATTTTTTGAAACATTCCCAGTTATATTAGTGGATAAAGATGGAATTATTCGTGCAGATATACCTTTCAGAAGAGCAGAATCAAAATATAGCATTGAACAAGTCGGTGTAACAGTAAGCTTCTACGGGGGTAAACTAAATGGACAAGTGTACACAGATGCACCAACTGTGAAAAAATACGCAAGAAAAGCACAACTAGGCGAAGTATTGGAATTTGATCGAACTACCCTAGAATCTGACGGAGTCTTCAGAAGTAGCACTAGAGGTTGGTACACTTTTGGGCATGCAAACTTCGCTCTACTATTTTTCTTAGGACATTTATGGCATGGGTCTAGAACACTCTTTAGAGATGTATTTAGTGGTATAGGTGCAGAAATTACAGAACAAGTAGAATTCGGTGCATTCCAAAAACTTGGTGATAGAAGCACAAAAAAACAAGGAGCAGTTTAATACTTGCTAGAAATATAGACTAAAATATATAGAAGAAATAATAATTATCTTATGGAAACATTAGTATACGTTTTTTTACTTGCAGGAACTTTAGGTGTAATCTTCTTTGCAGTCTTCTTCAGAGACCCACCTAGAATAGCTAAAAAATAAATCTTTTTAAATAAAGTTTAAATAAAGATAGAGATAGGAAAGATATTAAATCAAAACCTATCTCTATCTTTATTTTCCAATTCTAATCTTGTTAAAGTCGATACTCTTGTTAGGAGATACCTCTTCTTCAAAACCGTACATGAGATTTTCACCTCATACGGCTCCTTGATCGATAAGGAGCATCCCCAACTACTTTCTTTCCTGTATATAAAATGAAATTCCTAGTAACGATAAATTTATTCTCAAAAAGAACAAAACTATCAAAAACAAGTAAAAATCTCAACTACAAATAATGTTATACTTTAGCTAGCCTTTCAAAGAACAAAAATTATATCGAAGTACGAACTATGCCTCCAGTAAAGAAGAAAAATTGTACTGTATGATCTAATTAACAAAGAGTTAAAAACTAATATTTATCCTTTAGGATGTTTAATCCAAACCAAATTAGACTCATCTTTTTAAGGTCTATAAATAGAGCCTAGAGTTTTAGCGTTCAATTAACTAGACTTTGCGTTTAGTAAAGAATTAATTTTTTATCCTAATAAAATAAAATCTCAAAATTCGATATAGGCTCAAATTGGTCCTCTAGCCTTCTGTCAAACTTATCAGAAAAACTAAATGTCAATCTATTTCGTATACGGGATATGAAACTATGAATTTACTTATTTTAGAATTAGAAAAACTATTACTCAAATATAAAAAATATATTAGATATTTATGAGATCAAAATCATATGATAAATAACATATATATTTGAAATGGAAATTGAGAAGAAAGCAACTCACAAATTAAATAAATTAGTATTCAAATTCTGTTTTTAACACTATCGAAAATTAACCGACTCCATTTCATTTTACATTGCGAAGTTAAATATTAATTTATAAAGTTAAATGTTGTCTTATATCCAAATGAAATAAATTAATTTTAAAAATCAAAAATAGCTATAAAAAAGATTTTAGATTAAGTGTCCAAATAAAAAACCTTTTTTTGTCCACAAAATTTAGATGAGATAACTTCAATATCTTAGGCGTAAGATTTAACTTTCCTTCCTAAGACTCTACTTCAGTTAAGTAGGGATTTTTTGAAATTGTTTACAAGTTTTAAACTGGTTAGAGTGCTTTGCTTTGTAGATCTTACAGGTTACTGGAAAAAATATTCCCCGAAACTTTTTGACGTATTGTCCAAAACGATACGAATAACTTTCTATAAATTGTTTTGTACAATCTATCCTATCGATCTGTAGGGAATTACCCCTCATCCTACCCAATTCTCAAATAGCCAAGAATTGTTTTTATTCGTTCCATAATCTAATTAGTTTGTTAACATTAGCTATTATCCAATTCATTTATGTAATTCTTAGGGAGGCATTTACCATCATGAAGGAAATGCAAGAAATTTAAGTTATAGAAAAAAGTTAAGTTTTTTCATATACAAAAGCATAAACATTTTTTATAGAAATAGCATAGTAACCTACGATACCCCAGTGTACAGTCCACATTATCTGTTCTGGTTAGGTTGTGTTCCCCAGCTTTCATTTTGGATAAAATCCTCTATGTGGGCACTTTCGCATTAATTTCTCCCCAAAATAGTAGGACTTGATACTTCAATCTCACCTACATTAAATGATAGTTATAAAAATACAGAATTTTCACCTCAACTTAATAAAAATCTAACTTCAGTTGAGAACGAATCGCACCATGATCTTCGAATGGATCCCTCAAATCTCTTGACCCAGGTCCAAACGCAGTATACATTGAATATCCAGTTACACCAAGAAGCAAGCTAGCTATAAAAATAATAAGAACTGTTGCAGTTTCCATAATACATCTAACATTGAAATCAGTTATTTTTTATAATACTATTAGTATAGTACTGTAAAAACAAAAAATTTCGCTACTAAGTATACAATGGCATTAAGAACAAGATTAGGTGAACTTCTAAGACCTCTTAACTCTGAGTACGGTAAAGTTTCTCCTGGTTGGGGTACTACTCCAATCATGGGGTTCGTTATGTTATTGTTCTTTGTTTTCCTACTGATTATCCTACAAATCTATAACTCTTCTTTAATAATTGAAAATGTAGACGTTGATTGGGCTAGTCTTGGTGGATAAGATCTTTTCAAGAATAAAAAATTAAACTCGAAATTAAAATAGTTCGAGATTGGGAATGTTTTTATTTATTAAAACTCTCCCAATCTCGAACTATTTTGATTTTACAACTTCAACAACTTCATCTAACGAAAAATTATTTGTATTTACCCCACTGTAGCTTACCTTCTCAAATCTAACCACAATTGGATATCGTATCCCACTAGTGTCAATAGTAGCTACAGTACCTAGATCTTGGTACCAGTAAGACTCTTTTCTCAAAATACGTACTTGCGATCCTCGTTTTACCATTGTCTTAAAATTTTAGTATTCCAATTATCTACTAATATAGAATAACTTAAAGTAAATAGAAAAAAAAAATTTTAAGTTTTCTAACCAAATAAAACTAATTTCTTACTAAAAATTCTCATATAAGTTTATTTAAAGGAAATTTTTAGAAAATCTAAAATATTACCGACTTTAAAATTCTTCTAAGACTCGTTAAAATTATTATAGTAGCAATTATAATTGGATAAAAAGTAATGAAAATCTCGTGGAAAAGTATATTTCTCTGGTCTTTACCAGCTGTAGTAATTCTATTCTTTATATGGCAGGGTTTTAATAACTCCAGCAATGCCGATTTTGGGAAAAATGTGACAAGCTCCAGAATGACATATGGAAGATTTCTAGAATATCTCGATATGGGATGGATTAAACGAGTAGATTTATACGATGATGGACACACAGGAATCGTAGAAGCAGTAGGTCCTGAATTAGGAAATAGGGTCCAAAGGATTCGAGTGGAGTTACCAAATACAGCACCAGAACTTATTACAAAATTACGTAAAGCAAATGTCGATATCGATGCACATCCCATAAACGATAGCTCATCAAGTTGGGGTTTAATAGGCAATCTGCTATTCCCACTCCTTCTGATAGGTGGCCTGGCTTTCCTTTTCCGAAGATCTAATAGTATACAGGGTGGCCCAGGACAAGCTATGAATTTTGGTAAATCTAAAGCAAGATTTTCAATGGAAGCAAAAACAGGTGTAACATTTGACGATGTCGCAGGAGTTGATGAAGCAAAAGAAGAATTTCAAGAAGTTGTTTCTTTCTTAAAAAGACCTGAACGATTCACAGCAGTGGGTGCTAAAATTCCTAAAGGCGTTATGCTCGTTGGACCTCCAGGTACAGGGAAAACGTTATTGGCAAAAGCAATTGCCGGTGAAGCTGCCGTACCCTTTTTTAGTATTTCTGGATCAGAATTTGTAGAAATGTTTGTTGGTGTAGGAGCCTCAAGAGTCAGAGATTTATTTAAAAAAGCAAAAGAAAATTCTCCTTGTATAATTTTTATTGATGAAATAGATGCTGTCGGCAGACAACGAGGTACTGGTATCGGAGGTGGTAATGATGAAAGAGAACAAACTCTTAATCAATTATTGACAGAAATGGATGGGTTTGAAGGTAACACAGGCATTATAATAATTGCAGCGACAAATAGAGTAGATGTGTTAGATGCTGCACTCCTACGACCTGGAAGATTTGATAGACAGGTGACTGTAAATGTCCCAGATATTAAAGGTCGATTAGAAATATTAAACGTCCATGCAAGAAATAAAAAACTTGCTAAAGAAATTTCCCTCGAGATTATAGCAAAACGAACCCCAGGTTTTTCGGGTGCAGATTTGGCAAACTTATTAAATGAAGGTGCAATACTAACAGCACGAAGACGTAAAGATTCTATAACTATGTCAGAAATAGATGCAGCCATAGATAGAGTAATTGCTGGTATGGAAGGTACTGTTTTAATAGATAGTAAAACAAAAAGGCTCATCGCCTATCATGAAGTTGGCCACGCCATTGTAGGAACTCTACTAACCCATCATGACCCTGTCCAAAAAGTCACATTAATTCCAAGAGGCCAAGCTAAAGGTCTAACCTGGTTTACTCCATCCGAAGACCAATCTTTGATTTCAAGGTCGCAAATACTAGCTCGAATTATGGGTGCCTTAGGAGGTAGGGCTGCAGAAGAAGTAGTTTTTGGATATCCGGAAGTAACTACGGGAGCAGGAAACGACCTACAGCAAGTAACTTCGATGGCGAGACAAATGGTAACACGATTCGGAATGTCCAACATAGGACCCTTAGCATTAGAAAGTCAAAACTCTGATCCATTTCTTGGACGAACTATGGGCTCTAGCTCAGAATATTCTGAAGATATTGCTTCTCGAATTGATATGCAGATGCGATCTATAATTCAACATTGTCACAATGAAACAATCCAATTAATTAAAGAAAATAGAATAGTAATAGATAAGTTAGTCGACTTACTAATAGAAAAAGAAACTATAAGCGGAGACGAATTTAGAGAAATTGTCTGTGAATTCACTGAAGTACCTGAGAAAAAAATTTATAAACCTCAACTATAACATTTCTTACCCGGGATCGACGGGGCTCGAACCCGCAACTTCCGCCGTGACAGGGCGGTGCTCTAACCAATTGAACTACAATCCCATTTTATGGACTAATATTTTCTTAAATAAATAAGAAAAAACCGAGGAGAGGAAGAGATTCGAACTCTCGGTATGATAAATCATACATCGGATTAGCAATCCGACGCTTTCGACCTCTCAGCCACCTCTCCAGTTTGGATATACTTAATTAATTATAACAAATTTATCCCAAGAATCTCAAGAATTCTAATATATTTAGATTTAAGTATTTGCAGGAGAAAATCACTTTATGTTTATGGCTTAGGCGGGGCTTGAACCTGCGACCTTGGGCTTATGAATCCCCTGCTCTAACCACTGAGCTACTAAGCCTAAAAATACTATAACATGTTATTATAACTACATCAATAAAAAGGGTATTTTAAGAAACAATTCATAGACTCTGTAGAATTTTATGACCTAATAAACTAATATGTTAGTATCAGTGTAAAAAAATTTAAAGTCTTATTATCCGAAATTTTATAAATGCACTCATTCAACGAAACCTTGTTTTAGTAAATCCGGATACTTTTATAAAAATAAATATGAATTTAAATACGAATTATTTATAACACCCTTTTCTAATAAATTCTACTTTTCTATAGTGCATATAAAATAAATTACTTGTTCGACTAAACTAGCTCCAACTACATTTAATTTGTAATAATTCAAAATACTACTAAAATTTTAAACGCCTGGCAAATATTTAATCAAAGATAACCTTATGTCTGATTTTTGGGAGAATATACTACGCTTTCCTAGATTCTTTATTTCCTCCACACTCGGACTAATATTAACTTTAGTAGGTCCATTTTTTAACCTGCTCCAACGTCCACAGACTACAATATTTTTAATATTAATAGTAGTCGCAATAAGCACTTTTTTGTCCCTCACGTTAAGAGCCATGTTAGATATGTACTAATCAAAATACGATATATTTATTATTCTATACCAGAAACGAGGTCTTACTTTTATGCTTTCACCAAATTTAACAAAAAGAGAAACTACCGGGGCTTTTGCACTAATCGATAGTTTAGTACGTCATGATGTCAAACATATTTTTGGCTATCCTGGAGGAGCTATTCTGCCAATATATGATGAACTTTACGCCTGGGAAAAAGAAGGCTTTATCGAGCATATACTAGTTCGACACGAACAAGGTGCAGCACACGCAAGTGATGCTTATTCTCGATCTACTGGAAAAGTAGGAGTTTGTTTTGCAACATCTGGACCAGGAGCTACTAATTTAGTCACTGGGATTGCTACAGCACATATGGATTCCGTACCCATCGTGGTAATTACAGGACAAGTGGGGAGATCTTTTATTGGTACTGATGCATTCCAAGAAATTGATATTTTTGGAATAACCTTACCAATTGTCAAACATTCTTACGTTGTACGTGATACAAAAGATATGTCCAGAATTGTATCCGCAGCATTTTTTATCTCTAAATATGGAAGACCAGGACCTGTTTTAATAGATATTCCAAAAGATGTGGGTTTAGAACAATTCGAATATAAACCTGTCGATCCAGGAAATGTAACTCTTCTAGGCTGTCCTCCGATAGTTGGTCACAATAAAAAACGTATTGAACAAGCCATAAACCTTATACTCCAATCCAACCAACCGTTACTGTATATTGGAGGCGGAGCTATAATATCAGGCGCTTACAAAGAAGTATCTGAACTATCGGAATATTTACAAATACCAATTGCCACAACTCTAATGGGCAAAGGGATTATAGATGAAAATAACTCTCTGTCTCTAGGGATGCTAGGAATGCATGGAACAGTATACGCAAATTATGCGGTTAGCGAATGTGATCTTTTAATAGCTTTGGGTGCAAGATTTGATGACAGAGTTACTGGAAAATTAGATGAATTCGCATGTCATGCGCAAGTTATACAAGTAGATATAGATCCAGCAGAAGTCGGGAAAAATAGAATTCCTCAATTAGGAATTATTGGAGAAGTTAAAGAGGTTCTGCAAGACCTTATAGAGGCATTGAAAAAACTTGGTAAAATAAATTACGAACAAACCCAACCTTGGAGAAAAAGGCTCAATCGTTGGCGTAACGAATACCCATTATTAATACCAAAAAACGCTCAACACTTATCCCCCCAAGAAGTTATTTCCACAATTAGTCATCACTCTTCTGCAGCCTACTGGACAACTGACGTGGGGCAACATCAAATGTGGGCTGCTCAATTTATTAAAACTACCCAACGAAAATGGATAACAAGCGCAGGGCTAGGTACTATGGGATATGGATTACCTGCGGCTATAGGAACCCAAATAGCACATCCAAATTCTCAAGTAATATGTATCTCGGGTGACTCAAGCTTTCAAATGAACATGCAAGAATTAGGAACAGTTGCTCAATATAGTTTACCTATAAAAATTATGATCATAAATAATAGATGGCAAGGAATGGTAAGACAGTGGCAACAAGCTTTTTACGGAGAAAGATATTCCCATTCCAATATGGAAAAAGGAGCACCCAATTTTATCCATCTTGCCGAAGCATTTGGAATTAAAGGAATGCTAGTAAAAACAAAAGAAGATCTTATTAAAGATATCAAAATAATCATGGAATATGACGGTCCAATAGTAGTAGACTTCCAGGTAATACCAGATACAAATTGTTATCCAATGGTTGCACCTGGCAAAAGCAATGCTCAAATGATTGGAATATAAGAATGGGACGGGTTGGATTTGAACCAACGTAGGCGCAGCCAGCGGATTTACAGTCCGCCCCCTTTAACCACTCGGGCACCGACCCATTTATTTTAAATAATATACAACATTTATTATAACATAAAAATTAAAACAATTCAAGAATACTTTTGGATAGTCTTTCCAGGTTATCCAAAAAGTTTTCTACTAATTAAACTTCTGTTGTAATCGAGTAGCTTTTCCAAATCGCAATCTCAAATAATATAATTTAGATCTTCTAATTTTTGAACTCCGTAATACGTCAATACTTTTCAATTTAGGTGAGTGCAAAAGATATACTCTTTCCACACCAACTCCTTGCATAACACGTCTCAATGTTATAGTCGTGTTCAGCCCAGAATGTTTCCGAGCTATGACAACACCTTCTGTGAATTGAATTCGTTCCTTGTTACTTTCTGTAATAGATACACCAAGTTTCAACGTATCTCCAACATTAATAAAAGGTAAGTTTGTATTAAAAAAAGTATTTTCAATATTCGCTAAAAGTGAACGATTGGTTAGTTTCATGAAATTATTTTTTTATTAAAAATAGACTTAATCTTTATTATAGTCTTAAAAATAAGTATGATAAAAAAATAGCGTACAAATTATATTAGTAAATCACATAATATCACATTAGTTACTTAACTGGGTCTATAGCAAGAATTATCATATTTTTATCAACGATAATAAAAATAAAGTAGAACTTTAAAAATATGTTCGAACGTTTTACTGAAAAAGCTATAAAAGTTATTATGTTAGCCCAAGAAGAGGCTAGAAGATTAGGACATAATTTTGTAGGAACAGAGCAAATTTTACTAGGACTTATCGGAGAAGGAACTGGAATCGCAGCAAAAGTATTAAAATCAATGGGAATAAACCTAAAAGATGCGAGAGTTGAAGTTGAAAAAATTATAGGTCGTGGATCAGGATTTGTAGCAGTAGAAATACCCTTCACACCCAGAGCAAAGAGAGTACTTGAACTGTCTCTTGAAGAAGCACGACAACTTGGCCATAACTACATAGGAACAGAACATCTACTCCTAGGTCTAATCAGAGAAGGTGAAGGAGTTGCTGCTAGAGTTTTGGAAAACTTAGCATTGGATCTAACGAAAATTCGTACTCAAGTGATTCGATTACTTGGTGACACAGCCGAAGCAACAACCGGGACTACTCAGAATAAAGGTAAAACACCAACTTTAGAAGAATTTGGAAGTAACCTAACCCAAAAAGCAGCTGAAGGAAAATTAGATCCAGTTATAGGAAGACAGAAAGAAATTGAAAGAGTTATCCAAATCTTAGGACGTAGAACAAAAAATAACCCAATCCTGATCGGTGAACCTGGAGTTGGTAAAACAGCTATAGCTGAAGGATTAGCACAAAGAATAACTAATCGAGACGTTCCAGATATTTTAGAAGATAAAAGAGTAGTTACACTCGACATAGGTCTCTTAGTTGCTGGAACTAAATACCGAGGTGAATTTGAAGAAAGATTAAAAAAAATTATAGATGAGATTAGAGTAGCAAATAACGTGATACTCGTGATAGATGAAGTACATACCCTTATTGGTGCAGGAGCTGCTGAAGGTGCTATAGATGCGGCAAATATTCTTAAGCCAGCGTTAGCCAGAGGAGAAATGCAATGTATAGGTGCGACTACTCTAGAGGAATATAGAAAACATATAGAAAAAGATCCTGCTTTGGAACGACGATTCCAACCTGTAATTGTGGGAGAACCAAGCGTCGAAGAAACAATAGAAATATTATATGGACTACGCGATAGATACGAAAAACATCATAAACTTGTTATTTCTGATGAAGCTCTAACAGCGGCAGCGAAGTTCGCAGATCAATACATTGCGGATCGATTTCTACCGGACAAAGCAATAGATTTAATCGACGAAGCTGGGTCAAGAGTCAGATTACTACATTCACAACTACCACCGGCTGCTAGAGAACTCGATAAGGAACTACGAGAGGTTTTAAAACAAAAAGATGATGCAGTGCGAGGTCAAGACTTTGAAGCTGCAGGTCAGCTTAGAGACAGAGAAATGGAAATAAAAGCTCAAATTGCTGCAATAGCCCAAAGCAAAAAAGGAGAAAGTGAGCCATCTAAAGAAGTTTCCGTAGTGACAGAAGAAGATATAGCACAAATTGTAGCTGCTTGGACAGGTATACCTGTAAATAAAATGACACGAAGTGAATCTGAAAAACTACTTCAAATGGAAGAAACTTTGCATGGACGAATTATAGGCCAAAACGAAGCGGTGGTCGCCGTGTCCCGAGCAATTCGCAGAGCTCGGGTAGGATTAAAAAACCCTAACAGACCGATAGCAAGCTTCATATTTTCAGGTCCAACAGGAGTAGGAAAAACTGAATTAACCAAAGCCTTAGCATCCTACTTTTTTGGATCTGAAGAAGCTATGGTACGCTTAGACATGTCAGAATATATGGAACGACACACTGTATCAAAATTAATAGGATCTCCTCCAGGATATGTAGGTTATAATGAAGGAGGACAACTAACAGAGGCTGTAAGAAGACGTCCCTATACGGTTGTCTTATTCGACGAAATCGAAAAAGGTCATCCAGACGTGTTCAATCTATTATTACAAATATTAGAAGATGGAAGACTAACTGATTCTAAGGGAAGAACTGTTGATTTTAAAAATACGCTACTGATATTAACATCAAATGTAGGATCAAAAGTTATTGAAAAAGGAGGGGGTGGCCTTGGCTTTGAACTAACAGAAAATGCAAACGATACTCAGTACAATAGAATAAAAAGTCTTGTAAATGAAGAATTAAAACAATATTTTAGACCGGAATTTTTAAACCGACTAGATGAAATAATTGTATTTAGGCAGCTAACAAAAGATGAAGTGGGTGAAATTGCTGAAATCATGCTGAAAGAAGTTTTTACTAGAATTTCTGAAAAAGGGATTCAACTAGAAGTAACAGCTAGATTTAAAAGTCATCTTATTGACGAGGGCTACAATCCTATTTATGGCGCACGCCCTTTAAGAAGAGCTGTTATGCGACTCCTAGAAGACACTTTATCCGAAGAATTTTTATCCGAAAAAATTAAAGAAGGGGATACCGCTGTTGTAGATGTAGATATCAATGGAAAAGTTCAAATTTTACTAGGAGAAAAATTAGAATTGGCTAAAAATTAAGACTGATTGTCAGATTGTATACAAATCTGACAATATAAAATTAGTCTAAAACATATTGTAAAAAAAATAAATTTCATGTAAAGTTAGATTAATTAGTTTCTGCCGGGATAGCTCAGTTGGTAGAGCAGTGGATTGAAAATCCACGTGTCACCAGTTCAAACCTGGTTCCTGGCATAAAAATCAAACTTATTTCTAAAGAAAAACTAAGAAAATTTTACTGTAATGTACTTATATAAGTGACTGTTGATCAATAACTCATATAAAAATCTCATTTAATAACATGAAATATATATTTCACTATATCCTAGAGTAAATTTTTTTGTTATAATTGTTTTCATTGGGGGAGAGATGGTCGAGTGGTTTAAGGCGCAGCACTGGAAATGCTGTTTAGAGGTGACTCTAACGAGGGTTCGAATCCCTCTCTCTCCTAAAAATAATAAAAGTTTAAGCGTCCTTAGTTCAGTTGGTAGAACGCAGGTCTCCAAAACCTGATGTCGAGGGTTCAAGTCCTTCAGGACGTGCTACAAGAAGCTTCTTCTATAGCAAGAAAATTAACTATAATGTATAATAAGAGTCATCTATTATGACGACATGATTATATAATTAAAGTATTAATAAAAAAAGATAAAAAATATATGGCTAAAAAAGTGGTCGCAATCGTCAAACTGGCTCTGGATGCTGGGAAAGCTACTCCTGCCCCTCCTGTAGGTCCAGCCTTAGGGCAACGAGGAGTCAACATTGTAATGTTTTGTAAAGAATATAATGCAAAAACTGCAGACAAAATAGGATTTATCATACCTGTTGAAATAACTGTCTACGACGATCGAAGTTATACTTTCTTACTCAAAACACCACCTGCCTCCGTATTACTTACTAAAGCAGCTGGAATTTCTAAAGGTTCTGGAGACCCCCAAAAGAAAAAAGTAGGTGCTATAACCAAAACACAACTAAAAGAAATTGCAGAAACAAAATTACCGGATTTAAATACAAAAAACACAGAATCCGCAATGCGAATTATCTTGGGCACTGCTAAAAATATGGGAATAACAATAAAAGAATAATTAAATAGACATGGCAAAAGTTTCACAAAGAACAAAAAAAATTCACGAAAAAATTGAACCAAAACCTTATAAAGCAATTGAAGCCTTAAAATTACTCAAAGAAACCGCTACTGCAAAATTTGTTGAAACGGCAGAAGCGCATATTAGTTTACGATTAGATACTAAATATGCGGACCAACAACTAAGAACCACAGTAATCTTACCAAAAGGAACAGGAAAAAAAATCAAAATTGGTGTTATTGCTCAAGGTGATAAAATACTAGAATCTTTAAATGCTGGAGCAGATTTAGCTGGATCTGATGAATTAATTCAAGACATATTAAAAGGAATCATCAATTTTGACAGGTTAATTGCAACTCCTGATATGATGCCATCTATTGCAAAACTGGGTAAAATACTAGGACCTAAAGGCTTAATGCCTTCTCCGAAATCTGGCACAGTTACACCAGATGTGAAAGGTGCAATAGAAGAATTCAAAAAAGGCAAGTTAGAGTATCGTGCTGATAAAAGTGGGATTGTACATGTACCTTTTGGCAAAACTGATTTTTCAATCGAAGATTTGTTAGTAAACCTTGAGACGGTCCAAGAATCGATTGATAAAAATCGCCCTTCAGGAGCAAAAGGAAGATACTGGAAAAGTTTTTATATATGCAGTACAATGGGCCCGTCTATTCTTATCGATGTAAACCATTTCAAAGATAAAATATTTTCGTAAAGATTCGTCGTTTAACTCTTTCAATTCATAAGTAACTAAATAAGTAACTAATTTATTGTATGAACTCAAAAGTAGCTGAAATCATTGAACAATTAAAACTATTATCCCTTTTAGAAGCGGCAGATTTAGTAAAAGAAATTGAAACAACATTTAACGTAAGTGCTTCTTCTTCTGTAGGTGCTATAAACTTAGTAGCTACAAACTCTTCCATTGCACCTCAAGAAGTAGAAGAAAAAACAGAATTTGATTTAATTCTAGAAGAAGTACCAGCCGATAAAAAAATAGCTATACTAAAAGTTGTTAGAACATTGACAGGACTAGGTCTGAAAGAAGCTAAAGATTTAGTTGAATCTACCCCTAAAAATATCAAAGAAGCTGCTTCAAAAGACGACGTAGAAACTGCTAAAAAACAATTAGAAGAAGCAGGAGCTAAAGTGAAAATTAAATAAACTTACCGGAGAAATCTAAAACATTTTTGTATAAGGTTTCTCTAATAAGTTTATTTAATTTTAATTAAAAATTAGAATAATCCTAACGTTAGAGCTTGACTAATTGGTAAACAAGCACCAATTCCTAACCAAATGGCAAAAACTACGCTAAATAAGAAAAGGGCCATAGCAAAAGGTCTACGGAACGGGTTCTGAAATTTGTTAACGCTTTCTATAAAAGGAACTGTAATTAAACCTAGTGGAACAGAAGCCATAGACAAAACACCCAATAATTTATTCGGAATAACACGAAGTAAATTAAATGTCGGAAAGAAATACCATTCTGGAAGTATTTCCAAAGGTGTAGCAAAAGGATCTGCTTTCTCGCCCAAAGGAGAAGGCGATAATACAGATAAACCAACCATACATCCTAAAGTACCCAAGATTACCACAGGAAACATATACAAAAGATCATTAGGCCATGCAGGTTCTCCATAATAATTATGCCCCATTCCTTTAGCCAATTTTGCACGTAATTTAGGATCTGTTAGATCTGGCTTTTTTAACACTGACATATGTAATCCTCCTAAAATGTAAATATTTACTTATAAAGGTCCAGAAATCCCTTGTTTTCTAATCATTAAAAAATGAATTAACATTAATACTGCTGCTGCCACAGGTAAAACAAAAGTATGTGCACTATAAAATCTAGTTAATGTAGTTTGACCAACACTAACGCTTCCACGTAACAATTCTACTAAAAGACTCCCGACAACAGGTATAGCCTCTGGAACACCAGTTACAATTTTACATGCCCAATAACCAACTTGATCCCAAGGTAAAGAATAACCAGTGACACCAAAAGAAACTGTAACTACAGCTAGAGTAACCCCAGTTACCCATGTTAACTCTCTAGGTTTTTTAAAACCTCCTGTCAAGTAGACTCTGAAAATATGCAAGATCATCATTAAAACCATCATACTAGCAGACCAACGATGCATAGACCTAAACAACCAACCATAATTCACTTCAGTCATAATATACTCAACTGATGCAAATGCTTCAGCAACTGTAGGTCTATAGTAAAATGTCATAGCAAATCCTGTCGCAACTTGAACTATAAAACAAGTAAATGTTATTCCACCAATACAATAAAAAATATTAACATGTGGTGGAACATACTTACTAGTAATATCATCAGCTATGGCCTGGATCTCAAGTCTTTCTTCGAACCAATCATAAACTTTGCCCATATAAAAAGATTGCAATACAAATATTTAAACAAACTGTAATAAAAGCTATTAAAAATAGTTCTTTCTGTCTATAGGTTTACATTATAACATAAAGATAGAATCAAAAGGGCTACGAAAAATCAAATGTACTCAAAAAAAAATATCGAAATAATACCAACAGTCTTAATGTTAGATACAGAAGAAAGATTGTTACAGGTAACAAAAAAATATTTTTCTAACAGACAAATAATCTTAATACCTGTGAAAACACTCCAAGATGCATGGAAGCAACTAAAAAAAAATTTACCTGATTGCATAATTGTGGATGTAAGTATGATGGAAAATAAAGGTCAACTTTTTATCGAAAGACTAAAAAAGAATAAGTACTTTCAACATGTGCCCTGGATATGTTTAACTGCCAAAGGATTAACAGATGATCGAATAAAAGGATACACCTTAGGTTGTAGTGCATATATATCGAAGCCTTTTGATCCAGAAGAACTCGAATCAATAATAAAAAATATCATATACCACACCCAAATATCTGTAGAATTTGCCCTAAAAAGTTATCTTTTATTAAAAGATATTAGAGTAAGTTTAACAAAACACTATGATGATTTTTTAACCTCTAACCGAAGAATCCATTTAACAATAAAAGAGCAAATAGTATTAAAAAAATTTTTAATGGGAAAAAAAATTCCAGAAATAGCTTCTAATTTAAATGTAAGTAATAGAAGTGTAGAAAAATATTTAAGTAAATTACTAGACAAAACAAACACAAAAAACTCATTAGAATTGTTATCTCTTCCTTGGGATACGTTGTTAAATGATAAAAGGGCGAACGACGGGAATCGAACCCGCGAATAATGGAGCCACAACCCATTGCCTTAACCCCTTGGCTACATCCGCCATCTTTATACTTATTATAATAGCACAAAAAATAAATATAGAGCAGATCTAGAAAAACCTTAGAAAATAAGTTCTGATCTAAATTCTCTTCTTATTTTCTAAATAATTTTATATAAAGTAATCTACACCTCAGAATTGCCAGACTTTGTAAAAGTTAACCCATTATCCTGAGAGTACCTTTCCATAAATCTCATAAACCTATCCCAAGATTCTTTATTTTGCATTATATGAACTGCTTCTATCCCTTGTGGCTTACCATTTACAAATCTAGCATTAACATCACGTGTAACAATCTGACCTTCTTCATCAATTAAATACATACCTGTAATAGTACCTTTCGGAATTGTACTATTGTCTAAAACTTTAGGATTAGAAAACCTAAATGTAGCTGTACCAGTGCTCCCATCTCTCGATCTAGTTAATCTAACATCAGGAATTACATCTTCATTAACACCTTGAATAAATTGTATCACAGCCATAAATTTACTTCTTAAGTATGCGTAACTTTAAAATTGGTTGTTATTATTATAGCACCATGTATATATTCGCTGAAAAGATAGCCTATCTTCATATAAAAGCTGGGGTGGGAGGATTCGAACCTACGAATGGCGGAGTCAAAGTCCGCTGCCTTACCACTTGGCGACACCCCACATTAGATGAATACTAAGTTCATAGTAGCATTGTTAATAGAGCTGTCAAGACCTACTGATTTTATATTATCAATAAATAATTTGACTGTGCAAGGAGGGATTCGAACCCCCGACACCGTGGTTCGTAGCCACGTGCTCTAGTCCACTGAGCTACAAGCACTTATCTATACTTAAAATACTCTAGCACAGTCAACTGAGAATTACCAATTATTTCAATTATTTTATATATTGGGAGAAAAATTCATCTCTAATCTCAACTAGTATGTAAAAAAAATTTACATTATTTATATCGTATAATTATCTCTAATATAAAAATCTTTTCTATTTTAGAATTTATAAATTTCATTAACCTTACAGCAGGAGAATGTGTGAGCAAAGTAATTTTATATCAAGAAAATGCCAGAAGAGCCTTAGAACGAGGTATGGATATACTAGCTGAAGCAGTGTCTGTGACCCTAGGTCCAAAAGGAAGAAACGTAGTTTTGGAGAGAAAATTTGGTGCTCCCCAAATCGTCAATGACGGAGTAACTATAGCTAAGGAAATCGAATTAGAAAACCACATTGAAAACACAGGGGTAGCTCTTATTCGACAAGCTGCATCTAAAACCAATGATGTTGCTGGTGATGGAACAACTACTGCTACTGTTCTAGCCCATGCAATGGTCAAACAAGGCATGAGAAATGTAGCTGCTGGGGCAAACCCAATAGCTCTAAAAAGAGGAATAGAAAAAGCGACCCAATTTGTCGTTAATCAAATTTCAGAATATTCTCGACCTGTCGAGGATACGAAATCAATAACTCAAGTCGCAACTATTTCAGCAGGGAATGATGATGAGGTAGGACAAATGATAGCTAATGCAATCGATAAAGTTGGCCGAGAAGGTGTAATTTCCCTTGAAGAAGGGAAATCTACTTTTACGGAGTTAGAAATGACTGAAGGTATGTATTTTGAAAAAGGTTATATATCTCCTTACATGGTGACGGATACAGATAGAATGGAGATTGTACAAGAAAATCCTTACATTCTGCTTACGGATAAAAAAATTACATTGGTTCAACAAGAACTAGTACCTGTGTTAGAATTAGTAGCAAAAACTGGACGACCCTTATTAATAATAGCCGAAGATGTTGAAAAAGAAGCTTTAGCAACACTAGTAGTGAATAAAATTCGGGGAGTTTTAAATGTAGCTGCAGTTAGAGCTCCAGGATTTGGAGATAGAAGAAAAGCCATGTTAGATGACATAGCGATACTAACTGGTGGTGAGGTAATCTCTGAAGATGCAGGATTCAGCTTAGAATCGTTACATGCAGATATGCTAGGTCAAGCTAGACGAATTACAATAACAAAAGAAGGAACTACCATAATCGCAGAGGGCAACGAACGAGAAGTTAAGTCAAGATGTGAACAAATCAGACGTCAAATCGATAGTAGTGATTCTTCTTATGAAAAAGAAAAATTACAAGAACGATTAGCAAAATTGGCTGGTGGAGTCGCAGTAATAAAAGTGGGAGCTGCTACTGAAACAGAAATGAAAGATAGAAAATTACGTTTAGAAGATGCTATTAATGCAACAAAAGCTGCAGTAGAAGAAGGTATAGTACCTGGTGGTGGCGCAACATTAACTCATATCGCTAAAGATTTAGAATACTGGGCAAAAGAAAACCTTTTAGAAGAAGAATTAATAGGAGCTTTAATAGTTGAAAAAGCATTGACATATCCCCTTCGTCGAATCATAGAAAATACAGGAGTAAATCCAGCTGTTATAGTTGAAAATATAAAAAATAGTGAATTTAATATAGGTTATAACGCATCAACAGGTGTTATCGTAGATATGTACAATGCAGGTATTATAGATCCTGCGAAAGTCACTCGCTCAGCACTCCAAAATGCATCATCTATCGCTAGTATGATACTGACAACAGAATGTATTGTCGTTGATAAACAAGATTAACGTATGAAGAAGTAGCTAAATTTTTATAAATTTAACACTTCCAAATAGAGTGCTATGTAAAAAAGTTTCATTTATACCTTGATAAATATTAAAATTATGTAAACAGTCTTCATGGATACCTTTATAACCCAGAATTTTACCTTCTTTATCCAAGTAAAATAAACCTATAAAATAGCACTTTAAATTTTTAGAGTAAAATTGGTTTTTATAACCCAAATCTGTCAAAAATTTTTTTTCTATAGAGCTAATAGAATCGAGTGAAATTTTGTTATACAAAATTAATTCTATAGAAGAAGAACTTTTTCGTAAATAATTAAACTGATTATCGTGACACAATTTAGTAAAAAAAGAATATAAAAGAATTATATGCAAGAAATAATAATAAAGTCGACTAATATCTAAACGTTTCATACTACTCTAGTTGAGATTAACTTAAAGTCTTCATATAAATTATTTATACCTAATGTAATAACGTAATTTGAATCCAAAAAAGCTTTATTCATTCTTAAACCCTCGAATGTAACCGTTTTTGACCCAAGAAAAAATTTTTTAAAATAGTTTATTGCAATACGATTTGTAAGTTTACCAGACAATACTTTTTTTAACCTAAGACTGTAGATAACTTTCAAAAAGATTTTTAATGAGATACTTTGATTACGTAAGAGAAAATTTTTATCTGATGACATCGTAGTATCAGATAGATGTAAAATTTTTAGCTTCAGATATGTTTCTAGGATACTGTCCAAAGTTAATTGTGAATAACTTAACATAAATTGAAAAATAGAGATAGAGAAAGATACCAAAATGGTATCTTTCTAGTTAAATAGTTTAACTATTTCCTGCAAAAATAAGATCTGGAAATTTCATCTGTACATCTGTAAAAGACGCTTTTTTTCCTTGCTCTTGCCAAAAATTTATGATCTCTGTAGCTTTATTGAGCAGATCGATTTTTTCTCTTTCAGAGATCCAAGGCTTAGACTCAAGCTCCATCCTAATCTGTTCCCAAGCATCATTTCTTGGCCAAAAAAAATAACATGTAAGAGGACTAGTATTATTGCCTACAATCTGATCGACTGATAATGCAATGTTATTTTCTAACCACAAAACTTTTATTGTAAACTTCGGCAAGTGTAACCTCCCATTTAATTTATTAAATTCATTTTTTTAAGTAAATTTTGAACTGTCAAAGTTGTCTGCGCGCCTTGTTTCAATCTAATCTGAATTCGAGACAAATTTAAATTTATCTCCTTTGTCCTAGGATTATAAAAACCTAATTCTTCTATTGCTCTTCCATCTCTTTTAGTAGTCGAAGACATAACCACAACTCGATAGCTAATCTGCCCTTTACGTCCATATTTTTTTAATCTAAGTTTTATCATTGTATTTATTTTTTATTCCATTACGTATTCAAATATCTTTTTATTAGAAATATTACATCAATTTAATAATATCTCTTTCATATTATTTTCTATAGTTAAATAAATATTTATTTAATTTGTAGTTAAACCGATATTTTTCGCTATCTGCATAATGCACTGTAACAATATAAATCCTAAAATAGGAGATATATCAATACCGACCAAAGGGGGGACAATCCCTCGAAACATTCTCAAGTATGGATCTGTTAACCGACTTAATGAATAAAAAGGTTGCCCATACCAATTTACATTAGGAAACCAGGTAAGAGATACTCTAATTAGAAGAAGAATCAAATAAATTTGTAAAAAACCTAAGAAAGATGAGAATAATAATGCTATAGAATTTGTCATGGATTTTTTATAATAATCACAAATAGAAAATAGCTCATTCATGATGTTTAGATTTTATTTATTATAAAGTTATAATAGAATTATTGTTGTTCTTTTTAAGTGTAGAAACTTCTTTTATTTATTTTGTTATGGATGAAGACAAAACTATTGTACCTTGGGTCTGGGGGTTTACGAACTCTGCAGAAAATTGGAATGGTCGCTTGGCTATGGTAGGGTTTTTATTTACGTTGGTAATAGAATTTTCTACTGGTAAAGGAATAATACATTTCATAGGACTTTTATAAACGAATTAGACTAATAGGTATTAAAAAAAGCTATGCTTTAGCATAGCTTTTTTTAATACCTATTAGTCTAATGGTCTCAAAGAAAGAGTAGGTTCGTTCTCACGATTAATACCTTTCTCAAATCCAGCAGCAGCAGCTCTAGCACGACCCGCATGCCAAAGATGCCCAATATAAAATGCAAAACCTAAGAAAAAGTGCGCACAGGTTAACCAACTCCGTGGTGATACAAAATTTACAGAGTTAATTTCCGTAGCAACCCCACCAACTGAATTCAATGAACCCAAAGGTGCATGTGTCATATACTCAGCAGCTCTTCTCTCCTGCCATGGCTGGATATCATTTTTAATTTTATTTAAATCTAAGCCATTAGGTCCTCTCAATGGTTCAATCCAAGGAGCTCTTAAATCCCAAAAACGTTGAGTTTCACCACCAAGAATAATTTCACCACTTGGAGATCGCATCAAGTATTTGCCCAAACCTGTAGGACCTTGCGCAGAAGCAACATTAGCCCCCAGTCGTTGATCCCGAACTAAAAATGTGAATGCTTGAGCTTGAGAAGCTTCTGGACCAGTCGGTCCATAAAACTCACTCGGATAAGCAGTATTATTGTACCAAGAATATTGACTAGCAATTAAGGCCATTAATGAAACGGCAACTAGACTGTAAGAAAGATAAGCTTCTCCAGACCAAACATAAGCTCTTCTTGCCCATGCGAAGGGTTTAGTCAATATGTGCCAAAAACCTCCAACAATACAAGTTAAACCTATCCAAATATGTCCACCAATAATATCTTCTAGATTATTAACACTAACAATCCAACCATCCCCACCCCAAGGTGATTTAAGAACATACCCAAAAATAACTACTGGGTTAAGTGTAGGATTATCAATTATACGAACATCACCACCTCCCGGTGCCCATGTATCGTAAACCCCACCCAAATACATAGCTTTTATAACCAATAAAAGTGCTCCAACTCCAAGAACAATAAGATGGATTCCCAAAATTGTTGTAATTTTATTTTTATCACGCCAATCGTATCCAAAAGCTGGGAAAGATTCTTCTAAAGTATCGGGACCGATCAACGAATGATAAACTCCACCAAATCCTAAAACAGCTGAAGAAATAAGATGTAATACACCTACTACGAAATAAGGGTAAATATCTACAATTTCTCCTCCAGGACCAACTCCCCAACCTAAAACAGCTAAATGAGGCAAAAGTATTAATCCTTGCTCATACAAAGGCTTTTCTGGAATGTAATGAGCAACTTCAAATAATGTCATAGCCCCACACCAGAAAACCATCAAACCAGCATGAGCTACGTGAGCTCCAAGAAGTTTTCCAGAAACATTAATCAAACGAGAGTTACCGGACCACCAAGCAAATCCAGTAGACTCAATATCTCGACCTGCAACACCTAAAGTTGAATTAAAGGGCGTTTCCACGTGGTAAAACCTCCTCAGGGAATATAAAGTTTTCATGAGGCTGATCTTGAGCAGCCATCCAAGAACGAATACCTTCGTTCAGAAGAATATTTTTTGTATAAAAAGTCTCAAACTCAGGATCTTCTGCAGCACGAAGTTCTTGAGAAACAAAATCATACGCTCGTAAATTTAAAGCTAAACCTACAATTCCAATAGCACTTGTCCATAGACCTGCAAGAGGTACAAAAAGCATAAAGAAATGTAACCAGCGTTTATTTGAAAATGCTACCCCAAAAACTTGAGACCAAAACCTATTAGCAGTTACCATCGAATAAGTTTCCTCAGCCTGAGTAGGTGTAAAAGCTCTGAACGTGTTAGCTGCATCACCATCTTCAAACAAAGTATTTTGTACGGTTGCTCCGTGTATAGCACACAATAAAGCCCCGCCTAAAATACCAGCTACACCCATCATATGGAATGGGTTTAAGGTAAAATTATGAAATCCTTGTATAAATAACAAGAATCTAAAAATCGCTGCAACTCCTAAACTAGGAGCAAAAAACCAACTAGCTTGTCCTAAAGGATACATTAGAAAGACAGAGATAAAAATTGCTATAGGACCTGAAAATGCAATAGCATTGTAAGGTCTAATGCCTACAAGTCTTGCAATTTCAAACTGTCTTAAACAAAATCCTATCAAACCAAAAGAACCATGTAGCGCACAGAAAGCCCATAACCCACCAATTTGACACCAACGCGTAAAATCTCCTTGAGCTTCTGGACCCCAAAGAAGTAGTAGAGAATGTCCCATGCTGTTAGCTGGAGTAGAAACGGCAGCAGTAAAAAAATTACAACCTTCAAGATATGAACTTGCTAAACCATGTGTGTACCAAGATGTAACAAACGTTGTTCCTGTAAACCAACCACCTATAGCTAAATAAGACGTTGGAAACAAAAGTAAACCTGACCACCCCACAAATACGAAACGATCTCTTTTTAACCAATCATCTACAAGGTCGAACCATCCACGACCTTCTTCTTGTCCAATTGCTATGGTCATAGTTAATTCTCCAAAGCGTTATCTGTGTAAGCAAACTGAAATAAGATATTTCACTTTACTTATTTTTATGTTTATTTAAATAATATTATAAATAGAATTTTAAAAAAAGTAATTATTTTAAGATTAAAAAAATTTTTATCTATGTCTATCTATATCTAGTCCAAGTCAGATTAAATAAGCAAATAAATTAAAAGATTATGCACACTTATGAGTGTCCGTTATTTTTTGAAATAAATATCCTGTTCCACGTGCAGTTAAAATTAAATCTGGGTTACTTGGATCATCTTCTAATTTAGACCTTAATCTAGAAATATGCACATCTACAACCCTCGTGTCAACATGCCTTTCAGGTGTATACCCCCAAACTTCCTGCAAGATGGCAGATCTAGAAAACGCTTCTCCAGACTTACTCATAAGCAACTCTAATAAACTAAATTCCATACCTGTTAATTTAATTTTTTCAGTCTGTTTATAAACTTGTCTGCGATTAGTATCAATTCTTATTCCTCCCATAGATAAAATTCCTGAGGTCAAATTGGCTGTCTGTAAAGCCAATTTTTGTACTCTCCTAAGGATAGCTTTTATTCGCGCTTCCAACTCTTTCGGAGAAAACGGTTTTATAACATAATCATCTGCCCCTAACTCCAATCCTGTAATTCTATCAGCCACATCTCCTAATGCAGTTAGCATGATAATGGGTATCGCAGACTCTTTTCTAATTTCCTGACAAACTCCGTACCCATCCAGTTTTGGCATCATTATATCTAAAATTATTAAACTCGGAGACTCTTTTTTATATGCTAATAAAGCCTCCTCTCCATCAGCAGCTGTAACAACGTCATAACCCAACAGCGAAAGACGCGTTTCAAGTATCCTACGTATGCTTATTTCATCATCAACCACCAAAATTTTTTCTTTGTAAATTTCCAATTTTCAACACTCCTTAGAATTAAAAGATAGAGCGATAATATTTAATTTCAAAGAAAAGTATCGCCCTTGCAAATAATAAACGCAAGAAACGTAATACATATTACTTATATACTAAAATGGAATATTACTCCTGAAAATTAAATTTATTTTTATTCTACGAATTTTTCTCAAAGGGTTGACAAGTTAGTATAAATACGATTAACCTGAATCTGAGGATTCCAGAAAACAAATATACTAGAGATAAGATAAAGAATATCTAGATGTATCTGAAGTAAGAATTTATACTCTAAATCAAATATAGGATACTATGGAGAGTTTGATCCTGGCTCAGGATGAACGCTGGCGGTATGCTTAACACATGCAAGTCGTACGAAGATTTTTAATCTTAGTGGCGGACGGGTGAGTAACACGTGAGAATCTACCCT
>Ga0247836_1000214_pt1 | contig 107800 bp, 88 predicted proteins | sample LaCruzMarch2015__4_FD_187116 | JGI IMG/M metagenome (GOLD analysis project Ga0247836, IMG submission 187116) | Freshwater microbial communities from meromictic Lake La Cruz, Castile-La Mancha, Spain - LaCruzMarch2015_14m | ecosystem: Environmental > Aquatic > Freshwater > Lake | place: Spain...
TGACGTCTTCGTCAATCGTGGCGCTGCCGCCGATGGTGGGCTGATCAGCGACCGCGATGACGGTGACGGGAACCACTGCCGTATCGTCCTTGCGCAGCAGCGTGACTTCGCCGCCCGACAGCACGCTTTCGATGGTCCCAACCTTGACGGTGACGTCGAACTCATCGTCGCGGTGCAACGGTGCGCGCACTTGGATATTGCTGGCGAGGAACTGCTGGAACTGTGCCGCCGTCGTGGTGGTGCCCGGCTCGAAGCGGTATCCGCCCGTGATGGCGGTGGCGGTGATGCCGAACGGCAGGGCGGTGTAAGAGAGCGTTACGCCCGTGGGAACGGTGACCTCGGCGAAGTCATATTGCTCTGAACCATCAGCGTCGATGCGCGAGACGGTGATCGGAACGGAGATCTGGCTGTCTTCGTTGCCGGTGGCAAGGCCTGAGATAGCCGGGCCATCGGCAACAGCGGCGACGGCAACGACGATGGGCGCGGTCTGTGTTGCGGTCGAGCCGTCGTTATCGGTGGTGGTGGCCGAGACCGAGAGCGTGATGTTCTGGTCGGTGTGCAGGGGCGCCTTGAGTTCGAGCGTTGCGAGTGCAGCGCGGATTTCGGCTTCGGTACCGCCTGTGAGAGTGACGGTCGAGCCGCCAACCGGAACCGTGATGACGATGGGGGCGCCGCCGCCAACGGGCGTGTAGGTGACGGTGCTGCCGGCAGGGAAGCCTGTGACCGTCACCGTGGAGATGCGTTCGGTTCCGTCGGTGTCGACAAGGCCGATGGTGATGCCTGTGCCGATGACGCCGCTGACGTCTTCGTCAATCGTGGCGCTGCCGCCGATGGTGGGCTGATCAGCGACCGCGATGACGGTGACGGGAACCACTGCCGTATCGTCCTTGCGCAGCAGCGTGACTTCGCCGCCCGAGAGCACGCTTTCGATGGTTCCAACCTTGACGGTGACGTCGAACTCGTCGTCGCGGTGCAACGGCGCACGCACTTGGATATTGCTTGCGAGGAACTGCTGGAACTGTGCCGCTGTTGTGGTGGTGCCCGGCTCGAAGCGGTATCCGCCCGTGATGGCGGTGGCGGTGATGCCGAACGGCAGGGCGGTGTAGGAGAGCGTTACGCCCGTGGGAACGGTGACCTCGGCGAAGTCATATTGCTCTGACCCGTCTGCGTCGATGCGCGAGACGGTGATCGGAACGGAGATCTGGCTGTCTTCGTTGCCGGTGGCAAGGCCTGAGATAGCCGGGCCATCGGCGACAGCGGCGACGGCGATCGTCATCGGCACGGTCTGCGTGTTGATATCGGTGCCGTCAGTCGTCGATGCGGTAATCGACAGCGTGATGTTCTGATCCGTATGAAGCGGGGGCGTAAGCGTTAGAGTTGCAAGCGCCGCGCGGATTTCGGCTTCCGTACCGCCGTTGAACGTAACCGAGCCTCCGGCTCCCATCACGATGCTCTGCACGGGGCCGCCGCCGACGGGCACATATTCAACGATGGTGCCTGCTGGGAAACCAGAAACGACAACCTCCGAGATAACCTGTGTCAACGGATCAGCAACGACGATGGCGATGTCGTCGCCAAATCTCACGGGTGTGTCTTCGTCTGTCACCTGCGTTGGTGCGGTGATCTCGACAGGGTCAGCAACGGCATTGACGACGACGCGGATGGGAGCTGACGCGACTTCCTGATCGCCGTTCGAGCCTTCAGTGGCGATCGCGACGATGGTCATGCCGGAGAATATGCCGCTTTCGTCATGCGGCGGCAGGAAGTGGACGTTGCCAACCTGAGCGGGTGTGAACACGTAGGTCTTGGTGCCATCACCCGCTAGCGTGAAGGAATATTCAACGCCGGCACTGTTGGTCAGCTTGGCGCCGGGATCAACGCCACGAATTTCGAACGACTGAGCTTCCGAACCGTCGAGGCTATCGCCGAACGTCACGGCCAGGTTGTCGAGGTGGACAAGCGTATCTTCGTCAGTGACTTTGTCGTCACCGGTTGCGGTAACGAGGTCGGCGACGGCTTCGACGTGCACCGTATAGGTGTGATTTACGGTTTCGCGGTCGCGGTAGCCCGGAACCCGCGGATCAGCTTTTGACTCAATCGAGGTAACGGCGACATTGAACGAGATCTCGCCATGGAAATCCTTCGGCGGGTCGAGCTTCAGCGACGCAAGCAGGGCCTGAATGGTGACAAGGGGGCCTCTGACTTCATAGCCACCACCCTCCAATGGAGAGATAAACGCATTGAATGCTGGATCCCAAGACAGGATGACGCCTGTGGGAATGCCAGTGATCACGACCTTTTCGATTTCTTCCGAACCGTCCTTGTCGCGCAGGCCGATGGTAACCGGCGCTGCCACCTGTGTATCTTCGTCAGTCGATGCCGCGCCCGAGACGATGGGAGCGTCGGCGACGGCCGCAACGGTCAGGTTAACGGTGCCTGAGATTTTTTCTCCCGTGCGCGGATCGGTAAACGTGTAGGTGAACGAGGAGAGGCCCGAATAGTTTGCCGGCGGCGTGTACGTGAACGATCCATCCGGGTTGAGCACGACTTTGCCTTGGCTCGGATCGATGCTGGTTTCGATGTCGCGCAACGGCAGGGGCGAAGCCGAAGGATCGAAGATGCGGCCGGAAAACGAGTTGTCTTCGATCAGGGAGAAGCTGTAGCTGTCTTCTGTCAGTTGGCCGAAGATATTGCTGCCGTCGTCGCGCCTCAGAAATAGACCACTGTCGTCGGGAATGTCAGATGATGCGCGCAGGTATTCGACGTCGCCAAGGAGCCACAAGTGGTCGAGTCCTGTGCCGACTGCGGTCGAGGATGCTACAAAGCCTGCGTTGTCGCTGTTGACGATCTTTTCACCGTTGCGGCGGCCGATTTCTTCATCCGCAAGTCCGGTCAAATGACTCATGCCCTCGCCGGTTTGCGTGGAGACAACCTGGCCTTTCGACCCGAATTCACCGCGTTTGATGTCATCGCGGCCCCAACGGTTCGTCTCTTCGAGAACGGGTGAAAGAGCTATGATTTCCGGGCCAACAGTGCTGTTGCCGATATTGCTTTCGAGAAAAGACCGGCCCCCGCGCAATTCTGGACCATCGCCCAGTCCATTGAAGTCCAGAGACGGAGGCGTGTTGCCTTGCAATTCGCTCGATGCGTTGTCGTGAAAGGCCTGCAATTCGCTATTTGAGAAGCTGCCATCGGCCAGCGAAGTCAATACGCTTTCCAATAGTGCTGGCTTGCTGTTTAGCTGATCGAGCAGCAGCCCGCGACCTTCCGGAAAGGCGGCAATGAAGTCTTCCGTACCGTTGAGATCGATGAGGCCGCCGTTTGGAAAGCGCAGTCCCAACTGATTGTCGCTGGAAATGACGATCTTTACGCCAACAATGGCGGCTGTGCTGAGGATTGTTGCCAGGGTCTCAGGATCGACCTGAATGGAAATGATTTCGCGGGCGGCGGGTGCGCGCAGTGAAATCTGGACCGGGCTGGTTAGGCTCTCAGTGCTTTCGGCTTCAGCCACGTCGTGGTTCTGCAATTCCGAAACAGGAAAGCCAAGCGAACGATCCATTACTCATGTCCTCAACGGTACTGATGCTAGCGGTCAGGCTGTAGGCTCTTTTTCCAGAATTTGACGCAATGTCAGTCCGGATCTAAAAACTCTCTGCTTCCTGATGCGTTTTGATACGCACCAAAATGCACGGTGTTGGTGTATTTGTAGTAAAGGCCGCGTCCGGACTTATTTATTGATGAGCAATTCTCTAATGCAGAGTAAACAATTGAAAATCCTCGTAAGCCCAATAAGTATGGGCGGTTTGTTGGATTTTTGTTGTCGTTCTGGGGGTGAGGACGCATGCGTCCTGGCACAGAGAATGTGTTTCTTGAAAAATGATCGATAAAATGGCTGCGAAAATATGGGTCCGGCGCTTCAATCTAGATAAAAAATGAATTTCTTCAATTGTAAATAAATGAAAACACTGATTGACGAATTGTGAATTATGTTTTGGGCCAGCGTGTGCGATATCGCGGCGGGCGGCCGGGCTGGTTGGGATGTGAAGTGCGGGCAATCCCTAGCTTTGGCCGTTCGCTCAGCCTGTCCATTTTTCTCGCAGGGTAACCAATTCTTCAGCTGCGCTCGGGTGCAGTGCCATGGTTGCGTCAAAATCGGCTTTGGTGGCTTTAAGTCGCAATGCAATGGCCGCCATTTGAACGATCTCGGCTGCGTCGGGGCCAAGAACATGGCAGCCGAGAACGCGGTCCGATGAGGCCTGGACGACAAGCTTCATTAAGGTGCGCTCTGGCCTGCCCGCCAGAATGTTGCGCATGGGCCTGAAGCTCGTCTTGTAAACGTCAATGATGTCATGGGCTGCACGCGCTTCGTGCTCGGCAAGGCCCACAGTGCCGATCTCCGGCGTGGAGAAGACAGCAGTGGGGATGAGGTCGTAGTCGACGTGCACGGGCTTGCTGCCAAAGACGCGATCGGCAAAGGCGTGGCCCTCGCGAATGGCGACGGGCGTGAGGTTGACGCGGTCCGTCACGTCGCCAACGGCGAAGATCCCGGGAACAGTGGAGCTAGAGAACGCATCGACCTTAATTTCTCCTTTCAGTCCCGTGATAACGCCCGCGGACTCAAGTCCAAGGCCAGCCGTGTTGGGCGCGCGGCCGATAGCCATCATGATTTGGTCTGCGGGGAGGCTGGCACCGGAGGCGAGTCGAGCGTTGAAGCCGCCGTCGTTCTTTTCTATCGAAGCAAGCGTGTCGCTCATGATGAGCCTAATGCCGCGCTGTTGGAGCGCCGTCATCAGGCCATCGCGCAGATCCTCGTCAAAGCCGCGCAAAAGTTTGGCCCCGCGGTAGAGCAGCGTCGTTTCGCTGCCCAGACCTGCAAAAATCGAGGCGAACTCGACAGCGATATAGCCACCGCCAACAACCACAACGCGAGGTGGGCATTGCTTCAGGTCGAAGACTTCGTTGGAGGAGATGGCGTGTTCATGACCGGGGATCGAGCGGTCTATAGCGGGAGTGCCACCTGTCGCGATCAAAATGTTGCGGGCCGTAAGGCGGGTGCCATCGGTCAAGCGCACCGCGTTCGCGCCGTCTATGACTGCGCGCGTTGCAAGCGTTGTGACGCCGTTGGCGTCGAGGTTGCTGCGATAGATCGCTTCGAGCCGGGCAATTTCTTTGTCCTTTGCAGCAATCAGGTCTGCCCAGTTGAACGAGGCTTTGGGCACGCTCCAACCGAAACCGGCGGCATCTTCGAAGTCGTTGTGGAAACGGCTTGCGTAGACGAGCAATTTTTTCGGAACGCAGCCGCGAATGACACACGTGCCGCCGTAGCGGTATTCCTCGGCAATCGCGACTTTGGCACCGTACCCGGCCGCAATGCGAGCAGCTCTGACGCCGCCCGAACCGCCGCCGATAACAAAGAGATCAAAGTCGAAATCAGGCATGGCAACCGGCTCTCTGGTGGACGCACCGGCGCTGCTCCGATGTATATCGACGCTGCGCCTCGGGGGTGGGCTTACTTTGCCTCTTTGGCGGTCTTCAAGTCTTTCATCATCTGCACCGCAAATCTCTGGCCAATGTTGGCTGCTTCTTCCATCAGCACGGGCATCTCGGCGATGAACTTGCGGCCGGCACCTGATTTGTAGAAGTCGGTGACAGACTTCAATTCCGCAGTCGTAAACTTCGAGGCATAGAGTGCCGCGGTTTCGTCCAGCATCTGCGTTTTGTAGGTGCCGAATTGCGCGATCAGTTTTTCGAATGTTTCTGTGGCGGCTTTCTGGGCCGCTTCATCGCTCGCGCCAGCTGTGACGTGGGTTTTCAGCATATTCAGCATGTTGTCGAAATTGTTCGAAGCACCAATTACGGACATCAGTTCGACCGCTGCCGCGACAGCTGACGGATCGGTGGGAACGGGCGGTGGCACGGCAGCGGGGGCCGGTGTTGCAGCCGCCGGTGCCTCTTGCGCTGCGGAAGGCAATACGGCGTTGGACGCGAGACATGAAGCTATTGCAAGGAGCGCGAGTGCACGGCGGCGGGGTGTGACGCGGAGCGATGACATGCGGGTGTCCTGATGAAAGTTGGAAAGATCTTACGTGCGGTTCAGATGATGCTGGCATCCTCGCCGTATTCGGCTTCGAGGACGACAACGCCATCAGAGCCCGCGACGATGGCCGCATCGGCGATGCCCAGGAACAGGCCGTTCTCAACCACACCTGGAATAAACTTCAGAGCTTCATCAAGGCTTTCCGGGTCTTCGATGCGTCCGAAGGCGCAATCGAAAATGTAGTTGCCATTGTCGGTGATGAAGGGCTGGCGGCCATCGCCAAGACGCATCTTGATCTCGCCGTTGCAGCCGGCGTCTGCTGCCAGCATTTCGATCATATTGCGCGTGGCGGTCGCGCCGAAGCGCACCACCTCAACGGGCAATGGAAAATGGCCAAGTGTCTTCACCTGCTTGCTGCTGTCGGCAATGACAATCATGCGGTCAGATGCGGTGGCGACGATCTTCTCGCGCAGTAACGCTCCGCCGCCGCCTTTGATCAGCCGCAACATGCCATCGAACTCGTCTGCGCCGTCGATGGTGAGATCGAGAAAAGGTGTTTCGTCGAGCGTCGAAACGGGAATGCCAAGCGCCACGGCCTGCGCGCGGGTTGTCTCGGAGGTTGGCACGCAAATCACATTCAGCCCGCGCTTCACTTCGATGCCGAGCAGATCGACCAGCTTCGCAGCGGTCGAGCCGGTGCCCAGCCCCAGTTTCATGCCGGGCTCGATGAAGGCAAGTGCCCGTTTCGCTGCGGCGAGCTTTAAGTCTGCAGACGTCATGCTTCATCCTCCAGGCCCCGGGGCCGGCGCTGCGTGGGGCGGGTCCGTAATGGTTGGGCATTGTCTAGGCTGGGGCGGCTGTGCTTTCAAGGCGGGCTATCAAAGTGCGGACAAGCTGGCATAAGAGGGCTGTTGAACGAAATTGGAAGAATTCCCCCAGCATGCCATCATTGCAAGGTTTTACGATTGTCTTCGACCTCGACGGGACGCTCGTCGATACCGCTCCGGACCTCATTGGTGCGACGGATCACGTCTTGGCAGGTCTTGGCCTTGGTCAATCAAATGCTGAGCGTCAGCGCCAGAAAGTCAGTTTCGGCGCGCGGCACATGATTATCGATGCGGCCTCGCAGGCGGGCCGCACCCTACTCGACAGCGAGGCCGACGCTTTGCACGCCCGGTTTATTGAGTACTACGTTGCAAACATTGCCCGCACCAGCCGCCCTTACCACCAGGCATTGGAGACACTCGACAGCTTGCGGCAGTCAGGCGCCCGGCTGGCGGTATGCACGAATAAGAAAGAGGCACTGGCGCGCACGCTGCTAAAGGCGCTGAGCATGGATCATCATTTCGTGGCGGTGGCCGGGATCGACACATTCCCAGTTTCAAAGCCTCATCCGGGGCATATTCTGGGCACCATTGGCCTCGCGAGCGGTAGTGCCAGCTGTGCCATCATGGTGGGTGACAGTGAAAACGATATCAAAGCTGCGAGGGCTGCTGGCGTTCCTGTGATCGGCTGTCTCTTTGGCTACACCGAAATCCCGATGTCAGAACTCAGCCCCGACGCCACTATCGGCACCTATACCGAGCTGCCAGCAGCCATTGAGCGCCTGATTGTATCCCGCGAGCGGCCCTGAAGACCTTTTTTGCGACGATGTGGAAAAACTCATCTGCAGCATATCAAGGGCCGTTGAACAGCCACAATCAATATCAACATAGCAGTGTAGACTCAGCCCGGTCTCAGGCTGCCATATTCGACAAAAGGACATGACGCATATGCTGAAACAGTTGGTAGTCGCCGCAGTTCTTGGCCTCAGTGCCGCTACGGCGGCCAGTGCGCAGGACGCCCCTAAGAGCGCAGATGACTGCTTCAAGATGTCGATGGACCTTTTTAAGACCGCCGATGCGCAGAAGCTGGCAGAAGACAAACGTGGCAAGGTCGAAGAGTTGCTGGAAAAGATGGAAACCCACTGCGATGCCAAACAGTTCGCTGAGGCGGCGGGTGTTGCAAAAGACGTCAAGGCTGCCATCGGCGCCAAGTAATCCGGCCCTCCCAATCGGCTGGAAATTGGGCAGTCCCGTAGCCGGGGCTGCCTTTTTCACGTCGATCACAACCGTGTGATCGATGTTTTTTATATTGGTTTCAATGTCATATGCCGGGCCAGCTTGATGACTTTAGGGTGTGCCGGGGGGTATGAGCGGCGTTAAGGCTGTTTGACAGCGTGGCTTTCATCACCCATCTTCCGCCGCCTCACGCAAACCAGCGGCCTACAATTTAGGATTGATATGTAATCCCGCTGGGGTTGCGATATCAACTCGCGGCACCTCAAACCCAGCCAGAAGGCGCGCAATGAACGTCGTCATCGTCGAATCCGCCGCCAAAGCCAAGACGATCAACAAGTACCTGGGCTCCGGCTACAAGGTGATCGCGTCGTACGGCCATGTGCGCGATTTGCCAGCCAAGAATGGCTCGGTCGAGCCCGACAATGACTTCGTCATGCACTGGGATTCTGAAGACCGTGGCAAGAAGGTGATGCGCGAGATCGCCGAAGCCGTGAAGGGCGCCTCGCGCCTCATTCTGGCGACCGACCCTGATCGCGAGGGCGAAGCTATATCCTGGCACATCCTGGAAATCCTCAATGAAAAGAAGGCTCTGAAAAAGGGCGTGCCGGTTGAGCGCGTTGTCTTCAACGCCGTTACCAAGCAGTCGATCACGACCGCCTTTGCCCATCCACGCCAGATCGACCAGCCGCTGGTCGAGGCCTACCTCGCGCGCCGTGCGCTCGATTATCTCGTCGGCTTTACGCTGTCGCCCGTGTTGTGGCGCAAGCTGCCCGGCGCCCGTTCGGCTGGCCGCGTGCAATCTGTTGCGCTACGTCTCGTGTGTGACCGCGAAGCCGAGATCGAAGCTTTCAAGACTGAAGAATACTGGACAATCGACGCGACGATGGCGACGCCGAAGGGCGAAGAATTTTCCGCGCGTCTCAACGCCATCAACGGCACTTCGCTCAAGAAACTCGACCTGAAAGAAGGAGGCACGGCCAACGCCATCAAGACGGCGATTGAAAAAGGTGACTTCCGCGTCACCTCGCTGGAGACGAAGCCCGCCAAGCGCAATCCCTATCCGCCGTTCCGCACCTCGACGTTGCAGATGGACGCCTCGCGCAAACTCGGCTTCACCGCCAAGCAGACGATGCAAATCGCGCAGCGCCTCTATGAAGGCGTCGATGTGGGCGGCGAAACGGTTGGCCTCATTACCTACATGCGAACCGACGGCGTGACCATCGAACCCGATGCCGTCAAGCAGATCCACTCCGTTATTAAATCCGAATATGGACCGCGTTACGCGCCGTTCGTGCGCGAATACAAGTCGCAGCAGGCCAACGCCCAGGAAGCCCACGAAGCCATCCGCCCGACCGATGTGTCGAAGAAGCCGCAAGATGTGGCCCGCCACCTCGATCGCGATCAGGCGCGGCTTTACGAGTTGATCTGGAAGCGCACGCTTGCGAGCCAGATGGCGTCGGCGGAAATGGAGCAGACGGCGGCCGATATCGCCGTCAAAGGCCGCGACGGGAAAGATTATACTCTCCGCGCCAACGGCTCGGTGGTGGTGTTTGACGGCTTTTTGCGTGTCTACGAAGAAGGCCGCGATGACCGGGTTCGCACCATCGAAAAAGGCAAGGACGACACTGCAGACGACGCCGAAGATAGCCGCCGCTTGCCCCAGCTTGCCGTGGGCGACAAGGTCACCGATAAGGCGATTGAAGCCGAGCAGCACTTCACCCAGCCGCCACCGCGTTTCTCTGAATCGTCACTCATCAAACGGATGGAAGAACTCGGCATCGGCCGGCCGTCAACGTATGCGCCGACGGTTGCCGTGCTGCAGGAACGCGAATACGTCAAGATCGACAAGAAGCGGCTGGTGCCCGAGGATAAAGGGCGTCTCGTAATCGCTTTCCTTGAAAGCTTCTTCATGCGGTACGTGGAGTATGACTTCACGGCCAATCTCGAGCAGCAGCTCGATCTCATCTCCGACAACAAGCTGTCATGGAAGGAAGTCTTGCGCGACTTCTGGAAGAATTTCACCGCGGCTATCCACGAGATCAAGGATCTGCGCGTTGGCGAGGTGCTCGATGCCCTCAATGAATTGCTAGGACCTCATGTTTTCCCGGCCAAGGAAGACGGCAGCGATCCGCGTGCCTGCCCCAAATGCGGCACCGGCCTGTTGTCGCTCAAAATATCGGGCAAGAATGGAGCTTTCATCGGCTGCGGCAACTATCCCGACTGCAAGTTCACGCGCCAGCTGACGGGCGATGGCGCCGGTAACAGCGCCGACCGCGAGTTGGGCTTTGACGACATCACCGGCCTGCCGGTCGCGTTGAAGTCGGGCAGGTTCGGGCCCTATCTGCAACTCGGTGAAGGCGAGGGCGACGAAAAGCCCAAGCGCTCGTCGATCCCTAAGGGCATCGATGCAGCGACCATCGATCTCGAAAAGGCATTGCAGTTGTTGCGGCTGCCGCGCGAGGTCGGCATTCATCCTGAAACAGCAACCCCCATCACAGCGGGGCTTGGCCGTTTCGGCCCGTTCATTCTGCATGATGGCACCTATGCCAACGTCGATGGCATCGAAGAAGTGTTTACGATTGGTCTCAACCGCGCCGTGATCCTACTTGCTGAAAAGCGCGCGGGCGGCGGCAAGGGCCGGTTTGGCCGTGCGGCGGCGAAGGTGGTGCTCAAAGAGCTTGGTGAGCATCCCGTCGAGGGCGGCAAAATCGAGGTGCTCGACGGCAAGTACGGCGCCTATGTCAGTCATAACAAGGTCAATGCCACGGTTCCGCGCGGCACAGATCCCAAGGATTTGACGGTCGAGGCGGCCGTGATGCTGCTTGCTGAGCGCATTGCCAAGGGCGGCGGCAAGAAGCCCGGCAAGAAATCGTTTGGCAAGTCCAAGGCGGCTGCCAAGGCCCCAGCCGGAGACGCAAAGCCAGCGGCCGCCAAGAAAGCCGCCGCCAAGAAGCCGCAAGCGGCGAAAGCGTCAGCAAAGCCGGCCGCCAAGCCCGCCGCTACTAAGTCCACCGCGAAGAAGGCACCTGCAAAAAAGAAAGCGGCGGCTGAGTAGTATTTTGCCCCGGCGCTCGGACACCGCGTAAGCCAATTTTACGCGCAGTCCTTGCGTGCCAGCCGCGCCTGCGGCACAAGCACAACTATGATACGCATTGGTTTTTATTCTGGCTCGTTTGATCCCGTGACGCTGGGGCACACGGACGTCATTTCGCGCGCTGCGCGGCTGGTTGACCGGCTGGTCATCGGCATCGGCGTCAACCCTGGCAAATCGCCGATGTTCTCGGAGGCCGAGCGGGTGGCGATGCTCGAAGCCGAGGCCCGCGCCATCACTAAAGACACGGGCACCCGCATCGACATCACCACGTTTTCCAATCTCGCAGTCGATGCGGCCCGTCAGCATGGCGCGAGCGTGATCTTCCGTGGCCTGCGCGATGGCACCGATTTTGACTATGAAATGCAGATGAGCGGCATGAACGATGCCATGGCGCCCGACATTCAAACGGTGTTTGTGTCGGCGTCTCCCAACGTGCGCCACATCGCGGCCAATCTGGTGCGCGCCGTCACGCTGATGGGCGGCAACCCGGCGCCGTTCGTCTCCAAAGATGTCGCCAAGCGCCTCAACGCCAAAGCGCTTGAGGGATAAGGCGATTCAGTGTGTGTCGGGGAATCCGGTTTCTTTCGCGTCACATCCTGCAACGCCCTTGCTAAAATCCTGGCAAAGGTTGCAAGCGCGGACTGCGCACGCCGATCACTTTGAAGCGGCTGCCCATGCCACCCGGCGCGATCAAGCGGGCGACGCCGGCCTCGATTTCAGCGGCCTTTGCAGGGTTGGCGCCCATCAGGCTTGAGGCTCGCTCTATGATGCCGAGACGGCCGAGGAATTCCGATTGCGTCAGCGGCCCATCGACCGCGAGGCCAGCGCACTCAAGCAATTCTACGATCTGTGCGAAATCGACGTGCGCGGTGAGGTCGGCTTCTCCCGGCGCTGTCAGCGGATGTTCGAAGGCGTGCGCGCGGATCGCTTGCAGCGTATCGCCGGGCGCAGATGCGGGATGACCGTAGTCGATGAACAGGGCGCAGACCTCGGATGGCACCTGCGACAGAGCCGTGATGAGATCGTGATCCAGTGATTGGACTTCGCAAATGTCGTTTTTGCGGGCGTCTGGAAAGCGCTTGTCGAGCGCGTGTGTGATATCGCCAGGGCAGCCCGCGCGCGTTGCAAAGCAGAGGTTGCCGCTGGCGTTCAAATCGACCATGCGCCACGCCCAGCCGCCATCCCACCGCACGAACTGCTCGATCGGCTGAGTGTCGAGGAATTCGTTGCCAATCACAATTGCGGGAAGATTTGCATCCTGCGCGTTGATCAGTTTGCCGGGCCAGGACACCCTAACACTCAAGCCGCCGAGCAATTGTTGCTGCGCTTCCCGCAAGGGTGTTGAGGTTTCCAGCAGGATAACACGGGCCGCTTCGAGACATTTTGGGCGCAGCCGCATGGCGCGGAGCGCATCAAGCATCAATGTGCCTTGGCCAGGTCCGAACTCAACGAGATTAAAAGCGGAAGGCTCGCCCAACTGCTGCCACGTGGCAAGGCACCAGACGCCGATCAGCTCGCCGAAAATTTGCGAAATGCCAGGCGCGGTGATGAAATCTCCGCGCGCGCCGAGCACGGTCTTGCCGGTGTAGTAGCCGTGCGTGCTGTCGAAGAGGCAGGCTTCGATATATTGATCAACGCGCAACGGCCCTTCGCGGCGGATGCGGCTTTTGAGCTTTTCAGCGAGCGGCGTGTTGCGCCGCGCCGCCGGATCGTAGGGCTGAATTGGATCGGAGCGGCTCACGAGGTCTTCTGCCGCCGCGACAGGTAGAGAAAATAAAGCCCCAGAAAAATCATCGGGATCGAATACGCAATGCCGGGCGTCAGCACGCCCATGGTCAACGCATGAGAGGGGTCCGGCTGGCGGAACAGCTCGCAGAACGAGCGCGCTAGGGCATAGCCGATGAGAAACGTCGCCAGCACAAAGCCCGGTTGTTTAAGCGCATCGCGGCTGTGGGTGAAAAAGCGCAAGACGAGCAGCAGTGCCAGGCCTTCAAGGGCTGCCTCATAAAGTTGGCTCGGGTGGCGGGTGATGGGCTCGAGCGCTGCAAACTGCGGATACGTCGCCGCGACGTTGGGAAACACCATGCCCCACGAAACGTCCGTTGGCCGGCCGAACAATTCGCCGTTGATGAAGTTCGCCAAGCGTCCGAAGAACAACCCGATCGGCACTGAAGCCGCGCAAACATCCATGACGCTGAGCACGGGCGCCTTGTTGTGACGGGCAAACAACAGCGCTGCGGCGCCGGTGCCCAACAGCGCTCCGTGGAACGACATGCCCCCCTTCCAGATCATCAGAACTTTCAGCGGGTCGTTGATGTAGGCCGCCGGCTCATAGAGCAGCACCGAGCCGAGCCGGCCGCCGATGATAACGCCGACGGTCATGTAAATGAGTAGATCGTCGACCTTGGCCGGCAGAAACGGCGCTTCGCCGGCACTCCAAAGCCGCGGCGTGCGCAACAGGGAGCGAATGTAGACCGATCCGAGAATGAGGCCAGCCAAGTAGGCGAGGCCATACCACTTGATCGAGACCGGGCCGAGCGCGATGGCGACCGGATCGATTTGCGGGAACGGCAACTCGAGCAAGATCATGGCAGCGCGCTATCCTTTTGGGTGCCTCGGGCCGCGATGACCATCAGCGCCGCGCCGAGGAGGATCATCGGCACAGAGTAAATCTGGCCCGCCGTTAAAGGTCCGATGTTGAGGGCGTGCTGCAATTCCGGCTGGCGGTACATCTCGCAGATCATGCGCGCAATGGCGTACCACACCAGAAAGATGCCAGCGGTAAGGCCCGGCCGTTTCAGAGCGCCGTACCAATGGGTGGCGAGCCGGATGATGATATACATCACAACGCCTTCCAGCGCGGCTTCGTAAAGCTGACTCGGGTGGCGCGGCAGCGGCCCGCCGTTGGGGAACACCATGGCCCACGGCACATCGGCGGCCCGGCCCCAGTGCTCGGAATTGATGAAATTAGCCAACCGCCCAATGATCAGACCCAGCGGTATGGCCGCGCAGCACAGATCCATCGACGTCAGCGCAGAAACTTGCATGCGCCGCGCGAAGTAGAGAATCGCCAGACCTGAGCCAATTAGTGCGCCGTGGAACGACATCCCGCCTTTCCAAGGCTTGAGGATCTCAAGCGGGTTGGCAGCATAATAGCTCAGATCGTAGAGCAGCACCTGTCCGAGCCGGCCGCCGAGCACGGTGCCGACAATCACATAGAGCACCAGATTGTCGGCCAGGTCCGGGTGAAAGGGTGCGCGTCCGCCGCGCCAGATCTGCGGCGTCTGCAACAGCCGGCGGATGGTGAGCCAGCCGATGATCAATCCGGCTGCATAGGCAAGTCCGTACCATTTGATACTGACCGGCCCAAGCGAAAAGGCTACGGGATCGATGTTGGGGAATGGGATCGTGAGCGCGAGCATGGAGCGGCCTCGGGTTCGCGGGCTAAAGCGGGCTGCGTCCGTCTCTTTGCAGAGGTTTATGACGGCTGATAGGCGTGAAACCAGTTGCCGGGTAGTTGGCCGCGCTGTCAAGTTCTCTGGATTGAAGCTAGGGTCTTTCTGGTAAGCTTATGACGTCGAAGCCCTTTTTCGCCTCTTGAATGGTGGCGCCGGCGGAACGATAGTGGGTTCAATCTGATAGCTTCTATCCTTTTCCGAGAAAGATCCACAATGACCCAGACCACAGGCCGCGTTTTCGATGAAATCGCCAAGCTGATGACGGATGCTGCCGGCGCGGCCCAAGGTGTGCGCAAAGAGGTCGAAGGCATCATGCGTTCGCAAGGAGAGCGGATTCTCAAGGATATGGACGTCGTTGACCGCGAGGCATTCGAGGCGGTGAAGGCCATGGCCGAAAAGGCGCGTGCCGAAAACGATGTGCTCACCGCCAAGCTCGAGGCATTGGCGGCGCGCGTTGCCGCATTAGAACAAGCCTCCGCACGGATATAATGCCTGACCGCTGCTTCGGCGGCAGAAGTCGAGTGGCGCAAAACCGCTTGTCCCCAGCCATCGTCACGACCGTCATGTTTTCAACATCGAACCCAATGCGGGTTCCTGAAGGCCTTCTATAGCCCCTTGTTTTCCGGGCTTTAGGCCAACTTGTCCGTGGACAAGCGGGACCCGCGCTTGCGACTCGCACGCCCCAAATGCTTGTGTCAGGAGCTTGCAGGAGAGCCCTTTGGTTCGCGTCATCCTGAGCATTTTGCTGCGCTACGTGGGGGCCAACTGGGCCGGCACCAAGGAGACGGTATGGGATTGCCGGAAAGAAAATCAGAGCGTGTGCTTAGCCCTATCGATCTGATGGAGCAGATGGCCGTCGGACACGGCTGGGCTTTCGAGCGCACCGGTGACGACGAGTTGACTTTGATAGTGGGCGGCAACTGGACGGACTATCACATCTCGCTCAATTGGCGCGACGACTTGGAAGCACTGCATTTGGCATGTGCCTTCGACTTCAAAGTGCCGCCCAATCGCCTCAACGAGATGTATCGCCTTGTGGCCCAAATCAACGAACAGCTTTGGCTCGGGCATTTTGATTTATGGACGCAAGAAGGCCTCGTCATGTTCCGCCACGCGATTCTGCTCAACGATCAAGTGGCAACCACTGGCCAATGCGAGGCCATGTTGAAGGCCGCCCTGGAAGGCTGTGAGAGATACTATCAGGCGTTTCAGTTTGTCGTCTGGGCTGGCAAGGAAAGCCGCGAAGCCCTAGTCTCGACTCTATTCCAAACGGAAGGGCAGGCATAAAGAGCCCCCCTTCTGGCCTTATTGGCTCGCAACCGCCGACGGAAAGAATTGTTGCTCGCCATTGATTTTAAAGCCAGCAATGGACTGTTGTCCTTCTGGTGAGACGAGCCAGTCGACAAACGACTGACCTTCACGCGCCTTTACGTTCGGATGCTTCGCTGGATTGACCAAGATGACACCATACGGATTGCGCAGTCGCGGGTCGCCTTGCACGGCCAGAACGAGGTTGCCCTTGTTCTTGAAGGCAGACCACGTGGCGCGGTCTGTCAAAACGTAGCCGGCCGTGCTGGCAGCGACGTTCAACGTCGCGCCCATGCCCTGTCCGGTCTCACGATACCACGTGCCAGAAGCGGCCTTCACATCGACGCCTGCTTCTTTCCAAAGCTTGAGTTCGGCTTTGTGAGTACCGCTGTCATCGCCGCGAGAGATGAATGTCTTCTGGTCAGTGGCAATCGCTTTAAAGCTCGTGACCGCGTTCTGGCCGCCGGCAATCGTGACACTGTCGCCAGCCGGACCGGCGATGACAAAATCGTTGTACATGACGTCGAACCTTTTGACGCCCCAGCCGTCGGAGATGAACTTTTCCTCGTCGGCCTTGGAATGGACGAGCAGCACGTCACCGTCTCCGTTTGCAGCGTTCTTGATGGCTTGGCCTGTTCCCACGGCGACAACGCGCACTTCTATTCCGGTTTTTGCGGTGAAAAGCGGAAGCAGGTAACCGAACAAGCCCGAGTTTTCCGTCGAAGTCGTCGATTGAACTGTGATGAAGGGCGTTTCGGCATGGGCTGCTGTCGAGAGCGCCATGAGAATGATCGCCGCAACGCCCCACACCCTCGATTTCAAGCTCATAAAACGCCCCCGAATTTGGCTTTTGATAACGGATTGGCTGCATGTGAGGTGATGATGGCTTGCGCGTTGCCCCGCAATGCTCCGCCAAGCATAGCGCTATGCACGTCCTGCTGGCAAGGCTGCCAGCCAGCGGTCGCCGGCGCGGTCTCGGAAGCGGATCAAGCCTTAACGCAAAGACTTGCGGGCGGGGCGCCGCACGCCCTGGACGAACGGGCAAAACTACGGCACCGTGCCTCGCTGACTTTTCATGATTGAAAGAGTGCCGATGACCGACCTCATTGTGCGGATTGATCTTGGGCCGAACGGGCGGCTCGGGCCTGGCAAGCTGGCGCTGCTTGAGAACATCGACAGGCACGGGTCCATCTCTGCGGCAGGACGGGCCATGAACATGTCTTACCGGCAAGCATGGTCTTTGATCGATCAGTTGAACGCGGCGTTTAAGGAGCCCGTGGTTTCCTCACAGACCGGGGGAAAAAGTGGAGGCGGTGCGAGGCTGACGGAGTTCGGCAAATTGCTGTTGGTGCATTGCACAGCCATCGCCGCCAACGCCAAAAAGGCATCGGGTCCGCACTTGGAGTTCATCGAGGCAGTGTTGCGGCCCGCGAGCGAGCGCGCAGATGCTGCCGGAGCCCAGACTGCAGGCAAGAGCGTTGCTAAGGTTCCGGGAAGTTTGAAGATCAAGGCGTCATCTGGGGCCGCAACGAAAAAGAAAGTCTAACCGGTCAGTTCCTGGCGCCGCTTAATCAGACGACGATCTCGCCGTTGATGTAAGCGCGCGCCTCCGCACATGGCGGTTCTGCAAAGAAGGTGGCGGCGGGTGCCCGCGCCAAAATCCGCCCTTGATGCATGAACACGATGTCGTCGGCCAGCCGCCGTGCCTGGGCAAGGTCATGCGTTACGAGAACCGTGCACAGTCCATTGTCGCGCGCCCGGATGAGACGGTTTTCGATTTCGAGCGCAGAAGCCGGATCGAGATTGGACGCTGGCTCATCCAGAAACAGAACCTCGGGTTCGAGAGCCAGCGCTGCTGCCAAGGCAAGCCTCTGCTGCTCACCAGCCGACAATTGCCGCGCGGGACAGGAAACGTGTGCGGCAAGTTTCGCTTGCTCAATGGCCGCGCGCGCACGAGCTGGAATTATGGCAACGGGCCCGCCTGCCGCACGCAGCACAAAGCACACGGTGTCGAGAGCGGACCGGCGCAACAGCACTGGCCGTTGGAAAACAAAGCCAATGTGTGGCGCCCGCGTTCTGTCTGGCGGTGAGCCAGCCCAAGATAGCGAACCACTTTCAGGCGTCACCAGTCCGGCAAGCACGCGCAGGAGAAGACTTTTTCCAGCGCCGTTCGGCCCGAGAATAACAAGGATGCGCGGTCGCGCGTCTATTCTGATGCCGACACCCGCAACGACGTTTCTGCCACCGCGCGAAACAATAAGCCCGCGCGCAATAATGGGCAGGACTTTTGCCGGGCCGTTCGTTGTGGCCAAACCGGTCTTGTCAATTTCGGCCATCGGATGCGTCATTCACAAACCCCGCGCCGGGTGGGCGCGCACAGAGTAGGCAACCGCGTTGATGCCGAGTGCCAGCGTCACCAAAACAATGCCAAGGCCGACCGCGAGAGCAAGATCGCCCTTCGATGTTTCAAGAGCGATGGCCGTCGTCATCGTGCGGGTCACGTGATTGATATTGCCGCCGACGATCATGACGGCACCCACTTCAGCAATCGCGCGCCCAAATCCGGCGAGCAGCGCGGTCATCAAGCTCGAACGTCCTTCGTAGATTAGGGTCATCGCCCGCTTTACGGGGCCGAGGCCGAGCATGCGGAGATACTCGTCATACTCGTGATGCAAGTCTTCAAGGGTTTGCCGGGCAAGTGAAATAATAATCGGCGTGATTAGAATGGTCTGTGCGATGATCATGGCAGTGGGTGTGTAGAGCAACTGCATAACGCCAAGTGGACCCGAATTCGATATCATCAAATAAACGAGCAGGCCGACGACGACCGGCGGCAATCCCATCAAGGCGTTCGACAGAATAATGATGGCGTTGCGTCCGGGAAATTTGTGAATCGCAAGAAGCGCACCGAGCGGCAAGCCGATCGCTGCTGCGAATGCGACAGCCAGAAGGCTGACCTTCAAAGACAGATTGACGATTTCCAAAAGGCCCCGGTCGCCGGATAAAACCAGATGGAATGCCGCCGCAAATGCGTTTACCAAGTCAGTCACGACCGCTATTCCAAATTGGACATAACGAGTGCCCGGTTGGGATCTCGAATACGCTCGGTTTTGACCAAAGATTCTTCGACTTAAGGGCAGGTTTGCGCGCGGCACGCTTGCCGTTTAAACTTGCCGAAATCAAGCGCGCCAACAAAGGCGCCAGAAAAAAATTGGGTCGGAACGGAGGGACGTTGGAATGTTGAAGGCCTTGGTCATCGACGCGGGAAAATGCACGGGCTGTAAGCAGTGCGAAATGGCGTGTTCTTACGAAAACGAAGGGGAATTCAACGTTGCCAAGTCGCGCATCCGCGTGTTCGACTTTCATGAAGCGGGGCAGATGGTGCCCTACACATGCACCCAGTGCGCAGAGGCTTGGTGCCAGCAAGCGTGCCCGGTCAACGCCATCACCACCGACGCGGAAACCGGTGTCAAGATCGTTCATGAGAACCTGTGTGTCGGCTGCAAGGTGTGCACGATCGCCTGTCCGTTCGGTACGGTCAACTATAACGCTTCCTCGGGGAAAGTCGTCAAGTGTGACCTTTGCCATGGCAAGCCTGCGTGCGCTGAAGCCTGCCCCACAGGCGCGATCACCTATCAAGACATTGAGCAAACGGGCTTCGACAAGATGAAGATGTGGGCCGCTAAGGCCGGAGCTGCAGCTGAACGCGGCGGCGCTAACACACCCATTGAGAAGCACTGAACCGCCGGCCGTGCAGCGGCCACATCAAACACCATCTGGCTTCAACCCCACGGCGCCCCAAAATTCGCATATGCGGCTTGATTGGGATTGGCGGACGAGGGCTTCAAGGAGACGACAATGGCATGGACGCGTAAGATCCTCAGGATCAATCTCACAGCCGGCACGGTCAAGGTTGAGCCGCTAAACATGGAGTGGGCACAGCAGTACCTCGGCCAGCGAGGCCTTGCTTCTAAATATCTCACAGAAGAAATCGACCCCAAGGTCGATCCGCTCAGCGCAGAGAACAAGCTGATTTTCGCTACCGGCCCGTTGACTGGCACGGCAGCGTCGACCGGCGGGCGTTATTCGGTTGTGACCAAGGGGCCCCTCACCAATGCCATCGCCTGCTCAAATTCGGGCGGTTACTGGGGCGCTGAATTGAAATTCGCTGGCTGGGACATGGTGATTCTTGAGGGCAAAAGCCCGAAGCCCGTCTACATTTCGATCATCGACGACAAGGTCGAGATTCAGGATGCCGCTCCGATTTGGGGCACGTCGATCTGGCATACCGATGCCTGGATCAAGACCAAGCATCAAGATCCGATGATGCGCGTGTCCGGCATCGGCATCGCCGGGGAAAAGAACGTTCTTTACGCTGCCATCGTCAACGATTTGCATCGCGCGGCTGGCCGCTCGGGCGTCGGCGCTGTGCTCGGCTCCAAGAACGTCAAGGCCGTTGCCGTGCGCGGTACCGGCGGTGTCAAGGTGAAAGACGGTAAGGCGTTTATGGCCGCCACCGCCGCCGGCAAAAAAGTTCTGCAGGCCAATGCTGTGACCGGCCAGGGCCTGCCCGCCTTCGGCACGCAAGTTCTGATGAACGTGATCAACGAAGCGGGCGCCATGCCGACGCGCAACCACCGCGAAGTGCAGTTCGAGAACGCTCATGATATCTCGGCTGAAGCGATGGCAACGCCGCGCAAAACCGATGGCAAGAAGAACCTTGTCACCAATCAGGCTTGCTTTGGCTGCACCATTGCGTGCGGGCGTATCTCGAAAATCGACGAGACCCATTTCACCATCAAGAACAAGCCGGAATACTGGCATGCCTCCGGCGGTCTCGAGTACGAAGCGGCTTGGGCCCTGGGCTCGAACACGGGCGTCAACGATCTCGAAGCCCTCACCTATGTGAACTTCATTTGCAACGAACAGGGCATGGATCCGATTTCGTTCGGGGCGACTGTTTCTGCCGCCATGGAACTCTACAGCATGGGGCTGATCACCAAAGAAATGACCGGCGGGATCGACCTCAAATTCGGCTCGGCGGAAGCGCTCGTTCAATGCGTTGAACTTACCGGCAAGGGCGAAGGGTTCGGTAAAGAGCTGGGTCTGGGCTCGCTGCGTCTGTGCACCAAACACGGCCATCCCGAATTGTCGATGTCGGTCAAGGGGCAGGAATTCCCCGCATACGACGCGCGCGGTATTCAGGGCATGGGCCTCACCTATGCCACGTCCAACCGTGGCGCCTGCCATTTGCGCTCCTACACCGTGTCGTCGGAAATTCTTGGCATCCCCGAGAAGACCGATCCGCTCACGACCGACGGCAAAGCCGGACTTGTCAAAGCCTTCCAAGATGCAACCGCCGCAGTCGACAGTTCGGGCTTGTGCGTTTTCACAACATTCGCATGGACGCTGAACGACATCGCGCCTCAGGTCGATGCCGCCTGCGAAGGCAAGTGGACGCCCGATTCGATGATGCAAATTGGCGAGCGCATCTGGAACATGGAGCGCATTTTCAACAACCGCGCTGGCTTCACCCACAAGGACGACAATCTGCCGCCGCGCCTGGTCAACGAGGCCGCACAGTCAGGACCGGCCAAGGGTCTCGTCAACGGTCTGGCGAAGATGCTGCCGGAGTACTACGCGCTGCGCGGTTGGAGCCAGGAAGGCGTGCCCAGCAACGAAACGCTCTCGCGATTGGCACTTTAGACGCTAGCCCCCAGCAGGGGGTGTAAAGGACGAACGATAAGACCGGTGCCAGATTGAATGCCCAGTTCGAAAGCTCTGGCCCGGTCTTCTTGACACGTATTGCTAGCGATTGCCCCGCGGCCCTGAAGGGCCTGCGCTGAGGCCTCGATCCGCACAAAGGGGACCACGCATGGACTATGTCATTATCGGAGCAGGTCCTGCAGGCGTCACCGCCGCTGAAACGGTGCGCTCGATCGATAAGACCGGCCGCATCACCATGATCAGCGCCGAGCCTGAACCGCCCTATTCGCGCATGGCCATCCCCTATCTGTTGCATGGCGATATCGCCGAAAAGGGGACCTATCTTCGCCAGACAGATGGGCACTACGACAAGCTCGCCATCACCTACGTGCATGCGCGTGTCGCAGGTATCGATGTGCCGGGCCGCAAGGTTGTGACCACGGACGTCGGACAAATCCCATTTGACCGGCTGCTTTTAGCGACCGGGGCCTCGCCGATCATTCCGCGCATCGACGGCGCCGACCTACCCGGCGTGCACACCTGTTGGACGCTCTCGGACGCGCGCGCCATCATCGATCAGGTCGGGCCCGGCGCGCCGGTGGTGCTTGTTGGCGCGGGCTTTATCGGCTCCATCGTTCTTGAAGCCCTTCATAAAGTGGGTTGCCAAATCACCGTCGTCGAGATCGCGCCGCGCATGGTCGCGCGCATGATGGACGAGACGGCGGGCGGCATGCTGGGCCGCTGGTGTGAAAAGCAGGGCGTGCGTGTTCTCACCAATACGAAAGTGGAGAAGATCTGGCCAGGTAGCGGCGTTGGCGGCTCCAAACTTTCGGTCGGCCTGTCAAATGGCGAGTTTGTACCCGCGCAACTCGTAGTGCTCGCCGCCGGCGTGCGGTCGAACATCGGCTTCCTCGGCAACACCGGGATCAAGACCAATCATGGCATTTCGGTCAACGAGTTTCTCGAAACCACCGTGCCAGGAATTTATGCCGCTGGAGATTGTTGTGAAGGCATCGACATCTCAACGGGCAAGCCCGACATGCTCGCCATTCAGCCCGTCGCCGTCGAGCACGGCCGCTTGGCTGCCATGAACATGGCCGGCCGCAAGACGCCTCATCGCGGTTCGCTCAACATGAACGTGCTCGACACGATGGGGCTTATTTCGTCATCGTTCGGGCTTTGGCAGGGCGCGCCGGGCGGGGCGACTTCCAAGATGATCGACGAAAACAACTTCAAATATCTCAAGCTCGAATTCCTCGGCGATAAAATGGTCGGTGCCCAGTGCGTCGGCATGACCGACCATGTCGGCATGTTGCGCGGTCTCATTCAGACTGGCTTCGGTCTGGGAGTATGGCGCGAGCGTCTCATGGAAAGCCCGCAGCGATTGCGCGAGGCCTATGTTGCGGTGATGCAGGCAACGCCCAAAGGTGGTTATACGGGGCCGGGCGTCAAAGTTCCTATCGCAGCTCAGGCCATGTAAGATTGGATGGCGCGCCGGGGGCTCGTCTCGGTGCCAGCGCGCATGGTCAGCAGTACCGCGAAGTAAACTGGCGATGCATCAAGCAAGGCTATCGTCCATGCAGGTTACCTTGAAACTTTTTGCCTCGCTCGGCCCCTATTTGCCTGAAGGGGCGGCGCGCAATCAGGCTGACGTCGAGGTGTCAGAAGGCACCACCATTCGCAGTCTGCTGGATGCCTACAACGTGCCGCCAGCTTCCTGCCATCTGGTGCTTCTCAACGGCGTGTTTCAACCACCGGGCGTGCGCGCCGATGTGCAATTGAAGCGCGGTGATGCCGTTGCCGTATGGCCGCCCGTGGCTGGCGGATGACGGAGCCCTGCAAAGTCGAAAAGCTGATGTCGATTTCCCGTGCAGAGTTCCTTGCCTCCCTCGTCCACATTGCCGGGGTGCGCGAGACTGAGAACGGGATGTGGGTCGTGCCTCTCGATGCCGATGGTTCAGCCACGATCACCTTCAACAAGCAGGCCAGTGTCCAGCTCGGGGGCCTTCTTGAATTGCCTCGCGCGCGCATAACAATTCGCTTGGATGGCGGCAGCGCGGAAGCGCGCGCAACATTCTTCCAGCGTTTTGATATGGCGTTTCAGCGCGGCGGGGGATGACCGGATTAAGAAGCGCCCATCAGGCTCGCATAGGGCAAAAAGCCGATGGTCTCGCCCGGCGCAACATCTGTCATGTCTTCGGGCAATTCCGCCAGACCATCGGTCTGCGTCAACGAGCTGATCACGCCCGCACCATCTTGACTATATTTCACTGCCTCAAGCGCGCCGTCTGCGCCGCATCGAAGCGACACACGCACATACTCGCGGCGGCCGGGTTTCTTTTTATACGAAAATGCTGCGCGCACGGGGTAGGCAATCAGCGGCTCGTAAGCCGCTCCAGACAGACGCAAGATAAGAGGCCGCACAATCCGCGCGAAGGTGACGAACGCTGCCACCGGATTTCCCGGCAAGCCGGCAAATGCCGCATGGGCGCCGGGCCTGCCGCCGGGTAGCACGCCGAGGGCGACGGGCCTGCCTGGCTTTATTCCAACGCGCCAGAAGACAAGGGTTCCAATTGCTTCGACAGCCAGACGAACAAAGTCAGCTTCCCCGGCCGACACGCCGCCGCTTGTCAGCACGAGATCACAGTCCAATGCCGCCTGGCGCAGGGCCGCTTGCAGCACCGCAGGATTGTCCGGCAGAATTCCAAGATCGATAACATCCGCACCCAGCGTGCGTGCCATTTCACGTAAGAGCTGCCGGTTGGCATCGTAGATCGCACCTGCTGGCAGCGGCACCCCCGGCTCGGCCACTTCGTCGCCCGTCGAGAACAAAGCCACGCGCACCCGGCGGCGCACATCAACATGGGTCAGCCCGACGGCGGCGGCCATGCCGATATGATGGGCCGACATGCGCGTGCCAGCTTTCAGAACCGGACTGCCTTGTTTGACGTCTTCACCCGCGAGCCTCCGGTTGGCGCCCGGTTTCAACCCTGCGGGAAGAACGACGAAGCCGTCGTCCACCGTGCAGTCTTCCTGCATGAAAACGGTGTCTGCGCCCGCGGGCATGGGTGCGCCGGTGAAAATGCGGATCGCTTGGCCAGCGCCAATCGAGGCCTGCGCTTGGCTGCCAGCCTGCACGCGATCTGTGATGACAAGCCGCGTGATATCGCTGGCGGCGAGATCGCAATAGCGCACGGCATATCCGTCAACGGCCGAGTTGTCGAACGGCGGCAGGCTGATGGGAGCGTTGCGATCTTGAGACAGCACCCGGCCGCGGCTTTCGTGCAATGCGACGTGCTCTGTTTCAGTCACAGGCTCGATGCGGCTTGCGATCAGGGCCTCAGCTTCGGCCACCGTCATCAAGGGGCCGTTGAAGGCGAAGCAATCATTGCTGAGCTGGGCCATGACTTTGTAAACCTGATACCGGCGTCGAGCCGCAAATGGTTGGCCTCATTCGCATGAACCCCAATCAGCGTCAAAGTGTTGATTTTTCAAAGCCCCGCAAATGCTGCGAGCGGGGTTGTCACCTGTACTTGCACGCCCCCGGGGCGGTTTGGCCATAACCTTTACCAACAGGCATGGGGATCATGGCGCACCCGGCAGGATTCGAACCTGCGGCCTTTGGATTCGGAATCCAACGCTCTATCCAGCTGAGCTACGGGTGCCTGAAGCGTAGGGGTTTATCGGCGGAGCCCCTCGGCTCGCCTCCTGATAGCCCATTCGCGCACGGCCCGCAAATGGTGGTGCGCAGCGCCTCACACCCGGGCGAGTTTGCTGCGCAGAAGTTGCCGGTAGGCGCTCGGCGTCACGCCAAACCACCTTTGCACGGCGCGTGAGAACACGGAGAGCTCTGAAAAGCCCAGTAAATGCGCGATGTCTGTCATGGGCAGGTCAGTGTCGCGGAGGTAGCCGGTCGCGAGTTCCTTACGCGTCTCTTGCAGTAACCCATCAAACGTCTCGTTGGCTTGCGCCAGCCGCCCCTGCAGCGTGCGCGGCGTCAAGACGAGCGATCCGGCAATCAGGTCAAGTGTGACGTCTCCCTGACTCAACCGATTAATGATCGCCTTTTGGCAATCTGTTACCAGATCGCTTGGTGCAGCCCTTTCCGCAAGCAATCGCTGGCCCAGTTGCTCCATGATCTCAAATAGGCGTTGATCGCCGCTGCCTGCGGCCTTCAAGGACAGGCTCTCGATGCCAGCATGGATGGCGTTGATGGGGGCGCTTAAGTGGACGTTCGAGCCAAAGATGCGGCGGACCGTTTCCGTGCAGGGTAATTCACGAAGTGACAGCTCGACTGCGATTGGCGACCAAGAAGATCCGGCGACGCCGCGCAGCCTGAGCGTTGTGGCAGCAGCAGAAAACGCGATGTATTGCGCATTGGACGCTGTTGTAACGGCTGGCAAGTGCCAGCTAAGCGACCCTTGCGACGCGTCTTCTATGTAGGTGACGTGGGCCGGATCGATGACGAGGGACAGGTAGTGGGCGACCGTCTTCATCGCCTCGCGCAATGATCTCGCGTTCAAGACGAGGTAACCAAACGCGCCGGTGGCACCTGGCTCATAGGCCTCGGCCCAGTTCAATCCGAAGCAGGGATCTTGGGTTGTTTGAGCTGCAAATTCAAATAGGGCGGCAATCTTCGTGAGCGGTAGGGTCGCGTCCTGATCCGCCAGAAGTGCTGGGTCAATGTCTGCCGCTTCGAGCAACGCGGATAAGGCCACACCGCGTTTTGCCAGGAACTTCTCCAGGCCGTCGAAAACTCTGACGCTGATGGCGGGGATCCCTGCCTGCTTGTCAGTTCTCTCAATTTAAGCGAAGATATTATTCGCGTCTGTGGAAAATCAGTTTTTCAGATCGCACAATTGGGGGCAGTATGTACCAATAGTCAAATTTTGCCTGCAAAGGATCAAGCGCTAAGCGCGTGATCAATATACTAAGCTCCGCATGAGAGCTCGTCCGCCGGATCGGGCAGTTGGGCCAGTTGTGGCCGTCTAAGGATCAAGAAGTGGAGTTATATTGTGGGAAATCCATCTCGTTTTGATGTCACTGGCAGCACAATTCATCTGTTGCACCGGGCTGGCCAGCGGGCCGAAGAAATGTTCAGCAAATCGCTTGCTGACCAAACACTGACGATTCGGCAGTTCATTGTGCTGTCGATCGTCGATGGCCAGGAAAACCTAAGCCAGAACCTGATCTGCGAACGGACGGGCATTGACCGCTCGACCATGGCCGATATTGTCAAGCGGCTCGTGACGCGCGGCTGGCTGTCCCGCCGCCGTTCCAGGCGGGATGCACGCATGTACGCCATCCGGTTGACCGAGGCTGGCCGCCGGGAGCTGGACCGGGCAACGCCAATAGCGCAGATGGTCGATGCCGAGCTTGTTACCGGCCTTTCGGCGCGGCAGCGGCACGATCTTAACGACGGGCTGCGCTCAATTACAGAGGCGCAGCTCAACGAGGCGGCCTGAACGGCAATAGCGATTGAAAACTGTCAAGCGTCTGGCGTGATGCACTTTTGTAAACATAAGTGTGTGCGCCAGCGCCCGGCAGCGCCGCCAGCCTCTGACAAGTGCTGACCAGACCGGCAAAGCCGCCTATAGTCCGGCCGCATGAGCGAAAAAATCACCAGAGATCCAGAGCAGTCCGGCCGCACCTCCACGGTGCCGGCGGGCGAGGCAACACCCATCGTCAAAGGCAGTCATGTCTACTTGATCGATGGTTCGGGCTACATCTTCCGGGCATTCCATGCCTTGCCGCCCTTGACGCGCCCGTCAGATGGCTTGCCGGTCGGTGCCGTCAGCGGCTTTTGCAACATGCTGTGGAAGCTTCTACGCGAGAGCAAGGCGTCGGAAGCCCCAACGCACATCGCTGTCATTTTTGATGCGGGGCGGGAGACGTTCCGCAACAAAATCTACGATAAATACAAGGCCAATCGGCCGCCTGCGCCCGAAGAACTCATCCCGCAATTCCCGCTCATTCGTGATGCCGTTGCGGCCTTCAACGTTGCGTCTATCGAACTCGACGGCTATGAGGCCGACGACCTGATCGCCACCTATGCAAAGGATGTCGTGGCGCAGGGCGGCGACGTCACCATCATTTCGTCCGATAAAGACCTGATGCAACTCGTGCGCCCTGGCGTCTCGATGTTCGATGGTATGAAGTCAAAGCGCATCGGCCGCGACGAAGTTTTGGAAAAATTCGGCGTGCCGCCGGAAAAGGTGGTCGACGTGCAGTCGCTCGCAGGCGACAGCGTCGATAACGTGCCGGGCGTTCCGGGCATCGGCATTAAAACGGCCGCTGAACTCATCAACGAATACGGAGATCTCGACACTTTGCTGGCGCGGGCCGGCGAGATCAAGCAGCCCAAGCGGCGGGAAAAGTTAATCGAATTTGCCGACCAAGCGCGCGTCTCACGCGATCTCGTGCGTTTGAAAGACGACGTGCCCGGGGCCGTTTCCGTCGAAGCTTTTGGCGTCCAAGACCCCATTGCGGAAGCGCTGCTGGCGTTCCTTCAAAAAATGGAGTTCACCACGCTGACGAAGCGCATTGCGTCGTCAATTGGTGCCGAAGTGCCAACGATTGAGCGGACACCCGCACCAAGCGCCACGCGATCATCGTCAGACCAGGCGGATCAAAACCACGGGGCAGTTGAGGGCAGTCACGGCACAGGTATCAGCACGCCTGCGGCCGCCGTTGCCTATCAAGCGGCCTTGCTCGCAAAAGTCCCGTTCAATCGCGCGGCCTATGAGACGGTTGCCAGCCTCGACCGGCTTGAAGCCTGGATCGCTGAGGCGCGCGAAGCGGGGCGCGTTGCCTTTGATACCGAGACGACGGGGCTCAATGCCATCGAAGCCGGTCTCGTCGGTTTTTCGCTCGCGACCGGGCCCGGCAAGGCTTGCTATGTGCCGGTGGGGCACGCGGCAGGTGCGGGCGACTTGTTCGGCGGCGGTGGCGGATTGTTGCCTGGGCAAGTGCCGCTGCGTGCAGCGCTCGATCTGTTGAAGCCACTGCTCGAAGACGCGAATGTTCTGAAAATCGGCCAGAACTTGAAGTTCGATGCGCTCGTTCTTGCGCAGCATAGCGTTGGCATTGCGCCGCTCGATGACACCATGCTGATGTCCTACGTGCTCGACGGCGGGCGCGGTGGTCATGGCATGGACGATCTTGCCATCCGCCATCTCGGCCATGCCTGCGTCAGCTTCGATCAAGTGATTGAGCATGCGGCGGGCGCCAAGAAATCCGAAAAGACGTTTGCCGGAGTGCCAATCGACAAAGCGACCGAGTACGCCGCTGAAGACGCCGACGTGACGCTGCGGCTTTGGTTGAAACTGAAGCCGCGCCTTGCCGCCGAAGGCATGACGACGGTCTATGAGACGCTGGAGCGCCCGCTTGTTCCGGTAATCGTCGCGATGGAGAAAGCCGGCATCAAGGTCGACAAGGGTATTCTGGCGCGCCTTTCCGGCACGTTTGCGCAACGCGCCGCCCAGCTTGAAGACGAGGTCTATCAACTCGCGGGTCAGAAATTCAATCTCGCCTCTCCCAAACAGCTGGGCGAGTTTTTGTTCGATGTCTTGAAGCTACCCGGTGGCAAGAAAACCAAGACCGGCCAGTGGGAAACCCGCGCTGGGCTGCTGGATGATCTCGCCAGCAACGAAGAACTGCCCGACGATGCGCGCTTGCTCGTCAACAAAATGCTAGAGTGGCGCCAGCTCACCAAACTGCGCTCGACCTATACCGACGCGCTGCCGACGTTTATCGGCAAGACCACCGGCCGCATCCATACCAGCTACGCCATGGCCGCGACGACGACGGGGCGGTTGGCTTCGTCTGATCCCAATTTGCAAAACATTCCGGTGCGCACCAATGAAGGCCGCGAAATCCGCACGGCCTTCATTGCCGAACCGGGTTTGACGCTCGTTTCCGCCGACTACAGCCAGATCGAATTGCGCGTGTTCGCGCACATGGCCGACATTCCGCAATTGAAGAAGGCCTTTGCCGATGGCCTCGACATTCATGCCATGACGGCGTCGGAAATGTTTGGCGTGCCGATGGCTGAAATGACCAGCGAAGTGCGCCGCCGCGCAAAGGCTATCAACTTCGGTATCATTTATGGCATCTCTGCGTTTGGGCTCGCCAATCAGCTGGGTATCTCGCGCGAGGACGCGGGAACCTACATCAAGACGTATTTTCAACGCTTCCCCGGCATTCGCGACTACATGGAAGCGACGAAGAAAACGGCGCACGACAAGGGATATGTGGAAACCATTTTTGGCCGCCGCATTCACTATCCAGAAATCAACACCAAGAACCCTTCGATGCGCGCGTTCCTCGAACGCGCCGCGATCAATGCGCCGATTCAAGGGTCGGCCGCCGACATCATCCGCCGCGCGATGGTGCGCATGCCCGGCGCTTTGAAGGCTGCGCAAATAGCATCTGCCCGCATGCTGCTGCAGGTGCACGACGAATTGATTTTCGAAGTGAGTGTTGAGGAAGCAGGCCACCTCATCACGCTGGCGCGCGGCATCATGGAAGGCGCGTCAGAACCCGCTGTGAAAATGTCAGTGCCGATCCACGTCGACGCCAAGGCGGCGATGAATTGGGACGAGGCGCATTAAGGGCGCGGGTTCATCTTCACTCATAAAACGCATAATACTTCTTGGCGCGTTCGGTGACGTCCCAGGTGCCGGTGAAGCCAGCGGGCGAGACGAAAGCGTCGCCAGCGCGGAAGGTGCGTTCACTGCCGTCGTCGCTACGCACGATGATGACGCCTTCGAGCAGTTGGCAGAACTCGCTTTCGGTGAAGATCACGCGCCATTTGCCGGGCTCGCAGCTCCAAATGCCACTGTTGAAGCGGCCATCGGCGCTTTCAAAGAGGTTCTGGACGGTCTGGTGCGGCGCGCCGCTGATGATACGTTCAGCTGCCGGCAGATGGCGCGTTGGTTCCGGCAGGGGATCCGAAAATCCGATGACTTTGGGGATAGAAGCGGTCATGCGGTCAGTCCTCTCAGATGATTGCGAAGTGGTGGCAGGCATACCGGGTGCGCCGCGCAATGCCAACAGAACGCTCCGGCGGTGGGCGTTACCTGATCTTGTCATCAAAAAATCTGATGTCATTCTCACGCAAACGCGATTTGTAGTTATCTGAGCGCCCATGTATCTTCTGCACATCGCCAAACGGAACGTTTCCTTGGTGGCCCTGATAAACCCAAACGGAGAGATCCTCATGAAGACCTGGACCAAGCCCGCAGTTCGCGAAACCGAAGTTGGCCTCGAAGTCACGTCGTACCTGCCGGCTGAAATCGACCTGATCTAATCGGTCGATCCAGTTTCTGGATTTCAAACGCGGTGGCCAGACGGCTGCCGCGTTTTTCATTGTCTCCATCGCTCGTTCTGCCTGCCACCTTGGCAGTGATCGGAGTCGAGCCGTTTCGTTCACCTGCGGCGTCCACTCCATCCGCCAGCACTTTGCAGCGCTTCCCAATTGGTCTGAAGCAAGAAGAACGCGATCAGCATCCCAAAAAAGTTGTCTGGCAGAGAAATCAGCGCCACCAGAGCCCCCACCAACAGACCGAGTGTTCCGACCACCTTGACCGCAGGGATCGCACCGACTATTTTTCCGAGCCAAGCGTCGAGCGTCTGGCCGCCGTCGAGCGGGTAGGCAGGCAAGAGATTGAAGAACAAAAGGTAGGAATTGATGCTCGCCAGTTGGGCCAGCGCGAAGGCGAGCATCGGCTTGCCGGCTTGCCCGGCAGACGCCGAAGCAAAATCCAATCCATACCAGAGCGCTAAGTTGACGGCGGGGCCGGCAAGAAAAATGACCGTGCGGGGAAAAACCGAAGGCGGCAGCGAGCGGGCAAAATGTGCCACTCCGCCGATGCCTGTTAGTTCGATATGAGAAACGTGCGCATTGAAGAGCCGGCCAGCGAAAGCATGGCCGAGTTCGTGCAGCAGGATTGACAGCAGCAAGCCGATGACGATCACAATGCCCGCTGAGAACAGCTGGCCGTCTCCGGCGATAAAGTAGCGGAAGCTGAACAAAATCAGGATCAGCACGAACATCATATCGAGGAAGATTGGGATGCCGGAAATGCGCCCAACTTCAAACCGCGACATCATCAGCATTCTCCTGGCATGGGGCAACTGGCCGTGATGGCGGCAGCGCCTTGATACTACTTGCGGCTGAGGGCCATGTCATCGCGGTGCACCAGCGTATCCCGGCCATCGTAGCCGAGAAGTTTGGCAATTTCGCTGGAGCGTTTGCCAATGATCAACCGCGCGTCTGTGTGGCCATAGGCGATCAGGCCACGGCCCAATTCGCGCCCATCGGCCGAGCGGATAATGACGGCATCGCCGCGATCGAAATCGCCTATGACAGTCGTCACGCCGGCCGGCAGCAGGCTCTTGCCAGAGAGCAGCGCCTTTTCAGCGCCCGCATCAATAACGATGGACCCCGCGGGCTCGAGTTGTCCCGCGATCCAGCGCTTCTTGGCGGTGACGGGATCGGATTTGGCTAGGAACCACGTGACCTTGGCGCCATCGGCGATGGCGCGCAACGGGTTCCGGATCTTGCCCGTGGTGATGACCATGTTGGTGCCCGCGCCTAGCGCAATCTTGCCGGCTTCAACCTTCGTCTTCATGCCGCCTTTGGACAGTTCCGTGCCCGCATCCCCCGCCATAGCTTCGATCTCGGGCGTGATTTCGGTGACGAGCGGAATGTGCTGCGCATCGGGATTGGACTGAGGCGGCGCCGTGTAGAGGCCGTCAATGTCTGATAGAAGCACAAGTGTATCGGCCGACACCATGGACGCAACACGCGCCGACAGCCGGTCGTTGTCGCCGTAGCGGATTTCGGCGGTGGCAACGGTATCGTTTTCGTTGACGACGGGAATGGCCTTCAGGGCCAGAAGCGTCTCGATGGTGTTGCGAGCATTGAGATATCGGCGGCGTTCTTCCGTATCTCCCAGGGTAAGTAGAATTTGTGCGGCCGTCAGCCCGCGTGCACTCGCCATTTCTTGATAGGCGTGAGCGAGCGAAATCTGCCCGACGGCGGCAGCGGCCTGGCTTTGCTCTAGTGCGAGTTCACCCTTCGGTAGGCCGAGCTTGTGGCGGCCAAGCGCGATGGAGCCAGATGACACCAGCACTACGTCTTTGCCGGACTTTGCCAGTGCGGCCACGTCGTCCATCAAACTGTTCAGCCATTCGGCTTTGAGCGTGCCGGTGGCCCGGTCGGCGAGCAAAGCCGAGCCAATTTTCACAACAATACGCCTGGCACGGTCCCACTCCGGGCGTGCACCGGTGGGCGTGGCATTCTGCGAGGGAATGGACGTCGAGGCTGGAGACATGTGCAAAAGAACCAAACAGATCAAGGGCGCACAAGCCATAGCAGACAAGGCACCGTGATGCACAAGCGGCAATTTCAGAAGCACGGCCCGTTCGTGCGGATAGGCAACTTAAAAAAATGTTACGGCGCGGTGCGGATGGCCTTTTCGAGATTGCGGGTTTGATCGAGACCTTTAACCGTATCGAGGCCCTTGACCCCCGACAAGTTGGCACCGTCGAGGTCTGCCTCGGTTAAATCAGCTCCGGTCAGATCGGCGCCTGATAAATCCACTCTTGAAAGATCGGTTTCGCGCAGATTGGCACCGGTCAGATCGGCGCCCGTAAGCCGCGAGAACATCATGTCGAGGCGGAAGAAGTTGACGCCACGCATCGTCGCGCCGGAAAAATCGCAACTGCGGCAGAAGTTGTTCATGGGCGTCACCAGGGTGCCCTGCCCAGGTTTGAATTCGAGTGGGCTGAAGTTGGCGTTCGTCATGTCGGCGCCCCGGAAGTCGGTGCCTGCCAAGTAGAGTGAAACCCGGATGCCGCGCAGGGTGGCTCCGGAAAACTTCGGGCCTTCAGTGATGTTTTGCGACAGGTCGGTAAAGACGGTCGGGCGCAGAATGGTGGCGTTCGTGAGGTTGGCGCCTGAGAGATCCGCGCGAATGAGAACGGTGCGATCAAGCCGCGTGCCGGAGAGATCGCTGCCCTTCAGATTGGCCCCGGTGAAATCCGCCCCATAAAGATCGGAGCCTTTCAGGATCGCAGACTTGAAGTCGATGCCGGAGAAATCAAGGTAAGTGAGATCGTGATCTGAATAGTCCAGCCGCTCACCAGGGCCGGCCTTGTGCAAGGCCTGTGTAATTTGGCGGATGGTGAGGTCGGCATCGGGGGAGACGGGTGCCATCAGTTCGTCGGCTGCGTGAGCAGGTGACAGCACTGCCGCAAATAGCACCACGAAGGCCACCAGATGATGAAACCGCTTCAGCACGCCGTCACTCCTGCTGTGCCGTCTTGATTCTGGGTGAGCATACGGCAGCCGCACGACGATGACAAAGCGCTACAGTGTACCAAAACCGCCGCCCGTCGGCGTATCGATGTGGATTGCGTCGCCGGGCTCTACGTCCGTCTCGCCGCAACCGCCAATGTCCTCAACGGTTCCATTCGCGCGGCGCAGTGCGTTGCGGCCGGTTTCACCGGCAGCGCCGCCTTTGAGACCGGGAGGCCGGACAGTGCGGAACCCGGAGAGGATCGAGACATGCATCGGCTTCAGGAAGCGGATGACACGCCGCGTGCCGTCGCCGCTGGTGGTGCGGCCTTTACCGCCCGAGCCGCGCCGGATGGAGAATTCGTCGAGGACAACCGGATAGCGCAATTCGAGAATTTCAGGGTCGGTGAGCCGCGTGTTGGTCATGTGCACATGAACCCCGGCCGTGCCATCGAAGCCATCGCCCGCTGGCGAGCCCGAGCAGATTGTCTCGTAGTATTGAACCTTACTGTTGCCGAACGTCAGATTATTCATCGTGCCTTGCGAGGACGCCATGACACCGAAAGCGGCAAAGATCGCGTTGGTGACGCATTGGCTGAGTTCGGTGTTTCCGGCAACGACTGCGGCAGGATAGGCTGGGCTCAACATCGAGCCTTTTGGAATGATCAGCTTTACCGGCCGTAAGCAGCCGGCGTTCATGGGAATGTCTTCATCGAGCAAGACCCGCAAGCAGTAGAGGACGGCGGCGCGTGTGACAGGCTCGGGTGCATTGAAGTTCGACGGCTGCTGCGCGCTGGTGCCGGTGAAGTCGATGGTGGCGGTTTGGCTGGCGCGATCGATCGAAACAGCAACGCGGATCGTGCAGCCCTGATCGGTTGTTATCGCCGCGCTGCCATTTACAAGTTTCGACAGCAAGCGGCGGATAGCACTCTCGGCATAATTCTGCACATGCCCCATGTAAGCCTGCACCACATCGAAGCCGCAATCGGCTGTGAGTTTCAGTAAGTCTGCGGCACCGCGCGCGTTGGCCGCGACTTGGGCTTTCAAATCCGCAATGTTTACATCGGGGTTGCGTGCTGGATAACGGGCACCCGTCAAGAGTGCGCGTGTTTCCGTTTCGAGAAAACGCCCGCCCGATGCCAGAAGGCACGGCTCGATGTAAATTCCTTCCTCTTCGATAACCGTGGCGCGAGGGCTCATTGAACCCGGCGTGATGCCGCCAATATCCGCATGATGCCCGCGGCTCGCAACGTAGAACAGAACGACAGTGCTATCGTCGTGGAAGACTGGCGTCACCACGGTGATGTCAGGTAGATGCGTGCCGCCCTGATAGGGCGCATTGAGCATGAAGACATCACCAGGACGCATGTCTTTGCCGTGGGTTGCGATAACCGCCGCCACCGAGGCATCCATCGAGCCCAGATGCACCGGCACGTGCGGTGCGTTGGCGACGAGCGCGCCTTCGGCATCGAAAATCGCACAGCTGAAGTCGAGGCGTTCTTTGATGTTGACCGATTGCGCCGTGTTGCGAAGTGCCTCGCCCATTGCAGTTGCGATCGCCATAAAGGCGTTGCTGAAAATCTCAAGCTGAACCGGATCGGCATTGCAGGTAAGCACGCGCGGCGATTGAGGCGATGTGCGTTTGAGGATGAGATCATCGCGTGGAGAGACCTCGCAACTCCAGCCTTCTTCGACCACGATCGTTTGATGCGGCTCGATGACGAGGGCCGGTCCAATGATGCGGCCGGCGGTATGTGTGTCTTGGCGCATCACGACGCGCGCCGTGTGCCAAGCGCCCCGCGCGAAGAAGCGTTGCTGCACTGCCGGCTCTGCCGGGTGCGTTTTGCTGGGTATGGGTGGGACGGACATGGCCTCAGCGCTGCCGCTGGTCTCAACAGCTTCGACCTCGATCAAGGCTACAAACACGCGCTTATCCGGCGAAACAAATCCGAACCGAAGCTGATGAAGCGCTTCGAAAGCGGTGCGCATGTCAGCAAGAGTGGTCACGGCCACCGGGAAGGCGGTTTCGCTGGCCTCATAGCGCAGGTGTGCGTGGGTTTGCGATGTGATCTGGGCCGCTTCGGCACCCTGGTTGACCAGATCGCGAACCGCGATGTCCGTGAGGTCTTCCGCGAGAACGACAAGCTCATGCAATGCGCGCTCATCGAGCGGCAATTCAATCGAGCGTTCCCGGCTGGTTCGCAACCGGGCAAGCCCCATGCCATAAGCTGAGAGCAGCCCAGAGAGCGGATGGATCATCACCGTGCCGATGCCAAGCGTGTCTGCAATCTGGCAGGCGTGTTGGCCACCGGCCGAACCGAAGCACTGCAACACATAGTCTGACACATCATAGCCGCGCGCAACCGAGATGCGTTTGATGGCGTTCGCCATATTCTCGACAGCGATACGAATGGCGCCGTCCGCTGCATCTTCCGCCGTGAGATGGGGGCCCATATCTGCGGCAAGCTTCTCGAACGCTGTGCGCGCCGCCGCAGCATCTATGGGCTCTCTGCCATCGGCGCCAAAGAGCGCCGGGAAGTGTTCGGGACGGATTTTTCCCAGCACAACATTGGCATCGGTGATTGTTAAAGGTCCGCCACGCCCATAGCAGAGCGGACCAGGATATGAGCCTGCACTTTCGGGCCCGGCACGAAGGCGGCCGCTTTCAAATGCGATAATCGAGCCGCCACCCGCTGCGACGGTGTGAATATTCAGCATTGGCACGGCGAGGCGGATGCCCGCAACGGTGGTCTCGAAAGTGCGCTCAAATTCACCGGCATAGTGCGACACATCTGTGGACGTGCCGCCCATATCGAAGCCAAGAACGCGGTCGAACCCGGCAAGCCGGGCAGTCTCGGCCATGCCGACGATACCGCCAGCGGGGCCTGACAAAATCGCATCGCATCCGCGAAAGGCGCTGGCGGCCGTGAGGCCGCCGGACGATGCCATAAACTGCACGCGCTTTGCGCCTGGTTCTGTTTTGACGAGTGCAGCCGTGACCCGGTCAACGTAGCCGCGCAGAACGGGCGACAAATAGGCGTCGGCCACCGTGGTGTCTCCGCGGCTGACAATGCGGATGAGCGGCGCGATCTCGTGGCTGACGGACACGTGCGTGAAGCCGGCGTCGTGCGCCAGCTTGGCCGCTTGCCGTTCGTGCTCGGGAAAAGCGTAGGCGTGCATAAAAACGATGGCAGCGGATGTGCAGCCAGCGTTTCGCGCCGCCGCCAATTGATCGCGCAGCTTCTCTTGCGCTAACGGCATCTCGATGGAGCCATCGGCGCGCACGCGCTCGCGAGCTTCGATGACGTCCTCATAAAGTTTTCCGGCTTTGATGATCTGGCGAGCAAAAATATCCGGCCGCGCCTGGGTTCCGATTTCAAGCTGATCGGCGAAGCCGCGGGTGATGATGAGTGCGGTGCGTGCTCCTTTGCGCTCCAGCAGCGCGTTGGTGGCAACCGTCGTCCCCATTTTGATGCTGCCGATCAAGTGGATTGGCAAGGCCAGATGAGGCGGCACATCCAGAATCTGGCGGATGCCTTCGAGGGCGGCGTCCTCGTAGGCGGCTGGGTTAACGGACAGGACTTTGCGGGTGACAAGCGTGCCGCCGGGCGCGCGGGCGACAACATCGGTGAACGTGCCGCCGCGATCAATCCAGAAGTGCCATAGTTTTTCGGTCGATGGCTGCATGGGCGGCTTGGAAAGAGGTCTGGGTTATGTGAAACGGTACGGGGCCCAAGGCGGGTGCGGGGGACGCATTCGAGCCCTTCATCAGGCCCGGGAACTCGTCTATAGAATGACACTATGCCCTTGAACACACGTGATGATGCAATCTCGAAACTGCGGCGGCCCGGTTCCAGCGGTTTTTGGGCCGGCTTGCTCGGCAAGCTCGGTCTTGGCCCGCGCCCGCGCCGCTTGCCGCAGGATTGCGAGGCCTTCACCAGCGCCTTTGTGGCGCTTGGCGCCAAAATGGCAATGGCCGATGGCGTTGCGGTGAGAGTCGAGGCGCAGGCCTTTGCCAAGTTCCTGGAGGTGACGCCAGAGCAAGCCCCCAGTATTCAGCGCCTTTACGACTTAGCCCGTCAAGACACACTCGGCTTTGAAATTTACGCTGCACGCATCAACGCAATGCTCGACGGGGACCCGGCGATGAAGCGTGATGTGCTGGAGTGCTTGCTTTATGTGGCGTGCGCCGATGGTATGCTGCATCCGGCAGAGGATTTGTTTCTCACGACCGTGGCGCACGAGTTCGGTTACAGCGACGTCGAGTTTGCGAGCATCCGGGCGCTGTTCGTGCAGGATGGGAACAGCCCGTATGTCATCCTCGGCGTCGAACCATCAATCAGTGATGCCGAACTCAAGGCGCACTTTCGCAAGCTGGTCGTGGAGAACCACCCCGACAAGCTGATGGCCGTAGGCGCACAAGCGGCGGTCATTAAGGCCGCAACCGCCAAGCTGAGCGCCATCAATGCCGCCTATGATGCGATCCTCAAGGAGCGAGCAAGCAGGGCGGCAGCCCTGTGATTGAGGCCCCCGACAGCCCTCTGGTTGCAGACCTGTTTGCCTCGCCCAACATCGAGCCGCGTCTGCGCGGGCTCACGCCGTCGTTGCTGATCTTGCATTACACTGGGCTGCCCACCGTCGAGAAATCGCTCGAAATTCTATCGCGGCCCGATTGTAAGGTGTCTTGCCACTATGTGGTCGATACCGACGGCCGCATCATTCAGATGGTTGCGGAAGACATGCGCGCCTGGCACGCGGGGCTGTCGTCGTGGTTTGGCGAAACCGACATCAACTCGGCCTCGATCGGCATTGAGATCCAGAATACGGGGCACTCGGGCGGGTATCCGGAATTCCCTGTCGCGCAAATGCGGGCCGTAACGACTTTGTGCCAGGATATCATCGAGCGCCATGGCATCGCGCCGCCATGTGTTCTTGCACACTCCGATATCGCACCCTCGCGCAAGATCGATCCGGGCGAGAAGTTCGATTGGCCGGGGCTGGCGCGGCAGGGTGTGGGCTTCTGGGTCCCGCCGTCGCTTGTGGAAATCAACGACAGCGGCTTTGGTCCGGGCGACAGCCACGAAGACATTGCGCAAGCGCAGCGGCTGCTGGCGCGCTATGGCTATGGCATCGAGGAAACCGGTGTGTTCGATGAGCCAATGCGCTTTGTGGTGCGCGCGTTTCAGTTGCATTTCCGTCCCGCACTCATCAGCGAACGTCTGGATCGCTCGACGTTAACGACTTTGCGGCGCTTGATTGACGCGCTGCCAGACGTGGCGACTGTCTAACAGGCTGTCCACCCTCTTCGAACAGCACCCTTGACGCGGCAAGGCCACTGCCCCCATGTGGTTCGTGTCAGTTGGCCGGGCGGCCGCTGCCAAGCGATGGGGCGTTATGGCCTGGAACATCGCCATGGTGGAGGAAAGTCCGGGCTCCATGAAAACATGGTGGCGGCTAACGGCCGCCGGGGGCGACCCTAGGGAAAGTGCCACAGAAAACAAACCGCCTCCCACGGCGCAAGCTGCGGGCGGTAAGGGTGAAACGGGGCGGTAAGAGCGCACCGCGCGCGCTGGTAACAGCCGCGGCACGGCAAACCCCACCTGGAGCAAGACCAAATAGGAGTGAGCGCATGCGGGTGGCAACATCCGGCATGAAGCCCGTTTTCAGGCCTCTCACTCGGGTTGGTTGCACGAGGCGTCTAGCAATAGGCGTCCCAGATGAATGGCCGTCGCGGATGCGCAAGTGTCCAAACAGAACCCGGCTTACAGGCCAACTGATACTTTATTGATGGCTCGCGCCGACTCCCGTTCCGGGAGCCGGCCGGCGCTCGCGAAGAGATGTGGGGATGTCAGAAGAAAACTCATTTCTTGGAAACAAGCGGAACACGAGGAAGCAGGGGTGGCGAATCGGCCGAGGGACAGATGGCTGGTTCCAAGGTCATCATCATCGAGAGGTCGTGGAACGCCCGGTCACGCATGTCAATGTTTGGGGTCGAGATGCAATAGACGACTTCACCTTCGCGACCGGCCTGGAACACTCGAACGCGATCAATCAGTGGCGATACCTCAAGGTAGACGAGCATTTGCTGCATGGCGACGGGATCGAGACGAACAAACATTCCGCCGTAGCTGATGCGGATGTTGCAATCGGTGTCCTTGACTAGGCTTGCAAGCTCTACAGGCTCGATTTCTGCGGCACGCGCTGAGATGGGAATAGCGAGGAGGGCGAGCAAGAAAACTACAGACTTCATTGGATGTTCCTTGAATGGGGCTCCAAACGGAGTCTGACACTCCGAGGTCAGACACCGCTCGCGTCCAATTACTCCCGCGCTGACTTCGCCAGCCGCACGAGGTTCAGAAATTCGGCACGGTAGCCGAATGGGTCTTCGCCGCGCGCGCTCTGAGCCAGAGAGAGCACATCGTCGTAGGTATAGCCCTGCATGTACGGTGACCCGCGCAATAGTTGGCCGAAGGCAGCGACGGCCGTTGAGAAGCGCACCTCCGTGCCACCCGAATCATCGCGATGGTAGTCTTCCCAGGGGCGCGGTGACTCGGGGCGGATTGGCAACTCGATCAGCTTCGAGGCGTCTTCATTGGGCCGCTTGTAGCGCAGCTTCAGGAAGCCAAGCTCGGCCGATGTGCCCTCATTGACATTGGGCTCGCGCGGGATCGGTTGCGTGGCCGCCGTCTTCTGGCCATAGCGCAACTCGTCGGCCATGACCGGCGCGCCAACCGGCGTCACTTCGTAGATCGCCGTGACGGTATGGCCGGAGCCGATGTCGCCAGCGTCCACCTTGTCGTTGTTGAAGTCTTCGCGTTTCAGCGCGCGGGTCTCATAGCCGATCAGGCGATATTCTGCGACGCGTGCCGGGTTCCACTCGATCTGCACCTTCACGTCCTTGGCAATCGTGAACAACGTGGAGGAGGCTTCATCCACCAGCACTTTGCGGGCTTCGCTGAGCGTATCGACATAGGCCGCGGCGCCGTTGCCGTTTTGCGCCAACGTCTGCATCAGCGCGTCGTTGTGGTTGCCCTGGCCAACGCCAAGGATCGACAGGAAAATGCCGGACTGGCGCTTTCGCTCGATGAAGCTCTTCAATTCGTTCTGATCGGTGATGCCGACATTGAAGTCGCCATCGGTCGCTAGAACGATGCGGTTGACGGCGTTCTTCTCAAAGCCTTGTTCGGCGAGGCGATAGGCATCTGCGATGCCCGCCGCACCTGCGGTCGAGCCGCCCGCACCGAGTTGGTCTATTGCACGAAGAATTTTTGAGCGGTCCGAGACGGGTGTGGGTTCCAGCGCCACGCCCGAGCCCGAAGCATAGGTGACGATGCCGATGGTATCGTTTGGATGGAGCTGATCAACCAGCATGCGGAAGGCGTTCTTCACAAGTGGCAGACGGTCTTCCGGCCCCATGGATCCCGAGACATCGATCAGGAAGACGAGGTTTGCACGCGGGCGTTCAGCGCTCTTCAGGTCGTAGCCTTTGACAGCCACGTGCACGAGTTGGTTGCTTGTGTTCCAGGGCGCTGGAACTACCGTCACCGTCGGCTTGAACGGCACCTCGACGCTTTCAGGACCGGGATAGGCATAGGGGAAATAGTTGATCAACTCCTCGACGCGCACGGCATCCTTGGGTGGCAAGCGGCCGGCATTCAGCGCGCGGCGCACGAAGCTGTAGGAGGCGGTGTCGACATCGATGGAGAACGTCGAGACGGGTTCGCTTGCCACTTGCTTGACGGGGCTTGGCTCTTTAGCCTCGAACGTGTCGCGGTTTTCCTCGATGGCGATAGCTTTTTGCTCGCCGGCGTGTCCCATCCAGGCATAGGGATTGGGTCTCGCCGGATCAGCAAACGTAGGCACGCGCGGGTCGCGCTCCAGCATCCGCTTGCCTGTGGCGGCGGAGAGGTCGGAGCTTTGGGCCGTCTTGGTTGTGAACTTGTAATGACTACCAACGGCGGTTCCGATTCCATCGACATAAACACTGCCGTTACTCCCTGATTGAGGTGCATTGGCGGCTTGCTGTGATGGAGCCACGGCCCCGCCAACAGCGCCAAGGCCGTCTGCGGGGGTTGCTTTCGCGGGGTCTACAGGTGCGCGAGCGCTGGTTTCCGCTGCTGGCGGCGGCGGTGCGGAACCCACCTGCCGATCGGGTTCAACCTCCCAAGGTTGGCGCTTATATGATCCAACCGCGCCTAGACCGGGAGCAACTTTTTCTTCATTAGGATTCGGTCCCGTAACGCCAAGCTGAGACCGCCCCACGAGGTCAGGCGGAACAACTTTTTCGCCCTTCGCCTTTTCATTCAGCGCAACCACGACATCCTTTTCGCCGCCCAAGCCGCTGGCCACTGCGCCGCCATCGTTCTTGGCGGACAATTCGGCGGCTTTCAATTGAGGCGCGGGCACTGGCGGCTCTGCACGCTCTTTCATCGGCTTGTCGTTCTGGGCGACTTTTTTCTCCGTCCCGCCGAGGCGCGCCATGGTGTCCCCTGTCGACTCATAAGTCGGGGTCACAGGCTCATTGAGGCTTCTGAAAGCCAGCGGCGCTGCAATCACCAGAGCTGTGAGCGATGCGGCAATGGCCATGTTGGGGCGAGACGTGAGACGCATGAGGAAACTCCTGTACTTCGTTGACGTTTCCGTCTGACGAAGAGGCACGACGTTTCCTTTGGATGTATTTTCAAATTGCTGACTGGCATCAAACGCCGCCATCGCCGCATCCATGGCGGCGCGCTTTGCGGCCGCACGCGGAGTGGGCACGGGCAACTGGCTCAAATTTTCGAGGTCTCGTTCTGTCATTGCTATCCCACGGCCTCGAGCAGAAGTTTCAGCCGCTTCTTGGCTTCGTGAATGTGCCAGGAGACGGTCTTCTCCGAGCATCCCAAAATCCTGGCGGCCTCGGCGTGGCTCAAGTCTTCGCCGTAGACCATCAGCACGCTGTCGCGCTGCTGGGGCGGTAAACTACGAACCGCATCCCAGAGTTCAGACGCATCTTCGCCGCCGTCATCTGGTGGGGTGGCAGCATGTGTGTCCACCAGCTTTATGATCTCAGACGGTTCAACCGGAACAGTCCTTTGGTGCAACCGCAGATGATCCATGGCTGTGGTGTAGGCTATGCGGTGCAGCCACGTGGTAAATGCCGCCTCGCCACGGTATGACCGGATGGCGCCTGCAAGCTTGATGCACACGTCCTGGGCGATGTCTTCGGCTTTGTCTTGCGAGCCGCACCACCGCCAGGCCATCCGGTATATGCGGTCGTAATGGCGGGCGACCAACGCCGAAAACGACGCCCGGCAGCCGCCGCTGGCGCGTTTGGATAGCGTTTCGTCGCTCTCACTGTTCACGCGGGTTAGCCCATAGCACCGCTTCTTTTGATGATAAGACGGGATGCTCGCGGCAATCCTTGGGTCGCCGGCGTGAATATTTTGCAAAGTTAAGGATTATTGACGGTGCAGTTGACCAAGTCTCTCGGCTGTGCGGCCTGACAAGTGGTGCGGGAACTGCTGCGCCCGGCCCTGCTGCCGGTGCGGCATAACCACTGGGCATGACTGTACGTTCTTTCCGGCATAGCAGTTGGCTATCGATTCCGAACCCAATCGGCATTTCAGATCACTGGAGTTGGCCGCTAGTTTTCCCGTCAACCGCCGCATCATTCAACGCTGCGGTCTAACGCAAGAAAGCTAGGAGAACCCTTATGAAGAAGTTGACCCTCGCCGCCCTCGCGGCAGTTCTGTTCGCCGGTGTCACGCCCGCATTCGCCAAGGAAGATTGCGACGCAGGTTTCAAGACCCACATGGGCAAGATGAGCATCTACATCGACAAGACCTCAGGTTACGAACTGGCTGATGCCGTTCGCAAGTCGCTCGACGCATACAGCTCGTGCAAGGCTGGCGACAGCTTCTCGCCGAAGGGCGTCTGGGACAAGATCGAAGCCGACATGGCAGCCAAGGCTAACGCAGCCAAGTAAGCCGCGACTGTTTCCTCACGGTCAGAAGGCTTCCTGGCCAAGCGCTGGGAAGCCTTTTCCGTCTGCGGCAAATGGGTGCCGCATCTATGCCTCTTCACTGCTGAAATTGGAGCCGCGCGTCATGCGCCATTCACTCAAATTTTCTGCCTATGCGGCTTTTGCAATTTTTGCTTTGGCACCCACTACGCCGTTGAGCGCAATCGTGTTGGCGCAAGCCCAGATCAATGACAGCAGAGAGGCCACCGCTGGGGCCATTTTATCAAACCTGCCGCCCCATGGCAGTGACGCCTACAACGCTCTGCTCAACGCTGCTGGAAACCCCAGCGGTGAGGCCCTCGACATGACCAAATCGGAAATGTGGAATGTGCCGCCAGAGCGGATCGACGCACTGCTCTCTGAGGCAGCCTCGCGCGGCGTTATCGTGATGAAGTTGGATCAGAAATGGAACCACGCCCTTGCACCGATGCAAGATGGCGATGTCATGACGCAATCGCAGAAAGACATGATGCAGGGCGCCATGCAGTCGAAGGCGGCCATGGGCATGAGTATGATGGCACTACCGCAAGCAAGTGTTGTCGAATATGCCTTGACCAAAGGCATGAATGACAAAGCGGCGGGCAAAAGCAAAACCAGCCTCATCATTCCGCTCAACAGCAATGTGACGGTTACCGCCGAGCGCACCAGCATCTCGAAGACATCAGACGGTTACGTTTGGCGAGGCGTCGTTGCGGGTAGCGAAGATCTGGTGACGCTGATGTGGTGGCCGAGCGGCCGGCTCACGGGAACGGTCGCCTACAAGGGGCATGTGTATTCCGTCAAAAGCATGGGCGGCTCCATGCACGGCGTTATCGAAATCGCGCCTAACAGTTTGCCGCCAGAGCATGCGCCGATGGACCGCGGCACCATGAAAAAAATGAACATGAAGTCCGATCCCTTGGTCAAAATGGGTGATGCCAGCATGATGTTGCCGCGATCTCCAGACGGCGAACGGGCCGTGCCGGGCCTTCCGCCCGTTGAGCGGCGCCGGAATCTGGAAGACGCCCCGGCCTTTGCTCCGGCAGACCCAATGCCAATGGCACCGTTCATATCCATCAAGCCGGCTGCGAGGCAGCTGAGCGGGCCTCCCGCCGCCATTTCATTGCTTGTTGCCTACACAAAAGAGGCCGCGAAGCACTACAGCGATATCGAGAAAGATCTGATTGCGCTCGCCATTGAAGACACCAATCAGTCGTTCCGGAACAGCGGCATAGGCCATGTGCGCGTCGAACTCGCTCACGCCTACCAAACCGACTACACAGAGAGCGGCACGCACTTTGAACACGTGTTCCGCTCTGTCTACAAAGACGACGGCTACGTAGACGACGTTCATGCACTGCGCGAGCGCTACCGGGCCGATGTTGCCGTGCTCATTGTTCATGATCCCAATGGTTGCGGACTAGCCGCGCAAGTGGCGGCACCAGAGGATCGTGCTTTCGCTGTGGTCCACCATGAGTGCGCGGCAACATCCTACTCGCTCGCCCACGAGATTGGACACCTGATCGGTGCGCGTCACGACAAAGCGCTTGATGAGAGTACATCGCCATTTCCTTATGGTCACGGGTTTGTCCATGGCAACAAGTGGCGCACCATGATGAGCTACAAAGAAAGCTGCGGCGGCTGTCAGCGTCTGCCGGTCTGGTCGAATCCTGATGTGAAGATCCGCGGCGTGCGCGCTGGCAACAAGATAACCAACAACGCACGCGTTCTTTCTGAACAAGCTGCTCGTGTCGCCGCATTCCGTTGAAGTGGCTTGGGGCCGTGCGCTGTCTGCTGCGTGCGTTGCGCAGTTGGTCCGTTGCGCGGACAAAGTTTCAGATGTGCCCACTACCGTCGTTCACAAACAGTTGTCTGATGGTTCTGACACTTCGCGCCGCGTAATCCGTAAATCCATTCAACACGTCAACAGACATGAGGAGGCTGGTCTACTCCGGCTTTGCTTGGGGTAAGACTAAAAAGTACGTTCAATGGAAATTCACGAAATACGCTACTTTCTCGCTGTGGCCGAACACAAAAACTTCACGCGCGCCGCGCAGCAGTGCGGTGTTTCGCAGCCCGCGATCACGCGAGCAATTCGCAAGCTTGAAACGGAATTGGGCGGCATTCTCTTTGACCGCCGGCCTGGCCGTACAAGCCTGACGGAACTTGGCCGCAAGCTGATGCCGCGTCTGGAGACAGCCTATCAGGAAGTTGGCAAAGCCAAAGAAACCGCCAATGCATTGTCAGATCAGCGCAAGCATACGCTGCGGCTGGGCGTGATGTGCACCATCGGGCCAGCGCATGTGTCGCAACTTCTCGAGCAACTCAAAAGTAAAATTCCAGATCTGGTCATCACGCTCAAGGACGCCAAATCCTCCGAGATTATTGATCTGCTCAAGGCCGACGAGATCGATGCTGGGCTGGCCGCTTGGCCAGAGTATCCAGAAGAAATTGCTGAGTTGGCGTTATTTCGCGAACGCTTCGTCGTCGCCTTTGCAAAGGGGCACGACTTCGAAAGCCTTGAGGTTGTTCCATTCGAGATGCTGGCGGGCGTGGGCTATGTTGATCGCCTCAGCTGCGAGTTCAACGAATATCTCAAGGATGGTCAGGGAGACTGGACCCTCGACATGGACGTGCGTTTTGCGTCCGAGCGCGAAGACTGGATTCAGGCCATGATCGGGGCAGGTGTCGGTTGCACAATTTTGCCTGAACATTGTCCTTTGGCTCCTGGCATCGAGACGCGGCCATTGAGCGAGCCAGAAGTGGTGCGGCAAGTCAGCATCTTAACCGCGAGGGGCCGTATTTTTTCTCCCGTGACCGAGACGTTTGTCAGGCTTGCCCGCGCCCACAAGTGGCAAAGGTAAACGCGCCCTCGACGGGTTAGTCGCAAAACGCTGTGTGACAAGCGGCAGGTGGTGTTACGGCGCCTTGTTCTGGCCCTCGAACCCATGCCCCGGTCTTCTGAGGCTTTCCGTGCTAGAGCAGGTGAGCTAAGACGATGCCGCTGGATCAGCCGGTTGAGATTGCGCACTTGTACGGATTGATTTTTCCATGCTGCGGTTCAGGAATTGAATATGGAAATGCATCAAGTTCGCTATTTTCTTGCCGTTGCGCGGGTGTTGAATTTCACCCGGGCTGCGGAGGAATGCAATGTCGCGCAGCCGTCTCTCACGCGCGCAATCAAGCATCTAGAAGAGGAGTTCGGTGGCGAGTTGTTCCGGCGTGAGCGTAAGCTCACGCATTTGTCGGATCTTGGCCATCGCATGCTGCCTGTGATGCAGCAGTGTTTTGACAGCGCGTTGGCGGCAAAAAAGCTCGCGCAGTCCATTCACTCCGGCGCAGTCGCACCATTGGCTATCGGCCTTTCAATTGCCGTGGATATTGCCGTGCTGATTCCATTTCTGGCCGATTTGGTGCGAGCCTTCCCGGGGTTGGAACTTCGGTTTCACCGTGGCAATGGTGTGGAGGTGGCCGCATGGCTCAAGAAGGGCGAGATCGAGGTTGCAGTGGCTGGCCCTCTTGGCGATGATTGGGACCGGCTCGACTCTTGGCCGCTTTTCACGGAACCCTATGTGCTCGCAGTAGAGAAGTCGCACCGGTTCGCCAGCCAGAATGGCGCCATTCCACCTGAAGAACTGGGCCACGAGCGGCTGCTGGGCCGCGACTACTGTGAGCACACAAAAGAGCTGGAAGAATTCTTTGAAAGCAATGCGGCAAGACCCAAGGTGTACCATTCGGTTGGATCTGATGATGATCTGGCGGAATTGCTTGAAGCAAACTTCGGAATAGGTATTGCGCCGCGCAGTTGCTTTTCAGGCGATGCCGTTGAACGTCTCGATCTCAAAGGCTTCGATCAAACGCGAACAGTCAGTGTTTATGGGGTCGCCGGCCGCCAGCGTTCGAGCGCGGCAAACATGCTGATCAAAATGCTCAGAACAGCAGATTGGCCAGCCATGGGGTACGCTCGCTCGGCTGGGGACACAGCGAGTGCCGGCCAAAACTGATCGGGCTGGCGGGCATCACGCATGAGCTTGGTGCAATGCCGCCAGAATTGCGTCGATGTCCATTCTGCGGCGAAAATCCGGATCGACAAAACGCGCGACGATGCGGCCATCAGTGCCCACCACAAAAGTGGCCGGCACCGGCACAAACCAGGCGGCGTTACCTTGGCTATATTCAAGCTGCAAACCGTCGTTGACAAACAATTGGCGGATGCGATCTCCGATCCACATGACAAGGTTCAGCGACAACGCGTAGCCATTGTTTTCATCCGTTAGGATGGGAAAAGCATGCTCCGTTTCCTTGGCAACTTGCGCCGTGAATTCGCTCTGCTCCGGCATGATCGAGACAACCTGTCCGCCCATAGCCTTTATTTCAGAGAGCGCCTGCTTCAGAGCCGAAAGTTCAGTCATGCAATAGGGACACCAATGACCCCGGTTGAAGCTGACCACCACGGGGCCGTGCTCGAGCATGCTGCTCAGGCTATGAATGTTCAAATTGCTGTCAGGAAGGAAGAATGGGGGCATTTCATCGCCCGCATCCGGCGCGCGGGCGCCTAGATTTGCCGCCGACATTCGCGCGACCAGCTCATCATAGGCATCGGAGTAATCTGGGGCGTGTTTGCGCAGCGCCGCAGTATAAAGCGCCAGCCGTTCCCGGAGCGGCGCGTCCAAGGCGCAAATCCGGTTAAATTCGGTATCGAGTGGATCCGCGTCGGACATTGTCTTCATGTGCTTGGCAAGAGCTTTCACTCGATTCTGTTTAAACCAGACATTACCGGAACGTAAGAGGCACGTTAGGGGTGTGAACCCAACTTTAGAAATACTTGCGCACTTCTGATTTCATAGCCAGCCGCTATTGGCGGCGACCAGGAACGGCCCTTGCGCAAGGCGCAGCCCAGGGAGTGCGCTGAGCAACATTCGCATCAGTCCATTGCCGACCGGTTGCGCGTGTCTCGCATGGTGCTGTAAACGGCGAGTGAGATGGCGATACAGGCCGTCACATACCAATAAAACCAAGTCTCATGGCCAGCCTGCTTGAACCACAATCCGATATATTCGGCGGTTCCCCCAAACAGCGCGACAGTTAAAGCATAGGGAAAGCCAACGCCCAGAGCCCGCACGTGGGTGGGAAACAGCTCGGCTTTCACCACGGCATTGATCGCCGTGTATCCCGACACAATCGTCAGCCCGGTGAGGATCAACGCAAACGCAACCCACGGATCGCGTGTTCCCGAAAGCGCCGTGAGCAGTGGCACTGTGCAGAGCGTGCCAAGCACACCGAACGTCATCAATACCGGTCGGCGCCCGATGCGGTCTGACAGAGCGCCCACGGCTGGCTGCAAGAACATAAAAATGAACAGCGCCGCGGCGGAAATAAGCGTCGCTGTATCCCTTGAGAACCCGGAAGTATTGACGAGGAATTTCTGCATGTAGGTTGTGAAGGTATAGAATGCGACCGTGCCACCGAGAGTGAGGCCCACTACAATCGCAACCTCGACAGGATGTTTCATCAGAGCCGCGAGTGAACCGTTGCGATTTGTCGATTTCTCGAACGCCTGGGTTTCGTGCATATCGCGGCGCATGATGTAGACGACAACCGCCAGTAGCGCTCCGATGACAAACGGTATGCGCCATCCCCAGGCCTCAAGCTGTGCTTCGGTTAGGATCAGTTTTTGCAAGACGATCAGCACCAGCATGGCGCTGAGTTGCCCGCCGATGAGTGTCACATATTGAAAGCTGGAATAAAACCCGCGCCGGTCAGCAGTTGCCATCTCGGATAGATACGTCGCGCTGGTGCCGTACTCACCGCCGAGGCTCAAGCCCTGAATGAGCCGCGCAATAAGTAGGATGGCTGGGGCGGCGACACCGATCGTTTCATATGTGGGCGTCATGGCAATCAACGCCGAGCCAAAGCACATGAGCAAAACGGAGGAGGTGAGCGCAACGCGGCGGCCGCGCCGGTCGGCCAGCCGGCCAAAGAGCCAAGCACCCAAGGGGCGCATGAGGAACCCAACGGCGAAAATTCCAGCAGTTGCGAGCAGTTGAGCGGTTTGGTCGCCCGCTGGAAAAAACGACTTGGCAAAGTAAAGGGAGAACGCCGCGTAGACGTAGAAATCGTACCACTCGACAAGGTTGCCCGATGATCCAACGAGGATGGACCGGATTCGCCGGGCCATATCAGGATTGTCTATCGGCGCGCTGTTGCTCAAGACCTGATCCCCGCTCAACGCATCTTTTAGCCAATGTTTATGGAAGGGCGAAACACAATATTCCACTAGGCGGCGCAGCGTCTGGCGGCCGGACTAAGATTTCTGGATTGATCACCCGCGAATGGTGCCTTGCAGTCACTCCAGCGTGTTGCGTACCCGACATAATCACCTCCAGTGCTTGCAAGCACGGTCTCGACCGTTGACAAGAGCGCAATGGGAACTCTGTCTCTCACTTCCAAGGGGTATCTGTATGCGGCGAATTTTGGAACTTCGGGCCATTCTGGTCGCGTGTGGCGTTACCGCTGCGTTGTTTGTAAATGGTGCTGCCGCCTCCGATATGACGCCAGCGCCGGTTGCCTCTTGGCAGGGCTTTTATGCAGGCGCCCATGGCGGCTATTCGTGGAGCCAGACAGACTGGGATCTGTCTTCGGGACAGTTTTTCAATCCTGGCACCTCATCCGGCTCGGCGTCGTTTGATGGTGATGGCGGCTTTGGCGGTGTGCACGCCGGCTACAACATCCAGAGCGGCTCGTTCGTCTATGGTCTCGAGGCGGGCTATACGTGGTTTGACAGCGATGAGACAATCGGCAGCCCGTTGTTTGCCGGCGACCGCTTTACAACATCGGTTGATGGCGTCGTAACGGTTGCGGGCCGGGTTGGTGCTGTGTTCGGGTCATCGCTCGTTTATGCTAAGGCCGGTTATGCTTCTGGCGAAGTTGAAACGCGAGTTGTTTCAGCGAACGGGGCTTCGCGGGCTGCGACGAGCGAGCGCAGCGATGGTTGGGTCATTGGTGCGGGCGTCGAGCATCAACTCAGCTCGCAGTTGATTATCGGATTATCTTACGACTATATCGATCTCGGTTCGGAAGGCCATTCCACGACGCTGAATGCGCCTGCAGGCGCAGCGTTCGATGCCGACGTCGAAACGGAAATCCACGCGCTCGGCTTGCGGGCAAGCTTCAAGTTTAATTGATCCAAAGAGCCACCGCGCAAAGTAGGCTGATAGTTCTCTGTGCTGAACAATAAAAAGCGCCGCCAGATTATGTCTGGCGGCGCTTCTTCGTTGTCATGTTCGCTCAGACTGCAACGACTTGCCAGCCTGATTCAGCCGATTGACGCAGCGAGTGTAATGGCTGATCGCCGATGACGTCCTTTTTCAAGCGGCTTACAGCCGCGCCAATTGCGGTCTGGTCGCCCAGAGCATCTGTCAGCCAGTGGTGATTGCCAGATTTTCTCTGACCAGCATCGAGCATCAGCGGCTTTCCAAGATTGTTGCGGATCGCCGCATCGATGTCGCTTGAAACGCTGGCCCAGCAAATCAAGGCCACTGGCTTCGATAGTCCGCTTTTTGCATCATTGACCTGAATGAGCGTGTACTGGCGGTTTGAAACTGCCGGAAATAAAGCCCACTTGAGATCGGCGAGCGTCAGTTTGTCATAGCCAGGCGAATGCATGAAGAGCTGCACGATATCCCACATCGCAGCCGACGCGAGTTTGTTGGCAATCGCGAGTTCGCGGGCTCTTCCGTCTTCTGGGTCTCCGGCTGCCGTGGCAGACGAGGCAATCAAACTGTTAGCAAGATCCATTGAATTTTCTCCACTAGAACCACGATCAGCAGTGGACGGCTGAGTTCGTCCAGCGTGCTCCATGCTCACACAAGTCTCTTTATGCGCCCCGGCCTAACGCGTGAGCATGACGGGTCTGTGAATTCTAGTGCCCTCGCCCGCGATGCGATGTCACAAAGGTTTCATTCGCACATCACAAATGGCGGCTTCCACTCGGCGGCATTCGTCCGTGGGGGGCGGCATAGCATGCTTGTCTGCCGTCACCATCGTGACGCAGCGAACCCTCACTTATGCGTCTCTTAAGTACTCGTGGCGTGGCCCTCGATGCGAGCGGGCTGTCGTGGATTGCGGTGTTGAGAGACTTCCCTGTGTTTTGCTCTGGAGGGCTCTTCGATGGCACTGACAACAACGCCGACCAACAATCTCGTACTCACGGCTGTTTCGACACTGACAGGGCTCGCGGGCGCAGAAATTTCGGCATTCGACCCCGTCTCAGATCGTCTGTTTACGACCTCTGCAAGCGGCTTGCAGATCATCGACCTTTCGAATGTCGCTGCGCCGGCACCCCTGTCCACGATCGATTTTGTTACGCTTGGCGGCGCCGTCTCGAATGACGTGCAAAGCGTCACTGTGAAGAACGGCGTCGTTGCCGTCGCACTTCGCAATCTCAATAAAACCGAGCCAGGCGAAGTGGCCTTCCTGAAGGCCTCCGATGGCACGTTCCTCGGCAAGGTCACGGTTGGTGCCAACCCCGATATGGTGACGTTTACGGCTGACGGCACGAAGGTGCTTGTCGCCAACGAAGGCGAATTGCGCACGACAACGGACGTGAATGGCGTCGTGAATTCCTCGAGCGACGGCGTTGTCGACACGAATGTGGATGCCGAGGGATCGGTCAGCATCATTTCGCTGACCAATACGGCTTCGGCCGCCACGTTCTCAGCCTCGGTCGTGACCGCAAACTTCAACGCTTTCGACACCCAGGAAGCCACGTTGCGCGCCGCTGGTGTGCGCATCACTGCCGGAAACACGGCCTCGAAGGACTTCGAACCCGAGTACATCGCCATCTCGACGGATGGCACCAAGGCCATGGTGACCTTGCAGGAAAACAACGCCGTTGCGCTGCTCGATCTGACGACGAACACGTTTACAGCGGTCGTGCCGCTGGGTCTTAAAGATTTCTCGCCGCTGCTGGCGGATTTCTCCGACCGCGACAACACAGCCGGTACCAACGTCGCGATTAAGCTTGAAACGGGCAACCCCGTGTTCGGCGCGTACATGCCCGACGCCATTGCCTCGTTTACGGCTGGCGGCAAGCAGCTTTACGTCATCGCCAACGAAGGCGACGACCGCGACGACTTCCTAGCCCCGGACGAAACAGCACGCGTTTCAACGCTCACTCTCGACAGTGCAAAGTTTCCGCCGAAGCCACCGACGGAAAATCCCATTCAAGACAACTCTGAACTGGGCCGCTTGACCGTCTTGAAGGCCGATGGCGACACCGATGGCGATGGCGATATTGATCAGTTGGTGTCTCTTGGCGCGCGCTCGTTTTCAATCCTTGATGCCACTGGCAAGATTATCTTTGACAGCGCCGACATCATTGAGCGTGTGATCTCGGAGACGGGTCTGTTCGTTAACAACAGTACTCCTGGAGCCGGAGCCTTTGACGATACCCGCAGCGACAACAAAGCGGCCGAGCCTGAAGGCATCACAGTCGCGACCATCGGTTCGCGCACTTACGCCTTCGTGGCGCTTGAGCGCGGCGCAGGCGGCACCATGGTGTTTGACATTTCGAACCCCGATGCTGTCACGTTCACCACTTACACCAACAACATCGATAACGCGCCGCTGGACATCAGCCCAGAAGGCATCATCTTCGTGAAGGCTGCCGACAGCCCGAATGGCGAAGATCTGCTGATCCTCTCAAATGAAGTGTCCAACACCATCACAACGTATCAGGTCGATACCGAAATCGACTTCACTCTGCAGATTCTGCACTATTATGGTGAGAGCGGCCTGCTCGGCGTTGAAACGGCTCCGATCATGGGCGCCATGGTCGACAGGTTCGACGACCAGTATGCCAACACCCTGGTGCTTGCAGAAGGCGACAGCTGGATTCCTGGCCCATGGCTGATTGCTGGCGCAGATCCCTCGCTCAATGCCGTCGCTGGCATCGGCTCGACAGCGCTTGCCCGTCCGGACGTTGCCATCATGAATGCCTTTGGCACTGATGCTTCGGCTCTTGGTAATCACGAGTTCGATCTGGGCTCGCCGATCGTTTCGGGTGCCATCAACGCGTCTGGAGACTGGGTCGGCGCGCAGTTCCCCTACATCACCGCCAACTTGACGTTTGCATCCGACAGTTCGTTGCGCGGACTTTCGGACGCGACACTTGGTGGCACCGCTACCAACGCGTTTGCTGGACAGGAAGTCTCCGCTCTCAAGGGCAAGATCGCACCGTACGCTGTCTCGACCCAGAACGGTGAAAAGATCGGCATCATTGGCGCAACCACGTTTGACCTATTGACGCGCACATCGCCCAACGGCACGCGGCCGCTCGATGACGGCAATCCTGCGACCAGCGACATCCAGGAAGTCGCAGCCTACTTGCAGGCCGCCATCGACGCTCTTCAGGCCCAGGGGGTCGACAAGATCGTCATGCTCGACCAGCTCGACACGCTTGAGCGCAACAAGGAACTCGCAGGACTCTTGACCGGCGTAGACATCATGGTTGCCGGTGGCGGCCACGAGCGTCTGGGCGATGCCAACGATGTGGCAGTTGGCTTCAACGGCCACGATGCCGACTTCGTCTCGACCGACACCTACCCGATTGTCACAACGGGCGCTGATGGCGCGCCGGTTCTGATCGTCACGACCGACACCGAGTACTCCTATCTCGGCCGTCTTGTTGTTGACTTTGATGCCACCGGTCAAATCCTGGTCGACAAACTCGACTCGACCATCAACGGCGCCTATGCCTCGACTGAGGCGAACCTGCAGGATGCTTACAACACCACCGACAGCGCGGCGGCAATCATCGCCACGAGCACGATCGGCTCGAGCGTTAAGAACATCGTGACTGCGATCAACAAAGTGGTGACCGAGAAGGACGGCAACGTCTTCGGTTACACGAACGTCTACCTCGAAGGCGACCGGGTCGCTGGCCGCGTGCAGGAAGTAAACCTTGGCAATATCACGGCCGATGCAAACGCATTTAAGGCTGCTGAGGCGCTGCCCGATCAGCCCTACATCGTCTCGCTCAAGAACGGTGGCGGCATTCGCGCTTCGATTGGTTCAGTGGCCGCCGATGGATCCAAGATTGCGCCCATCGCCAGCGGCGTGAAGGAAGCTGGTGCCATCTCGAAGCTCGACATCGAGAACGCGCTACGCTTTGACAACAAGATGATGGTGTTCGACACAAGCGCTCAGGGCTTGCTCAACATTCTCAACTATGCGGCGAGCCTCAGCAGCGGTTCAACCAATCAATCCGGTGGCTATCCGCAGGTCGGTGGCGTGCGATTCTCGTACGACACGTCAAACCCATTGGCGGCGCGCGTCGAGAGCATTTCTCTGATCAACGACGAGGGCAAAGTCATCGCACGCGTAGTTGAAAACGGCGCTGTCGTGGCTGATGCCCCGGAACTCATCAGCGTGGTGATCTTGAACTTCACCGCCAACGGCGGCGACGGTTATCCGGTCAAGGCGAACGGAGAAAACTTCCGCTTCCTCTTGAACGATGGAACCCTGTCCGCACCTGTCGATGAAACGCTCGACTTCACGGCCACCGCCAACGTTCCGACGAACGCCTTGGGCGAGCAAAAGGCTTTGCAGGATTTCCTGGTCGCCAAGCACCCCGACGCCGCAACAGCCTACAGCGTCGCTGACACGCCAACGTCGGGCGACACCCGCATCCAGCAGCTGACGGCACGTGCCGATACAGTGCTCAGTGGTCCGTATGATCTCATCGGCACTGCGGGCGATGATTTCCGTGTCGGCTCTGACCTCGACGATACCATCAGCACTCTCGGGGGCAATGATGAACTCGACGGTGGTCTGGGCATCGACATCATGGTTGGCGGTGCTGGAAACGATGTGTACATCGTCGGAGAGACCGGCGATCAAGTCACGGAAGGCGCTGGCGCTGGTGTTGACCTTGTGATGTCGGAAGTGAGCTATATGCTCGGCGCAAACGTCGAACGGTTGACATTGACAGGAACCGGCAACATCAACGGGACTGGCAACAAGCTCGCCAACAGCCTCGTTGGTAACGCGGGGAATAACGATCTTGCAGGGGGCCGCGGCCGTGACGTCCTCACGGGCGGCGACGGTGCGGACGACTTCGTGTTCCGTTCAATCAGAGACACCGATACGGCCAACAGCAAGCGCGACGTGATTACAGACTTCCAGCGCGGCCTCGATGACATCGATCTCTCGTTCATCGACGCCAACACGAAGAAGTCTGGCAACCAGTCCTTCAAGTTCATCGGCGACGATGAGTTCGGCCGCAAGGCTGGCCAGTTGCGCTACGAAAAGTCTGGCTCGAATGTTGTGGTCGAAGGCGACCGGAACGGAGATGGCAAGGCTGATTTCGAGATCCTTGTCCGGGACATCAGCAAGCTTTCGTCGGGCGACTTCCTTCTCTAGGCACTGGACCCTCGTTCTGAGCACATTTGGGGCGCCGCAGACTTCTGGGTCTGCGACGCCCTCTTTGTTTCATGGCGGGTTGACTTGAGATGGACTGGCCTTCGCCAGAAGTGCCGGTGTTGCCTGGTATTGGCGCGAAATATTGCCCAGTAGTGAAAAATGTTGCCTGAAATCCCCCATGGTCTTAGATGGCGATGCTCAATTGACCGCGTGCAGCCGTCGTCCCGGCAGGAACGGTCACTGTGCCGTGACATCCCCGCGTCAAGGATCATTAGAAAGGGCAAAGAGGCATGCGCGCGATTGACCTCGCCAACGCACGGACCGCCACAGCCGAGGGCCTCAAATTTGAACCCTATTGGTGGGATGCCGCTCCGCGCCAGACCGCCGGGGCTGGTGCCGTGCCGAAGGACGCCGATGTTGCCATCGTCGGATCTGGCTTTACGGGCCTTTCGGCGGCCCTGACACTCGCCCGGCGTGGCCGCAAACCGGTGGTGCTCGATCGCGGCGTGCCGGGCTTTGGCGCCAGCACCCGCAATGGCGGGCAAATCGGCAGCGGCAACCAGAAATTCCGCGTTCAAACGCTCATCAAACTGCGCGGCCGCCGCAAAGCCGAAGAGATGTTGCGCGAAGGCACGCGTATGCTCGCCTACATCGAAGAGCTTATCACGTCAGAAGCGATCGAGTGCCACTTCAATCGATGCGGCCGTTTCCGCGGCGCGATGCGGCCCGAGCACTACGATGCGATGGCGCGCGACATGGATGACTTGCGCTCGTTCGCCGGCGTCGAGAGCTTCATGGTTGCAAAATCGGAGCAGCACACCGAAATCGGCTCGGATGTTTTTTTTGGCGGCGCAGTTTTGCCGAACGACGCGTCGCTGCACCCGGGGCTCTATCACGCTGGCCTCGTCACGCGGGTTGAGGCTGCGGGCGGCGAGATAATCGGCAAGGCCGGAGTTCAAACCATTGAGTCAGCCGGAAAGGGGTTCCGGGTCAAAACAAGCGCTGGCGACATGACCTGCCGCAATGTGATCATCGCAACCAACGGATACACGGGCGGGCTGGTGCCGGAATTGAGCCGGCGTATCGTGCCGGTCGGGTCGGGTCTTATCGCCACGGGAGAAATACCCGAAGCCCTGTTTGCCAAGCTGCTGCGGAAGAACCGGGTCTACGGCAATACCAACCGCGTTTTCTATTATTACCGCGCAGCACCCGGAGAGCGCCGGATCATTTGGGGTGGCCGCGCTGGCCGGTTTGCTGCCAATACATCGGCCGGCGCCTACCGTCATTTGGCGCGCGACATGCTGCACGTTTTTCCAGATCTCGCGGATACTCCCGTCACGCACGCTTGGGACGGTATGATCGGGTTCACGCATGACGAGGTGCCGCATCTTGGTCGAACCGGCGCCGGGTTGCACTTTGCGATCGGCTACTGCGGCACAGGCGTATCCCGTGCAACCTACTTCGGACACAAGATCGCATTGCAGGTGTTGGACGATGCGGAAGGCCGCACAGCGTTCGACGATCTCGATTTTCCAGCATTCCCGGTGCAGCCCATTGCCAAGCGCGTGGTGCCGGTTGTTGAAACCTGGTACCGCATCCGCGATGCCGTGAAGCTCTGATGAAACTGAAACAAGAGGACTTCTGAAATGACTGCAAAAACATCTGGCGGCAAGCGCGTCAACATTTCGTCAGGTGGGGCTTACGAATCCGTGTTCGGCTATTGCCGCGCCGTGCGCGCGGGCGATGACGTCCACGTCTCGGGAACATGCGCGCCCGTTGGCCACGAAAAGAGCGACGCTTACACGCAAGCGCGCGCCGCCCTCGCCATCATCGAAAAGGCGCTCGCAGACGCCGGGGCCTCCGCCGCCGACGTCGTGCGCACGGTGGTCTATCTCCGCGATATCAACGATGCCGACGAAGTGGCGCGTGCCCATGTTGAAACATTTGATAAAGTCCGCCCTGCCAGCACGCTGGTACAGGTGACGTCGATGATCCGCCCGTGGCAGAAGGTCGAGATCGAAGCCTATGCCAAACTGATGTGAGCCAAGTTGGTCTCACACCACCACGTCAAACCCAGAGGCTTCATGGCCACGACGCAGAAAATTCTCGAGTTGAACGCCTTCGACATGAACGCGGCTGCTGGGCTCGATCCAGCTTCGGCTGGTCTCGTGGCGCGCCGCCGGGCCACCTTCGGCCCAACATCGATGTTATTTTATAAGAGGCCGCTCAACCTCGTGCGCGGCGACGGTGTCTGGCTTTATGATGCTGATGGCACACGCTATCTCGATGCCTACAACAACGTGCCATCAGTAGGGCATTGCAATCCGCGCGTCGTCGAGGCCGTGTCGCGGCAGATGGCGACGCTCAACATTCATACACGTTACCTGTACGACACTGTTTACACCTATGCCGAGCGGCTGCTCGCCACCATGCCAGCAGAGGTGTCGAACATTGTCTTCACCTGCACGGGCAGCGAGAGCGTCGATCTAGCCCTGCGCATTGCGCGGAACACAACGGGTGGGACGGGCTTTATTGCCACGGAGAATGCCTACCATGGCAACACTTCGGCGGTGACGGAGATCTCGCCATCATCCGCGAGTGGAGAAGCGCCAAACCCCAGCATCTATCTGGTGCCAGCGCCCGATACATACCGTCAAAGCCCTGACGAGGTTGGCCGCAATCTCAACGCCCATGTCACGCGTGCCATCGCCGGTATGCAATCAAAAGGCATCCGGTTTGCGGGCATGATTGCAGACAGCATTTTTTCCAGCGACGGCGTCTATCCGGGCGAGCCCGGCTTTCTGGCGGCTACCGTCGAGACGGTTCGCGCTGCAGGCGGGCTCTTTATCGCCGACGAAGTGCAGCCGGGTTTTGGCCGCACGGGCGGCACGATGTGGGGCTTTGAGCGCCACGGATTTGTGCCGGACATGATCGTGATGGGCAAGCCCATGGGCAACGGCTATCCCATCGGCGGCGTGGCAGTGAAGCCAGAGCTGCTGGCAGCGTTCGGCGCCAAGTCTGGCTATTTCAATACATTCGGTGGCAGCCCCGTTGCCTCTGCGGCCGGGCTCGCCGTGCTTGAAGCCCTTGAAGCCGATAAGCTGCAACACAACGCGCAAGAAACCGGCGCCTATCTTCTCGGCCGGTTGAAGGACGTGGCACGCAATCATCCCGGCGTTGGCGATGTGCGCGGAGCCGGGCTCTATCTTGCCGTCGAGTTTGTCAGCGACCCGGTTTTGAAAACTCCCGATAAGGATGCCGCGGTCAAGGGCGTCAACGCGCTGCGCGATTTGAACATTCTCATCGGCACTGCCGGGCTCCACGGCAACATATGGAAGATCCGGCCGCCGCTGTGCTTCACGCGCGAGCATGCGGACATTTTCGCAGATGGCTTCGCGCAGGTGCTTGCCGGTCGCGCCTAAGGGCGCTGCTAGGCCCGATCTGCACTCTTTGCTGACAGAGTGGCTGACCAGCCCTGGAAAGGGCTGGCGATACGGATTTGCGCCGGGCGTTCCGAGCGCAACTCCTCGACATGCTCCCAGTTCGAAGTGATCTCTAAAAATATCAGCCTCAGATGCGCCGGTTAACAAAGCGTTAACAGAAACAGCGCGAAATACTAACCGCTGCGTTAACGGGTGCTCAACTTTGGCACGATACAGTAGCGGTGTTGGGGGCCTCATTCGCCGAAATGACTTTGGTGTCAATGCGCGAGGTGTTGCTTCGTCTGTACTCCCCATGCGTCGCACCGGCACTATTTAGTCCCATCGTTGAATTTGGAGAGACCATCATGCGTAAAATTCTCGTATCCGTAGCATTTGCCTTCGTTGCGTTGTTCAACGCCGGCGGCGCAAGCGCCCAGACTGCCACTCAAAACATCAACATTCCGGCCGAAGTGCTTGCCTATTGCACAATCAACGGCCTGGCGACAGGCACGGTGATCAACCGTTCGATTCCTGTAACGGGGGCTGGCGTTGTTGGCGCGGTCACAGCAATCCCAGCGATCGCGAACGTCGCCTGCAACGGCCCGACGGATTTGCTTGCAACGTCGATTTCTGGCGGTGTCACGACGGGTGTTGCTCCTCCGAGCGGCTTCACCAATACAATCGACTATACGGGCGTAGCGACCTTCGGTACCGCAACTTCGACGATCAACACTGCCAACGGAACTGCGATTGCAAACGAACTTGGCAATGTGTCGAGCACCGCCGCAGCCACCTCTGATACGCTGACCGTGACAATCACGCCAGCCCAGCCGGCACTGCCCTTGATGGTGAGCTCTGCCTACGCTGATATTCTGCGCGTGACCTTGACGCCGCAGTAATCGAACGGCCTTCCACACAGGAGTTCGGGCGTGGCAGACAAAATTTGCCACGCCTGCCTTTTCATTTCTTGCAATTGAGGCCAACAATGAAATCTTTGAGATCGCTGGTTTTGAGTGGTGTGTGGGTTCTATTCTCGGCAATCGCAGCACAAGCCATGACGGTTTCACCGTTGCAAGTCGAGATGATCTCGGTGGGCAAACGCAGCCATGCCCAGGTCTCGGTTGTCAACAACTCGAATGAGCCTCTTCCGATAGAGGCCGTTATTCATCGCATGACGCTGGATGAAAACGGGAAATCGAAAACGGTCAAGGCTGGCGAGGATTTTCTGATCATGCCGCCGCAGGCGTTGATCCCGCCTGGCGCCACGCAGAATTTCCGCGTGCAGTGGCTTGGCGAACCGATGCTGGCAAAGAGCCAGAGCTTCCTTCTTTTCATCAACCAAATCCCAGTCAAGTTGCCTCAGGGAACAAGGGGAGTTCAGGTCGTGATGGGCATGGGCGTTATGATCAACGTCGCTCCTGCCGAAGGTACGCCGGCAATGAAAATCGTGTCCACCGGCATAACGACGGACAAGGCAGGCAGGCGCGCGCCGTTAATCACCGTCGAAAACACTTCGAACGTCCACGCCCTGCTGCCGAAGGCGACGATCAATCTGGCCTCTGGTGCTTGGTCAAGCACGCTGACGCCGAGCACGCACAGCGACCGCATCGGCATCGGCCTCGTGCAGCCAGGTCAGCGGCGCAAGTTCACTCTTCCGGTCGAGTTGCCAGCCAGTGTTTCGAGTGTTCAGGCCAGTTTGAGTTTGTCGAAATAGTTCTCCCTGTTGGGAGCCGTTGTTCGTTGTGGTGTCAGATGTGTTGAGGAGAAGTGCGCGTCCGTAAACCGGAGGCCTGATCAGTGCAACAATGGCACCATTGCGCAAGCATGGTGGGGCGGCAGCGGACTTCGCTGCCGCCCATTGTTGCGTTTTGGGCTGCTGTTGTCATTTGTTTCGCATTCGAAGCAGTTTCGCGGCCCTTGGCCTGGGCAGCCGAACAGTCGAGTACGGGTGCCTTGGAATATTCCCAGCCCATTTCGGCAAAGTTGAACCCCACGGGCCGCACGGTTGCTTTTACGGTTCCGCTGAAGGACGCGGACGTCAATCTCGGCGATGTGATGATCCAAATCACCGCCGAAGACGAAATTCTGATCGAGAAAACTGGGTTCACAACACTGATCACCACGGCGCTCGGCGAACCGGCAGGCGCAATGATCGCGGCACTGCCCACCACATCGGGCTTTGTCGCTGTCGAAGCGGTTGCGGCCACGGGCCTCAAGGCACGGTTTGATCCTGGTCTGCAGGAATTGCAGCTTGTGCTGGCAGTTGAACAGCGGCCGGAGGGTGATCTCAGCTTCAGCAGCCGCCCCGTGCAACGGCCGAGTTCGCAGCTCGCCCAGCCTGAGTTCTTTTCAGGTTATCTCAACATCGTTGCTGGCATCGACCAGAACTGGGACACGGGGTCTACAAAAGGACCACTCTACGACGAAGACACCAGCGGCCGGCTTGAACTCGACTCGGCGGTGCGCGTTGGCCCCGTCGTCTTTGAAAACCGCGCCGCTTATGATGGCGATGTCGATGCCAGCATCTGCCCGGTAGGGGCGACATGCCTTTATGGCCACGCCGCCGGCCTCAAGCGTCAAAGTTCGCGCGCCGTCTACGATTTGCCTGAGCATCAGGTGCGCCTGCAGGCCGGCGATACCGATGCTATGGCCGTGCCCATGCAGCGTTCGATCGAAGTGTTCGGCATTTCACTTGAAAAGTCGGCGGCAAAGCTCAACCCGACTGAGAATGTAGCGTCGACAAACGCCGGGTCGTTCCAACTCGCGCAAAAATCAAGTGTCGATGTGATTGTCAACGGCGCGGTCGTGCAGCGCCTGCAATTGCGGCCGGGCAACTACAACCTCAAAGACTTGCCGTTGATGTCTGGCTCCAACAAGGTTGAGTTGATCATCACGTCCGAGAATGGTGAGCGGTCGAACCTGTCGTTCAACGCCTTTTCGGATTCAAGTTTGCTCGCGGCCGGCAAAAGCGCATGGGGCGTTGCCGGCGGCCTGCCGTCTTACCTGCTCGACAACGAGCGCACGTATAACGAAGGCGCCTACCTCGGCACCGGTTACTGGCGTTATGGCCTCACCGATGATCTCACAACGGAAGCAGACGTTCAGGGTGATGAGAGCGTCGTTATGGCGGGCGTTGGGTTCGACATCAAAACCAAGTTCGGCATTGTCGGCGTGCACGGCGCGGGCTCGACGAGCAACGCTGGTGAGGGGGCCGCGGTCGATCTGGTCTGGAGCTTGTCGAATTTTGAAGGCCTCAGCGGCGAGCGAGCGGAAAGCCTCTATGTCAATGCCGAATACCGCAGCACAGACTTCCACACCCCGGGCGAGTTCCTCAACGAAGCCAGCGGCATCATCTTCCCGGAATTCAATTATTGGTTGCGCCTCAACGGATCGTATTCGCTGCCCGTGACGGGAGACATCACGGCGACGGTCTCCGGGCGCTATCAATTCGCCAATGAAGACGCCAATCGCAGCACGGCCTCAAACGTTCAGGGCGATCGTTATGGCGTCGATCTCACTGTTTCGAAACCATTGAGCGAAACCGTCAATGCGAGCTTGCTCGCGGGATACTCGAATGAACTTTATGTGCGTGATTTCGACGAAGAAAACTTTGCCGAGCAGAGCCCAGAGTTCCGCATGGCGCTGCGCATCAACTGGCGGCCCGGCGACACCACATCTGTCAACGGCAGCTACGACTCGCTGGGCGGTCAGTCATCGCTGTCGGTCTATCGCGGCGAGACGCAGGGCTTGAACCGCTGGGATGCCAGCGTCGACGTCCAAAACCGCTCCTACGAGAAGTCGGCAAGCGTCAATGCGGCGGCCGGTTATCGCAGCGACCGCGGTGAATTGCGGCTTTCGCATTATGCTGACAGTGAAGACGTTGGCTTCGATGACCTCATCGGAAACGTGTCGAGGCAGCGCACGTCTCTGCGCGCCAGCACGGCTGTTGCCTTTGCGGGCAGCAAAGTTGCCATTGGGGCGCCCGTACGCGGCGGCGCATTCGCCATTGTTGGGCCGCACGAAACCATCGCGGATAAGGAAGTGACGGTCGGCACCGTCGACAATCCGCGCGCAATCGCCGACGGCTTCGGCAACGCACTGGTGCCAGATCTGCCCGCCTACCTGCCCGGATCGGTACCCGTCGATGTCGAAGATCTTCCGATCGGCTACAGTCTTGGCAGCGCCTCCATCGATACGTTTGCACCCTACAAGGCAGGCTATGCCATCGAGGTGGGTTCGGACTATTCCGTCTCGGTGTTTGGAACCTTGCTTCTTGCCAACGGCGAGCCGGTGGAACTGGCTGTTGGTACGGCAACGCCAGAATCGGGCAGCGGGAAGCCGGTCAGCCTGTTCACAAACGCCGAAGGAAAATTCGGTGCAGAAGGCCTCGCGCCGGGCCGTTGGATTATTGACGTCGCGGCCGAAAGCGGCCCAACCCGCTTCATCGTCGACGTGCCTGAAGGCACCAAGGGTCTGATCAAAGTCGGCACATTGAAACCAGTTGAAGGAACCACGCAATGACCCGTGGGCTCTCGCAGCTTGCAGGACTGTTCGCCGCCGTTGTGGCTGTGTGCCTTGCCAGCGCGGCCAGTGCACGCTGCACCGTCAGGGCGACCAACGTCAGCACCTTGTCTTTCAACACGGGTACGTACACGCCACCGGCTGCGCCAGTGGCTCAACTGCTGGCCTATACAGTGTCCGGGACCTACAATACCGACAACGACACGTCTGCTCCGCTGTGCACGGTTGGGATTTCCTTCAATCGCGCTAGCTTACCTGCGTCCATGGCGCGCTCTGGCGGTGGGGCAACGCTACCTTACACTATTCAAACTCTGCCCGGTGGCGGCAATACCGTGCTGTTTACAGGTGGGGGCAATCCAACCGCAGCGCAGCTTGCGACCGCATCCTTCAGTCAGGCCGGCACAAACCTTACGAACGTGCCCTTCAGTGTTCTGATCAACCTTTACTTTCTTGTGCAGCCCGGCTCGCCGCAGCGTGAAGGCGCTTACACGGACGCCCCTGTCCTGAACGCCTACAACGTCCGGCAAGGCACAGGAGCGCTGTCGAACCGGGCCACTGGCACATTCAACGTTTCGGGCACGGTTGCCAAAGCCTGCACCATCGGAGGGGTAGCGTCGCCCGCCATCGATACGGCCAATATTCCAGTGAACGCTGCGGGTGTTGTCGACACTTCAGTAATTGCAAGGTCATATTTGACGGTCGTCTGCAACGCGCTGACGAACCTGCAGGCGACATCTACGGGAGGCGGCGTCAAGCGAGCCGCCGCTGCACCCGGCGGCTTTTCTCATATCATCAACTATACAGCAGTCGCGACGTTCGGCGGGGCCACCTCGACAGTCAATACCGCAACGGTTGGAACGGCGGTTGCGGCCGAAGCTGGCTCCATCGGTACCACCAGCGCCGCCACGTCGTCGGGGACACTCGGCGTCACAATCACACCACAAACACCCGGACAACCGCTGGTTTCCGGCAGCTATTCCGACGTTCTTCGCATTCAGCTCACGCCGCAATGACGAGACTTGAAACTTTGCTTTCAATTGAAGGAAAGACGCAATGAGCCGGCTTCGAAAACGGCTTGCTGGTGCGATTTTCGCAGCCGTGGTGACTTGCAGCGCATCCACAGCCGATGCGCGCTGCAATTTCAATGCGGCTGGCCTTACGGTGACGCCTGTGACCGCAAGTACGGGAATCTATACGCCCCCGACGGCGCCCTCCGCGCAAGGCGTCGGCATTCGGCTGCAGGGCACCTATCGTACGACGAATGCCACAAATCCTCTGTGCACAATCGCGATCTCGTTCAACCGGACAGCGCCAGTATCTATGGCGCGCTCGGGCGGCGGGGCGACGTTGCCGTATACGATCCGGTCTCTGCCTGGCGGCGGCAACACGCTTCTGTTTGCCGGCGGGGGGCTGCCAACGGCGACGCAGATTTTGTCATTTTCCTTCACGCAGGCAGGCACGAATTTAACGGCCCAACCGTTCGATATCACGTTGACACCGTATTTTCTCGCCCAGCCCGGCTCTCCTCAGCGCGAGGGCAGCTACAGCGATGGCCCAACGATCCGCGTCTATAATGTGCGGCAAGGCAGTGGCGCGCTGACCCAGCTGGTGAGCCGAGCCTTTACCATCACGGGCACTGTTGCGAAGGCGTGTACGATCGGCGGGGTAGCGTCGCCTACGGACGACGCTGCAACGATTCCGGTGAACGCGATGGGCGTCGTGAACACAGCGGTGATTACAAAGTCGTATTTGACAGTGGTCTGCAATGCGCTGACAAATCTGCAAGCGACATCATTGAGCGGCGGCGTCAAGCGAGCCGCCGCTGCACCCGGCGGCTTTTCTCATATCATCAACTATTCAGCGGTGGCGACGTTCGGCGGGGCCACATCGACAGTCAATACCGCAACGGTTGCGACGGCAGTTGCCGCCGAAGCCGGCTCCATCGGCACAACCAGTTCCGCCACGTCGTCGGGGACGCTTGGCGTTACCATCACACCGCAAGCACCCGGTCAGCCGCTGGTCTCCGGCAGTTATTCCGACGTTCTGCGCATCGAGCTCACGCCGCAATAGTCAGGCGTGAGCCTTACCGAGCCGCTAGAACAACTTGATCAAATTGCAGATCGACTCGATGGAGCTGAATTTTCCATCGACCTTGATCTTGCAGCCATCCTGGGCTTCCGGTGTTGTGAGAGCCACGCACTTGCCAAGCTCGTCTGCCTTTTTGGTTTCGGCAATCAACTTGCAAGCGGCAGGCGCGAGCGCCAGAAGAATGCCCGGGCCAAGCGTCCGCTCTCCGGTTTCAGCAGGCGCTGTGTTGACGACGGTGTCGTCCTGCGCGAGTAGGCCCTGCTTCTTCAGTTCGGCAACGAGTTCGCTTTGTTTGTCAGCCGGGAGTTGCGCGTAATCCGGACTGGAGACCGTCACTTCGCCCGCAAATGCGGCTGCAACGCCGCCCGCCTGCAGCAGTGCCGCTACACAAACCACTTGAATGAAAGCACGCATCACAAACCTCCACTTTCCAATCGTCACGAGTAAACAACGTCGAGTGAGAGCTTGGCAGAAGCTTATCGCAAAGGCCGGCAGTCCGGCAACGGGGCGCTGAAATAATCAGGATGCAAATTTTTGTGTGGTGAGGAGGCAGACAAAGCCGGGCGCGCATCGCGGACAATCAATGCGAGCCACCGTTTCTAAGTGACTGAGAAATCGATCGATCAATTCTCATCCATCTTCAGCGCGGCAATGAACGCTTCTTGCGGGATCTCGACGCGGCCGAATTCGCGCATCTTCTTTTTGCCGGCCTTTTGCTTGTCGAGCAGCTTGCGCTTACGTGAGATATCGCCGCCGTAGCACTTGGCGATCACGTCCTTGCGCATGGCCTTGATCGTTTCGCGCGCGATGACTTTACCGCCAATCGCCGCCTGAACGGGGATCTGGAACAGATGCGGCTTGATCAGCTCTTTCAACTTTTCGCACATCGAACGGCCACGGCTTTCCGCGCGCGTGCGGTGGACAACCATCGACAATGCATCGACGGGTTCCGCGTTGACGAGCACTGACAATTTGACGAGGTCGCCCTCTTCATAGCCCTTGATGTGATAGTCGAACGAGGCATAGCCGCGCGACACCGACTTCAAACGGTCGTAGAAATCGAACACCACTTCGTTGAGCGGCAAATCGTAAACGAGCATGGCGCGCGTGCCGACGTAGGTCAGCTGTGTCTGGCGGCCACGGCGGTCCTGGCACAATTTCAGAACCGAGCCGAGATAGTCGTCGGGTACGAGAATGGTCGCCTCGATCCACGGTTCTTTGATGTGATCGATGCGCACGACATCGGGCATATCTGCCGGATTATGCATCTCAAGCTCGGTGCCGTCCGTCATGCTCAGTTTGTAGATCACCGACGGCGCGGTGGTGATGAGGTCGAGGTTGAACTCGCGCTGTAGCCGCTCGGTGATGATTTCGAGATGCAACAGCCCGAGGAAACCGCAACGGAAACCAAAGCCGAGCGCTGCCGAGCTTTCGGTTTCAAACGAGAAACTGGCGTCGTTGAGGCGCAGCCGCGCCATGGCTTCGCGCAGGTCTTCGAAGTCTGCGGCGTCAACCGGGAACAGACCGCAGAAGACGACCGGCTGGGCCTGCTTGAAGCCGGGCAAGGCTTCGGCCGTGGGGTTCTTTTCGTCGGTCACGGTATCGCCGACGCGGGTGTCGGCAACTTCCTTGATGGCGCCCGTGAAAAAGCCGACTTCGCCGGGACCAAGTTCGTTCAACATTTCCTGCTTGGGGCGGAAGATGCCGACGCGGTCGATTTGATAGTGGCCGCCCGAGGCCATCATCTGCACTTTCTGGCCTTTTCTGAGCGTGCCTTCCTTGATGCGCACGAGAACGACCACGCCAAGGTAGGCATCGTACCAGCTGTCGACAAGCATCGCTTTCAAAGGCTTGTTGGGATCGCCCGTGGGGGGAGGCAAGCGTTCGACGATCGCTTCGAGCACGGCACCGACGTTGAGGCCGGTCTTGGCTGACACGCCGACCGCGCCAGAGGCATCGATGCCGATCACATCTTCGATCTGCTTTTTAACGCGGTCTTCGTCAGCCGAGGGCAGATCGATCTTGTTTAGGACCGGTAGAATTTCGAGATTGTTCTCAAGCGCTTGATAGACGTTGGCGAGTGTCTGGGCTTCGACCCCCTGGCTCGCATCAACCACCAGAATGGCGCCTTCGCAGGCGGCCAGCGAGCGCGACACTTCATAAGCAAAGTCGACGTGGCCGGGCGTGTCCATCAAGTTCAGCTGATAGATCTTGCCATCCGTGTGCTTGTAATCGAGGCGCACGGTTTGCGCCTTGATGGTGATGCCACGTTCGCGCTCGATGTCCATGGAATCGAGGATTTGCGCCTTCATATCGCGGTCAGCGACGTTGCCGCACAGCTGTATGAGCCGGTCGGACAAGGTCGACTTGCCGTGGTCGATGTGGGCGATGATGGAGAAATTTCGGATCAGGGAGATGTCTGTCATGGGCGGGGTGATAGCACTGGCATCCAAGACAAAAAAGGGGAGTTTGAGGGGTTGTCAAGCGGTCGCGGGGGGTGGCTAGGGTCAGAATTGACCCTTCGAATCATAGGTCTGGCGCCGTGTTCTCGCATGTGCAAAAAATAGGCTCTGATAAAGCAAAGACAATCGGAGGCGACAGATGGCGGCAGGAAATTCGAATACACGCGGTAAGGCAGAAGCTTTGAAGGCGGCCGGTATCCCGGAAGAGGCGCAAAAAGCGCTGGTTGGTGCATTCGACGCGATGACCGGCTGGCGCGAGGAAATCGCGTCGGCAGCCGAGCGCAACAGCACTCAGGTGTTTGACAAAATGGGTGCAGCTGCCAAGGCCATGGGCTGGCCAGCTGAACTCGTCGACATGACCCGTCAGCAGATGCAGCAAGGCTCCAAAATGCAGCTGCAGATGATGGACCAGATCATGGATGTTTGGGAGCAGCAGGTCAAAGCGCCGGGTTCGGCTTTGCCCGGAATGCCTGGGATGCCGGGCATGGGGCAGATGCCGAAGTTTGAAAATCCCTTTGCCAGCATGATGGGAATGGGTGGAATGCCGGGTATGTCTGGAATGCCCGGCATGCCAGGAATGGGCGCAATGCCTGGAATGCCCGACTTTGCCAACATGCCAAACCCGATGCAGTTCTGGATGCAGGCCGCCGAAATGTGGCAGAAGAATTGGGCGACCGCGATGCAGTCGGCCATGGAAATGCAGAAATCGGCACTCGATAAGGCTGGCAAGGGCCCATTTGGTTGATGCCAGTCGTGGCATAGACAATAGGGTTGTCAAAATTATTTAACCGGCTGCGGCCCCGGAGACAGGGTTGCAGCCGGTTGCTTTTATCATCAGGCCCATTGCTCCAAGACCGTTGCGAGGCCGCGCGCCAGACCGTAGTGTCCGCTCGATTTCGGGGAAATCCGCGCTGGGGCGAAACCAGCACGGTCAGTCAGAGACATACGGGGCAAAATGACGTCATCGAACGAAACTGCGGCTGCGGGCTCGGCCTGGGGCAAAGACCTTCTGGCGTCTGTCGTCGTATTCCTCGTCGCCCTGCCGCTGTGCATGGGGATCTCGATTGCGTCCGGCTTGCCGCCAACCGCTGGCATCATCACCGGCATCATCGGCGGTCTCGTTGTCGGCTTCATTGCCGGATCGCCCTTGCAAGTGAGCGGTCCTGCAGCAGGTCTTGCGGTTCTCGTTCTGCAACTCGTGCAGCATTTCGGCGTCGAAATGATCGGCGTTATCGTTCTGTTCGCTGGGCTTATTCAAGTGGCGGCGGGGGTTCTGAAGCTTGGGCAGTGGTTCCGCGCCGTGTCGCCCTCCGTCATCCACGGCATGCTCGCTGGCATCGGCATTCTTATCTTCGCGGCACAGTTCCACGTCATGCTCGACGGCAAGCCCATCGGCACCGGCATTGAGAACCTGATCGGAATACCCCAGGCCATCATGGAAGCCGTGCGAGCCGGAGACTATCACCTACATGCGGGTGAGATCGGGTTGTTGACCATCGCGTCCATCTTCGCATGGAGTTCGTTTGCGCCGAAAAGCCTGAAGGTCGTGCCAGCACCGCTTGTGGGCGTTCTCGTCGGCATGGCCGCCGCAGCCTACTTCGACCTCAGCGACATCAAGCATGTCGAGGTACCCGACAACATCTGGTCGACCGTGATCTTCCCAACGCCTGAAAAAGTTCTGAAATTCTTCTCGAACTCCGAGATGATCATCGGTGCAATCGCCATCGCATTCATTGCCAGCGCAGAGACGCTGCTGTGCGCGACGGCTGTGGATCAGATGCATAGCGGGCCGCGAACCAAGTATGACCAGGAACTTGCGGCTCAAGGGGTTGGCAACGCGCTCTGCGGCATGCTCGGAGTGCTGCCGATGACCGGTGTCATCGTGCGTTCGGGCGCGAATGTCGAGGCCGGAGCGCAAACGCGCGCTTCCGCAATTTTGCATGGCGTTTGGCTGTTGCTGTTTGCCAGCCTTCTGCCTTGGACGCTCTCGTACATTCCACTGTCGGCGCTTGCCGCTGTGCTGGTCTTCACCGGTTACAAACTCGCCTATCCAAAAATCCTGCCGGCGTTGATGAAGTTCGGCAAGGGAGAGGTGTTCATTTATGCCGTAACGATCGTCACCATCGTCGCCACCGATCTGCTCAAGGGCGTCGTGCTTGGGCTACTGCTGTCAATGGCAAAGCTGCTCTATGTCTTCTCGCACCTTGACGTCCGCAAGGAAGAAAGCGCCAACGGAGACGAGGTCGATCTCTATCTCGTGGGCTCGGCGACTCTGATCAAGTTGCCAGCGCTCGCATCGGAACTTGAAACGCTAAAGCCGAATGCGAAGGTGCGTGTCCACATCGCCGATCTCGATTATATCGATCATGCCTGCATTGACCTTCTGACCAACTGGGACAAGCAGCGCAAAGCCATGGGCGGTTCACTCGATATCGAGTGGGATGAGCTGAAAAACCGTTACGACCGTCGAAGCGGCACTCCAGCCGCGAAGGCAGCACGGGCCGATAAGACGGTCTAGCGCTGTATCAAGTTGGCAGTTCCTGGCGAACTGTCCCGGCGAAGCGGCTTTTTACAAGCTGCCACGCCTTGGCGAACGGTCCTAAGTAGATCACGAACAGCGAGCGGAACTCGGTTGTTTCGGCGCCAATGCCGAAACTTGGGATATCGCGCTCTTTGGGGATGTAAAGCGTGCCGAACATGCGGTCCCAAATCGCAAGCGATACGCCCATGTTCTTGTCGAAGTGATGCTCGGCGCTCGAATGATGGATCTGATGCATGGCCGGACTGATAACCCAGCGTTCCACGCGCGGGCCGAAGCTGATCCACACAGGGCTGTGCCGCAAAACGCCGCCGCAGACGTTGAACACCACCATAAAAATGTTGGCGCCAAACACTGTTTGAAGGGTCAGCTTGTCGCCAAAGAAGGCAATGAAAATGCCATTGACCGTTCCAAACACCACGGTTGCCGCGGCCGACGTGAGAATGGTTTCAAGCGGATGGTGGCGTTCGGCCGTGGCGAAATTCAACTCTTCGGCCGAGTGATGGACCTTGTGGAACTCCCAAAGTTCGGGAATCCGGTGCATCGTGTAGTGGACGAACCACTTAATGAAATCGTCGGCGATAAAGAGCGACAGCGTCAAGGCCAGTCCCAGCCCGATGGCGGTGCTGTCGTTGACGGTGCCGTGAACGCCTGCTGCTTGCAGAACTGATACCACGAATGCCGCGATGATTTTCCAATTCAGGAATGCCCAAGAGAGCACTGTTAAACGCAGCACCGAGCTGAAGACGACGATGAAATAGTCGTTCTGGGCGCTCGGGCTCATCCACACCTCACGGTCAAAGAGCGAGCGTTCGCCTGGAACGCGGCCGGATCTGACGTGGTGGACGCATAGCATTATCGCGAGGCCGGTGATGCAATAGACCCAGAAGTAACGGGATTTGCCGTCACTCAAAAATTCGTGCAGCGGCCAAAGCGTGGCTAAGCCTGCTGTGTGTAGATAGCTGAGAATCGCTTCGATCATCGCCGTTGACACTCATTTTCAAGCCGGGGCCGGCTGCGGAAGGACGATGCAACACTAGTCTGAGGACTTGAATAACCGCTTAAGGGCCAGCAGTGACCTGGTGCCTGCAGGCTTAAAGAATTTTCACACGCCCCCCAGCTAGGCGCGTCTGCCGTCTTGACGCCGCCACTCCGCTAGGCATCAGTACGGCCGGGGTGCTTTTTTAATGAAGGCTTTGCGAATGCGTGTTTCACTTTCGGCATTTTGGTCGGTCTGCGCATTCGCGGCAGCCGTTGCTGTTACACCAGCCACCGGTCAGAGCTTTGAATTTGGCCCGCCCGACACGTCGGTGCGGCCACCCGCCGCAAAGCCCAAGCCACCGGCTGCCCAGCCAAATGCTGCAGCCAAGCCGGTGGATCAAGGCAGCATCGCTGCCCCTGCCGCAGTGGGCACCCAGCATCTCGAACCCGCGCCACAGAAGCCAAAAGCGGCAGGCACGGAGGCCGCAACGTCTCCTCCACCAGTAGCGGCTGCCTACAAGTATTCGTCGACCAATCAGTTGCCGCCCAAGCCAGCGCCTGCCAACTGCAAGACGGTAGGCACGTTCGAGGGCTGGATGGCGGCGTTTCGCAAGGAAGTGACGGCCGAGGGTCTGTCGCCAGCTGCTATCTCCGAGGTGCTCGACGGCCTTACGTTCGACCCCAGTGTGATTTCGCGCGACCGCAAGCAGGGCGTCTTCCAACTCAGTTTCCTGGATTTTTCAGACAAACTCGCCACCAAGAACCGGATGCAGACCGGCCGCGCCAAGATCGCTCAGAACAAAGCTGTGTTTGATAGGGTTCAGAAGCAGTTCGGCACACCCGCACCGGTGATCGCGGCATTCTGGGCGCTGGAAAGCGATTTCGGAACAGGTATGGGCAAGCTGCCCATTCTGCGTTCGATTGCATCTCTGGCCTACGATTGCCGCCGTGGCCCAATGTTCCGCGAAGAGTTGAAGGCCGTGATCCGCATCGTTGAACGCGGCGACATGAGCCCGGCTGAAATGGTTGGGTCGTGGGCTGGCGAAATTGGCCAGACGCAGTTTCTCCCGACCCGCTTTCTGGAACATGCCATCGACTATGACGGTGATGGCAAAGTCAATCTGTTCCGCAGCGACGCGGATATCATTGGCACCACAGCGAACTACATGAACCATCTCGGCTGGCGGCCGAACGAGCCTTGGCTCGAAGAAGTGGTGGTGCCCGGAACGCTGCCATGGGACCAGGCAGATCTAGCCGTCAAGCATCCGCGCTCGCAGTGGGGCAAGTGGGGCGTGATCCGTCCTGATGGGAGTGCGCTTCAAGCCGACGGTCTCACCGCCTCGTTGTTGCTGCCGATGGGACGCTTTGGGCCAGCGTTCTTAGCCTACCAAAACTTCGACATGTATGTGAAGTGGAACCAGTCTCTTACATACACCTTGACCGCAGCGTTCCTCGCCACCCGCATCGACGGCGCTGGGCCCATGCAGCGCGGCAGGCCAGGCATTCAAATGCTGTCACCTGATGAAGCTAAAGAACTTCAGCGTCAACTCGCCAAGCGCGGGTTCGATGTCGGTGAGATTGACGGCAAGATTGGATCGGCGACACGCACGGCGGTTAAAGCCATGCAGATCAAGTATGGACAACCGGCGGACTCCTTTCCAACGCCAGAGCTTCTCGCTGCGCTTCGCGGCGGTTGACGGCGGGTCGAGGGCAACAGCCGCTACCAGTTTGTTGGGAGTAACGAGCGATGCCAGTCGATCAACGTGCGCTGGGCCTCAGTCTCGATGGCGAGCTGCTTGGGGTTCTGGCGCTGGCTGAAAAGCCGGCAGGCACGCCCGAAGAACTCGAAGCCAATCTGCGGCAAGTCTATGGTCTATTCTTGCAGCAAGACTTGACCGAGTTGGATGTGTCGCGCCTGCGCGACATCGCCCCGTCGTTGATGACGGAGATTTTCGACGTCCGGCAGCGGCTGCGCGACAAAATCCAGTACTGGGAAACCTATGGGTATATGACCCGGCCGGTGCAGGCGGCGCTGCGCGATCTGTTCCGCATCATGCGCTACACCACCGATATGCTGGGGGAAGCGGCAAGCGATTTTGAAGAGATCGGCCCACGGGACAAGCCAATGCGGGCTTTCACCGGCACTGCACACAATACGCACGTGCGGCCAGCCTATGCCGGTGCTGGCAATCTGCCGTTCCGCTTAGGTGATGTGCTCGTTGTGCGCGGCCGGGCTCACAATAGCGCAGCCATTGCCCGGATCGGCGATGTCGACACGCAGTTCAGCCATACCGGTATCGTGTACATCGACGGCAGCGGCGCCCATTGGCTGGTGCAGGCACTGATCGAAGAAGGATCGGTCATCACGCCGCTCAACGAGGCTCTTGCTCATGGCGTTGCCCGTGCGGTGCTCTATCGCCACCGGGATGCAGCGCTCGCGGCGCGTGCCGCGTCGATGATTTACGCGCGCGTCGCCCGCAGTCATCGCGGCTGGTTCGCCCGGCGCATCCTTTATGATTTCACGATGCGCCTCAAGGGAACACGAGAACTGTTTTGTTCCAAGCTCGTGCATCAAGCTTTCAAAGATGCCAGTGGCGGTGCCGTGCTGCTGCCCCCCTACAAAACCCGCCTGGACCTCAAGAACAAAGATTTCTTCAAGCGTATTGGCGTGCGTGCGGCGGAAACCTATGCTCCAGGCGACATTGACCTCGATCCGGCGTTCGAACTTGTCGCCGAATGGCAAGACTATCGCGTCACACCAGACTTGCGCTTGCAGGACATGGTCATGACTAAGGTGTTCGAATGGATGGATGGCTATAATGCGCGTTTCAAGGGTGACTGGCAAATCTACCTGATTAGCGTCTTCGGCCGCTTCTCAAGCTATTTGTTCGAGTCGGTCAAAGACATGATTGCGAGCGTCGTTCCGAAGGTTCCGCCCAACATGACCCGCCGCTGCATCGCCACCATCGCCATGCTGCATCATACCGGTGAGGCCTTGATGCCAGGGCTACGCACATTGCAGGCCGCCACGATCCGCAATACGGGCCGGCCCTTGCATCCGCGCGATGCGCTCGCCCATCTAGAGCAGGTCCGCTATGGCGCTGCGGGCCGGATCGGGTATCTTCATTGGTAAAGCATCCAACCGTGCAACATCTGGCGCGCGCGGCACGACGCTGATACAACGCCCAGCATGAACAAGCACGAACACCATCCCATCGAAACCTCAGACCTGATGCACACGATCGGGCGTCAGGCTCGCGCCGCAGCGCGTGTGTTGGCTGTGGCCTCGCCCGAAGCCAAGAACGCTGCCCTGCTTGCGGCAGCCTCCAGTCTGCGCGCGTCGATCCCAGCCATTTTGGTTGCCAACGCGCGCGACGTGGCGGCTGCACGCGCCGCATCCTTCATCGACCGGCTGACATTGAACGAAACGCGCCTCGAGGCCATTGCGCAAAGCCTCGAGGATATCGCAGCACTCGCTGATCCTGTGGGCACCGTGCTCGCCGAATGGACACGCCCCAATGGGCTTTTGTTCCAGCGTGTGCGCGTGCCGCTGGGCGTGATCGGCATTATTTATGAAAGCCGCCCCAACGTCACGGCCGACGCCGGCGCTTTGAGCCTCAAGGCAGGCAACGCCTGCATCCTGCGTGGCGGCTCGGAAAGCCATCAGTCTTCAGTTGCGATCCACGAATGTTTGCTCGAAGGCTTGCGCTCCGCGCAGTTGCCCGAAACCGCGATCCAATACGTCGCGACTACCGACCGCGCCGCTGTCGGTCTCATGTTGTCCGGGCTTGACGGAGCAATAGATGTCATCGTGCCGCGCGGTGGCAAGAGCCTCGTCGCCCGCGTGCAAGAGGAAGCGCGCGTGCCGGTGTTCGCGCATCTCGAAGGCATCTGCCACACTTATATCGACGGCGCGGCGGATCGCGATGTTGCTGTTCGGGTGGTGGTCAACGCCAAGATGCGGCGCACAGGAGTGTGCGGAGCAACGGAATGCGTGCTGGTCGATAAAGCGGCGCCTTCCGGGGTGCTTCCTGCTGTCGTCAAGGCTCTCATCGAGGCGGGATGCGAAGTGCGCGGCGACATGGAAACGCAAGCGGCCGATCCACGAGTCAAGGCCGCAACGGCAGACGATTGGGGACACGAGTTCCTCGATGCAATCGTTGCGGTCAAATGCGTCGATGGACTCGATGCGGCCATCGAACATATCGCTCGCTATGGTTCGCAACACACCGATGCCATCATCACGCAAGATGCTGCCGCTGCCGAGGCATTTCTCGCCCGCGTCGATTCCGCTATTGTTCTGGTCAATGCTTCGACGCAGTTCGCCGATGGCGGCGAGTTCGGGTTTGGCGCTGAAATCGGCATCGCGACAGGCAAAATGCATGCGCGTGGGCCTGTCGGCGTCGAACAGTTGACGAGTTTCAAATATGTCGTGCGCGGCAGCGGCCAGATACGGCCTGTTTAGAGCAGAGCGGCTTTTCCTCAATGAGCCTCTCTGCCCAACTCTACTAGAGCGCGCGCATCCACTGCAGGCCCTGAAGCGTGCCGGCCTTCGGGCGATATTCGCAGCCTATCCAGCCATCATAGCCGATCGCATCGAGATGCTTGAACAGCGCCGCATAGGGGATGACGCCCATGCCCGGTTCGTTGCGGCCAGGAGCATCGGCGATCTGGACATGTGCGATGGAGCCGAGGTGGCGCTCGAGGGTGGCCGCCAAATCTCCCTCCATGATGTGCATGTGATAGCAGTCGTATTGAAGCCGTATGTTCGCAAGCCCGACGGCGGAAATTACATCGAGCGCTTGTTGCGTGCGGTTGAGATAGTACCCTGGCATGTCTTGCGTGTTGATGGGTTCGATCAAAAGCTCGACGCCATCGCCGCTGCAAGCCTCGGCAGCGAAGCGAAGATTGCCGATGTAGGTGTCGTACAGCCGCTGCGGCTCGACGCCGCCGGGCGCGATCCCAGCCATGCAATGCACGTGCTTGCAGGATAAAGCGCGGGCATAGCGAAGGGCCGCTTCAACGCCCGCTCGAAACTCGTCGCAGCGATCGGGCAGGCAGGCGAGGCCCCGCTCACCTTTGTCCCAATCTCCCGGCGGCATGTTGAACAAAACTTGAGTGAGGCCGTTCTGGTTGAGTTGTTCCGCCAGCGCTTCTGGCCGATGCTCGTAAGGAAAAAGATACTCGACGCCTGTGAAGCCCGTGTCTGCTGCCGCTTTGAAGCGGTCCAGAAACGGCAATTCGGTGAACAGCATCGATAGGTTCGCTGCGAATTTTGGCATAGGGGGCCGTTGCTTTATGTGGCTGGGGTTTGGCTGGCGCGCGCGGCGCTGAGGCGCGCGAAATCCTCGCCGGCATGATACGAAGACCGCGTGAGCGGTGACGCTGCGACCATAAGAAATCCCTTGCTCATTGCGATGCGCTTCAACGCCTCGAACTCCTCAGGGGGCACGAAACGCTTGACCTCGGCATGTTTCCGCGTCGGCTGCAAATATTGGCCAAGGGTGAGGAAATCGACACCGGCCGAGCGCAGATCGTCCATTACTTGCAAAACTTCGTCGCGCTCTTCTCCAAGCCCGAGCATCAGGCCCGACTTTGTAAATAGATGCCCATCGAGTTCCTTCATCCGCTGCAGCAGGCGCAGGGAATGAAAATATCGCGCACCGGGGCGAATCGGCAAATAGAGCCGCGGCACGGTTTCAAGATTATGATTGAAGACGTCGGGCCGGGCAGCGGCCACCATCTCGGCAGCACCGTCTTTGCGCAAGAAATCCGGCGTCAGAATCTCGATGGTTGTGTAGGGTGACGCTGCACGGATGGCCTCAATCGTCTTGGCAAAGTGAGCAGCACCGCCATCGTCGAGATCGTCTCGGTCAACCGATGTAACAACAACGTGCTCGAGTTGCAGGGCGGTAACCGCTCCAGCGACGCGCGCGGGCTCACCGGCATCAAGGGCGATTGGCTTGCCTGTTGCGACGTTACAAAACGCGCAGGCTCGCGTGCAGATGCCTCCCATGATCATCATGGTGGCGTGCCGCTTGTCCCAACATTCGCCGGTGTTCGGGCAAGCCGCTTCCTGGCAAACCGTCGAGAGCCCATGATTTTTAATGATCGTCCGCGTTGCCAGATAGCCAGCCGAGCCCGGAGCCTTGACCTTAATCCAATCCGGCCGTGGCAGAACGGCCGTGTCGGGCTTGTTTGCTTTTTCTGGATGCCGCAAGGCCTGGGCCTGCTGGCGGTTGTCGATAATCGTGACCATGAAAGATCGATTCATCCGATGCGTGGCGACCGCTTTTTGGCGCGCTTCTGATGCCAATTCCGGCAGCATGGCGCAAAATGTACCATGCTCATGCATGCGTGCACCCGCCTATGGCTTTCTTCACATCAAACTAAGGCCAAGCCTCGCGTTTGGCATCATCTTTGTTCTATCCTTTCGTCTTCTCCTGAAATGGCAGGCACGACGATGGAGAGTGAAGACAGCTTCGATGGCTACACAGTGGCCTATGAGCGCGAAGAAATTCAATTTCCAGTTTACGTGGTGCTGACCTTTGGCGCCGCTTTGCTGGTGTGGGCCTTTTCGCGCGGCAACCCGTTCACACTGCTCCTAGGCGGACTGGCCATAGGCTATGGGTATCACAACTATCCGCTTCTGGAGACCGGACGCCCCCGGATCGGCGCCGGGCAGTATGGGTTGTTCGTCGAGGGGCTCGGCGTCATTGCCTGGCGCGCAATCGAAAGCATCGACCTCATCGCAGTGACTTCCCGTGGGGTGGTCGATCAAGAGTTGAGCGTGACGCTGCGCGAGCCGGTAGATCGCGCCTTGATCGCGGACTGGCGGCGGCGGCCGCTGTACCGCATGTTGATGCGACTACCTTGGTCGATGAAAGGCAACACCATACGTATTGGGCTCGAGCCCTTCGATCAGTCTCCCACGCAGATCCATCAAAACCTGATGCGGCTGTGGCAATACTTTAGAACGTGAGCCGGCGCGGGCTTACCAACGCCGCCGGGCTTTTGCTCGAACACACCCTGCGCATTGTATGACCTAATGTGAATTGGTTTGTGTGCGGGCATCGAAATAGAGATCCAATTCTTCGTCAATATTGCTCGCCGCTTGCCGCCAGTCGCCTGGCGCATGCGCCGCTTTGCCGTTCTTTGGCGGGGCATTGAGCACTGTCACCTGTTCGTGCGCGCGGGGTACGTCGCTTGAAAGTGGTTTGGGGAACACACACAGCCGCGAGGCGAGGACATGCAATTCGCCCAGGATGTCGCTGCGCCGGGCTTCATGTTCGGCCGTCACCTGACGCACCTCGTTCAAGAGCTGCTTATCCACTTGGCCGAGTGCTTCAGATAAGGCCCGCAGCAAGGCTTGTTCATGCTCGGCATTCTCATTTAACCGAGCGCGCATTTCCTCGATTTGAGCACTGATTTGTGGATTTGCCTTGGTCATGGTTTGCCTCCGTTTATAGCTATGCTCATCGAATCACAGGAGAAAACGGTCTCGCGTTTTCGTGCCCGAAATGCGGTGACGCGGCGTCAGACTGAGGGCGAACGGCTGTGAATTAACTTTCTGCAAACCACTTTCATGTATCGTCAGGCTACGTCTTTTTAGCTTGAGAGCTTTCATGGACCCCAGTGAATTTAATCCGTTCGATTACGGCGGCTATTTGTACGGAATGTTTTTTGCCTGCGCTTGCATTATCGGCGCGTTTGCGCTCGCGCACGGCGGCAAGTTCGTCAAAGGCTTTGAGGTGCCACTGGCGTGTTTCGCTTTGGTTGGCGGCTACATGTGGTGGACCGGCGATACCTTCGACTACCTGTTCACTTGGCTATAATACACGGGCTCAGCCCCCATACGTCAGTTTGCCGGTATAAGTGACGGCCCACGACTCGCCTTTTCCTTTTGCCGACGAGCGAAGGCCCTGCGGTGCCGTGATCTCACCGATAATCGCTGCGTCTTCACCAGCCGCGTGAAGGGCATTGATGACGTTGCCGGCCTCAGCTTGGGCGGCAACAAGGATCATGCCGGTGCCCGAGTTAAAGGTGCGCAGCATCTCGGTGTCATCAAGGCGTCCCGCTTTCGCGAGCCAGCCGAAAACTGCTGGCGGTCGCAGCTGCGAGAGATCGACGCGCGCCGCAACCGTGTCCGGCAGAACGCGCGGCAGGTTTTCCGAAATGCCTCCGCCCGTAATGTGCGACAGGCCTTTGATGGCACCGTGGGCGCCGCCGCATGTTGCTTTCAATGCGGCCAGCAGAGGTTTCACGTAGATGCGTGTGGGCACCAACAGTTCGTCGCCCAGGGTCCGGGAGGCGTTCCACGGGGACTTGTGCTGCCAATCGAGGTTTTCTTCTGCCACGAGGCGGCGCACCAGCGAATATCCGTTTGAGTGGACACCTGATGACGGCAAGCCAATCAGCACATCGCCCGGCACGATATCTGTCCGCGGCAAGATTTCACCGCGCTCGACGGCTCCAACGGCAAAGCCGGCCAAATCATAATCGCCGTGCGCATACATGCCTGGCATTTCGGCTGTCTCGCCTCCGATCAGCGCGCATCCGGCTTGACGGCAGCCGTCGGCAATTCCCGCTATCACGCTTTTGGCGACACTGACGTCGAGCGAGCCGGTTGCAAAATAGTCTAGAAAGAAGAGCGGTTCTGCCCCTTGCACTACGAGATCGTTGACGCACATCGCAACGAGATCGATGCCGATCGTTGCGTGGTGGCCGGTTTCTATGGCGATCTTGAGCTTGGTGCCAACACCGTCATTGGCTGCCACCAGGATCGGGTCCTTGAAGCCAGCGGCCTTGAGATCAAACAGGCCGCCGAACCCACCGAGATCGGCATCCGCACCCGGTCGGCGGGTGGCGCGTACCAGCGGCTTGATCATATCGACGAGACTGTTGCCGGCGTCGATGTCGACGCCAGAGTCTCGGTATGTGATAGGCTTGCCGGTATTGTCAGAAGAATTGGCCATAGCGCCTCGCCGGAGTGGTCCGGATGTGATGGGATATTTTTAGCAAGTGCGGTTTGCGGCAGGGCAATCCCGGTTGCCGCAGCGAAACAGTTTCGACCGCACTTTTGCCCGATTGCTCAACGGTGATGGGGCGTCCTATCAGGTGACATGGGGCTCGGCAATAAGCGGTTGGCAAAGTCCGGTCGGCAGTCCAGCGCAGATTGGGGGAAAAAACCCGATTTGAGTACCGTTCCAAGACGCGTTCAAAATGCCCTGAAAGGAAGATATGACGATTGCAAGCAAAGTGGCGGGAACGGCTCGGGTGGGCGCGATTGCGCTGATAGCTCTGAGCTCGGCCTCTGCAGCAGGTGCTGCTCCCGCAGCAGACCGCGTCTTTACGGTTGCCAACTATCCGGTCGAAGCTGAAGCCGCCAATGCGGTCGCGGCCAAGGACCGGGCACTCGCCGAGGGACAGGATGCCGCATTCCGGTCGCTGCTCAAGCGTCTGGTGCCTGTTACAGCCTACAGCCAGCTCGGCCGGCTGAAGGCCATGAACACTGCCGATCTACTCGACGGAGTGAGGGTCCGCTCCGAGCAGAATTCGCCGACGCGCTATATCGCGGCCTTCGATTTTGCCTTCCAGGCCGCTGCCGTGCGCGAGGTTATGCAGCGCGAGGGCGTGCCGTTCGTCGACCAGCAGGCCCCTGAGATCACAATAATTCCCTTAATGTCTCAAGGGGATGGCGTTGGAGCTTTTACGCCGGCCAATGCGGCATGGGGAGAAGCCTGGAAGGGTCTCGACCTGGAAAATTCAGTCAGCCCGGCGCGTTTGTCGGTCTTAAAGCCGGAAGTGCATGCCGACACGGTGCGCATGCTTCTTACGGGCGATGGCAGTGCCGACCGCATTATGGAGGGTGAATACAAGACCGCGCTCGTCGTCGCTGCGGTGGCCGAAATCGACAAATCCGGCAAGCAAGTGCAGGTCACCCTCGCCGGGCGTGATGCCATTGGGGCCTTCTCGTGGACGCGCAACTACCGCGCCAGCGACGGGGACACGGGCTATGCCCTTGAACTTGCAGCCGTGGTTGGGCTCGGTGTTTTGGAGGGCCGCTGGAAATCGGCTCACGGTGGTTCAGCCGGAGGCATATCAGCCCAAGACGTCGAGATTGAAGTGGTGTTCGAAACCCAAGACCAGTGGAATACCTTGCGCGGTCAGATCCTGGACCTGCAGGGCGTCGATGACGTCCGGGTGGGTGCAATTTCTGCCCGCAGTGCACAAATGGGTTTGAAGTACCCCGGGGGTGGGGCGGCCCTTGCCAGCACACTGGCACTTCAAGGCCTGACCCTGCGCAATGCGGGCGCGCAATGGCAGCTGCGCTCTGCTTACTGAGGGCGAGCTATCCCGAGGCAATTTGCTGACTTTTGCTAGCGAGCGCCTGCCGCTCTTTTGCCTGTGATCTTCCTCTGCCAATCGTGGGGCTCGACGACGGGCGTCAGGACCACCTAAAGTGTTCTGCACCCAATAAATTTGGGGCCGGAGGGTGTCATAACCTTCGTGCAGGGGAAGCGCCGTGACAATTCCGAACTTCATCACGCTGGGACGGGTCATTCTCGTGCCGGTGATTTTTTACCTGCTTGTCTCCAACGAGACCAAAGCAGCGTTTTTCCTCTTTGTGGTGGCGGGTATCTCCGATGCCGTCGATGGCTATCTGGCCAAGCGCTACGACTGGGGCTCTGAACTGGGTGCTTATCTCGATCCACTGGCCGATAAATTGCTGCTTGTCAGTATGTTCGTTGCGCTCGGCGTTCAGGGTTCGCTGCCGGTATGGCTCGTCGTGGCCGTCGTCTCGCGCGACATCTTGATCGTGCTAGGCGTGATCCTGGCGTGGTTGATGGGCCAGCCGGTGCGAATTGCGCCGCTTCTGATCAGCAAGATCAACACGACGGCGCAGATTGTGCTTGCCGCCACCGTGCTGGCCGACGAAGGCTTCGGCCTCGGCCTGACGGATTTGCGCCAGGTTCTCATTTGGATCACCGGGGCGCTGACAGTGGTGTCGCTTGCAGCCTATACCAGTGCCTGGATCCGGCATATGTCAGGGGATGACACTGAAGCCGCTCGTGACACCGATCCGGTGTAAAGCCGCCGAGGCGCGCCGATGTGCAAACTGCTGAGATAATCTCTGAAATCCGCCGGGCGAGGCGGACGACAGTATGGCTGATCAATGACGTGGGAGGGCGCATGCGTATCGAGCGGCAAGTGGTGTTTTGGATCGTTGCGGCTGTCCTCTTCCTCATCGTTCTAAGCGTTCTCAAGAGCGTTTTACTGCCGTTCATAGCCGGCATAGTTTTGGCCTATTCCTTGAGCCCGGTCGCAGACCGGCTGGTGGCTCTGGGTTTGAACAGAACCGCTGTCTCGGCCGCACTGGTGGCACTCGGGGCCGCGGTTCTAATTACTGCGGCGATCATTTTGTTGCCGTTGATCCTCGAGCAGGCCCGGCAGATGGTTGCGGCGTTCCCAGCAGAACTCGAACGGCTGCATGCGCTCGCCGAAGCAGAGCTGCTGCAGAAGCTCGGCATCCAGATTCCGGCCTTCAAGGCTGGAGTTTCGCAGACCAGCGATGCGCTCGCCAGCAATTGGGCCTGGCTTGCCAACTGGCTGGCCACCTCGGTGTGGGGCGGCAGCATGGCGGTATTCAACTTCATCTCACTTGCGCTCATCACGCCGCTGGTGGTCTTTTATCTGTTGGTGGACTGGCATCCGATGCTGCAAAAGATCGACGGCTGGCTTCCGCGCGATCATGCCGGCACTATCCGCCAGCTTGCCAGTGAAGTGAACGATGCGATCGCGGCCTTCGTGCGCGGCCAGGGCGCGGTCTGTATCGTGCTCGGCACCTTTTATGCCGTGGCGCTGAGTTTCATCGGTCTCAACTATGGAATGCTGATCGGGCTGTTGACGGGCATCTTGTCGTTCGTGCCATTTGTTGGCTGGGCGCTTGGCTTTATCGTCTCAGTGGGTTTGGCCGTCGCGCAGTTCTGGCCAGACGCAACGCCGGTTGCGATGGTCGCGGGCGTTTTCCTCGCCGGTCAGGCACTGGATGCGGCTGTCCTATCGCCCAAGATCGTCGGCTCGAAAATTGGCTTGCATCCGGTCTGGCTGATTTTCGCGCTACTTGTTTTCAGCTACCTGTTCGGTTTCGTGGGTGTACTGGTGGCTGTGCCTGTGGCAGCCGCAATTGCGGTGCTCGTGCGCTTTGCACTGCAGGCTTACCTCGATAGCGACTATTATCATGGTGGCGACCGGGCAACGGCCGAGCCCGGGAAGGGGCCGTCTGTATGACGGCCGCTGCTTCAGATCCTCCAACCCCAGTGCAACTGGTTCTCGATTTGCCGCATCTCGCGGCGTTCGGGCTTGAGGATTTTCTGATCAGCCAATCGAATGCGCAGGCCGTCGCGCTGATCGAGCGCTGGCCGGGTTGGCCGCAACCTGGTGCTGCAATCTGCGGTCCGGTGGGTGCGGGAAAGAGCCATCTGGCGCAAGCTTGGCGGGTTCGTTCTGGCGCGGCTGAGATCGCCGCAGCGAGTTTGAGCGAATCGAGTGTCGGCCTGCTGGAGAGCAGCGGCGCGCTCATCGTCGAGGACATCGATCGCGGCATCGCAGATGAGCGCGTATTGTTTCATATCTTCAATGTCGCGCGTGAAAAGGGGCTGTTCGTGCTGGTAACGTCAGCGCAGGCACCGGGCGGGCTGTCGATTGCTCTCCCCGATTTGCGCTCACGGCTGAGGGCGTTGCCAATTGCGGTGATCGAAGCCCCAGACGATGCCCTGTTGCAAGCCGTTCTGGTCAAGCTTTTCGCTGACCGGCAACTCGCCGTCGACCCACAGGTGATTTCGTACATCGCCCTGCACATCGAGCGCTCAATGGCCGCCGCTCGCAAGGCAGTTGCCGTGGCCGATGCTTTGGCCCTGTCGAAGAAGAGCAAAGTGACGCGCGCCGTCGCTGCGGAGGCCCTCGCGGCATGTGTTGTGCCTGGAGGCGAAGGGTTGTAGCCGGGAGTTCTTGCGTTTTCGACTCGAACGCAGCGCACTGTCATGATCCTGTCGCATGTCGTAGTGCTGATCGCCCAGATTCCATTCCATACAATAGCGAGGTTGCGGCTATGAGTTCTCCTAAGGCAAAACCCAGTTCCAAAGCGGCCGTTGATGCGGCGACTGAAGCGGCCATGGCTGTCCCTCAGGGGCCGAAGCGCTATTACAACCGGGAACTGTCATGGCTGCAATTCAACCGGCGCGTATTGGAGGAAGCTCAAAACACCTCGCATCCAGTACTCGAACGGCTGCGGTTTTTGTCGATTTCAGCCTCGAACCTCGATGAATTCTACATGGTCCGCGCGGCCGGCATTTACGGGCAGGTCGCGGCCGGTGTGACGCTTGTCTCTCAAGACGGTCTGACGCCATCGCAGCAACTGACTGAAATCAACCGGTTCGCCGCGCAGCTCGTTGCCGACAAGCAAGCCTGCTGGAATGCGTTGAAGACCGATTTGGATGCCAATGGCATCGAGATCGTTGAGCCCGAAGATATCAAGCCAGTTGAAAAGCTGTGGCTTGAAAATCTCTTCATGGCCCACATTTTCCCGATCCTCACTCCCATTGCGATTGATCCTGCGCACCCGTTCCCCTTCATTCTCAACAAGGGGTTGACGATTGCCGTGTTCATGCAGCGTGCCAGCGACGACAAGCCTTTGACTGGGTTGATCCCGATTCCTGGCCAACTCGAACGCTTCGTGCGCCTGCGCGCCAATGACGGTCCAGGATCTCCGATTCGCTATATCGCCTTGGAGCAGGTGATTGGCCTGTTTATCAACCGGCTGTTCACGGGCTTCGAGATCAAGAGTCATGGCGCGTTCCGGGTGCTGCGCGACAGTGACATCGAGATGCAGGAAGAGGCGGAAGACCTTGTGCGGTCGTTCGAAACCGCGCTGAAGCGCCGCCGCCGTGGCGACGTGATCCGGCTCGAAATAGAACGTCGCATGCCTGACCGGCTGAAGAAATTCGTGATCAGCGAATTGGAAGTCGGTGAAGAGTCGCTGTTCATCAAGGATGGTCTGCTGGGGCTGTCCGACACCTCGCAGCTGATCACGTCAGAGCGTCCCGATCTCACGTTCAAGCCGTTCAACATACGGTTCCCTGAGCGCATTCGCGAATTCAATGGCGATTGCTTCGCCGCGATCAGCAAAAAAGATCTGATCGTTCACCACCCCTACGAGAGCTTCGATGTGGTGGTGCAGTTCCTGCGTCAGGCCGTGGCGGACCCCAATGTCATGGCGATCAAGTGGACGCTCTATCGCACCTCGCGCGACAGCCCAATTGTTGCGGCACTCAAAGAAGCGGTCGAGGCCGGCAAGTCGGTCACTGCGGTCGTGGAACTCAAAGCGCGCTTCGATGAGGCTGCCAACATACGCTGGGCGCGGGATCTTGAAAACGCCGGCGTTCACGTCGTCTACGGCTTCATTGAACTAAAGACGCACGCGAAGCTCGGATACGTCGTGCGCCGTGAGGGCTCCGAACTCGTTACGTATTGCCACATCGGAACCGGAAACTATCACCCGCAGACGGCCCGCATCTATACGGACTTGTCGCTGTTCACAACGTCGCCGGCCATCGGGCGGGATGCCACGCGCATCTTGAACTTCGTCACAGGTTACGGAGAGCCAGGCGAACTTGAAGTTATGGCTTCGAGCCCGAACGGCATCAGGGCCCGGGTGCTCGAGCACATCCGCGAAGAAACCGCTTATGCGCAAGCCGGGCGCCCTGCGGCCATCTGGATGAAAATGAACTCCCTCGTCGATCAGCAGATCATCGAGGGGCTCTACACGGCAAGCTGTGCAGGCGTCGATATAGATCTTATTGTTCGCGGTGTTTGCTGTCTGAGACCGGGCATTCCGGGCATGTCGGAAAACATTCGCGTCAAGAGCATCATCGGCCGCTTTCTCGAACATGCGCGCATCTTCTGTTTTGGCCGCGGTGAAGGGTTGCCGTCCCCTAAGGCGGCGGTATACATCACCTCCGCCGATATGATGCCACGCAACCTCGACCGCCGTGTCGAAGCCATGGCGCCGATTTTGAACCCGACCGTTCACGAGCAGGTCTTGAACCAGATCATGATCGCCAATTTGAAAGACAATCAACAGAGCTGGCTCATCAACTCCGACGGTACATCGCAGCGCATCGTGCCCGAGCCTGGTGAAGAGCCCTTCAACGCGCATCAGTATTTCATGACCAACCCGAGCCTTTCAGGGCGCGGGCAGGCCCTGAAAGACAGCTTCCCGCCGCGCGTTGGTCTTGTAATCAAAGATTGAGGCTTACTTTGACGACAAGTCCTGAACAGGCGTTTGCGGACGACTGGCGCAGCGCCGATATCGAACCTCTTGGGGTCATCGATATCGGCTCCAACTCCGTGCGGCTGGTGGTTTATGAAGGTGCTTCGAGAGCCGCAACGCCGGTCTTCAACGAAAAGATTTTGTGTGGCCTTGGCCGCTCGGTGGCAACAACCGGGCGGCTCGGCCGCGACAGCGTCGACAGAGCCCTGGCTGCTCTTGCACGCTTTCACGCCATTACCTCTGTTCTCAACGTCAAAAACGTGCGCGCGATCGCGACCGCTGCCGTTCGGGAAGCCGCCGACGGCGCGGAATTCATCCGAGCCGCCGAACGCGCCACGGGCGTTAAGATCGAAATCCTATCGGGTGAAAAGGAAGCGCAGCTTGCCGCCTTCGGAATCCGTATGGGCTTCGTTGATCCCGATGGCGTCGCCGGAGACCTCGGGGGCGGCTCACTCGAGTTGATCGACATCACAAAAGATGCCCTCAACGGGGCCGCGACACTGCCTCTTGGCGGACTGCGGCTTATCGATACTACCGGCGATAAGCTCGAGCGTGCCGGCGCCGTCATCGACGAAGCCCTTTTGCGATTGCCATGGCTGCAGAATGGTAAAGGGCGAACGTTTTATGCGGTCGGCGGCACATGGCGCGCCCTTGCTAAGCTGCTGATGGAACAGAGCAGCTATCCCCTGCGCGTGATGCATGGCTATGCTGTACCAACGGTTCAGGCGATCAGCTGCTGCGAGACAATCCGCAGGGCCAAGAAGGTGTCGGACATCCCGTTCATCGGTGAGATCTCAAAGGCGCGCCGCGAAGTGGTGCCCTACGGGGCGCTGGTTATGGAGAAGCTGCTGCGCCATATGGCTCCGTCGCAGGTTGTTTTTTCAGTGTTCGGGATCCGCGAAGGCTTGCTGTTCAGTCTTTTGCCCGAGCATGAGCGCAGTAAGGACCCGCTGCTCAGCTTCTGCGAAGATTACGCGTTGTTGCGGTCGCGATCGCTCGAACATGCGCGGGAGCTTTGTAAGTGGACCGACGTGATCTTCACTGGCAATTCCTTGGCTGAAACACCGGAAGAACGGCGCCTGCGGTATGCGGCGTGCCTGCTATCTGATATCGGTTGGCGCACGCATCCCGATTACCGCGGCGAGCAGAGTCTCAACGTCATTGCCCATTCGGGGCTAGCTGGAATCGATCATCCCGGCCGGATGTTCCTCGCCCTATCGGTCTATTTCCGTCACAATGGCCCTGTCGAGGATGACGGCGAGCACCTGTCTCAGAACCTAAAATCAGCGGTCGATAAGCGCAGCCAGAAGCGAGCGCGTATTATCGGAACAGCTGTGCGAACGGCGCATATGCTCTCGATCGGCCGGCCAGGGGTTATCGACGAATGCCCGTTGTCCTATGAGGGCGACTTGCTCGTACTGCGCTTGCCGAAGACGTATGCTGCCCTCGACGGCGAACGCCTTCGCCGCCGCCTCGATTCACTCGCAAGCCTCTTAGGGCGCACGCCTAAGGTTAAGGTCGAGCAGTAGCGAAAACTCTCGTTGGCCAAGTTGAAATTTTGCCCGGCGGCTGGCATGAGCTTGGTTCCGTGCAGAATCTCAAAATTCTGCTAATGTCGAGTGTCAATCTCTTTCAGCCGGTTGCAGGACTGACCCGCTTATGGCCGACGACCCCTATCTGACCCTTGGAGTCGAGCGCTCGGCAACGGATGAGGAAATCCGCCGCGCGTATTTGAAGCTGGTCAAAGAGCTTCATCCCGACATCAATCCGAAGCCCGCTGCTCATGAGCGGTTCAAAAAGGTGACAGCCGCCCATGACATTCTGGGCGATGCGACCCGGCGCAAACAATTCGATCGCGGTGAGATCGACGCCAACGGCGAAGTCCGGCGCCAGGCACAACGGCCCCACGCTGGGGCAGCCGCGCGGGGCGGGGCCGGGTTCTCTGGCTTTAACAGTGACGACGTTTTCTCCGACATTTTTAGCGGCCTGCGTAGCGGACGCGGCGGCTTTGCCGGTAACCCAGGACCGCAGCGTGGAGTGGACGCCCGTTACACGCTCGAAGTCGATCTCGTCGAAGCCGTGCAGGGTGCCAAGAAGCGTGTCACCATTCCCGGCGGCGGCGTGCTCGATCTGGCGGTTCCAGAAGGCGTGACCGATGGGCAAGTGCTTCGGCTCAAAAGCAAAGGCGGGGCAGGCCAGCGCGGCGGAGAGCCAGGCGATGCGCTCGTTGAAATCAAAGTGCGTCCGCATGCCTTCTTCAAGCGCGCAGGCGACGATCTCGTGATCGACATTCCCATCACGATCGACGAGGCCGTGCTTGGCGCTAAAATCGAGGTGCCTTCGATCAATGGCCGCTTGCAGATCACGGTGCCAAAGGGCACGAGCTCGGGTCAAGTCTTACGGCTGAAGGGCAAAGGCATACGAAATCCAGTCTCGAGTGCCATCGGCGACCAGTTGGTGAGTGTCAAGATCGTGTTGCCCGTTACGGTCGATGAGGGGCTTGCCTACTTCCTCTCGGAGTGGCGGCAAAAGAACAAGTACGATCCCGGCCGCCCCTAATTAGGTGATGCAGCCGGCCATCGCGCTCAGTGGCCTTTCAAAATTTTGCCGGGCGCACCGGCAATTTTGCTGTCCGATTTGCCAATCGCTTTGTCATCTTTACCGGCATAATCGATCGCATTCAAAATAACGCGCATCACTTCGAGCCGCGCCCGTTTTTGATCGTTGGCATGCACCACGGTCCAAGGTGCATCTTTGGTATGCGTCGCCTTGAGCATGGCGGTTTCAGCCTCGCTGTAGGCATCCCATTTGCCGATGGCCGCGAGATCGATGGGCGTAATCTTCCACATTTTGAATGGGTCGTGGCGGCGCTCGTGAAAGCGCTTCAACTGCATCTCGCGCCCGATCGTCAGGTAGAATTTGAAAAAATGGATGCCATCGCGCGCCAGCATCGCCTCCAGCACCGGAGCTTCGTCGAGCAACGCTTGCGTTTCGGCCGGCGTGCAAAAGCCCATCACACGCTCGACGCCGGCGCGATTGTACCAAGAGCGGTCGAACAGCACGATGTCGCCGCGCGTTGGCAGATGCTCGATGTAGCGCTGAAAATACCATTGCCCGCGCTCCGCCTCTGTTGGCTTAGAGAGCGCGACCGACCGTGCGTGACGCGGGTTGACCCGCTCAAGAATGCGGCCAATATAGCCGCCCTTGCCCGACGCGTCGCGGCCTTCAAACAGCACAACCACGCGCCCGCCCGTTTCTTCTATGTGGCTCTGCAACTTGAGACATTCCAGCTGTAAAGACAGCAATTCTTCGTCGTAGACCTTGCCCTTGATCTTGCTGTCATAGGGAAAGCCGCCCGAGGTTAGCGCCTTGGCATTGATGGCGTCTGGGAACTCGGGGTGTTCGAGATCGAAGTCGGGGTAAACTTGTGAAATTCCAGTTGCCCGCGTGGCAGCGTCGTCAGATTTGGCGCTCGGGGTGGCTTTCGATACAGCGCTATCAGGCTTGGCCATGAGGCTTCTCTCGCAGTTTGATCTGGTTGGTTGTCATACGCATGTAGCAAACCTGCGCCTAAACCGCTGATGGATGCGCCCGCACGAAGTCGCCCGCACGGCCGGCCGCACCTTTTGTGACATTATGACGGGCCGGGATTGACACCACAATGCAGACCGCCGAACGTCATCCCAGCATGGCGGGAAGAGAGCATTTTGTCGATGTGGTTGGGGCCGTTACCCGCACTTTGATGCGCCGGATGGCAGCGCAAGCGTGGCCTTTGGGGTTCGCCGCGGTCCTCTTTGCCACGCTCTCACCGGCACTGGGCGGCATCACGGCCGCTGCTGCTTTCCTCGTTATGTCCATGGCCATTATCGCCGCTTCGGACGGTAGTAAGGCCGAGTCAGAAGGCGAGCAGGGGGTGTTTGCTTCGGCTTCTGGAAGTGACGTTGGGGGCTCACACTCGGGGCGCCGCCCCGATGACGCTGCATGGCGCCAGATTATCGACGCCTTGCCGACAGGCGCAATCGCGCTCGACAGCAGCGGCATCGTCCAGCATCACAACGATCTTGCGAAAGATCTGTTCCCGCGGTTGCGTTCCGGCCAGTCGCTGAGCATGACGCTGCGCCATCCGCAGTTAGTCGAGGCTATCGCCGAGTCCGATTATGGCTCCGATCAGCGGGTTATCCACATTTATGACCGCGTTCCAGTCGAGCGCCGCATCGAAGTGACCATCTCGCGTCTGGCGCGTGGCCGCGGCTCAAGGCCAACGCCCGATGTTTTGCTGATTTGCCGTGATCTCTCGGAACAAGATCGTCTGGCGCAAATGCGCGCCGACTTTATCGCCAACGCCAGCCACGAATTGCGCACGCCGCTGGCATCTCTGCGAGGCTACGTGGAAACGCTGCAGGGGCCGGCCCGCAACGATCCGCCAGCGCGCGAAAAATTCCTCGGCATTATGGCCAGCCAAGCGGCTCGCATGACGCGTCTCATCGACGATCTTCTGTCGCTCAGCCGTGTCGAAATGCGGGTGCATCTGCCGCCCAAAGGCACTGTAGATCTGCGGGAAGTCGCGGGCTACGTGTCGCAGACGCTCGAACCCTTAGCGCGCGACATGAAGATCACAATATCCGTCCGGCCCGGCCAGCATCCCGCCCGTATCAAGGGCGAGCGCGAAGAAATGGTCCAAGTGATCCAGAACCTTGTGCAAAACGCCATCAAGTATGGCCACCAGGGCGGCCGCGTCGAAATTTCGGTTTCGCGCGTTACCGAAGGCCAACCGCCAGTCCCGAGAATTCTCGTTGCAGTGGCCGATGATGGGCCCGGAATTGCCGCGCAGCACCTGCCGCGGTTAACCGAGCGCTTCTACCGCGCGGACACGGCTTCCAGCCGAGATAAAGGCGGAACGGGGCTCGGTTTGGCCATCGTGAAGCATATTGTCTTGCGACATCAAGGTGATCTGCGCATTGCCAGTGTCGTGGGGCAGGGCTCGACGTTCTCAGTCGCTTTCGACGACCTGGACGTGAAAGACGTGACGTTTCCCAGGTAACTCCGCGACAAAGTGTCAAAATCTAACAAAAACAAAATTTTAGCATGTCATAAAAGAATTGCGCGGGTTCGTATATGCTCGCTCAGCGGCATGTGGGTCAATGCCGCCGCGGCTGACTTCCCCCAGTCTATAGACCGCCGCTTGTACCCAGCTTCATCATGGAGACTTGCGTGAACACAAAGTTCATCGCCTTATCGGCAGCTACGGTTGCTGGCCTTTTTGCATTTGCAGGCGCCGCTGCGGCGCGCGATCAAATTCGCATCGTCGGTTCGTCGACGGTATATCCTTTCACGACGGCCGTTGCCGAACAGCTCGGCAAAGCAGGCGGGAAGACACCGGTAGTTGAATCGACCGGCACAGGCGGCGGCATGAAAATTTTCTGCGAGGGCGTCGGCGCCGATAAGGCTGATGCAACCAACGCTTCGCGCCGCATGAAGAAGAGCGAGTTTGAGCTCTGCGCCAAGAACGGCGTCACCGAAATCGTAGAAATGAAAGTTGGCATCGACGGTTTGACCATTGCTCAGTCGAAGGCTGGTCCTGCCGTCAAGCTGACGCGTAAGCAGGTGTTCCAGGCTCTCGCCGAGAACGTGCCTGACAAGGATGGCAAGCTTGTTGCCAACCCTTACAAGAACTGGTCGGATATCGACGCTTCGCTTCCGAACATCAAGATCGAAGTTCTTGGTCCCCCGCCTACCTCGGGAACGCGCGACAGCTTCCATGAACTGTTCATGGAAAAGGGCGCAGAAGGCTTCGACAGCCTTAAGGCCATGAAGAAGGCCGACGAAGAAAACAAGACCAAAGACTTCGAGAAGGTCTGGAAGTCGATCCGTAAGGACGGCGCCTACGTCGAAGCTGGCGAAAACGACAACGTCATCGTCCAGAAGCTCGAAGGCAACAAAGACGCTTTCGGCATCTTCGGCTACTCGTTCCTCGAAGAAAACGCTGCCAAGCTGCGCGGCGCTCCAATCGAAGACGTTGAGCCTACCTACGAAAACATCTCAGGCGGAAAGTACAAGGGTGCTCGCGACCTTTACGTCTACGTGAAGAAGCAGCACGTTGGTGTGATCCCCGGCCTCGATAAGTTCATTGCCGAGTTCGTTTCGGACAAGGCCATGGGCGCTGATGGCTATCTCGCAAGCAAGGGCCTTGTTGCCCTGCCGAAGGAAGCCTCTGAAAAGATTGCCAAGGCCGCCATTGCCATGGAAGTCCTGAAGGGTGACGAGCTCAAGTAATCGGGATCGTCTTGAGGACTCAACTAAAAGTGGGCTGCGGCTGGCTTGGTTTGGCCGCAGCCTGCAACGAACCGAAGTAACGTCTCGTTAAGGGCTCGCATTTGTGGGTTTTATTCGAGGCGGACGGATACGTGATCGGAGTGGGGAATGACCGGACTTTATTTGTTGCTGATGGCCGGGTTCCTGCTATCGGCATACTTTCTCGGGGGCTGGCGCGCGCGCTCGGTCGCTGGCGGCAAGTTTGCTTCGATGCATTCGTTGCCATTCTATCATGGGCTGTTTATCACCTCTTGCGTGCTGGTCCCCATGCTGGCCATTCTCGCAATTGGTACGATCGGCACACATAATCTCGCACTGTCGAGTGCTATCGCGGAACTCCCCGCTGCTGTCCAAGCCGATGTGTTGAAGAAAGATGTCGCAATGCGCGACGTCAACAATCTCATCAATGGGAGCTCTTCAGGTCAGCCGACGCCAGAGGTTGCGGCGGCGGCAGAAGCGTTCACGTCGATGACCAATCTTGGCAACTGGTCGATGCTCGGCGCTGGCGTCTTGTCTGCGTTGATCGCAATCGGCTGGGGCCTCAGCTGCGTCTCGATGGATTTCCGGGCGCGCAATAGGTTTGAAAAATTCGTCAGCATCGTCTTGATGCTGTGCGCCGGTATCGCAGTGCTGACCACTTTTGGCATTGTTTTCTCGGTTGCTAACGAGACCTACCGCTTCTTCTTCGATCCCAACATTACCGGTAAGCCGGGCGTGTTCGACTTCCTCTTTGGAACAGAATGGAACCCGCAGGCGGCCATGCGTGCCGACCAGGGTGAAATTTCCACTGCCTACGGCTTCGTACCGCTGTTGGTGGGTTCGCTGCTGATTACTTTCATCGCCATCTGTGTCGCTGGTCCGCTCGGGTTATTTTCGGCGATCTATCTTGCCGAGTATGCAAGCCCGCGCATGCGCAGCGTCGCTAAGCCGATCCTTGAAATCCTTGCAGGCATCCCGACTGTTGTTCTCGGCTTCTTCGCGGCGCTGACTGTTGCTCCACTCATTCGCGGTTGGGGCGAAGCGTTTGGTCTCAACGTTGCGTCTGAAAGCGCTTTGGCGGCTGGTCTGGTGATGGGAATGATGATCATCCCCTTCATCTCGTCGTTGTCGGATGACGTTATCAACTCGGTTCCACAGTCGTTGCGAGATGGTGCATATGCGCTGGGCGCCACGAAGTCTGAAACAATCAAGCAAGTCATTTTGCCCGCAGCATTGCCGGGCATTGTGTCGGCCTTCATGCTCGCCATCAGCCGTGCCATCGGAGAAACCATGATTGTCGTCATGGCCGCTGGTCTGGCCGCGAATTTGACGATCAATCCACTCGATGCCGTCACTACCATCACCGTGCAAATCAAGACCATTCTCGTCGGCGACCAGGAGTTCAACAGTGCGAAAACGCTGGCGGCCTTCGCTCTCGGCTTTGTCTTGTTCTTCGTCACACTGTTCTTGAACTTCATCGCGCTCCAGGTTGTTAAGAGGTATCGTGAAGCCTATGACTGATATTTCCAGCCTGACCAACATGCTCTCGCCCAAGCCTGCTCGCCGTCTCGACACCACGAGTCCGGCCGCAATTGGCCGCATCAAATCCCGGTACCGCGCTGAGTCCCGGTACCGCTCCTACGGTGTCGCGGCTCTGGCCGTGACGACGGTGTTCCTCGTGTCGCTCATTTCGAGCATCATCATCGAGTCCATCCCGGCCTTCAGTCAGAACTCGGTCGTCTTGGACGTGCCGATGACTGCCGAGAAGATCGATCCGAAAGGCACGCGCGACGTCAAGGAAATGATGAGCTCGGACTATGCGGCCGTCGCGCGCGATGCGCTCATTGCGGCTGTGCCGGGCGTGGAAGGCCGCGCCGCTCGCAAGCAGTTGTTCGATGTTCTCAGCACTGGAGCAGGCGACAATGTTCGTGAAGCCGTGTCGGCAGACCCTTCGGTGATCGGTAAGACAATTCCGCTGCAGTTGCTGGTTTCTGACGACGTCGATCTCTATCTCAAGGGAATTGGGACAGCCGTGCGCGATGGTGGCGCAACCCGTGGGATCGCGACGCCGTCGGGTACAACGGGCGAAGTTTCGGTTCTCGTGGCAGCCAACGATTTCGCTGACGATATCCTCATTGTTAAGAATGCGGCGAAGGCACGTGCCGAAAGGCTGCGTTCGGAGGCCGGGCGTCTCGAGATAGCGGCGCCGGTCGAACAAAAAGATCGCATTGAACAATTGCGTTCCGAAGCCACCGAATTATTGGCCGGCTTCGAAAAGTCAAATGCTGAGGAAACCCTTGATTCTCGCATGCCTAGCATGATGATTGCGATCAACGGTGGCCTCATCAAAATTGCAAAATTGACCAACTCGTCAGCTAAGGGCGAAGTCATTTTACCCCTGAAGTCAGCTGCTGACGCTGCGCCCGGTACTTGGAAGGTCGTGACGTACGAGACCCCCGAAGCCGATCGCCGCTTGCCGGACCGGACGGTGGCGTTTATCGAAAAATTGCGCTCTGAAGGCAAGGTCGTCAGCAACTTCAACTGGATGTTCTTCACGTCTGGCGACAGCCGCGAGCCCGAACTCGCCGGTATTCGTGTTGCCCTCGTCGGTTCAGCCATGTTGCTCGCCGTGACGCTCGCCTTGTGCTTGCCTATCGGAGTGCTCTCGGCAATCTACCTCGAAGAGTTTGCCCCCAAGAACCGTCTCACTGACTTGATTGAAATCAACATCAACAACTTGGCAGCCGTTCCCTCGATTGTGTTCGGACTGCTTGGTCTTGCGGTGTTCCTCAACTTCTTTGGCTTGCCTCGATCCGCCCCGTTGGTCGGTGGTCTGGTCATGGCCTTGCTTGTGCTCCCGACCATCATCATCGCGGCACGCGCCGCGCTGAAGGCCGTGCCGCCCTCGATCAAGGAAGCGGCGCTCGGTGTCGGTGCCTCTAAGCAGCAGGCGATTTTCCACCACGTGCTGCCCTTGGCGATGCCTGGCATCATGACCGGTACGATCATCGGCATGGCGCACGCTCTTGGTGAAACCGCCCCGTTGCTGATGATCGGCATGATCGCCTTCATCGTCGATGTTCCCGGCAGTATTACCGAAGCGGCGACCGCACTTCCGGTGCAAATCTTCCTCTGGTCGGATTTGCCTGAAGCGGCATTCCAAGCCAAGACGGCCGCCGCGATCGTGGTGCTGCTCGGCTTCCTCGTTCTCATGAACGGGATGGCCATTTGGCTGCGGAGAAGGTTCGAACGGCGCTGGTAGGGTTAAGGCCTTTTGGCCCCGGTAGTCAGTGCCTTTACATCAGGATATGGTCGGCAAAGCGATCCATTAAGAGAGACACGTAACATGAATATGGCCCTCACAGAGTCAGTCGTCGATGCCAATGCTGTTTCGCACAAGCCAAAGGTGACCGCCAAGGACGTGAACGTCTACTATGGCGACAAGCACGCCTTGAAGAACGTCAACGTTGAAATCCCTGACAAGGGCGTGATGTCCTTCATCGGGCCTTCGGGTTGCGGTAAGTCGACGTTCTTGCGCTGCATCAACCGCATGAACGACACCATCTCGTCGTGCCGCGTGACTGGCAAGATCCAGATCGACAATCAAGACATCTATGATCCGGCCCTCGATGTGGTGCAATTGCGCGCGCGCGTCGGAATGGTGTTCCAGAAGCCGAACCCGTTCCCCAAGTCGATCTACGATAACGTCGCTTATGGTCCGCGCATCCACGGTATGGCTTCTTCGAAGGCCGAACTCGACGAGATCGTCATGAGCAGCCTTGATAAGGCGGGTCTCATGAAAGAAGTGAAAGACCGGATTAACGACTCGGGCACCGGATTGTCTGGCGGCCAGCAGCAGCGCCTGTGCATCGCCCGCGCTATCGCGGTCAACCCGGAAGTCATTCTGATGGACGAGCCTTGCTCGGCCCTCGACCCCATCGCCACCGCCCGCGTCGAAGAACTGATCGACGAGTTGCGCACCAACTTCTGCATTATCATCGTGACCCACTCGATGCAGCAGGCGGCTCGCGTCTCGCAGCGCACGGCGTTCTTCCATCTCGGACTACTTGTGGAAGAAGGACCTACGACAAACATCTTCACCAATCCCCAGGACAAGCGCACCCAGGACTACATCACCGGTCGCTTCGGATAAAATATCGCGTTCTGACAGTGAGTGAGTTGATCGCCGGTGGGCTGCGGCCAACAGGAAGCCTGTGTTATGGCCTCTGGCGTTACGGGACGTCTCGTCTGCTTGTTTGATGACGGTGCCGGCCAATGCCGCGCAGTCAGCATCCAAGACGTGACGGGAGCCGTACGCCAGTAAACGAAGGAAATTTTTTATATGCCCGATACAAAGGAAAAGAACGAGCCTCATACGGTCTCGACGTACGAAGCCGAACTGACGCTGCTCGATAAGCGCATCGCCCACATGGGCGGCTTGACCGAACAGCTGCTCGCCCTGTCGTTCCAGGCGCTTGAACGCCGCGACCCGCGCCTTGCCGAACAAGTAGTGCGCTCTGACAGCGCCGTCGATCAGCTCGAGCGCGAAATTGAGCAACAAGTTGTGATGATGATCGGGCGCCGGCAGCCCTTGGCCGACGACTTGCGTCACGTGATGGCGGCTTTGCGCATCACCGGCGACCTCGAGCGGATCGGTGATCTTGCCAAGAACATCGCCAAGCGGGCTCTTGCGGTTGCCAACGAGTCGCATCCAAAGCCCTTGATCACCGGCTTGCGCCACATGCTCGAGCTGGCGCTGCGCCAGTTGAAGCAGGTTCTCGACGCCTACGCCGAGCGCGATGCCGACCGCGCCATGGAAGTGTGGCGCGACGACGAGCAGATCGATGCCATGTACAATTCTCTGTTCCGCGAACTCTTAACCTACATGATGGAAGACCCTCGCAATATTGGTCTTTCTACGCACTTGTTGTTCGGTGCCAAGAACATCGAGCGGGTCGGCGATCACACGACTAACATCGCCGAGACCGTTCACTATCTAGTTCGCGGCACTCTGATTACGGATGAACGGCCGAAGGGCGACGAGACGAGTTCAACCCTCTTCAATGCGGGCTAAGATGCACGAGCCCGGCATCCAACCGGTGTCAAGGAATAGACAATGACAGCGAAAGTGCTGATCGTAGAAGACGAGTCCGCGCTTGCGGAAATGTTACGCTACAATCTCGAAGCCGAGGGCTTTCGCGTCGCCCATGCTGGCACCGGAGAAGAGGCGGAAGTGCTCGTCTCGGAAGACCGGCCGGATCTGGTCCTTCTTGATTGGATGCTGCCCGGGGTGTCCGGCATAGAAATCTGCCGCCGCTTACGCGCTCGGATGGACACCAAGAGTATTCCTATCGTCATGCTGACAGCGCGCGGCGAAGAAGGTGACCGCATCCGCGGCATCTCGACGGGCGCCGACGACTATATCGTCAAGCCCTTCTCGCTGCCGGAGCTGATGGCTCGCGTTAAAGGCATTCTGCGCCGTTCGGCGCCCGAACGCTTGATGGACATTCTGCGTGTGGGCGATGTCGAACTTGATCGCGCAGCTCACCGCGTGCAGCGCGGCTTGCGTGAAGTCCGCCTCGGGCCGACCGAATATCGCCTGCTTGAATTCTTCATGGAAAGCCCGGGCCGGGTTTTGTCGCGCACACAACTGCTCGATGGCGTCTGGGGCCGTGACGCCTTCGTCGATGAACGCACCGTGGATGTACACGTCGGGCGCCTTAGAAAGTCGCTGATTCGCGGCCGTGAAGCCGACCCCATCCGCACCGTGCGCGGAGCGGGTTATGTGTTCGGTGACCGCTCCGGCGCCTAAGCGACCTAGGGTCCCGAGCAATTCTACCGGTTGACGGGCGGCATTTGCCATTTACGGCCTGAGAGAGCCGTTCCGCCTGCGCCGCCGCCATTCAGCCAAAATGTTGCTCGAATGGCGCGGCTCTCCGCCTTGACTGAGCCCAATAAGCGACACGAGCGACCTGTACTTCCAACACTGTGAGGGCAGGTGAGTTTGTGACCGCGTGCTGCCCGCTGTTGTGTGGATCCGTTGTAGCCGGGCGTCGTTAGGGTGGGCTTTTCTTCCCATCATTGCAAATGTCCCCGCCGCTCCTGGGCCTCCGTGTTGGGCAGGATGTTTTATGGCGTATATGTCGGATGACGCGGCCACACGCACGGTGCCGCGGTGGTTTCAATCCCAGGGCGCTGGCCCGGAGCGCCCGGCACATCCGCCCCGTGATTTCAAAAAACTCTTTCTCGTTTTTGGGCTCGGTCTGTTGTCGTGGGTCGCCACCTACGTCGGCATGCTGGAGCTGATTGAATCGAACATGGGCGACCTGCCCATCGTCCATAAGCTGATCATCGGCTTCTCGGTCGCCATGCTCATGACCATGATCATCTGGCTGCTCGACCAGATGTTTGCGCCGATCGGCGCCATGACGCGTCTCGTCTACATTATTGGTTATGCCTTCCTGACCTTGATCTCCGTTGGCTTCAGCTTCGGTTTTTATTGGAAGGTTTTGGAAAGCCGCTCGGAGTCGTCGCGCTCGGCGGAATCGGCCGTCGCCCAGGTACAGGGCTCGCTCAACGCAGCCTCGACGCGGCTCGAACAGCTCAACGCAACGCTGTTGCAACTCTCGACCGTGTCGCTGCAAAAGGCCGAACTCGAGCGCGCCAAGGGCACTTCATGCCCCAACAGTAAGCCGGGCGATGGTCCCCGCCGCAAGATGCGTGAAGACGACGCCGCGCGGTTCACATTCGCTTCCGACTTCGTCAAAGGCCGGGTTTCCGCCGTGAAGGGCGACATGTCGGCGCTCGACGGCGATCTGGCGAAAATTGCCGCCAAGGACGCTTCGCTGATTGATCCCAAGAGCGGCACCCGCAACGAGTTCATGAAGGCCCTCGGCCGCAAGCTCGACATGACGGTTACGGGGTTTAACGCCTTCCGCACCGACCCGCAGCTGAAGCAATTGCGCTCTGATCTTGCCGAACGGGCTGAGAAGGTGACGTTCGGCGATCCCAAGAACGGCGGCTTTGTTTGTCCAGATGCCCAGCTGCAGCAGGCCTTGCGCGGCGCGGTGAGGGCCGTCGATCAGCTGCCGCAATTGGAAAAGCCGCAAATCGCCGCCGTGGAAGGATCGGAGGCCACCATCGAAGCCTTTCGCCGCCTCACGGCGACGCTGTTCGGCGTGATGACGTTCAAGTTGCCGCCGTCGGCCGATGAGCTGCGCGATCTGCAGCAGAAGGCCGTGCAATCGGTCGAAGGCGGCGGCGACGCGCAGCGGGCCCTGTCGCAAGAAGCGGCCGGCCTGTCGAAGCGAGACTACGTTCCGCTCGCTATCGCCATCTTCGTTGACCTGTGTCTGCTGCTCGTTTCCATCGGCCGCCCGGTCAATCGTTTGAATGGCCTCGTGCCCAAGATGCGCGAAGCCGAACTCGGCCCGGTGAGCGAGATCCTGTCGCGCTTCAAGGATATTCACCGCGATCCAGAAGTGCGCGAAAGCTTCGAATTATTCAGGCATGTCGTTTTCGATCTCAATGGGGACTACTACGTGGCTGTGCCGCTCGATGCACCGTTGCGCATGAACCCGCAGCAGCGTGAGAACTTGCGTGTCGAAGCGCAGCTTTTGAGCAATCTGTTTGCCAGCTTTGAAAAAGAAAAGATCTTCACCCGCACTTGGTATCCGCTGACGGGCCGGGTGAAGGCGAAGCTGCGCCGCCAAGGATCGAAATTTGCCGAATCGGATGCCTTCCGAGTCTATCGCTTCCGCAAGGGCGCTTGGTCGGAAATCATTCTCGGCGCGGTGATGGGGGCAGCACGCCGTGCGGAAGACGCCCAACGCCGCGATGGCGTGACGACACTGCGCAATCACACTTTGGCACCCAACCCGTTGGACAGGAATGGAGGCCGGACGTTTGAAGCGCAGCCGCGCCCCGTAGCCGCCTCGGCATCAGCTGCTGCTATGATGGCCCAGGCGAGACAGCCCAGAGACGTGACCGGCCAGTCTGACGAGCGGGCGCGGCCCGAACCGCCAACCGAAGTCTCGGCTGCCTATGGCCGCTATGCCCGCTACAACCCGCCAAATCCCCGGCCGCAGACATTTACGGACCCGGCTTCGCCCGCGAGTGCGAGCACCCCCAACCTGTTTCCCGCCAATGGCAATACGGCACCGCGCCATCGCACACAGGCAGCTGCAGGTGCAGCTGCGGGTCCTGAGGCCTTCGTTGCCTTTGCTGGCGGCGAGCCTGCTCATCAGCCCCGGCGCTCTGCGGCCACCAACCTTGCCGCCGTTGAGGGGTGGAGCCCAGCCCCGATGGCAACCCTTGAGCGTGCTGAAGCGCCGGCCGCCCGCACCGACGAGACCATCGTCATGCTGCGCCGTGAGACTGCAACCGTCTCTATCCCGCCAGGTACCGGCAGCGATGCGGGTCAGGCGCACGAAATTATCAATCGGCTTGGACTCGCACTTGCTGTCAGCGCCGGGGCCACTGACGAGGCGCATTCGCAGATGCAGGCGGCAAATGGCGTGCCGGTAGCCTCTGACAGTGCTCCAGCTCAGATCACGTATCTCTATGAAGTGCCATTGGAAATTGATGTCGAAGATGGCGCGGCAGACTATGACGATGCTGGCTCTGACCCCTCGACCTCGGACGCGGCCATCATGGCTGGGCGCCTGCGCCCGGTGCGTGCGGGGGAATAAATAAACATCTCGGGCGCCGCCTCGAATGCGCCAGAGATCAACCGTTGCTTAACTGTCTTGCGGCCTAATGGGGGCAACAAGAAAGCTCACGCCGCCGAACCGGTCTTGCCCAGGCCCGGCGCGTGAAGAAAAGGATCTACGAGATGCGCTCAATCCCTGCCCCCCGCATGAGTGTGGTGAAGAAAGAGGATAAAGAGGCAAAGATCCGCGAGTTCATTGAAAGCGACCTTCAGGCGCGCCGCAACGCTGGCGAAGCAGGCCGCGAGCCTGGCTGCTATCTGCTTTTGGCATTGTCGTCAGAGAGCCCCGTCGCGCGCGCGCTAGCAAGCCTTTCCGACGAGCTGGAAAGCGCTGGCATCGTTGTGCAAGCCGTATTCGCGCGCGCTGGCGCTCCGGTAAAAACCGAGGCGGCTACCGGCCTTGAATGCGTTGCCACACTGCGTCATGCTCCCGATGCCCGTTTGCTCGACGCGCATGAGCAACTCGTGCTGGGACCGGCGAGCGTTTGGGTTGGTGATTGCATGCGCCGTGACCCGGCAAAGCGCGACGCATATGAATTCTACGCCGATGGCAGCCCTCAAACCGCGAATTGGGCGAAGCGTTCGTTCGACCGCGTTTGGACGAAGGCAAAACCGGTTCGCGCTGGAGCCTTCTCAACAGGTAAGTGCAGCGCGACCATGGTCATCGATGCCCAGACAGCAGAAGCGCTTGCAGCGATGGGTGAGCCAGCCCCGGTCGCCGGTGCGACCCGGCACTGAGTTTGGATCTAGCGCAACCCGACGATGAAGTCGGTGAATTGACCCGTCTCGTTGCTCATTCCATAATCTGAAACGATCAACGATGATCCTGGCTTCAAGGCATCCTCGATAAGTTCTCGTGCCTCCTGCGGGATTTTGATGCGGTCGAGGGCATCTGCAGGCGTCTGGCTAGCTGTTAAATCGGGCAGCGGCTTTGCGAGGGCCAGTTCCGCGCTCTTTTTCGATTTCTTCTCCCCCGGCTTGTCTGCAACGGGCGGCAAAGTCGGCACTGAAGCGACACTCCAGCTTACGTCTCTGGCGCTGGTGCCAATCGAAAGCGCAGTGAACACGTGCGTGCCAATTGGCTTTTGCGGCTCAGCGATTTCCACAGCGGCTTCATAAATGGGCAGATAGCCCTGGCGTACGTAGAGTTTTTTGGTCTGACGGCTGATGAACACCGCCACTGGGCTATTTCGCTTGGCCTCGCGGCGCTTAGCTTGTTCGACCGCGGCGAGCGCTTGCTTGACAGATGCGACAGTGTCTGCCTGAACCTTGAGGGCGGCGACGCGATCCGCCTCTGCACTTTTGAACAGATCGTCCGCAGCCTTGACGTTGGCCTTGAGGTTGGCCACGCTTTCCTTTTCCGAAGCGATGGCGACGGTCAACTCGCTGAGCTTCGTGTCAATCGTGACTTCGCGTTGTGCGGATGCTGCGGCCTCAGCGTCTGTCGGAGCGCGGTTCGCGGTTACAACCGCGCGGGCGAAGCTATCGAGTTCTTTTTCGGCAGTGTTACGCGCCGCTTCGTTCTTGGCGAGCGACTGCACGGCCGCTGCCAATTCGGCGTTTGCATCTTTCAGATCGGCTGCGGCGATAGAAGAAATCTGAGACGTTGTCTTGACGATGTCTTCTGCGGCTGCCTGCTCTGTCTCGGCATCTGCCAGTGCTTTGTTGCGCCGCTCGATTTCAGCGAGCCACGATTTGCGATACGGCGACAGTGTGCCTTGTGTTGCGCTTTGATCTGTCGTTGCGGCTTCAGCTGCCGCAAGGCTGAACAGCCCGGCCCCAGACTGCGATGTTCCCACGGTACGGCCCGAGGCGTCGGCGACTTTTTCTCCAGCGCCCTTTTGTGCAGCAGGGGGTGTTGGCGCCGCGCGTGCGGATACAAATGATGTGGCTGAGAACAGTGCCTGATGCGTGAACGATTGCACTGGAATGTCATCGCGCGTCACGATGACGCGCGCGCCCATTTTGGTCATTTCAAAAAGACGCTGCGAGAATCCATGCGGCAAGCGGATGCATCCGTGAGACGCCGGGTAGCCGGGCAGCACTCCGGCGTGGAGTGCAACACCCGACCACGTGATGCGATGCATGTTTGGCATGGGTGCATTGTAGTAAAGGTTCGAGTAATGGATTTTGTTTTTTTCAAGAACCGAGAAGACGCCCATTGGCGTTGGATTGCCGACGCGGCCCGACGAGATCGGTGATACGGCGATGACGCCGCTTTCGTCGTAGACGGTGACGCGCTGGTTCTTGATTGACACCACGATCACCAGCGGCCACTGCACCGCCTTGCCGGCCACTTGCACTTCAGTCTTGGCAGCCTTTTCCGGCGCAGCAACTTGACTGCCGTCTTGGAGGACTGGGCGCTTTTTGGCTTTCTGCTTTTGCGGCTTGATTTTTTGTGGCTTCCACCACGGGCTGCTGTCGCCGTAACTGAAGCCAAAATCTTGTGCTTGGGCCGGTGCTGACGGAAGGCAACTTAAAGCCCCGAGCGCCACGGCAGCTGCACCAGCGACGCGCGTAAAATGAGATGCAATCGAGGGGGCCGCCGCTACGTTAGCGGTCTGAAGAATGGAGGCAGATCGCCCGAAGCGAAACAGACCGGTTACTATGATCACAATTGGCCTCGACTCTTTCGATACTTCCACGGAATATGTGGAGTGTGCTCTCTAACCGCCGCGAGCAAAGGCTAACAGACTAGCAATCCTCATTGCAATCTGTTGCCGGTGACAATGCTGAGCACTCAAACTAGGTGTGGCGCAATATCAACGAATTAGGGTACTTAGCCTGCCTCAGTGGGGTCACAAGCGGCGCCTGCTGGGTCTCGCAGTGTTTCACCTCGCAACCCTCGTGCCACCATAGCTAACGTGTAGAACCCCCAATGTCCGTCCACACGTCTCAAAAGCGTCTCATGGCCCCTAGTGTCGCGGCAATGAAGGGTGTGCGCCCTATTGTGGCCCTGACCTCGTACCACGCCCACACAGCAGCTATTGCCGACGCCCATTGCGATATCCTTCTGGTCGGTGACAGTTTGGGCATGGTGATGCACGGATTTGAAACGACGCTGCCGGTGCCTCTCGATTTAATGATTATGCACGGCCGCGCCGTGGTGCGCGGATCCAAACAGGCCTTGATCGTCGTCGATATGCCGTTTGGCAGCTACGAGGAAAGCCCGTCGGAAGCCTTCCGCAACGCTGCCCGCGTGATGAAGGAAACCGATTGCGGGGCGATCAAACTCGAAGGCGGCAAGCGCATGGGTGAGACCATTCGCTTTCTCGTCGATCGCGGCATTCCGGTGATGGCGCACATCGGCCTGACGCCGCAAACGGTGAAGGTTCTCGGCGGTTTCAAAACTCAAGGCACAACAACGCGCGAGTGGGCGGCCATCGAGGAAGATGCCCGGGTTGTGGCTGAAGCCGGTGCATTCGCGGTGGTTTTAGAGGCTGTCGCGGGCCCGCTCGCCGCGCGCATCACGTCGGCCATTCCCGTGCCGACAATCGGGATTGGCGCTTCGGCGTCTTGCGACGGTCAGATCCTCGTCATGGAAGACATGCTGGGGCTGTCGCGCCGCGTGCCAAAATTCGTCAAACAGTTTGGGGAAATCGGTGCGGCGATCGAATCCGCGATCCGGTCCTATTCCGAAGACGTGCGCAGCAAGGCCTTTCCCGGGCCTGAGCATTCTTACATTATGAAGCCGGGCGAAGACGGGCGGGATGCGGCTCCCGGCGGCGCGCCGCCCGCCGTAAAGCTGGCCAAAAAGTCGAAATAGCAGGGCAAAGCTTTGGGTCCGATAGAGTCTAAGACCGCCGGCGCTGCTTCCCATTGCTTAACCAACATAAATTCGCCGATGGGGTTCTTGACTTTTGATAACTGGGTTTGCCTTCCAGGGCCCGTGTCGGCTATCACACCCCGGTCGCAAATCTAATCACGGTGTCTAGAGCCGATATGGGCGCGGGCGCTGAACTTTAAGCCGGGTGGCCCTGCCGCCCTTAAATCCGAACGAAGGGTCAAGTGCCGGATGGTTGACAGGAACGACACCTTGCTACGGGAAGTAGACGAGGAGTTGCGCCGCGAGCGCATGGAGAAGTTTTGGAACAGATACGGCACCTATGTACTTGCCGCCGCTGGTCTTTTTGTTTTTCTTGTCGGGGGCTTCAAATATCTCGAGGCGCGCGACAAAGCGGCTGCAGAAGCCGCTGGAACGCAGTTTGAATCCGCAGTCGCTCTGGCCAAGTCCGGCAAGGCCGATGATGCCAACGCGGCCTTTTCGGCCCTCGCATCGAGCGACAATGCCGGTTACGCGGCGCTGGCCGAACTCAAAATGGCTGGCGCGTTGGTCAAGGCTGGCAAACCTCAGGACGCTCTGACCGCTTTCGACAAATTGGCGAAAAAGCCGGGCGTCGATCCGTTGATCACAGGTTTTGCACAACTTCAAGGCGCAGCGCTGCGTGCTGGCGAGGCAGACTTTACCGAATTGAAGAATCGGCTCACCCCTTTGATGGCCGACGGCAGTGCCTGGAAAGTTGCCGCCACAGAAATGCTCGGAATGGCCGCCATCAAAGCGGGTAAGCTAATCGAAGCACGGATCGCATTGGCGCCACTGTTGGCTGATCCAAGGTTGTCGCGTACCGCGTCGGAGCGAATCAGGACGGCAATGTCCGCCATTGCGGCGATGGAATCGAGCAAGCCCAGTGCTGCTGCGCCCGAGAGCGCGGGTGCCAAAGATGCGGCTCCGGCAGTTCCGGGGGGTAAACCCGCAGACGATAAAAAATAGGGCGGTACCAGTTCAGGTGCCGCATCGGGAGTAGAGAATGACGGCCTTGACCTTGCGGCTGAAACTCCTGGCGGCGGCACTCGTGCTGATGCCGTTGGCTGGCTGCTCAGATAGCTTGCCGAGCCTTCCAAAAGTCGGCGATCTCAATCCCTTCAAGGAAAAAATTGCGCCGCTGCCAGGCAAGCGCATCTCGGTGATGCCGGAAAAAGAAAAAATTCCCGGTGAACTGGCCGATGCCAGCCAGCCCATCGCGCTTCCGGCCGAGCGTCTGAACGATACCTGGACCCAACCTGGCGGGGAGCCAAACAACGC